>Ga0308169_10000386_pt1 | contig 69053 bp, 73 predicted proteins | sample PhyBR1_2_FD_202139 | JGI IMG/M metagenome (GOLD analysis project Ga0308169, IMG submission 202139) | Phyllosphere microbial communities from UC Gill Tract Community Farm, Albany, California, United States - DLSLSB.R1 | ecosystem: Host-associated > Plants > Phyllosphere > Unclassified | place... | reverse complement strand
GCTGGTTCAGGACGTTGATTATGGAGACGGCACAGTCGCTGTCTGACCCCCAGATAAACAATTAGCACGATCACCATTGCCGCACTAATAGTTAATATTGATATCATAACCTGAGTTATTATTATTCCCATCGGAGGCAAACATCCTCCCAATTCATAACTCAGGAATATAACAGTGGAAATGTCGCAAGCCATGCTGCATCAAGCTCGTGGGTTATTTATTTAAAGCGATTTTTTTATTATGTACACAGTTATGTACACAATAAATCTCTGTAGTCTGAGCCGCAAAATTTCATAGACCGCTAAGAATCTGGATTATCTTTTCAGACATCAAAACTCTATCGATTCCTTTCCTGCAGATCGCCTCTCCGTCCAAGGTGACAATCCTTATGCCGGACAGTCAGGCTGACAGTACCAGCGATACAGCTGCTTATTTATGTCACTGCCACTTCGTGTCTTGCAGGGAATTTTACAGAGATTCAACCTTTACTCAGAAGAAACTGGCGACCAGGGTCAGCATCCGATTCAGCAGCAACGCGCAAAACATCGCATAAAAACCCACCAGCATGAAGCTAATGATTTCAAAATTCAGTATGTTAAGCAGCCGCCACGGGCTCGACAACAAACGTGCCACTGCTACTCCAGGTCGACGTAAGCCGGGAACGTGTTTTGACCAGACGGACCACAGCACCAGCCACTCAATAAGCGCAAACAACACAGCGATTAAGCCGCCTGCGCCTTCACCTTTAGCTGGCAATTGACTAACAACGATAAGTAATGAGCCACCAAAGAGGGCTAACAGCACCAGTGAGCAGAATAACTCATCCAGTATAAGAAGCGTTCCCATTAACCACGAACGATGTAGTCTTACCATTACAAGATCGTAAACTCAAAGATGGTAAATAACGAAACTACAGGCATTTAAGCCGATGGGGGACAGCAGGCCGTTTACTCAAAAGCCATCAGCATGTTTAACAAAACCGCCTATACCCTTACCCCATCAGCACGACGCCGCTAATGGTGTTTTTCACAGACGGCACGCGGCCGCAGCCTGCAATGAACAATGGCATGGTCACTTTTAAGAGCGGTTCTGAAATTGCAGCAGAAACGTTTATCGAGGCTGATTTGCAGCCTATTTTTTCATGGATGGCAATGCCAACACGCAGATTGGAATCGCGAAAATAAAGCTAAAAATCCAGTACAGTGCTCTGATTTTACTGTTACCGACTGGATCGATGGTAAAAAAGTTCTTCTTCCAGACTCCTTTTCCACCAACCCGCATAACTAAATTTTCAAGTGCCAGTTTAGAAAATGGGTACAGAAAACAGTTCACTAATGCCACAGAAGCCATAATCTGATTTCCTGGCTCTCCCGAATTAGTAATCCATGGGGAGGCGAACAAAGCCAGCATCATCAATCCAAAGCAAAAATGTATTGCGTAATTTTTAGCATTCATTTCAATTCCTTTTATGACCATTTCAAGCTAATTTATTCGTAACTCCGCTAATATAATTACGTTGCTCTATCAAGCTAACCTGACTTTGAATGAAAACCAGAAGGTTTAGTCACACAAAAGTTACTTTATTCCTGGGATATCTTTTAATCTCGTGGTGTAGCGTGGCGACAGCATTTCCCTTTTCATCTGCCATGCACTATTGCGATCTCCCTGGCCCGCGAACCAGACTTTTCCTTTCCCTGAGCGATTGATACCGTCCAGCGCTGCCATTAAAGCATCGGCGTTCGCTCGCGGCTGCTGCTCGCTGAACATGTCAAACTGCGTCATGCCTGACTGGTAAAAGTCACCCAGCATCACACCTGCTTTGGCATACCTGAAGCCATCCCGCCAGATAGTGCCAAGACCGCGAAGCGCTGAATCAATAATGTCCCGCGTATCATTCGTTGGATAGTCGCAGATGCACGATGCAGTATTAGAATAGCGCGGATCATCGCCGTGCCTGCCGGTGGCAACCGACACGCTGATATGGCGGCAGCGCGAATTCTGCTCCCTGAGCTTTTCTGCCGCACGCGTGGCATGCATCACGATAGCCTGCTGCATGTCTTCCAGTTGCGTAACTCGCTCACCAAATGACCTCGAGTTCAGTATATGTTGCTTCGGCGGCGGCGCATCCTCAAGCGCGATACAGGACTCACCGTTGAGCTCACGCGCGATGCGCTCAACGATTACGTCAAAATTTTTCCTAATCATGCTGATGTTGCTATCCGCCAGCTGCAGAGCGTTGATAATGCCCAGCTGGTTAAGCCGCTTACTGATGCGCTCACCAATTCCCCAGATATCACTGACGTCTGTCAGATGCAGAAGTTTTCGCTGCCGATTTCTGTCAGACAGGTCCACGACGCCGTTCGTCTGTGTCCATTTCTTCGCCGCATGGTTGGCAAGCTTGGCCAGTGTTTTCGTCGGCGCGAATCCCACACCAATGATCAGTCCGGTTTCGCACCGGATACGCTCACGCATCTGCTGGCCGTATGTCTCAAGTGGGGTAAGGCTGCTGATTCCGGTGACATCCAGAAAACACTCATCAATAGAGTAAACCTCCTGCCCCGCAGCCATTTCACCCAGTATGGCCATCATGCGTGCCGACATGTCGCCGTACAGCTCATAGTTGGAGCTGAATACGTGCACTCCGTTCTCACGGAAGAAACGTTCATTTTTAAACAGTGGCGCAGCCATTTTGATGCCCATTCGCTTTGCCTCTGCTGAGCGCGCGATCACGCAGCCGTCATTGTTCGATACAACGACAATGGGTTTACCGCGCAGATCGGGCCTGAATACAGTTTCGCAGGAGGCGTAAAAGTTGTTGGCATCGGCCAGCGCAAACATAGTCAATCCCCTGCTGGTCCGTTAAATCCCACCCCGGCTACATCAGTGAGGGCATAAGCGACCACACCCCACACAGGAAGCGCCTGGCTTACATCAAGCAGCGTTACAGTCTCGTCCGCGTCCAGCGCCTGCAAAGCGGGAACAGGATTGAGAAGCAACCGCCTCAGCGTAAGCTCCCCGTCAAACTCAGCAACGATAAGCTGACCATGCGCTGGTGTCAGCGCGCGATCAATGGCCAGCACGGATCCTTTGACAATCCCGGCACCGGGACAGTCGCTTTCGCTACGCATCAGATAAGTAGAGTAAGGGGAAAGATGTACGAGTTCGCCCAGGTTCAGGCGCGTTTCAGTGTAGTTCTGGGCGGGGCTCTGAAAGGCCATTGTAATGCTCCATTCTGACCAGCGTTATGCAACTCCAGATATCAGTATAAGACGCTCCAGGCGGCAATGCTCAGATGTGCAGACCAATGTCTGCTATGAGCGAAAAGCAGATATTGACAGAACCTTTCCTATGCTGGCGTTTTATGTTTTCCTTCGCTTAACCATCTGAACGAGAATTCCGCCATGAAAATCTACTGGACCTACAAAAGTATCCCCGAACTGAAAGACTTATCTATAGGGGAGCGTGGAAGGCGTTGGCGGAGCGCGTATAAATCAGCTTTCCAGCACTGGCAGACCTGGTGTGGTCTCGTTTTCTGCGGAGTCCTCGCTGGCGCGGGAGCGTACTTTGGCGGCATAGTCGGCACCGTAATATTAGCTGGGCTGGGCGGATTTATTTACAGTCAGATCGTGACACTCGTTGTCCTGAAACATTATCGTCACCGGCTGAAGGACGAAACCAGCTAATCTTTCAAGACTTTAAGGCTGTCAGACTCAGCAAGTTACACATGGCGGGTCTTCGTTCATGCGTCTCAGTGTATGCCTCGTGGTAGCAAATCATAGTCATCCAGCTGCGCCGCACTGGTCCCCCACAGCGATGGGGGCAAAAGGTCTGCGGCACGCCAAAAAGGCTGGTACTGCTCAGTCGCAGTGATTTTTTAGGTTGCTGAAGCGCGCAGTAATGTTGAAACGCGCATACTCCCTCTTTCCGCTGACCGTGAGAAATCCTGGTTGTCAAAGGCAGGTGCCTTATTGCGCTAACCGCATACAGGCAATCACGCGACTGGCATAAAGCAGGACTGCAAATGCGTAGTCCGCTATGAGCGAAAAGCGGACCTTAGAAAATGAGATGGTCATAGAACCGATTAATTGAAATTGCTTCCTTCAAAAAATATTCGAATGGCCGACAACAGAGCCGTCAGCTTCCCGGCCCTGATGTCATAACGATTATTTTGCTCGTTTCTGTCTATTAAAACGACCAGCCCCGCATGCCACCGTCTACCACTGACACGGTGCCCGTTATATAGCGGGCTCGGGGCGAAACAAGGAAAGTAACCATGTTCGCTACATCCTGAGCGTCGCCAAAATCTTTCAGTGCAATCTCACGCTCCGCAAACTTTTTCCGTGCTTCACCCGGGAAAAGCCTTCGGATTTGGGCGGTATCGAGCAGACCTGGCTGCAGGCAGTTGATGGTAATCCCATACATGCCCAATTGTTCAGAAAGCCCCTTCGACCATACGGCAATAGCAGCTTTCGAAACTGCAGATGCGTTAACCTGCGTGGGCTCAGTTGTACCGGTTATATTGAGGATGCTACCTGCTTTATTATTAATAAACTGGGGAATAAGGAATTGCGTCAGCTGCCGCTGTCGGGTAAATCCCAGGTTCATTGCCTCTTCCCACACCTCATCTGCTGCAACTGGGTCTAGCGGGCAGCTTGCACCAGCATTATTTACAAGAATATCTACCCGGCTAAAGGCTTTTAAAGCCGCTTCAGCAATTGCCTGAGGCGCTCCTGGTTCGATTAAATCCTGGACAAACGTTACCGGCACAGGCAGGTTTTCTCTGATGACCTCCTGCTTTAATTCCTCCAGTAAATTTGCATTACGGGCTGTAGCAAAGACGGATACGCCTTCTTCAGCAAGAGTTCGTGCGATTGCGCGGCCGAGCCCCTGACTTGCGCCAGTAACAACAGCCGTTTTACCCTCTAAAAATAAGTTCACGGTAGTCCTCCACTTGAAAAATAATTAATTACATCTGTCAGATAAGTTTTCCCGAGCGCCATTGCTGGTAAATATGAAATACAGGGCGGCAACCAGCAGAGCGAAAGCTGCCACGCGGTTCCATGTCAACGGTATGGCGTTATTGTTAAGAAGGCCAAAAGTGTCGATTAATAAACTCATGCCAAGTTGCCCGAGAATAACGCCGACAGTGGCAACTCCTGTACCTATCTGACGAATAGCAAAAATCATTAAAAAAATGTATAAAATGCCGAAAATTGCGCCACTTAATTGCCATTTCGGCACATCCATAATTGTCTGTGAATGGGCAGGTTCAAGGAAAATGACCAGCAGGGCTGACAGTATGGTTCCGGTCAGAAAATTTATAAATGTGGCATGTAGTGCGCCAATGTGCTGACCGAGTTTACCGTTAATAGCAGCCTGAACGCTGAGCAAACAGCCTCCTGCAAGGCTCAGTAAAATCATGAAGAACAGCATTAGTTTCCTCCGGCGATAAGAGCGAGTGCGCCTGCAATTAACAGCAACGCAATGAGGCGTCTGATATTGACCGGGCGGCGTTGACCATCAAACCAGCCGAAATGGTCTATGAGCAGGCTTTTTGCAATTTGCCCTGCAAGAATGCCTGTCATAGTCATCGTTATGCCAATGACAGGCGCTGCAACAGTCATAATAACCACGTAACAGGGGCCCAGCAGTCCACCCGAAAGATGCCATCCCGGCAATGACATAACCGACGCTGGATTGCGCGGGCCAAACAAGAGAGAAACGAAAAACAGTAACGCAGTTCCTAAACCAAAAATACATAGCGTGGCCCAGTAGTGACCCACCACACTGCCAAGGGGGCCGAGAATTCCGGCTTCAGTACCCAATCCCATACCTGCCAGGATTACCATCACAATACTTATCCACTTCATCATCATTCCCTCATTTGCTGACAGAAATGTTATGCAGGAAAGTCATTGCGAAAAAGAGCATAATCCTGCAAACACCTTTGCAAATTTCGCTGAAATGAAAGATCTCACTCATATCAATATCCGCGCTATGCAGCTTTTTTTGGGCATCATTGAAGCAGGAAGTTTTTCTGAAATAGCAAGGCAAGAGGGCATGGCTGCCTCTTCTGTTTCTCGTACTCTCCAGCTACTTGAAGAGGCCCTTGAAACCCAGTTGCTTTATCGCAGTACCCGGGCGGTGGTTCCTACCGAAGAGGGGCGTATATATGCCAGCACCTTCAGGAAAATAATCGACCAGGTTAACAGCGCATCTTCGCTCGTCAGTGAGCGTCTTGATATGCCGTCGGGCCGCATACGATTCAACGCGCCAGTTTCATTTGGTATGCGACACATAGCTCCCTTGCTAACAGAGCTAAGTGAGCTTTATCCAAAACTGCGTATTGATTTAAGCCTCACTGACGAATTTATTAACCCGCTCTCTGATGGTTCTGACCTGGTTTTACGCATAGCGGGCATGAAAGATTCGGCATTGCACGGCCGTTTTATTGCGAAGCAGGGCTGGCACCTGGCCGCCAGCCCCATTTACCTGGATAAATATGGTACGCCTGCCAGTCCGCAAGATCTGTGGCAACATCATCTGCTCGTTTACAGAGGTAAACTGGGAACTCCGCGCTGGTGTTTTTCTTCAGAAAATGAACAGTACAGTGTAAGTCGGCCTCCAAAAGTGGTGTCTGACAGCGCTGAAAGTTTGATCAGAATGGCTAAAGACGGTGCTGGTATTGTTCTTTTCCCTGACTGGCAGATTGGCAATCTTCTGAAATCTGGCCAACTCACAGAACTGTTGGAGGATTATCAAAAGTCAGCAGGGGAGCCAGATCAATCCATTTTTATGCTTTATCCTGGAAATAAATTTCCTGGATTAAATACGCGTACCGTCATCGACTTTTTTTACAAAAATTTGGTAAGCCGGTTTACTGGAAGTACATAAAGGGTGAACCCCGAATATAAAATTTGATCTTACCAATTTTTTTGATGTCCGCTTTTGGCACAAAGCGGACGAACATCTGGCAGATGTCCGCTATGAGCGAAAAGCGGACTTCTGCAATTGCTCCTTACAGACTTATTACCAACTTGCGCCGGTGTTAATTAACCCGGAGCGGGACAATGGATAGACATCGCAGACTCTAGTTAAATGAAAGCCCGTCGCTACAACAGGTGGCGGGCCTGATTAACACTAAATCCTGTTATTGAGTCTTAAATCAAAACGCCGCCGTCAATGATGATTTCTGAACCCACGGTCCAGGCAGACTCATCAGAGGCGAAGTAAAGCACTGCTTGCGCTACTTCCTGAGGCTTACCAAAACGACCTGCGGGAATGGTTGCAACGATATCTTTCATCACCTGATCATGATATTCCACCGGAATCCCCGCCTTATCGTAAAGCGGGGTATCAACAGGACCAGGGCTCACTGCATTGATACGGATCCCACGGGAAAGCAGCTCGTTAGAAAGTGTTTTCGACATGTTCAGTAATGCTGCTTTCGTTGAGCCATACACTGAAGAATTTACGGGTCCTGTATGAGCATTTACAGATGTATTAAAAACCACTGATGCAGAGCGGGCGAAAACGGGCAGCAGAGCCTGCATCAGGAAGTAAGGGCCTTTGACGTTGATATCATAAATGCGGTCAAACAGCACCTCTGTCCATAGTTCAATTGGCATATACATCGATATGCCTGCATTCATGAAAGCGATATCCAGCTCATCAAAGTGTTCCTTTACCGTCTGAGCCAGCGCTTTTTGTGCGTTTACATCAGCTGAATCAGCGCTCACAACCAACACTTCATTACCCAGTTCTGCTTTCGCCTTTGCAATTGAATCCGGGTTAACCCCGGTAACAATAACGCGTGCACCTTCTGCAACAAACAGCTTCGCTGTTTCAAGACCAATACCACTTGTTCCACCTGTAATCAGTGCGCGCTTACCCTGTAATCTGGACATCTGGAAATCTCCTGCTGGCGTTAACAACGAATCGGCGAATGACCGACAGGGAGACAATATATGATCATGCAAAATGAGTGATAAGGTTGTATATTTGAATATATTTCATGCTTTAAAAGCATAAATAGGCAATTTAATGGATAAATTACTTTTGATGACATGTTTTGTCCGTACCGTTGAAACAGGCAGCTTTTCCGCAGCTGGCAGGGATTTAGGTTTAGGGCAACCGAACATTAGTCGTCATGTAGCAGCCCTCGAAGAGAATCTGCAGACCAGATTACTTCACAGATCGACCCGCAAGCTCTCATTAACGCCTGAAGGTGAACGTTATTATCTGGAAGCAAGGCGAATTCTTGAAGCCGTCGAAGAGTCAGAGTCTTCTTTCAGAGAAAATGTCAGCCCAACAGGGCTGTTACGCGTTGCCTGCCCCACAGCACTTGCTCATACATTCTTAGTTCCGCACATCCCGGATTTTTTAGAACGCAACCCTGAGCTGGCACTCGACCTGCAGATTAATGACCGCTATATCAATCTCGTTGATGAAGGGGCCGAGCTGGCAATACGGATTGGCCACCTGGAAGACAGTGCTATGCATGCCCGCAGGCTTGGCATGTTTGAGCGAGTCTGTGTTGCCAGTAACAAATACCTGACTAAACACGGAACCCCTGATACGCCAGAAGATTTAAAAAAACATGATTGTTTGATCTATACCCTGCTGACGACAGGCGCCACCTGGAGATTTCAGGATATCAGTGTTCCTGTTTCTGGCCGGATCAGGGTCAATTCACCTGAAGCAGTACAGAAATTTGTTAATGCAGGGACTGGGATCGCACAGGGTCCGGAATGGTTGTTCAAAGAGGGGCTGAAAAATGGCAAATTACAATTATTGCTGACTGGTTATACAGCCCCACCCGTTCCCATTCAGGCCGTTTATGTTGCCAATCGACTTCTGCCAAAACGGGCAATTGTATTCATGGATTTTGTAGCTGAAATTTTTGAAAAAAGTTCTGCCTTCAAGGTTTACAATTCGAAGAAATGAACATGAGATGCAGAACATAGCTGAATTATCAGTAAAATTTAGTCAACCTCAGGCGGTCTCTCTTAACCTCAAAATCGCCTGAGAAATAGCGCGATGGCATGCGGTTTCACTATGCTCAGGCAGTTCCCTGCGTCAGCAGATTGCATGAAGTCAGACGTCCGCTATGAGCTAAAAGTGTACTTTCTTACTATCAGCATTAGACTTTATTCATAAGACGTATTGTCCGACTTCGCGTTATGAGAAAGATAAATAGTGTGCGTCCTGCATCATTTCGATTCAGTCGGTTCTACTGTTATGGCTGACCCGGACTATCAGCTTGCCATTAACGCCTCCGCCCAGACGAGCAAGTGCCCGGGGGACTTCTGTAAAGGGCACGACCTGGTCAATCGGCATAGCGATTTTATGTTCGGTGAACAGGTGCCCAAGTTCAGTTATTGCCTCATCACGCTCATCTGATGTACGTACACTGTGCAGAGCGCCGGTAACAGAAATACCGCGCATCAGAATTTTGAAAGGCTCAATGACCGGAAATCCAGAACTGCCAGCAAATCCAATCAGCACATAACGTCCGCCGATGGCAATGGCGTCCAGCGCCTGCTCAGTCAACGGATCGCCGACTGTGTCATAAACAATATCGGCCCCCCTGCCCTTAGTCAGACTGCGTACCTGCTCACTGAGCGATCCCTTATCAAGCTCAATTACATAATCTGCTCCCTGCTCCCGGCAAAATGCAGTTTTCTTTGCATTGCGTACGGTAGTAATAACGTTGAGGCCAAGCGCCTTGCCAAGCTGGATTGCAGTCGAACCGGTGCCGCCTGTACCGCCAAGTACCAGCAGCGTTTCGCCTGATTTTGCATGTGCGCGATTAACCAGCCCAACCCAGGCCACATGAAACGTGCCCAGAAAGGCTGCTGCCTGCTCGTCAGGCATATCATCGGCAGCCGGAACCGCACCGTCAGCGGGCGAAATACAGTACTCAGCAAGACCTCCCGCGCCTTTTGCAAAATTTGCTCCGCCAATTACGCGAGTACCTGCAGGAAACGGATATCCCTGACCTGCCGCTTCGACAATGCCAACCACTTCCTGGCCAGGGGTGACAGGAGGATTTGGGGTAAGAAAGTAGCGTCCTTCCAGCATCATGCGATCCGGCAGTCCGATATTGGTGGCTAATACTCTGAGAAGCGCTTCGCCTGGTCCCGGTTCGGGGATATCAATATCGACCAGTTTGAGCACGTCTGCGGGGTTGCCGAAGCTTTCTGCGCGCCAGGTTTTCATATTTACTCTCCCGGAATATTTGATTACATGAATAATGCACGGGCAATTCTGACCACCGTATCGGCATCAGGGGAAGCACGTTCACCAACACGCTCTGCAAAGACTTCTGCTGATAAATCACGGCGCCGCGGCAGGCGTTCCCGTTCTGCTGATGCCAGAGCTGGTCCCAGCTCTTCGTAGTTCAGATCGGTGATATAGACGGGAGAACCGGGTTGCTGTCGCCATGAATCGGCAAGCACGCCGGCGTCAAAACCATCGAAGCCGGTGTCTTCGACCAGCTCTAATGCCACGTCCCGATCCTGCTTTCTGTCGCCTGCTATTGGGAGCGCAATACGGTCAGGATCGCCTTTTGGTTTTCCGCGGGTTTCAAAGGAAACCATACCGATGTTATTCCACGCCTTGGTGACAGGACGCCCGAAATAGTCTCTAACCCATTCACTTTCGACTTTACCGGCTTCCAGCTCCGGATTCACTCCGTCGCGGCCAGGGAAGTAGTTGGAGATATCAATCACCACAACGTGCTCCGGCAATGCCGCCACTAAAGGTCTGATTTTATCGAAACCGGTATGAGGCATCGCGAGGATAACCACTTCCGCCTCTTTCAAGGCCTCCTCTGCAGTTGCCGGCTGTGCACCGGTTTCCAGTACATCGGGCCCAATAGTTTCAGGACCACGTGAGTTGGCTACTTTCACCTTGTGCCCGGCAGCAGCGAGCTTGCGGGTTAGATTTTTGCCCATAAAGCCTGTTCCCAGTATGCCGATTTTCATGTTAGTTACCCTTACAGTTAAAGTGGCCTGCCGTTACATTTGCAGGGCACGGCAGATCCTCACAATGGTTGCCGCGTCGGGATTAACACCTGGTCCGAAACGCTCCGCAAAGATGGCTACGGACAAATCACGACGCTTAGGCAGACGCTCCCGTTCAGCTGCCGCCAGCGCTGAGGCGATCTCACAGTAACGGAGATTGGTACAGTAGACCGGCGCGCCGGGCTGCTGTCGCCAGGAGTCTTCAAGGGGGCCTGCATCATAGCCATCAAAACCGGTGTCACTGATGAGCGCGATAGCAACATCTCGATCGTGAGCGCGATCGCCAGAAACCGGGATCGCAATCCGCTCCGGATGACCTTCCGGCAGGGCATTTTCAGCAAAAGGTACGGTGCCAATTGCGTTCCACGCTTTGACGATCGGGCGTCCGAAAAAGTTCTGAATCCAGACGCTTTCGACTTCTCCCGCCTCGATAGCAGGATTAACGCCATCACGCTGCGGGAAATAGTTGGAGGTATCGATCACCACGGTATGCTCAGGCAGTGCCGTGACCAGCGGCCTGACCTTTTCAAAGGCGCTTTGAGGCATGGACATGATCACCACATCCACCTTTTTTACCGCGTCTGCGGCGGTTGCGGCAATTGCACCGTTTTCCAGAGCACTGGCGCAAATTGTCTCCGGACCACGTGAGTTCGCGATCTTCACCTGATGCCCGGCTGCGGCAAGAGCGCGGGCCAGCGTCGTACCGATTGCTCCTGCGCCAAGAATGCCAATCTTCATGGGTGCCTGTTCCTTTTTGATGAAACGGAAAATTGGTGAGATATAATATTTTCTTGTTTACTGGTATCTAGTGTACTAGGTAAATTAGCAGCCATTAATTTAATGATCAACTTTAGCGAACGTGGAGCCCGTCTTGTCAGATAACACAATGCCTCGTCTTGGAATGGAGCTGTCCTTTGCCCTGTACAGCGCAGCAGGCAGGATGGCCCGCATGCACAAACCTTTGCTGGAGCCGCTGGAGCTGACGTTTCCCCAGTATCTGGTATTACTGGAACTATATGCCGGTACTCCCCGCACCGTAGGCGATCTGGGAAATAGTCTTGCAATGGACACCGGCACCATTACACCGCTGCTTAAGCGAATGGAAAAATCGGGGATGGTAACACGTACACGTGATCCACTGGACGAACGCCGTATCCTGGTGGGGCTGACCCAAAAATCAGAATGTATTCGGCAGGAGGTGTGGGCGGTATCCGGGAAAATTAAAGCCAGATGCCAGCTTGATGAAGCAGGGCTTGTCGCGCTGAGAGACACGCTGCGGAATTTTGCGCATCCGGCTTAGGAGTAAGCTAACGATATGCACCGGTAAGCCACAGGTTTAATGCGGGTATACTTTTATTCAATGCTTAGGGTCCGCTTTTGGCACAAAGCGAACATAAAAAGCATTTTATGAATGCAACTTAAACTGAATGCCCCGGGCCTTTGGGGCTTTTTTAAGTCTGCCGCAGTACTGACAGCGCAATGCAATCAGCCAGATCAAGAAGGCGTTTTGAAAGCGCCAGAATCATGCTGGCTGAAACCTCCTGACACGCAAATTCCCTCAGGGTATCAGCTCCGAGAAGTGCCTCAGATCTCGGCTTGAATGCCCTTTCTTCCAGCATAAAAACAGAGACGTTTCAGGCTGAGCATCAGAAATGTCCAGCGTTACGACGTCACTACGTACACTATTTAGCTGTGTGGCAGGAACAAACGTAATTCCCGCACCTAAAGCAACCAGGTCCACTGCAGTACTCAAATCGCGCACACGTTTAATATGGGATGGGATGATGCCGGAATCTGCATAGAGCTTCAGTACCGTTCCCCCGAGTCCGACGCCTTCCGGATCATCCAGAATAATCAGTGTCTCGTTCGCCAGGTGTTGCATTCTTATCTCTGGCATGAAGTGGAGTGCGTGATTGTCTGCTGACACCAGTTTGAGCGGTTGCTGTTGTATGATGCGATGAGTGATGAGCTGGTTAATGGGCATCGGTCCGCGAATAATCCCTATATCCAGATCACCGTTCTGCAGTAAACAAACCTGTTCCCCCACGCTAAATTCTCCAGCTTCAAGAAGCACGTCAGGAAACGAAGTTCTGAACGTTCTTATCGCGCTCACAATCAGTGATTCGAGTACCGAAGTTCCGACATAACCCAGCCTTAATACCGTACTTCCGCCACCAGCCACATGTCTCACAGTGTCTGATAACCGGTTCAGTTGCTCAACGGTACGTTCCACTTCGGCGATGACCATCTTTCCCGCAGCCGTCAGGCTGACGTGCCGTTTATCTCTTTCAAACAACCTGACTCCCCAGCTCTGCTCAAGCGACTGAATATGCTGACTCAGAGCTGGCTGAGTGATGTTGACCTGAGATGCCGCTTTGGCGAAATGCAGCGTACGCGCAAGGGCTAAAAATGACTCGAGTTTTCTCTTATCCATATCGGTCTGATAAGAAATTGTTATTAATAATAGGTAGTTTTTGATTGGAGACTTATTACCCGTAAGTTTACATTCTGGCCATCTGTATGGACAGCGTCAGAATCTCACGTCGGGAAGCACAGGGGATAAAGGTGAATTGCGCTAAGGAACACCCACATTTTAGTGAAACGGCCTTTCATGAATATTCAACGGGAATTACAGTACTCGTAGCAGGAAATATTATGTCAGAGATTAAACAGAGCCCGTCAGGCAATCAGGTTTTCGATTTAAGAACTGCCCTTGAAATTATCAGGCAATATGAGAATGAATATATTGAAACCAGCGAGCCGGTTGATCCTGCTGCTGAACTGTCAGGGGTCTATCGCTACGTGGGGGCAGGCGGCACAGTCATGCGCCCTACCCGAACCGGACCAGCGATGGTTTTCAACAACGTTAAAGGCTATGAAAATTTCCGGATCCTGATAGGCCTGCTGGCCTCACGCCAGCGTGTTGCGCGTCTTTTCGGGGTGCCTAAAGAAAACCTGGCAAAGCTCCTTCGTGATTCAGTGCATTCAGCGATAGCGCCTGTTGTTATTCCGGCAGAACAGGCTGTGTGCCAGGAAATTGTCCATCTTGCTTCGGATAAAGACTTTGATATTCGCACGCTGCTGCCCGCACCGACCAATACACCTGAAGACGCCGGTCCCTATTTTACAATGGGAATGTGCTATGCAGCCGATCCGGAAACCGGCAGTCATGACGTAACCATTCATCGGCTATGTGTGCAGGGTAAAGACGAAATATCAATGTATTTTGTGCCAGGCCGACATATTGACCAGTTTCGTATCAAAGCGGAGGAAGCAGGAAAGGCTCTCCCCATAACCATCAGTATTGGCGTAGATCCGGCAATCGAAATCGGTGCCTGTTTCGAACCACCCACCACACCATTGGGCTTTGACGAATTAGCCATCGCCGGCGGTCTGCGGGGGCGTGCGGTCGAACTGGTCCAGGGTGTTGCTGTAAATGCCAGGGCAATCGCGAATGCAGAAATCGTCATTGAAGGTGAGCTGATACCGGGTTATCGGGTTCAGGAGGACCAGCATACCCACAGCGGAAAAGCGATGCCTGAGTTCCCCGGTTACACAGGAGAAGCTCAGGCTGCAGTCCCGGTCATTAAGGTTAAGGCAGTCACGCACCGCAGAAATCCTATACTTCAGACCTGTATCGGACCAAGCGATGAACATACTAATCTCGCCGGAATACCAACCGAAGCGAGTATTCTGGATATGGTGGAGAGAGCACTTCCTGGACTGGTTAAGAATGTGCATTGCCCGTCGCCGGGGACCGGTAAATATATGGCGGTACTGCAGATACACAAGCGTGGTCCACAGGATGAAGGACGCCAGCGACAGGCTGCCTTACTTGCTTTTTCAGCCTTTTCAGAGCTTAAACATGTTTTCATTGTCGATGAGGACGTCGATATTTTTGATCTGAGCGATGTAATCTGGGCGATGACGACCCGATATCAGGGAGATGTGGATACAATTTTCATACCTGGCGTACGATGTCACCCGCTTGACCCTTCTCAGGATCCCGCGTTCAGTCATTCAATCCGGGCATCCGGTATCACATGTAAAACCATTTATGACTGCACAGTTCCCTACGAACTTAAATCCAATTTTAAGCGCTCAGCTTTTATGGAAGTGGATGTCAATCGTTTCATAACAGGTTTTCTTCCAGGCTGTAGATGAATGTTATCCGCCGGAGTATTTATCAATACGCATTGTGAGTGAGACTGGCCCTGAGTGCTCATAAAAATAAAACTTACATGCTGACACACAAATCAATAAATCTCCCGAACTCATTGTCCCAACAATATAAAAAGTAATTTTCAAGCTCCCTGAATTAGCATCATGAAAAAACTTAATTTTCACTTTTCTGAACTGCAGCCTGGCTATAAATGGGTCTCCCTTAACGGGTATGCACACTGAAATTTGCATCCCACTTCTAAAAGGAGTTCAGATGTTATTAAGAAAAGCGTCACTGGCTTTGCTGACTTCCACAATTTTGTGTACCTGTGCAATGGCTGATGACACAGATGTTACGCCAACCATGTCTTTTGGTTACCAGCGTGGTCATATTAATGATTTTGGTGAAATTCAGGGTGGGAACTTCCGGTTTCAGTATGAGACATCATCACCATGGGGTTTCATGGGCACGGTGTCGGCGATGAAGAAGAACTGGCACAATGCCAATACCGAGTGCAGAAAGAATGATACAGCATGCAGAGAAAAATATAATGTAAAACACCGGTTAGACAGAAATGCAGTATATTACTCAGCATTGATGGGACCTACTTACCGTATCTCTGATAAACTCAGTGTATTTGCATTAGGCGGTATCTCGCATACAAAAGTGGACAACACGTTAAAATATGAAGATTTTAACAGAGTGTCTTCCAGGAGCGGTTCATCTTCCTCCAACCATTTTGCGTACAGTACTGGTCTGACATTTGATGCAACCAGACATCTGGCATTAACTGCAGGTTTTGAAGGCTCGCAGGCCGCATTCACATCAAAAAAACATGATGTGAAGAGTGCCATCTTCAATATCGGGTATCGATTTTAAGTGTTAATTCAGTGGCTCGCCCGGACGAGCCACTTTCAATTGTGGCCTGGCACTGCTGGCCAGTCTACTTTTTCCTTTATACCTGCATTCAGCCTGTATACTTCAGCTAAATATTTTTTCCAGGCAATGAGTTTCTGTTTTTCTTCTTCATTTAGTCCATAAATTTCCTGCACTACTGTCAGCATGCGTATTTCTGTATCCGCCCTTTCCAGTAACGCATTCTTTATCGACTCGTTTTCCTCGATGGTTGGGCCTTCCTGGTCAGGTATATCAATCCAGGCTGGCAGGCCATCTTCTCCAGGCCCCCGCTGTTTACCTTGCGGCGGTTCGCCTATAAATCTCATCCATATATCATCCGGCACCGGAAGAATATCATTCTGCCACGCACCACTTTCCCTGTATGCCTCCTCTTCATCAAGCAAGAAAAATGCATTCATTTTTGCGCTATAGCCAATATTCATGATTAAAATCCTACAGCTATCCAGTAGAAATTAGGCTCACCTGTTCCTGCGCGCAGTTCAAATTTGTATCGGTTAACGTCATGAACATGAGAGTTATACGTGCTCTTACCATTATGTCCAGATTGCGTTATCAGCACGATAAAACACATGTTAGGGAAAGCAATATTATATATAACAGGTTGATCATCTGGGCGTTTAATATATCCGCCCTGAATAATGAGCCTGCTGACCGGATCTTTCCAGACGAAAGAAGACAATTGTTTATCTACGAATCCTGCTGAACGTTTAATTAACCATTTTTGTAAACTTCCATTCCACAATTTTCCAAGAACGTCACCTTCTGGCGTGACTTTCGCTTCCCCAATACTGAGTTCCCTGTCCGTACTCAGTAAACCTTCAACCGATAATGGCCCTTTTACTTCGCCACCGCTGACAGGGATGTAGCGTCGGTTCAGCTCATCCCAGTCAGTTCTCTGCTGGTTATTACACAGGATCCACGCATTCAGGGTCGCATTCCACTCAACTTCATTTTGCTGGCAGATGCTGAGGTTGCCCTCAGTAAGTTCTCTGGAGACCTCGTCAAAAACCGGACAGGCCGGAAAATCCCCTACGCGAAGTTTACATGCTCCCCTGTTCGTTGCTGGTGTGCGGAAGAACAGACGCATCCCATCTGTGAGTTTTGTGACTGGCGGCTGACAGACCAGATGGTAGGTATCCCCCTCACGATTCACTTTGCCACGGTTCATACACCCCTGCTGAACAGCAGTGATGATGCCGTCCTCAGGAAGAAAAGGCGCGTGCTCAGCTATGCTTACCGCTGAAGCCTCAATAAATAAATCCCCGTTATTTACGGTAATTATCCATGCTGCTGTATAACCAGGATCCGGTGTTGGGGACTTCTGGTTACCCGTTCTGGCGGCAATACCCGCTTTTAATGCAAGCTGGCATTTACCGGCTCTTACCGTGCATTGTGCAGAGCCGCTGTTAGCCGGCCCGCTAAAGGCAATCGCCGGGTCAGCCGCATTGTAATAAGGCAGCACAGTGGGACCCGTATCAGTCTCTGCGTAAGTTACCTGGATCAGATAGTTGATGCTATGTCCCTGTAATGCGGGTGCCTCGAGTCTGAAAAGGCACGCAGACGTATTCAGACCCTGCTTCAGAATGGTATTTCTGTTATCAGCAGCCAGTGATGAATAAGCCGTATCATCAACATGCTGCAGCGTATAAATCTGCCCTTCCCCGACCTCCACACTCATTGATGCAGGTGCAGTCGGCTTACATGCCAGCCCGTGAAGCCAGGTGCTTTCGCCCATAATGGCTGATGCCAGTTTTGCCATTCCTGTCATGGCAAACTTATTAGTGTTAAGCAGGTCGGTTTCGAGCGGAATGGCGCCCGGATAAACAATCTGTCGATCCATAGTGTTATCCATATAAAAAGGCCATCCTCAGGATGGCCATCGTGTGACTGTTAACGGAGAAAATGAGATTAATGAATTCTTACCCAGATGAGGGTGCCTTCCTGTTTAACGGCCGCTATGGCTGCGTAAATCTGCGCATCCGTAATGCAGCCAGTGATCATCTGCCTGGAAACATACTGGGCACGCGAAGGATTACTGTACCCGGCCGTTGATGTCCCGTACCCCGCCACCCAGGGAATGCCCTGACCGCGCGGCCGGCCGACGCTTACAAATGCCTGGTAAGGCAGACAGCGGGATCCATATCCACCTGCCGTCCCATAGCCGATGGCTGGACCACCGTATGCGCCCGTATCTGCAGGGCGCGACGGCTCAAACACAACAGGCTTATTCCCGGTCAGCATCTCAAGAATGTCGATGACCGCCTGTCGCGTACCCCGCTCTCGAAGCAGATTCGTTTTTATCCGGATCCGGAAGCGGTCATCATCCATACCATCAGGTCTGCTGAGGCTATTGCCAAAGAAGTCACAGGCTGTGATGTCCAGCCAGCCATCAGTGGCGGTGGAGAGGCGTGTCTGCTGACGGGCGTAGCGATAAAGGGTGTAACACCAGGCTAACGATGAGGCACAGGCAGACAGCGTCCCTTCAAGAATCGGGCTGTTATCATTAAACCAGCCGGACGGAAGCAGTGCATGAAGCCGGTTAAGAAAGTCATTCTTATCACCTTTAGCCATTCAGCTCACCGTAATCTGACCTTTGCGAATAACCTGTTTTGGCGAGGCCGCGAGATCGGCTTTTCCGCCATTAAGGGTAAGGAATGTCACGTTCGAGACCAATGGACTGGCCGCATAGGCCGCTCTGATGATGCGGGTGTAGGCTACTAGCTGGCCAGGCTTAAGGCTGGCAATGTAATGTGTTATCGCCTCCTCAACCAGCGTGGCTACACCTGTGTGGTCTGCCTGATTATCAGTCGTAAATGAAAGCACGACACTGGCGTAGATAACTTCCGGCGCAAAGACCCCAAAGGTAATAGTGAAGCCGCGCACAGCATCAATTGCCCTGTAGGCACGATCAAGGAGTTCGCGTGGCGGCATGCCGCTGCCATCATCAATTACCGCATAAAAATAGCCCGGCTGCGGCGCACCGTCCCAGGCGACATTCTCGCTCAGAGTGAAGCTGACGCCATGCTGAATAGTGCTGAGCGCAAACGTAATTGCCGCTTTGGTTGCTCTGGATAATGACGAGATCCACAATCTGAATCGTGCGCGGAATTCGTCATCGGACTCAGCATCCTTTCCTCCGGTAAAAGCTTCCGGATTGGTGACCTGATCGACATATAACACTGAACCTGTGATGACGGTGATGGTACCTGGCTGAGCATTACCCGCAGCGCCTGCGGTGTCTGCCCGTACCGGTACATCCAGAGAGATAACGCCGGCCGCGATGATATAACCCGACCGCCCGGGCTGGTCTGCAATAACAGTGTAGGTCTGGCTGCCATCGAGGGTGGTTATCTTTGTCCCTACCGGGATAAGGGCCTGGCAGGTTGGCGTGAGACGGGAGAACGTCACGTTGCCCGTGGCCTGCACGGCGGAGCGGCGAAAAAACCCAAAATCCGCCATCCAGCTATCCAGATCGTCACCTGAGCAGGTGGCCGCGCGCGTCGTCACCAGAAGCTTCACGATCAACTGCTGGATCCACATTGCCACACCGGCATTGGATTCAGCCAGCGAACGCAGAATGCTGCCGATGGAGAAGTCCAGCAGTTTTGTCGCCCGCGCCTGTATAGCAGTGACCTGTTCGCTGACGAGTTCAGAGAAAGATTTAACGTTGAGCGATGACATCTGCTTACCTTGTGAGGTCAAAGTTGAGCGTTTCGGGCATGCCTGTCAGGGCATCGCTGTAAGCAATCGACACGCTGACGCCCCCTTCAATCAGGGTCAGGTTCACAACTGGCGGTGGATGGGGGGCTACAGCGTCTACAAGCAACATCTGGCCACTGATGAGTGATTTCCATTCCCCCGATCTGACTGCCTCGCCAATTTTCTTCCCCAGCCCGGCACCGTATTCCGGATGAAACAGGTAGTCGCCAGGGTTGGTCAGCAGCCGTCGCAGAATGCGTTGTTTCGTGCGGTCGCTGCCTGATGCCGTGCGTAAATCGCCAGTAGAAGAGGAGTTGAGGTCTCCGCCTGCGAAGTGATAGAGGTCGTGCATAGATTAATCCTGCAGAAGAGTTTTGATTTGCTGTTTCGGCGGGGCAGTGAAATTGCCCTGACCTTTTTCGAGATGGGTGTGACCGCCATAAACGGTACGGATACGATCTACAGGGCCATAACGGCCATTGTGGTCGCTGATGTTTTTCCCCACTGTCAGGTTCTTATCTATCAGCACGTCGCCGCCGGTAAAATGATGTGCCGGTGCGTCATAAGTGAGTTTTCCCTTCGCAGACAGGAGGACTTCCCCGCTGTTGAGAAACTTCAGCAGCGAACCGCTCTGATGCACCAGCCAGAATTCACCAGAGGGTGGCCCCGGACAGCGGTCAGCGTCGTTGTAAAACTGCCCTTCCGCCATCCCCACGCCCCTCAGGCCGGAATCAAATCCCACTTCCGCCACAGCGCCGATCATCGGACCTGCAGCAAATCCCCAGCCGTTACCCGCCCAGGGCGTACTGAGGGGGATCCAGCCGGTTTCCTCACCCGTCGGCTGTAGCTGGACTTTTACCGCATAACTGTCCGGATCGTAGGCGGTGATGATGCCCTGACGTGTGCCGTTTTTGTCAGCCATGTTCTGAAGCGTCGTCCCAGCCACGACATTGAGCAGCACCCTCATCGTTCAGGCTCCAGAGCAGGACTGTGATTTTTACCGGAAATCTGCATTCTGTAGCCCGTCTCCCAGCTCAGGGTTCGCCGCACGCTCTCGCAGTAATAAATCTGGTCAAAAGGACTCTGGGTGCCCTCAATGCGGATCAGCGTATCCGGCATGAGCAGGTTGTCGCCAGCCACTGAACCGCTGAATGCCATCTCATGCTTAACGATCTGCCGGTATAATGACCTGGCCAGCGCGCGGGCAGCATCGGGTGTGAGTCCGTTACGCATCACCCGATAAACCTGTATGTCCGCAGTGGCTTTACCCGGTTCAGGCCCCCTGGACTGGGCTGGATAAGTGGCGGTAAATTGTCTGTTTTTCAGCTTTGCATTCCAGCTCAGCACTTCAACCGTCACCCCTTTAGATATCGTTAATGCACGTGAAAATGTCAGGTCATCGGAGACATTGCACCGGGGATACGCCTGCTCACCAGGGGGTTGCCAGCGGATAACATAATTATCCTCACCAGCATGAGCGCCTTTAGGTTCGAAATGCAGGCTGTCACCCTTCACACAGACCAAAAAGTTTTCGATAGCTGCCAGGCTGGTGATCAGGTCCCATTCAGTCTGCTCACCTGTAAGATGCGCGGTATCAATCTGGTAGTATTCGCCGACACGCTGTGTTGTTGCAGTGACAACTGGCGTTAGCCCGTGACGCTGCGCCAGTGCAGTGGCTATCTGGGAGCTGGTGAGGTTTTTAAAGCTTTCACCGGTTGTCTTTGCATCAATCAGTTTTGCGGTAAAGTCGCGCCCTTCTGCTGAAATCTCAAATCGTGCCGGTTCGTAATGCCAGGTATCGATGTTTCCTGTGATGTGCTTTTTTTCGTTAACACCCGCCTGGGTGATGACTGAAATGAACAGCTCAGCTCTGATGGTAGTCTGTACCGTCCACCAGTTCAGCAGCCTCATGGCCGGAGGCATGGCAGAGATAGCCAGCGTAAGCTCGAACGTCCCCGCGCCGCGGTACGTATTATTCTCAATGCTGAACGATACAAAAGGCACCTCTGTGCCGTTTAAAAGACAACGCCCGCTAACATGGCGGGCGCTTGATGCCGTTACGGGATTATTGACGTCCATCGCTAACTCGCCGGGCTGGTGGGTATTTTCAGGATATGAATCCCGCTCAGTTGCGGATCGGAAAGGTCATTGGCATCGGCGATGCTGGTCCATAGCGATACGTCTCCATACTGCTCTGACGCCACCTGATACAGATTGCCCCCTGACAGCGTTACCGCTTTCAGGCCACCGGCGGCCTGCCCTGAATTCACGTTTTTGTTCAGTCTGCCCAGCACGTCCTGAAGGCGATACAGGGCCGGAATGCGGGTTGCATGGTCTGACTGAGTGAGCAGATTACTGACGGTTTTTGAGATGGGGTTACCCGGTACCAGCCCGCCCAGCGTCGTGATATCAGCGGCTGCGGCTTCCAGCAGTGCGAGCTCATGCTGAATGATGTTGCGGGCAGCAATTATGGGCCTGACAACGGCCTGAATCTGCACGACGGTAGCATGCGCAAAATCTGTTACCTGTCTGACAGCCTGATGCAGATTTCTGACGGCCTGCGTGACGGCATCAACGTTGATGATTTTTGCAAGGCCCAGCGCACGGCCCAGGTCACTGTCAATCAGTGCCCGCAGTGCGCCGGTCAGGGCATCCACTTTTTCCGGCGAACCCTCATTACAGACAACCGCCACTTCAATGGAATAAGGGCGACGCCAGATATACTCGTAGACCGGAGTAAACGCCGTGATCACAACAGTGAAGCGGTAATCGTCCAGCGTCAGCACCATCGGCTGCCCGGCATCCCGCATTCGCTCAAGGGCACTGACCCGCTCACCCGCCTGCAGGCCCGTTATTATGCCAGACCAGGCTAATGGCTCGTATTCCGTGCCCAGCACGTCGATAACACGCTGGCCACCAATCAGCTGGTGCTGTACTGTTTTTTGCCTGCCTCGAATGGACACCTGTTCAGGCACTTCGAATTCCATAAACTCGAAGTCGCCCAGCATCAGGCGGGTGACTGTCGGATCGATACCCTGTGCAAATTGCGACAGGGAATTCAAAAATGACATGCTGCGTTTACCTGATTCAGGAGGAGACTGACTATGAGAGAAGGAAGGACCCCGCGGGTATCAGCCCTGCGCTCTGACTGTGACGGGCCGGCAGGCGGGCGGGCGGGCGGGCGGGCAGATAATCCTCTACCCGGACATCGGATTGAGGGCAAAAAGATGTGCTTCATGCGGAATTTATCCGGTCCTGAAGGTCTTCTTTTTCGTTACAGCTAAACGTTTCCCGTCTTTTGTCTCGGCCAGTGCCGCTTTAACGGCCTCTTCCAGCGCGTCATAAGTCACTGCACCCAGTAATACTTTGTCTCCGATGAGGGTTGCTGGTGTACCCGGCAGATGCATAACTTTTAAAAATTCTTTGTTCACATCGATGATGTGCTGTGTGTCTGGCCTGAACGTGCTCAGTTTCATTCCGGCAGCACTGTAAGCCGAATAGATACGCACATCGTCAGCTATCCCCCTATAGGACATCAGCGCATGATGAAACAAGTGGAATTTGTCTGGCTGCTCAATCCACACTGATAGGGCTCTGCGGGTAACAGCGGTTGATGACGCCGGACCCCAGGAAAGCAGTTTATAGGTGACCGCGATCCGTGGATAAGCGCTGAGCAGCTTCTCCAGATGTCTGTCGACCTGCTTGCAGTCTGTGCAATCGTAGTTGGTAAAACTGACCACAATCAGATCGGGGTCCTCTGCACCCACCCTTGGCGACAAAGGATCGTTCAGCAATTTATTGTGAATCAGGACGTCTGTCTGCGGCGAACGGTGAGCTGTTCCGGCAGGCAGATTTGCTTCGGGCAACTCATTGCGAGCAGCCTGGGAAGCCGATGCCGCAGCGATGCCCGTGAACATCAGCAGTAAAATGGTTTTATTGAGCATAAACTTTCTCCACGGCTACCTTAATCAGACCCAGGCTGACGACAGTCAGTGTGACAGCCGTTAATTCACAATCAGTTGATCAATCATGGGCAAAGTGAGGTTCAGAATTCTGTAAACCGGAGGGCCATGAGGTCATGTTTCAGTAACAGGCGCACAGACATTGCAGTCCGTGTGAATATGACTTGTGTAAAACTGCCGCTAAGGTAGTGAGAGGTTGCCTGCCTGACCGGGATAAACCATCAGCAATGACGGGTCAAAAGCGCTGGTGGAGGCGGGTGCTCTGGCTGCCTGCTTACTGATGCCACTCATAACGGTGGCCACCAGCACCTGCCGGCCTTCATGTGTCATCAAAAGATTGACGGGCTGTGCGGCATGGCTTTGGCCCAGTGGCGGTATCGGCGGATAGCGGCCGGTTTTGCGATAAGCCTGCTCCCGCACCTGCTGCCTGTCGAAATCTGACTGCGCCGGCATCCAGGGCTTATAGGCAACTCCGTTGTCACGCGCGTTCTGACGGGCCAGTCGGTCACGCTCTGCCATTTCCCGGCTGTGCGATACTGTGCTTTCCGGAAACAGGGCTGCCAGCGTCACGGCTGAGATAAGTCCTGGCAGACCGGTAAGCGCAGCAGTGAGCCCGGTCAGACCCGTTATGGCGCTTCGGCCAATCAGCAGGTCAATACCCCAGCCTGCCAGCTTAAGCGGCGTCAGCAATGCGCCCGCAGCATGTTTAATGACCCAGAATCCCCCGCTGATGCCAGCAAGGCTGGTTACGGCCAGCGCAGTCTGCCCCGCAAACTTCGCCATTTCCGGATGCCGGTGTGCAATGCCTGCTATCTGCTGAAGAGAATGCGTTAGCGTATCCAGTCCCTGCGTAAACGTGTCCAGCAGGCCACCATCCCTGCCCATCACCAGCTGCAGGTTCTGCCATTTCTTATGGAAGTCGATTTTCTTGCCGTTATAGGTGCTGCCAACCGCGCCATAGGCGTCATCAAGCCCGCGCGCGTTGCCATAGGCGTCGATACGGTGATGGATGGTCTCGAGCTGTTTGTCGATGAGGTTGAACATCTTGCCGCCGGTCCGACCGAATATCAGGGCATTTTCACGCTGCTTCTGCTCATCCGTGTAATGGTGTCTGCGGTAGAGTGGCAGGATGACGTTTTCATAGTATTCAACCGGCGACTGGCTGAAGAGTTGGGCGTTAATAAGAGGATTGCCCCGGAAACGCTTCACGCCCCCCAGGCTGTTCAGCTCTATCTTGCTGGCATCCCATATGCCCATCGTCATCAGGTCGTGCGCGACCTGATTCGGCAGTTTGATAATGCCGTTTAACCGGTTGTAAGCGGTCATCAGTGCATCACCCGCTGAACTGCCCTTCAGCTCACCGATTATGGGTTCCAGCTCTGCAAACAGCGCTTTATTGCTCAGACCGAACGCAGCGGTACCGGCTTTGGCCATGAACTGACGGTACTGCGTGAAATCGACGTTGCCGCCTGAAGACTGAATGGCCCGGAAGGCAGCATCCATGAGTTCATTAAACCGCTCAGGGCTTTTCAGCCCGCCCGCGGTCTCGGTGAAGCGCAGCATATCCATCTGCTTCGCCACCGTGGTTTCGCGCTGGTGCTCATCCAGTCCGCGGGAGGCGAAGGTAATACGCGCAAGCACAGGTGCAGCCAGTTTCGCCGCGCGCAGTTGCTCTTCAACGGACTTCTTGCCGGATTCGCTGAATACGCCCTGCGCCTCCACCAGATATTTCAGCATGTCAGTGGCCGAGGAGCCCCGGACCCGCGTGGTTTCGGCGAAACGCTGTGCCCCCTCTGTTGCCGCCCGACTCATGCCAAACTGTCTGAACTTCTCGGTCATGGTCTGGTAGCGGGCCGCCTCATCAACAAAGCCCTTCAGCATCCTGAAACCAAGATACCCGGTGGCCAGATTGGTCATGCCGTCTGAATATGAGCCTCCGCCGGGAGGGTGTCCATTACCGCCGCCATGTCCTGCACCGCCACCGCCCCAGCCACTAGGAGGCACGCCGTTATGCCAGCCATGCCACCAGCCACCCTGTCCTGAAGGCGGAGGCAGTGCGAGTCTCCCGCCAGGATTGCCGTATCCGCCGCTGCCACCTGCAGCAGCGCCAGCAGCCAGCACAGGCAGCGTTAATGCCGCACCGTAACTGCCCGCCAGTAGCGGAACATTACGGGAGGTCCGATTGATGCGCTGTGTCTGGTCAGCAATCTCGCGGATTGCACCGGCATACTCTCGGGCACTGCGGGATGCGCCGGAAAACTCATTATTCAGGGAGCGATTGAGTGCTCGCAGCGCAGATGTCGCCTCACGGGCCGCACGGGTCAGTGCTTTGATGTTCCTGGTGATGGTGACGAACTTCTTATTAAGCTCAATCGCATCACGGCTCACCTGCAGCAGATTGCGCGTAATCTGGTCATCCAGCGCCAGCCGCACGGCTACACGGTAAGCCTGAATATCCATAGGAACCTCAATTTACGGGTATAAAAAAACCCTGCTGAAGCAGGGTTTTTTTCAAAAAAGGGCGTCAGTGCCATGATGCAATCTATAAGAAAAAATGTAGATTCCGAAAATCCTGCCATTTAATTTGCACACTACGGACTTTTATCGTCGTTTTTCTTCTTTGGCATAACCGAGATAGCTGCCTCTTTAGACCTCTCTTGCAAAGAAGCATGCCTCTTTAACATGTCAGGCCCAATTAAACTGTAAAGCACAGTTATCAATTGCCAGAATGTTAACATAAGAAGTACTGCGTACGATATTGAACGAAAGAATTCCTTATTCTGAGTAACTATATCGAATTGTTTAAAGATCGGAGCTAAAACTCCAATGATAAGCACTGATGAAAGTATAGCCGTTGAATGAACAATCGGTGTAAAAAGTCTCATGACGCCATTGCTAGTATCAGAAACAGCACCACCATGAAATGACTTTTTAAGCCTTTCCGGATAAATTATGGCAAACCAAGCACCAACTACAGCAAAAATTATTGAAGCAGTTGTCCTTAAAGCCTCGTATAGAGGCCATTGATTAGCAAACGGCACGTTTTTACCATAGCAAAATGATAGCCACGCTATAAGAGCTACAAAAACAACACCGCTAACTATTCTCATCTTATAACCCGGCCTCTTTTAACAACCTGCGCCGTTTGCGAACTAGCTCTTTAAGCAAGGAGTCGGGATCTATAAATTCTTCATCATTTCTCGTGATGTCGAATTGGAAGTCAGAAACCCTTGCTAATGAACGGCTTAACCAATAAACCTTAGAGCTTCCTTTTAAAGTGAAACCATAGTCACAACCATCATTACTGCTGTTTTTGTTCCAATCGGCAATCATAGCATCAACATCTTTTGTGCTAACGTCTGGAGAAATTTCATAACGAATTTTTGTGGAAACCCCAGAAGTTTGCTTTTTGGACACTTTTGTAAATCTTAATAGTTTTTGCCAGAACTCAACATGATCTTTTTTGGCAACATCTAGCTCAATGACTTTTTCAATCTTTGAGATATTATCGACGTTTTGTTTTATTATGTCGTGCTTACCTGGGTTTTTAATGATTCCAACCTCAAAGTATGGATAATGTTTTTTCTCTGTAACATCTATACCATATGGAGTTGATGCATACCCTTTGATAACAACCTCATGAGAGCCATGCTCCGTCTCAGTAAGCTCGGAAACAACGTATGAACATGATTGTTTCAGAAAGCTCTTCAAATAAAGCTGCATACTTTTTTGGCCTGTTAACGCATGCTTTAATTTGATTGTAGAAACAAGGTTCAAAGACGGTATAAACCAGAAATAAGTGGCGAATCCAGGAATGCTGCCTTTTTCAATGGCATTAAGAATAGCCTTAGCTTGACCACCAAATTTAGTATCTTCACTTACGGATGGAACCTTTCCATCTGCTGATGGCACTTCATTCCAAAGAATCACTAAAAAATTATCACCGTCCTGCCTAGCATCAATCAAATACGCGGGCAACACCTCGTCATTCCCAGTAAAGTTCTTAGTTTGCTTAAGTGTCTTGTCTGTGGCCCAGTTAACCAAGTCAGAAAGCATGGTTTGAGCGTCCCCAAAGGCAACATCGTTCCCACCATATCTATAGAAGCCGCATTTATGAATCTTATAGAATGTAACAGTTGCAAATTCCGTAATCATAGACCTCAACCTTGAGCAATTGGAAAAGGTCTAATCTATTATTAAAAAGACTTATATGTTAGCTGTGTATTTGATCAGCACCGATAGCTGTATAAATACACAGCATTGGTATTTTAAGCAAGCTTTAATTAACGCTAAACAATGATTTTACCGTTCTTATTGGATAATCATTATTAAGACCCTAGTCCATCCTTGATTTCTATGCAGATCATATCATTTAGCCTCTGTATTTTTTTAGCATATGCAGGTCCAATGAAAGGCCGCGGCGGAATGTTACTTGTTCCGACCTCCTGCCATAATCCGATTTCACTTTTTGTCCCGACGATAGCTGCGAGTCCTATGACTTCACTCTCTATTGAGTCTCGGAGTTCGCCCGAACGAAGCAGCGGATCGTCTTCGGTGTACCCCTTGCGGACACGGTCGGCTTTGGTGGATTCTGCCAGTGGCACCCATGCATCAAAGGGCCCGTAAGCGGGCTGGTACACACCGATTTCTTCCTTCGCTGTTTCCTCAATCTCTTTCACGATGACGCGGAAACCTGCCTCCAGTCCGGTGGCGATACTGGCTGATGCAGATGACATCTCTCGCGCAAACTGTTCAAGGTCCATCACTTACCCTCCTCCCACCTGCGTGTGTGCCAGTTGTAAGTACCTCCCTCGAGCTCGCCAATGACAACACCCATGGCAATACGCTCATGGGGCATCAGCTCTGTCAGGTTGGGAAAAATCACGCTGAACGGAACCCCGGCTTTCATCAGCCAGCACTGGTTTATAAAACCGGAGTTCTGCGCTAGTTTTTTGCGGCGGTCTCCGTGGCCTCATCTTCCTCGTCTTTCGATTTAGCACGCAGGCAAACACTGACTGCCCTGAGTCCGCTTTTGCCCAGGATGGCGAGCATGCTTTCAATCTGCTTCGGGTTCTGCGGCAGCGGGTATTCTTCACCGTCAATGTCAGCCACGGCCGCGGCCGGAAAGGCATACATGTTCATGTACATCACGTTGATGGCCATTTCCGGGCCCACCGCAACCGTCAGACGGGATTCCTGCACCGGGTCCAGTTCACGCAGGGTGATGACGCGCCCGCTGGCATCCCATACCTGATTTGATTTTACTGGCGATTCCGCCACCACGGGCGGCGTCTCATGCACTCTGACCTGCACCATTGTTTATTCCTCAGTTCACTTTTTTACGGCGGTTCGCCGTCCATGAAAGGGTCTGGTTCACTGTCTTCTCACCCTGCTTGTTGCCGGCATCGGTAAGGTGAAACGACACCCCCTCGTAGCGGTACACACTGACTGTCCCATTGGCTTCGGTGATAGTTTCCGTGATGGTGCCGCGGGGTTGATCGATGCCGTTGTAATAGTTGTCTTCCCATTTCGCCCAGAAATCATCGAGCGTGGCATCCATTCGCTCTGCAGCGATGGTGCCGTTCCAGCCGACGGGGATCTGCAGCTCGTCAGTAATGCCATTGAGCGGCGTGATTTTATGGGTCGAGACCTGCGGCTTTGAGTCAAAGCTCATGATTTTGGGAATGCGCAGTTTTCCCGTGGGCGTATTGATATCGACTGCAATATCACGCCCGACCGTATAGCCAAGGGTTGGCATGGTTTATCTCCGGAGTAATGAATGAGACAGTGTTCAGCGCGCTAAGCTGTCTGAGACGGAGATGGATACGCTGCCGCCCCCTTCCAGATTCACCAGGAAATAGCGAACCACGTTCAGGTATTTCACCTGCACATCGGCTGTCATATAGCCCAGTGCCACGCGCGCATCCGGGTTATTGGCTGCATCAAGGCGCACCGCAAAGGCTGGCCCCCCATTCGGGTCGCCAATCATCTTCAGCGTCTCCAGATTCGACAGGAAAGACTCCAGGGTGCTTTTGGTTTCCCGGCGCAGGTCTGTGGTCTGATTGTCACCCACCACGCTGCCGAAGCTTGCCGCAATCGTCAGCGACAGGAAGTTGGTCATGCGGGTATATGTGTCATCGTTCTGAGTCGGATTTGATGACGTGTTACGGCCCGAACGCATGCCGAAGTAACTGCCGCCCGGACAGGGATTGGTGATGACGTCCAGTCGTGCTGAGTTGATGGCCCCGATTTCCGGCACGGAGTAAGGACGCCCCGCCAGCTGGCGCTCGGTGGCGATGATGCCAGGGATGCGTTTATTCAGGGTGGAGATATGGGGTGAGCGGGCAGCAATATTCGCCGCTTCGAACGTTGCAGGCGCAATAATCCGGTTGATACCGTTTGCGGTATCCTTCCAGTATGGCCAGTCACCCACAATCAGCTTGAAATGCCAGTCGTCCACACCAGAGCTGTTGAGTGCTTGGGACACCGCCTTACATCCGGCAGAGGCCTGGCCCTGGGCGATGGCATAGGCACCTTCGGAGCGCGCAAACGCCGCCATGGCGGGCCAGCACGACTTACCCGTGACATCAATCAGATTGATGACCTGTGAATTGGTGCCACGCAGGGCATACATGCCTTTTCGGGCCGAATCAATGCCGTCAGTCCCGAGAAGAATGTCATCAGTGATACCGGTTGCGCCGTCGGTGCCGCCATTTAGTGTGACTTCGGTAGCCGCAGCCTTAACAGCCGCTTCAGCGTCAGTCACTTTCGCGCGCACCAGCTGGCTGGGACCGCGGATATTCATCTGGCCGTGATTCACTGCATCTGCCATCCCTTTCCAGAGCGCATCCCCTTCACCCTGCAGGTTATCAAAAACTTCAGCACTCACGCCCGGCAGACTGATGGTCAGCTTTTTCGAATTTACCGCGGTGCCGCTACTGATGCCTGCGATAATCTGGTTGCCTCGCGTCCCGCTGTAGAGTGCGGTCAGCAGCAGGGCTGCCTTACTGCCATTGTCACAGAGCCTGCCACTGGCAGCCTGGTCCTGACCATTTGTAACACGCACACAGTTCAGGTTTGCCGCACCCAGCTGAAGCGAAATCGCAGCCGCCGTGGCAAGGTCATACTTTCGGTCTTTTGGTGCGCCAAGAAAGAACGCCATATCGTTATCTGAACTGATACGGAAGGCGCTGTTAACCGGCCCCCAGCCTGCAACACCCACTAGTCCCAGCCCGTCGGTGGGTACGCCGTTAATGTAACGCGCTCTGGGGGGGACGACCTGAACGTAAAGGTCGGGAGCCGTTAATGCAGACGTGTTGAGGTCGCCGGCTGAATAAATCGGCATGAAAGATACTCCGGAAAAGTGAACTGAAACTAAGGGAATGAGGTGTTACCGTTGGTCATAAGCCCGTTGAGGGTGATAACCGTCTGTGTAACTTCAGGTGCGGGGATAAACCGGGTTGTGGCGTAATTCACGCTGAAAATCAGGTCTCGCCGGTAGACATGCCAGTTTTCTGACCTGTCTGAATCGAACTGCCTGGCATAGAGCAGCTGTGCAGGTACGCCATCGTTAAGGTCAATGTGACACTGCTCAGAGAGCGCGGCATCAATGGCACTGCCGATGCGCTCTCTGAGGTCGGGCGCAGGTGCCCAGACGGTGACCTGGAAATCTTTTATCTGCCTGCGCAGTTCTTTAACAGCGGTACCCGCGGTCGAGACGGAGATACTGAGGTCTGTCACCAGCATGATGCAGAGACTGCTGCCTACAGTGAATGACCGGGGCAGTCTGACAGAGAGAGCATAAAGCGCCTTTTCAGCTGTAGTTCCCGCCGGGAAATGGAAGGTGAACGTCTTACCGTTAAGGGTTATCTGCACGTTAGTCAGTGCGGATGCCACGCCGGCAACACCTATCGTGGTGCCGTTCACTGTGAACTGCAGCGTGGGTTGACCTTTTGCAACGATATGGCAGGGCCTGCCCAGTGCAGTGTGGATTTTACGTTCAGTCGGCAGCGGCCAGACGGTGATGTGCACACTGCCGTTATCGATATCCTGCTGCAGTGTTCCCGGAACCGGCCAGCCTGGGTAGATTTTCACTGCTGCATTGACGATGCCGGGTAACTCGCTGCCGCCAGGATAGACCACATCTGCAATCCGACTGGCCAGATAGCGGGCGACATCATCGGTACTTGCCATGTTACGCCGTCACCTTAAATGCCGTCAGCCGCCAGCCCATATCTGTAAGCTCCGTGCCACTGATGACATAACGAAGCCCGGAATCATCCGTCACAAAATCCCCGGCATGAAGAGACACGCCTCTGAACGCAGGCATCAGCATGCTGTACCAGGCGCTGCGCGTTTCAGCCGGTAACCTGCTCGGGCTGCGTTCACCTGTGCGGCTCAGCATAATACTGGCCAGCCAGCCAGACATAATAAGCTTCTCATTCGCTGCAGTGGTGCCACCGTAATCCTGAAGCCCGGCATCATTACCCGCCTGAGCAGTACGCCGGATACTGACAAGCCGCTCAGCTCTGACGCAGAGGATGGGCTGTAAGAGCGGAATGGCAGCCACATAGAAGGTACCCTCATCTGACACCAGCATATCGCCCGTCCCGAACCCTTCAGCATCAAAGATGCCAATACGGGTGGCCTGTCCGAACCGGGCTGCCCGCATGTAACCATAATCGGTAGCGAAGGAGGCAGAAATCTGCCGCAATGGTTGTGCTTCAAGCGGATTGAAAGGTGATGTTGCCCGGTAATGTCGCGCTATACCTCCCAGGCGTTTCGCAGCTTTTCCGTTACCCTGATTGACCTTTGCGGCCAGCTGATGTGCATCCATCTCAGCACCGGGTCACAACTGATGTACCGTTGCCCAGCGACGGACCCGGCGGAATGCCCAGTAACCCGCATAGCTGACGCCGCCACTGATTGTAAAGACGGGTGCGGTCTGACACCTCTGAACGGTTGCGCTGCCAGACAGCCGCTTTATCCGTATCAAGATTATCTGCTGCACGGGCGATGCCCGTTTCCAGGCTTGCCAGTGTCATCAGATAGCTCGCGACAATGGCTTCTTCCTCAGCTCGCAGCGACGTCAGCCGGTGCGCCAGCGTCTGGAACCGGCCTGATGTGACCTTTACGTAAGCCACATCACTTCGGTCGTCCGGCGATGTGTCTCCCACCATGGGATAGCCCATATAGCGACGAGCATCGGCCTGCTGCTGTGGAGTCAGCATGGGTTACCTCATCTGAAAGGTTCGGACTGAAATACTGATCAGGACTAACCGAGCAGCACGGCGCTGTGTTCCGGTTTGATATTCTGACAGCCCCATGCCGCAGCGATTTCATAGCGCACACGGCGGTACTGTTTGTACATAGAAACTTCGAACGACATATTGGTGCGCGGGTCGGTGATCATGATGCGGTCATCTGCCATATCACCTTCTTCCGGCAGCGCCGGCGCACGGGTAGCCAGAATGATGGCAGAGCGACTGAACGCAAAGTTGGCCGTAAACTTACTCACCACCTTCAGCTCAGCCCCTTTCGGAATCTCATCACGCACGCCTGGCGCGAAGATGTGGATGCCTTTTTCAGGCTCTACCTGAGCAATGATGTATTTATGATGCCCGGCAATCAGTACATCTCCGGAAGAGGCCTGAGAAGCGGTGACGGCGGCGGGAATAAAATGTGCTCCGGGAGCAATTTTTTCGTCACCAGCCAGTTTCAATGTTGTCCCCGCCTGCCCATTAACTGAAGCCACACCCGCAGACTCACGGAGCGTAAAACCATGCAATTCCAGCAAGGTTCCCTGTGCACGCAGTGCTGTCGTACCCGCTTCGTTAGCTTTTGTCAGCTGCGCCATGGTGCGCAGTGCCGCACCTGCGGTTGTATCGATGACGCACTGCAGATCGCTCAGCGGTGCACCATTGTCAGTAAGGATTTTACGCACCTGGGCCGTATCGGTCAGGGTATCTTTGAACGGTGTTTTGCCCGCCTCTCCCGCGGCGCGGGATGCGCGGCGGAAGAGCTGGCCCAGGTCTGATTCAATTTCATTGACCAGCGTGCGCATCGCCTGTGTGACCTGGTCACGGCGGATGCCGTGATAGCCCGGACCCGATTTAATGCCCTTCTGCTGTTCGCCTTCCCAGCGGAACGGCACCATGCGGGATTTCGTGATGGCCAGAGGCACATTACCAATATCCTGATCGCCATCATCTGGCGGAAGCTGACCGGGTTTCACATCTTCGGCCTGTGAAGCTGGTGTCAGCGGAATACGGATCGGCTGGTTCAGAGCTGCACGTTCCGCCGAGGCGTCCAGCGTGATGGAAGGAATAAACCCGCACAGTTCGCGGGATACAATATCCAGCGACTGATAAAGGTCGGGAATGAGTTGAGTCAGGGTATTAGCCATTCAGGGATATCCTGTTAATCGGTAATCTGTACACCCGCGCACGCTCTTTCGCTCTGCTCCTGAGGGCTGAGGGAGTCGAACTGTTCGCGGGTAAGTATGTTGGGGTTGGTGTTACCATTCCCCCCGACGGAACCGCCGCCTGAGGCACCGGTGCCTTTGAGGATCTGGTCTTTATACGGGTAGTGCTCAACGAGAATGCTCAGCGCTTCATCAAACCCCGCCGCTTCACCGGGTTTTACCGCACTGAAGATTTTGTTGCCTTCACGATCGAAAGCTGTGACGGCGTCACCGACCACCTGGAAATTACTGCCAAACCGGGCTTCCACCAGGTCAGCCGGAATGCTCATCTTCTCGGCGATAAATTTTGAACGGGCGAAACTCCCGCCAATTTTCTCCGCCGTAAGCTTCTGGCTCAGTTCGTCGCGCTCTTTCACGATCGGCGCATATTTCTCTTCCAGTGCACGAACGGCTTCCATGCGGACCTTTTCGACTTCACCGGCATCCACCAGCGTTTTGTCTTCGAGGTTTTTAACAGTATCCAGAGCCGCCAGCGCCGCAGCCGGATCATCAATCCCTTCAAAGGTTTTAAGCAGCGTTTCCGTACTCTCTGCGCGCTCGCGGTGCGATTTCGCCTCACCGTTAAGACGCGATATGGTCTGCAGCGTGCCGGGTGCATCAAACGCTACCTCTTTACCATCATCATGCACGTACACGGGTTTGCCATCGTTTACGACAACATGGCCGTTCTCATCGAGTTTCAGTTTCATCAGGTCATCCAACCGGTTAAGAGCCATCCGGCTCGTGGCGCCACGCTGCATCCGCAGCGGCTGGCAATAAAAAGCCCATGCATGTGCCGGGCCTTAAAAACCATTAATCCGGCACAGCTGTTGCCGGCTTCTCTGGCATGGGAGGGGGCATGGCGCGGATGCGCAATTGCTCATCTGCCCAGCGGAGTTCACTGTTGATAAGACCGCGACGCTGTATCTCGTTAAACAGCGTCTCGTCAGACAGCGCACGCGTTTTATACATGCCTACCAGGAAATCCGTTGAAGCTTCTGCCAGCGTGGTGGCACCAAAGTCACTGAAGATAGTGACGTGCCCGCCATCAGGTTCCCCTGTCCATTCCGCCAGATATTGCAGAGCCATCCGGGCAGCGTCGGTGAGATCACACACCATACGCTGCAGGGCACTGGTACTCGCCTCGTTATCGGTCAGCGTCTGCACCACGGTACGGTGCCCGGGTTTGATCACCAGCAGTTCCGCCCCGATCTGACGCATTTTCTCTTCAAGGTCGATGATGTCAGTACGCCCGGCCTCGATGGCTTTGCCGCTGTGCTCCACATAACGCAGGTCTGCCTCATCTTCTTCAGACAGGATGGCTGATGCCGCACCTACCGAGATGGGACCGTCGCCCAGCTTCTTACCGAACAGCACCGGTACGCGGGCGACATGCAGAATGGTCTGCTGATCGCTGCGCGACTGCCAGTGTTCGACGTTGAGCCACGCGAGTTCCGCCAGCGGCGGCCGGCCATTCATAAAGCCACGCTTATCGCCATAGACCGGGACAAAAGTGATTTTGTTAAGGCTGGTGGTGCCTTCGTCGTGCAGTTGCCACTCCAGTACCCCGCTCGTTTCATTGAGTTTTTCGCGATAAATCCGCCAGCGGCCGGGATTCAGTACCCTGACCTGCTCAATGTCTTTCACGGCAAATTCATTATCCGGATCACGCTCACTCACTGTCTCTACAAAGCGCAGCATGGTAAACGTTTCCTGTCCGTTCACGCGCTCTGAGTCATAATCAAGCAGGCTGTTCGCGTTTACCTTGACGAAATAAGGCCTCAGCCCGCGCTGTCGTTCTTCGGCCAGGGAGAGTTGCTTCTCTGCAGGCGGATGCTCGACCAGGATGCCACAGAGCCCGTACGCCATCGCCTCCTCACAAATGTCTGCCAGAAAGGAATGCAGATTGGTGCCCTGCAGGTCTACATCCGCGAACATCTCGCGGATACGTTGAGGCACGACTTTCTCATCCCATGTCACCGGACGGGAAAAGGGTTTGCCGCTCAGGACCTCGACCGTACGTGAAAAGGCCGGGAAAAGCGTGGCCGTTGCCAGCCGGTTTTTATAAAACGCCTCTTCTTCATTGGGCCATTTAGGCAGGTACGTTTTACCCGCCTGCCGCATGGCTGCTGTGCCGCCCAGCAGTGCGGTGATCATTGGCCAGCATCCGGCCATCGACTCGATTTTGGGCGATCGCTTGCGGACGTCGTTGCTCATATTTCTGTTCTGTCAGGCAGAGAATGGACGGACTGTTGTACCTTTCGGCTGGAACAGTTCGGTGATGGCCCAGACCAGCGCATCCAGGCGATCGGGGGATTTCTTCGCGGTGGCCGGCACATATTCCAGCAGCTGGTTCTCAAGCTGGTAGAGGTTGCCGCGGTGCTCCACCCGCCCCTGCTCGTAGAGTGCTGAGATTGGTTCCGCACGGGCAAATTTGCCTTTGCTGGCGTGCACACGAATGATGCGACCGCTGAAGCCGGCATTACGCAGCGTGTCCTCCGCCATGTCACCGCCCTGATTGGTTTCAATGACGATGGCTTCAGCGTGGTGCTCTTCATACGCCCTGATGGCACGCTTCGCCCAGCCGTTCGGCGAGTACTTCCCGGAGTAATCTGCGTCAGCAGAGAACAGCCGGTCATTACCGCGCCCGTAGCTGCTCGCCACGACAATACCGGTTTCGTCACTCTCTTCGCTGTTGGTAGCCTGCGGGTCGATGGCGACCACCGTTCGCGACGGCTGAAGGGTAATCTCCAGCGCACGTGCACCGGACACCATAGCTTCGGTCCAGAGCGCGCCTTCGGCATTAAACCGCCGCGGGCGCTGCATGTACTGGGCCTCAGCGGTGCGCCGGTGTGAAAACAGTGAGGTGCGATGCGACTCGTTATGCTTGTATGGCCACAGCCAGCCGTCAGGCAGACCATGTTCAATGGGTATTGCATGCGAGTTTTCAGGATACAGCGCTGAATACTGTTCGCTGTTATCAATCAGTACCGGCAGGTTCAGGTGATGCCACTGTTCGCCACTGCCACCGCGCAGCAGGTATCCGCTCAGGTCGTGGTAGTGAATGCGCTGCATGATGACCACGATGGGCGTGGTCTCGATGGCCAGACGGGAACGGATAGTTTCGTTGAAGCGGGTGTTGACGCCGTTGCGTATCGTTTCACTGTAGGCATCGTCAGGTTTAACCGGGTCATCAATTATAAGACTTCCCTGCCAGCCCGGCTCCATGTGTCCGGCACGAAAGCCGGTAACCTGCCCTGCAGCGGATGAGGCATAGACCCCGCCGCCGTATTCGGTCCACCACATGGCTTTACTGTCGGCATCATCTCGCAGCGCCATCGGCCACATGGCCTGAAAAGCGGCAGACTTCACGATGCTGCGCGTGGTTGACGAGTTCAGTAAGGCCAGGTTGTGGGAATAGGACAGGTGCATAAAGCGGGCGCGCTGGTTCAGCGCCAGTCCGCGGCCCATCATGTTGATGGTGGCCAGTTCCGTCTTGGTGTAGCCAGGGGGAACATTGATGATGAGTCGCCGGATATCGCCATCAATCACCCGGTCCAGCGTCCGCTGTATCACCTGATGATGAGGCGCAACAAGCATTCTGCTGCCGGTGCGCTGCTTAAAGAAGTAGCGGGTAAAATAGAGCCCGTCTTCTTCACACTCTATACGGCGTGCAGCGGTTTTGAAGTCAGCAGTCGTCATCCTCCAGCATTTCCCGGCGCGCCTGCCGGTATTCCTCGCGTGAAAGCAGCGCAACCTCGAGCGGGCCGCCATCCTTACCTGTCAGTGATGTTGTGGCCTGATCGCGGAATGCCTGAACCGAAATGTGTTTGCCGAGCAGTTCAAGGTTTCTGACTTTATCCGGCCACTTAATCTTTTTCAGGATGCCGACCATCTCCCGCTCTTCACCGCGACCTTCAAACATCTCAGCCAGATCGAATCCGCTCAGGTACCGGCGCCATGATGAAGGCCATTTCGACACAGGCTTGATGCTCATGTCGTCTGTCATGATGTCGAGCACGTCCATTTCGTCAATTTCAACCAGGCGGCGCAACACATAGTCTGAATTTACCTCTACCCTTTCATTGCGCTCTGATTTAAGGTCAATGATGCGCTGCGCAATATCAGGTTTTGACAGGTTTTCAGATCCGGTTCGGTTTGCAGTCTTTTCACTGTACCCCGCCCTAATGGCCGCTTGCGTGGCGTTCAAATCGATGAGGTACTCGCGACAGAACATTTCTTGTTTGTCGGTGAGTGCCATTTTAATTCCAGGAAATGAATATGTCAGAAGTTACTAAGCGCACCGCCAAGAATGCCGGTGATGCTGGTGAATACTATGTAGCTTATATGCTTTGCAGGTTAGGCATTAGTGCCGCTTTGACTACAAGTGGAACAAGTGCAGTCGACATTATTGCTACTATCAATGGTTCCAAAAGCATTAGCATTCAGGTGAAAGGCTCATGGGCACGAAGTGCACCAAGACAATGGACGGGTGGAAACCATAAACCAGTAATTTCACCAGATTTTTTCTATGTTTTCTGTAATATGTCTGAAGATATTTGGAACACCACCGCGACTGAAGTATTTATCGTACCCAGCGCGGTCGTGAAAGATACATCTACATGGCACCACAAAGCCCCTATTTAATACATTTAAAGAAGAAAAAACTTTTAAGGACAGGTGGGGTCTCATTATGAATGCACTTGAAGAGCAAACGCCAATTTAAACGATTCATCAGATACAAAGCATACCCGATTGCCGATTGTAAATCAGCCGTTCAAATCAATTAAAATGGCCGCCAGAAGGCGGCTTGCGTATATTTTATTTATCGTACCGCGCTCGAAAGTGCGATTGAAGTATTTGTACAATCAGACGACTCAACAGTATTAATCGTCCTGTCAAGACGAACCATACATTTTTCGACAGTTAAACCACCACGTCCATCGCTGCTGATATTTGTAACAAATGGACCAGCCTTACTTGAACAGCCAGTCATTGTAATAGCCATGAGCACCAAAGATGCTGCCAGTAAATTTTTCATGCCCTTTCCTGAGTTTTATAATCGTATTGTTTTTATCGGCGTTAAATCAAGAAGCTTTATTACAATTTGAAATGTTTCCAAAAACCGCAAGTATATACGTATGTTTATGTCTTTTTTAATAGTGACCTAAAATCACTTTTTGCTGAATTCAACACTGTCTGTGGTGCAATCCAGCATGCCAAAGTATTCCCCGGTTGCCGACTGACCGCTACGCTGAGTGAAGGGAACTAACCAGATATCGTTCCCGAATGTCATCTGGTCATAGTCGATCAGAATTCTGTTCTTTTCAGCTGCGTCCTGAACGTCAGAGAAATTTTTCCACTCTTCCTTAGCTCCGGTTTTAGCCCGTATCACTTTAGCCATGATTGTCTGATTATCATAGTGCCGACAGGCTTCAGCCTGTGCAGCATCAACTTTTGAAGGCCTTATTGATACTATTAAAAGAATCATTACAGCCAGTGCGAGCACTGCCAGAGCTGTAATGATGATAGCTAGAATTTTAACAAACCGTTTCATGTGATCCTCATCCATAAAGCTCAGGGTCAGGATCATACCCGATGAGCCATGTGCTGATCACGCTGCTTTGCCTTACAGCAACCGGAGTATGTTCACTTTTGCCGTTCCCGTTCGATTTGCCGGATGGCGGCCTTGTCACGGTTACACTGTTCAACAACGCTAAGCAGTCGTTCATTTAACTCCAGACTCTCTCCCCAGGTAAGCGGCTCTGGAATAGGCGGCACTTCGCATTCAGCCAGCAGACTTACCGGTATCGGCACGGGCGGAACCGGAACGTAATGTGTCTCTGTGCGCGCGCAGCTGGTCAGCAGCGTGACGAGGAACAGGCTCAGAGGCACATCTGTTACCTTTGACCAGCTTCCGGATGACCACCACTCTGCGTTCGCTTTCTGCATTACTGGCCTGATTATCATTGTGCGTTGCCCGGGCGATGTCGTTGAAGAGTGCCGTAGCCCTCAGGACGTTAATCGTCATCACCTCAGCTGAGGTCTTTTCCTGCGCCAGTTGCCTGTTCTGTCTGTTGAGCCGGGCATTAGAAATGGACTGAAGCTTAATCGTGACACCCAGTCCTGTAGCCAGGACAAGCAGCAGCCCTATCACAACGGCATCCCACTTAATTCTGTTTAAGGTCATCACCGTTCTCCGCCAGACATAGTGCACGCTCAGTTTCGCGGCGGTTCATCAGCCCTTTCCATTTCCTGCCGCCCGCAAAGACCCAGCGGCGCAGTTCATTGCACGCGCCTGTTTTATCGCGTGCGTTGAGTTTTTTCAAAAGTGAAGATCGGGAAAAAGCGTCAGTACCGGTGTTATAGGCAAAGCTGTAAAGTGCGGCGCGCTGGTAATCGCTGAGAGTCACCGTAAGCAGGCTGTCTACGTCTGCCTGAACAGGTTTCAGGTCTGCGCGCAGCAGAGTGTCGCACTCCCTGTCGGTATAGGTTTTGTTTCTGACAATATCGGTGCCCGTATGACCATCACACACCGTGAGAACACCTGCCACATCCAGATAAGGAACATAACGACGCCCCTCAAGACCATCCGGACCGCCCAGCAGCGTAATAGCCAGAGCCAGGGCGCCCGCACCAGCTGCAGCCAGAAGTCTGTTACGCATCGCAGCTGAGATAGCCATGATTCAGCGCGGCTCTTCCTTGCAGGTGCAGCGCAGCGCCCTGATTTCTGCCAGTGTTGCTTTACGCCTGTAATACCAGTTGGTGATACAGGTAACGGTCGCAATGCTGATACCGACCAGCACGCCTACAGCACTCCACTCATCGGGACTGAAGTAAGTAAGGACACCATGGAGTACAGATCCCGCTGATGCGCTGTAAGCAACACCGGTTGTGAATTTGCTCATCGTGGTTTGCCGCGCAGAGTAAGGAGGAATGAAACCTGAGCTGGAGGGTGAACGGGGTGCAGTGACGGCACATCCGGCCATAAAAAAAGCCCTGACAAAGATGACAGGGCTGAATAAAAATCTCTCGAGGGTCATTTACCCATCGTTGGAGCCAAAATAACACAAAAAATGGAAAAGTAAATAGTGCGCGATAACATCGCCATGTAAATTATCGTTCGCTATTTAGTAATGCGCGATAACGCTTTCTCTGCCCAGGATTCTTCCCGGTGCAACTCGGCAATCAAAAACTCGTGTAGTTGCTTCACGCTTTTGTGCCAGGTATCCAGCGTAATAGCGTCCGTGACCTGACACACTGCCCTGTATACAACAGTTGAAGAGATACGCTCAAAGCCCCGTCCGGAACACCGCTTACAGGGCTGATAAACCGGCACGCCCTGAAAACGTGTCCTCGTCCGGTTAACTGACTGACCGCGCCCTTTACAGTCTTTGCAGGCAGCGCGCACGACACCTTTCCCTCCGCATTTGCTGCAGCATTTTCCTTTACGCAGGCCTGTGCCGTTACAGGCGTGACATGACGATGTTGCATCCGGGCTGCGCGCATAATCGAGAAAGGCATAGCCTGCAATAACCGTGATGATGGCCATACGCTCATCTTCAGGCAGTTTTGTGAGGGCCGGATAACGCGCAGATGCACGCAGACCAACGAACGCCAGTAATCGTATGGCGCGGTTTCGGTCATAACGACTGAGATGCATTTTTCCGAAGAAGGCAGAATAACCGAGGGGAGCGTGCTTCTGCACCATCCCCAGTGCGGCCATAACATCACTGCCGGTCATGGCATCAGGTGACAGAGGTGACTGGCCAGCAAGGGGCGTGACAGAACGCGGGGAGTGATACTTAACAACACTTTCAAGCTTCATCATGATGACTCTGTGCCGGTAAGACAGTGACCGGCACTATGAGTCCGTTCAGATTCATTTTTCTGAATGACGGCAGAGGCGTTCCGCAGAGTGAAAAACGAATTTCTGAACAAACTTTTCCTTTGGCAGTTCATGTCTGCCCTTCTCTGTCACCCGACACCATAATTCAATGAGCGCTTCACCCGTATGATGCCGGGGGCTGGCCCCTTTCTTCCAGCCGATTAGTGTGGAGGCAACCACATCCAGTTCATCCGCAATGTCCTGCAGTGAGTAACCAAAACGGCTCAGGTCTGTGAGTATCCGGAACCAGTCGATTTTATGAATATTGATGACGGGCACGCGACTTCCCCCGGTTATCAAAGTCTGAGTAAATCTTTGAGATTTCTCACGCCAAGTTTGTTGGCGCAGTTTTTACGGTGCTGATAGAGCGTTGTGGTTTCAATTCCCAGCTTTGAAGAGTGGTGCACGGCATCAACACCATTCAGAAAACCATCAATTACGGCAAGCTCCCGCACAGATATTTTGCAGTTTACTCTCATAGAGCGCTTCCTGTTCAGATAGTGCTCGAGCACGAAAGAGATGTAGGTGACGGGTAACGATGTATCCAGTATGTACTCCATATCACAAACGCGATTCATAAGACTTCTTTTCCGCATGGTAAGCAGAGCATGGCTGTCTGTGAACACCAGTACATTGCCATTCGTTTTACGTAATAACGTCAGAAAGGTGCTGAACCAGTGGGGAAAAAAGTCATTATATCCGAGACAAAGAACAGCGAGCTGATAACACCCTGAATACCTGGTCGGTATCTGAACACGAAATTGCTGAAAATCACTGCACGATAATACAGATAAATGCCTTTTGCTGCATTCGGCGTCAATAAGACTGAATAAACCCTGATGTAAAATGTTATTTTCTCCGATAACAATAACACGACAATCTTTACTTTTCATAACCTGTTTCCGTCTCTAGCAGCTCAGGTAAAAAGAAATAAACCACGCGCTTCCTGTAAGGTGCATTATTACTACTCATATCCTGAGAGATATTCAATGCAATCGTTTGCCATGAAAAACATGTAAAGCGGAAAAATTCAAATAACAACCTGAATTTAAAGGTAAAAAATGAACGCTTTATAATATTTAGGACTAACTTTCAGAATCCCATTAGCACCTGTTCCTAACCGACAACACGCCAGACAAACAGTATTTCTAACCTGAGACATTTATTTTAAACATTAAGAAATTACATGTAATACTTTAAAGCGCAGACGGTTGATGAAATAGATGGCATGTTAACATCAGCCCTCATTGTAAATGAGGCAGTCAATAAAAAGGGAATCAGCTAAGCGTCTCAGTAAACGACTCACTTCACACTGTTAATTGATATTATGTGCTGAATGAATTTCTGCACATTCACAGTAGTTCCGGCATGGAGCTTCCGGACAGGATTTCAGGCTGTTAATCTCATCACGTACTGTATATATCCGGCTATGTTTTTCATATTATTAACCTGCAGTCATGAACATTCATCCGTTATAAAGTACTGCCTCAGGATCACGTTAACTCCCCACCTGCGCGTCAATAAGATATTCATCAGCATATTTTCAGCTTTCTGCTGCACCTTCTTCATATCAGTTTAACGTTGCATCTGTTTAGCCAACGCTGATAACGAAAATAGTCACCAGGCATGCAGGGCGTCAGTGGCTGACGTCAAACATTACTTAGCCATGGGAAGATCTGTAAATCTGGTCGTGTATGCCGGCGACAACATTTCTCTCTTCATTTCCCAGGATTTCTGAATACCCTGTCCCGCAAAAAACAGATTCGCCTTACCGCTCTGATTAAGCCCGTCGACAACACGCATCAGGGCCTCGCTGTTTGCCTGCGGCTGGTATTCGTCAAACAGACTAAGCTGAGCCACGCCCTGACTATAAAAGTCGCCCAGCATGATGCCCGCTTTCATATAGCGGTGTCCGTCCACCCAGATCCTGTCCAGCGCGTCCATAGCGACCCGGATAATATCGCGGGTGTCGTTTGAGGGGATCAGCAGCCTGCCGGTTGCCTGATTACCATAAAACACCTCACCGTCGGCATGCGGGCTGGTCCGGACAAAAACGGCTATCTGCCTGCAGTACTGCCTTTCTTTTCTCAGCTTTTCAGCGGCGCGTTCGGCAAAGGCACACACCGCCTGGCGCATATCCATGTATACGGTGATACGGGAACCGAACGAACGTGAACAGACAATCTGCTGTTTGGTGGGTGCAAATTCCTCGAGCGCAAGACATGACTCGCCGCGCAGCTCCCTGACGGTACGCTCGAGTACAACATTGAAGTGTTTACGGATGATCCAGGTACTCTGTTCTGCGAGATCTCTGGCCGTGGTGATACCCATTGCATTGAGCTTTTTACTGATTCGCCTCCCCACTCCCCATACATCCTCAACAGGCACAAGCGCCATCAGCTTTCGCTGCCGGTCGATATTCGACAGATCGACGACGCCGCCAGTCTGCTTCCACTTCTTGGCGGCATGGTTTGCCAGCTTGGCCAGCGTCTTGGTCTGGGCAATGCCCACGCCCACGGTCAGGTGTGTGTTGCGTTTGATCGTCTCACGCACTTCCCGTCCAAAGTTTTCCAGTACCATGCAGTTGCGCACACCGGTCAGGTCCAGGAACGCTTCATCAATTGAATAGACTTCCACACTGGGGGCCATCTGCTCCAGCGTTGTCATTACCCGGCTGCTCATGTCGGCATACAGCGCATAATTACTGCTGAATACATGGATCCTGTGCCGCCTGATGTCCTCCCTGAGTTTGAAATAGGGTGCACCCATAGGAATGGCCAGCGCTTTAGCTTCCGCACTCCTGGCGATCACGCAGCCATCATTATTGCTCAGAACCAGAACCGGCTTGCCGCGCAGGTCAGGACGGAACACCGTCTCACAGCTGGCGTAAAAAGAGTTCACATCCACCAGCGCAAACATCACATGCCGCCATTCGGGTTAAAGACCTGGAAGGTGCGTTCCTCTCCTTCCGATGCTGAGATATCCCGGAAATCTGACTTGTGCGCTTCTATCCATCTGTTTGCTTCCCTGGCGCTGAAGTGCCAGTTGAGCTGCTGGAGTTCTTTTACAAAGTCGAGTGTGCTCACGGTGTAACGCCCGCGCGCGTCGCGTTTAATGGCAAGCCTGAAGGCATCTTTAATCTCGTAATCGCGTGGCATGCTAAAACCCTGTCAAATGACTGTATGTATAAACAGTAATTATAATCAGTGGTTTTGAGCAAGTTGATGAGGTGTGGAGTTTTGTAAATGAAGTCTGAAACGTAGCGTTTGCGTTATAATGGATTTTAATACCGAGAAAAATAGATATTATGACTTAATCTGCTATCAGAATTTAATCATCAAACGCAAATTCCATCCCAGACATCATAGTTTTTTACCTGGTAATGAAGACAAATACTGAACGGTAGTCAGAATTGTGCCTGATGAAGTCTCACTCATCCGACATTTTGGCAAGCAGGATTGAGGTGCTATGAAAGACTTGTGATATGCGCTAAAGACGTTTGATGGTCATCCAGGGATATGCTGGTATTTTTACTGTCGAACATAACAAAAAATGGGGCCCCGGGGCCCCATACGTTTTCTACTGAATCTTCAGCAACCGCTATTCAGGTAAAGCGTAAACCACCACCTGGTCGCCCACCTGATCCTTGAGTATGGTATTACCGCCAGCGACAAACGCCACGTACTGACGGCCTTTATACTCATAGACAGAAGGGTTTGCTACCGCCGGGGCTTCCGCCTGATCGGACCACAGCTCTTCACCACTCTCCACGGAATAGGCGCGAACCTTAGCATCCATTGACGCACCAATGAATATCACGCCGCCCGCAGTTACTGCCGGTACCGGTGAAGCATGCATCCGTCATATGCATACTCTATAGGAGAATAACGATAGCGCTTCACCTGGTTATCGTTATCATGCGGCGTTAGTGCGGAAAACGCTGACAGCATCCCTGAGATTAGCAGCACGACTTGCCAGTTCATCAGCGGACGATGCAGACTCTTCGACCAGCACGGCATTCTGCTGCGTCACCTGATCCATCTGCGTTACTGCAATATTGATCTGTGATACGCCTGCACTCTGCTCCTCTGAAGAAGATGAAATTTCTCTCACCAGCTGTGCTGTCTGTTCAATCGCATCCATACTTTCCTTAACTTTTTCACCGGCATCCCGGGCCATCGAAATGCCCTGCTCAGCATTCTCCACAGACTGTTCGATCAGCCCTTTAATTTCCTTCGCCGCGCCAGCAGAGCGCTGTGCCAGCGCCCTGACTTCCGCCGCAACAACGGCAAAGCCTTTACCGTGCTCACCGGCCCGGGCGGCTTCAACGGCTGCGTTTAACGCGAGAATATTCGTCTGAAATGCAATCCCATCAATGACAGAGATAATGTCCTTAATCTGCCCTGCACTGCTGCTTATTTTCTCCATGGAACCCAGCACCGATTCCATTGCATGCCCGCCACGCAATGCCGCGCTGGTAGCCGAGCTGGCCATTTCGGCAGCATGGCGGGTGTTTTCAGCATTGTTGCCGATGATCGAAGAGAGCTGTTCCATACTGGCGGCCGTTTCAGCCAGCGATGCAGCCTGTTCTTCCGTCCTCGCAGAAAGATCGCCGTTACCGCGGGCAATCTCCTCAGATGAGGTGGCAATGGTGACAGCATTACTTTTAATGTTTTCTACCGTCACCGTCAGTCGCTGACTCATCTGCAGTAATGCCTTAAGCAGTGCGGCTGTTTCATTGCGTCCTGTCACGGAAAAGGATGTCGTCAGATCGCCTTCTGCCACTTCAAGCGCAAGCTTTGACGCGGCACCGATAGGTCGTGTAACAGAACGGATAATGATCAATGCAAAAACGACAGAAAGCAGGACCATAAAGAGAAGAACGCTCAGCAAACCATACTGTGCATGCCGGTGGTCCGTAATCTGCTGGTTGAGCATGTCATTCAGTTCATTACCGCCCGCAATTGCGTAGGTGCTGAATCTGTTAATCGTGCTGGTAAAAAGCGCCGCATAGTCCTGCGGACTCTGATTCGTCATACTGCGGCTGATAAATAACGCCCCTGCAGTTTTCAGGGCATTATTTGCTTCCTGTACGGCCGCATCTGCATTGGCACTGAATTTCTGCTTCAGCCCCGCATCAGACGAAAAAAGCTTTTCTGAATCCTGCTCAAACAGATCCAGGTTATAAGCTCCCGTACTGAGTAAAGATTCCATACGGACAGAGTCCGCCTCACTTATGGTTTCATTTCTGGCAAGCAGTGAAGTGCCGAATGCGCGAATTTTTCCAAGACTTTCGGTCAGTTCAGGCAATGATGAAAAATTACTGGTGATCAGACGATAGGTGCTGATATCGGAATCAAGTGACAATCCGTAAAAATCCAGCACATCACGGTTTGCATTCAGTAGCTTGCGGATGAGCAGCGCATGTGCGTCAAGGCTGGCTGTATGGTCCAGTTTCGACGCATCGATCTCCTGCTGCAGTGCGTCCCATTGCGCGCGTACACCATTAAATTTCTCAATGACACCCGCACTGCCTTCTGTCTGTGCCATATCATTCACCAGGGCATCAGAGATACTGCCAATCTCGTCCCGGACCTTAAGACGCGATGAGGTGGCAGGATTTTTTTGTGCAATGGCAAGGGCTGTTTCAGCACGATGGCGCTGTATCAGGTTCAGCAGGGCCAGAATCCTGTTTTCCACAGGCACACCGGTCACTTCCCGCTCCTTGTCATGAATATATTTATTGCCTTCTGATACAAAAAGCACAGTAGGAACTGAGAAAAGAACAAGACAAAACAAGCCCAGAATAGCAAACTTGGCGGTAAGATTAATATTGTTAAGCATTTTATTCATTTATTATTCCTGCTGCATCAATTCATTATTATTGCAGTTATAAAAAAGTGTATCTGAAAACACATTCACCATCGTTATCGGTTATTTTTCATTTATCTTTACAGAGAGATAAAAAAGGAGAAAAGCGACATATATGTCACAAAAAAATGAAGTGCATCTAAAGCAACTTTTAAAGCACCATGCAAACGGTTGCGTTTCCGCCGATTCCCTTCTCATTTATATACTTGCATCAATACAGCTTTACCTGACTTTGTCCTGACTCTTGATCAGGGTAATGTATCAAAGGGTTGATGTTGATATCAGGTTTGGTTCAGAAACCGGTGCATGAGTGTGACTAAGAAGCCACACAGCTATCCCGCCATCTCAGTAAGCACAAATCTGGCTTTCGCAGTAAGACGGAATCAATCAGAAGACCAGCGGTGAGTGAAGATGCCAGACATAATCAGGATCAGGCGATAAATCCTTTTTGCAGAATTAGGGTGTAAGTATGCAGGGCTAAAGTCAGGTAAAAAAAGATGAAAAATTTCTATTAGTGCATTTGACGTAACTGATGCACGTAATGAACTATTGAGCCTGCCCGGTGAAGCACAGCATGAGAACCCTTGATTTTTCTCATGCTGATAAGTGTGAAGCCCTGAGAGAACGTAGGTAAGCACCAGCCGGGAAAGTGATGCACAGATTTAAGGCAGGGACTTTTTTGGTCGGGTGAACTTCGTTTCATCGGGGTTCCCTTTACCGGTTAAAGTCACTGCAAGACAAGATGTTTTTTTCACTTCAACTAACGAGGTTTAAGATGAGTATTAATCCCTACGGTGCCGATCTTTTTACAGCGTTTTATAACTCAAACGATGCAGAGATTGCTTCACAATTAGTTAACGAGCGTCTGTCTGATTCATTTCAGGATCATTCGCCTGTATTTGGCGCAAAACCCGATAAAACAGGGTTTGAGAACAGCGTGCGCTTCATTAATAAAGCTTTCCGACAGGTTTATCATGTTGACCGGATGATTGAACAGGGTGATACCGTTGTCGCAATCTGGCATGCAGAGGTAGAGCATGCGGGGCAATTTCTTCATTTGCCGGCGACAGGCCGTCTTTTTTCTCTGAACGGCATTACTGCCTATTCTCTTGAGAATGGAAAAATCACTGGTCACTGGGAGCAGTTTGATCAGCTTTCAATGCTCCAGGCGCTCGACATCATCCCGAAACTGGAAAGTTGATCAGCTGAGACTGCAGACATTCAGGGGCAATCTCAGACATGAGTGAAGAGTCATGTCATCCAAAACTCCATCACTGTGTGATAGTTTATGATTCAGGTGCTGGCTCCACAAACTTAAGGTCAGATACACATGTTGAGATGTAACCTGCCATCATGCGGTGTGGCGAGATTCCTCATTTTACTTGATGGTCCCTGGGCAACTTTGATTGTCAGAGAATTGCTGCGTGGTCCTCAGCGTTTTAGCGAATTACGTACATCACTATCTGGCATCAGCGCGCATACACTTACCCACCGTTTGCGACGCTTTGAAAAGAGCGGATTGGTCATGCGTACCGCTTATGCTGAAACACCGCCAAGGGTGATTTATGAATTGACGGAATTAGGTAAATCATTGGAACCTATTCTGCTGACCATGAATAACTGGGGACAGAACATTCCAGACGACGTACTCAGGTCTGCAATAGTTAATAATAACGAGGTATGAGCCAAGGCTTTTAATACTGACACACCGAAAGAACCAGGTTAATCAGAGACACCTGCAACTGGCTGCTGAATAAAAATCAGTAACGGCCTGCTTTTGCAGGATAGAATTTATGAGGCAATGTCTGAGATTAATGGTGAATCATAGATAGATTTATGGAGGTACAGGCGCCTGAAGAGCGAAAAAATTACGTGCCGTTTTAATCGCAAGAATTATTTATTTAAACACGTCCTGATTATAAGCAATCGTTTTGATGTGCCGTTATTCCCACGCGCATGTTTTTTATATGTGCCCGATAAGTCACGCCACAACTCACTTTTTGAAAGAGAGATCAGAAATGAAAATTGCACTAATAGCACCAACAGGAAAAATCGGATTTGAGATTGCCAGGGAAGCACTGCGCCAGGGACATACTGTTACAGGCATTATCAGAACAGGTCGCCCTGTTCCCGAAGAGCTGCAAGGTATCAAATTTGAAGTCGCTGATATTTATGATACGGCTTCGTTTGCAGATGCCATCCGCGGCGTGGATGTTCTTGCAAGCGCTTACGGCGCGCATGGCGAGCATATCGGGACTTTAGTGGATACCGCTCATGCTATCGTCAGTGCTGCTCGCGCGGCAAACATCGAGCGGGTCGTTGTTGTGGGTGGCGCGGCAAGCCTGGAAGTGGCTCCTGGTGAAAAGCTTCTTGATGCGCCCTATTTTCCCTCAGATTATTATCCCTATGGTCTTGCTCACGATAAAGCTTTCAAAATTTACAAGGCTGCTACAGATTTAAAATGGACATTCTTTTCTCCGCCAGCAGAGATTGGCCCCGGTGAAAAAAGAGGAAATTATAAGATCGGCGGAAAAGTCCTGTTAAAAGACGCTAAAGGAGAGAGTCGTATTTCTTATGGCGATTATGCAGAAGCTTTTGTGAATGAAATTGCCAAGGGAAATTACCTTAACAGCATCACTAATGCTGCTTACAAATAACCGGGTGGGGAGCAGAGAATCTGTACTTCTCTGCTCCACCTCATCCAGCTGATAACGATGAAAATTGCAAAACGAATCTGGCTACATAATCGCAGAGATGTAACTCCTTTTGAATCAGCAGACACAGACGTCATCAGACCGCTTTTTATCCGGGTTGAAGATTATGATCAGGTACTATAACTGCATGATACAGAGCCTGTAGCACTAACGTGCAATCATAGCCGTACTTCTGCTCCCTGTTAAAACCGGTTAAGCATCGAATTCATTTCATGCAAGACCACTTCGCAACGCCGATAATTGAACGGCCTGCATTTCTTAATCCTGAAGTCGTAAGAAACGATGCAGCCCTCATCCGATTTCCACTTCGCCACACCCAACTTTAGGCTTTTGCTTTGCACTTTCCTGATACCGGTGTCCAGATGTCATACCAACCTCTTCATTGACTACCTAAAAAAAATTTCAGACAGAGTCTTGATTAGGTAGAACGATCATTCTACCATCCTTTTATGAAAAAAATTACGACAGACACGCGGGAGAAAATTCTCGCAACCGCTGAACATCTCATTTACCAGAACGGTATTCACGCCACCGGCATGGATCTTCTGGTAAAGACCTCAGGCGTAGCCCGGAAAAGTATTTATCATCATTTCACTAATAAGGATGAAGTGGCTGCCGCCGCTCTGAATGCCCGTGATGTGCGCTGGATGGAATGGTTCAGATACGAGTGTGACAGGGCTGATACGCCACGTGAGCGCATCCTGAATATGTTTGTTGTACTTAAAGGATGGTTTAAGTCAGAAGGATATCGCGGCTGCGCCTTTATCAATACGGCAGGCGAAATCGGTGACCCTGACGATCCGGTTCGTCAAATCGCCAGAGTCCATAAAGAAAAACTGCTTAACTACCTGCTGGAGCTTACCGGGCAGCTGAATACGGTGCAGCCATTACCTCTGGCCAGGCAGCTACTGATACTGATCGAAGGCGCTATCACCATGTCACATATTATGGATGATTACCGCGCCGCTGATGATGCAAAAGATGTCGCTCAGAGGTTACTGAGCCAGAGCCCTGAACAGGGCTGAATACACGAACAAATAATCACTATATTTTCCGGTCCTACAGGAGGCTCCATCATGTCAGATTCACATATCCGTCCACCCCTGCCGCCGTTCACCCGTGAGTCGGCAACTGAAAAAGTCCGGCTCGCAGAGGATGGGTGGAATTCCCGTGATGCCGGTAAAGTCTCTCTGGCTTACACGCTGGATACCCAGTGGCGCAATCGTGCTGAATTTGCCAGCAATCGCGAAGAGGCCAGGGGATTCCTCGAGCGCAAGTGGAAGAAAGAGCTGGACTACCGGCTTATCAAAGAGCTGTGGGCATTTGAAGGTAACCGCATCGCCGTCCGATACGCTTACGAATGGCACGATGACTCCGGCAACTGGTTTCGCTCTTACGGCAATGAAAACTGGGAGTTCGGCGCTGACGGGCTGATGCATCATCGATACGCGTGTATCAATGATATGCCGATTGAAGAGAGTGAGCGTAAGTTTCACTGGCCTCTGGGACGTCGTCCGGATAACCATCCGGGATTATCAGAGCTGGGACTATAACATTATCAGGCAGGTCAGGATTCAGTCACGCCTGTCATCCTAACTTCCTTTATTTTACACATTTAGCTTTTAGCGGACGTTCATCTGACTCCGTCCGCTTTGTGCCAGAAGCGGACATTGCTTTAACGGCATGCCTGGCCAGGCACTCCACCGCACAAGTAATCCCCTGATGTTGCAATGTTTATTTTTTCCTCCGCTATCATCCTTATCTGTCAGTTGACTCGGTTTAAAGTTTAAAAAGTGACATCAATTAAGTTGTAGTCAATTTAATTAATTAATTAACTAATCCCCGCTACTGACATACCGTTTCATGCCGATAAATTTTCTATTCAAAACCATAAGCAAGGCAACAATCACACGGCGCGATATCACTTAATGAAAATTTAAACCCGCCTCAGCGCAGATTTTGGCCTGCTTATTTTACTTTTCAACCTTTGTGCAGGCATTGCCGTTCACACTCTGAGGCAGGTCTGGGATGTTATTCAGGTGAAGGCGGCATAGCTGTAGCTACCGGCAGAGGAGAATGCAATCTTAAGATAGTCAGCATGGTGGGATAACTGGCCGATTGCATGGATATCCGCTCTGCCATCAGGCAAACAGATGCAGGGTATCTCTCAGGTCAGCATCGCCATAAGCCAGACTGACCGGGTAACGCAGAATAACATCGGCTTGGTTGAGGAATCTTCCACGGCTCCACATTCACTATCGGCTCAGGCTCCGGACCTGCGCGGCGTGGTGGAAGCTTCCGGGTATGATGAAAGCTGGCGGAACTGCGAATCGGAATGTTTTCGCCGTATTTTATGAACTCATCAGGAACTGATATATGAAATCTCATGCATGTGATCGACTCGGCTTGGCGGTCTCTGAGACGTCACTGTGTGCCATATACCTGCTGTCCTCATCTGGGGAGGTCCTGAGCTGGAACCGGGGAGCCCGGAATATAAAAGGATGGGAAAGGCAGGAGATTACAGGGCTGCATTTCTCGATTTTCTACGATGACGATGAGCGGGCCAGACATGTACCGGAGGAAAACCTTAACGCTGCCCGCAGGTGCGGACGGCATTCTGTAGAGGGCTGGCGCCTGCGCGGGGATGGCAGCGCTTTCAGGGCACTTGTGGACATAGAGTTTCTTTACCCGGCTGAAGGTGAGCAGGCTGCTTTCATCAAAATTGTGCGTGACGTATCACGTCATTATGAAGAGAAAATGGCGCTCAGTATTACGCAGCGTGTGATATCCCGGCGTGAGGCAGCACTGTCAGATGCAAGCCAGTTACTTGATGAGATTTTCAGCCACACACCCTATGCGCTCATTCTGTGCGACGCGGGAACAGGGAATATTGTCCGCACAAATCAGTCTGCCATCCACTCGGCATGGCTCAGAGCTGCTGTTCTAGGTGGTAACATCCTTACCCGTCAGTCGGCAATGCGGCCAGCGGCACTGGAAACAATATTCAGGCGCGGTCTGCACCTCTCGCCGGGGGATGGACTTGTTGAAACGTTCACTTCCGGAGAGAAGGTGCCGGAGACTGCTCTGAGGATAGTGGCAGAAAGGTTGAAAACCGGCGGGGCCGGCGAATTTATTCTTTTCACCGTTCTGGATATCACCGCTGAGCAGCAGGCTATAGTCAGGGCGACTTATCAGTCCCTGCACGATCCCCTAACGGACCTGCTGAACCGCCGGGGTCTCATGCCGGCGCTTAACGGATTTCTGAAGGATCATCTGTCTTTTACACTCATGATACTTGATGTCGACCGCTTCAAAAGCGTCAATGATGCACTGGGGCATGCTGCCGGGGACGCCCTGCTCACGGGAATCGCTGACCGTCTGCAGGCCGTCCTGAGCACAGGTGATTTGCTGGCACGAACAGGTGGCGATGAATTTGTCATTCTCCTGCCCGGAGTGATTGATGCGGAAGCTGCAGGCGAAACAGCCCGCCTGTTTACTGGCGTACTGTCGGAGCCATTTACAATCGGGGACCGGAAAGTCATGTCCGGATGCAGCATCGGTATCTGCCTTTACAGTGGCGATGGGCGGCAGGCAGAAGATATGCTTGCCGCCGCCGACATTGCGCTGTATGAGGCTAAAGCTGCCGGCCGCAACGGCTACGCGATTTTCTCCTCCGGACTGGCCAGTGCAGCGGCAGAGCGCTTCAGTCTGGAAAATGACCTGCGCTGCGCGCTGGCAAATGGGGAGTTGCAGCTTTTTTATCAACCCGTTGTTAACAGCTGCTCGGGTGTAACGGTGTCTTATGAGGCATTAATGCGCTGGTATCATCCCGTCAGGGGTAGCGTACCGCCATCCGTGTTTATTCCTATTGCAGAGCAGGCCGGACTTATCCATGAGATGGGTGCTTTCGCCCTGATGCGGGCGTGTGCTGAAGTTGCCGCCTGGCCTGATAGCGAACGCATAGCCGTAAATCTTTCTCCATGCCAGTTTTGCGAGCCCCGACTGGCCGACATCGTCAGACACGCTCTGCAGCAGAGCGGTCTTGAACCACACCGGCTTGAGCTGGAGATTACGGAGTCGGCCCTGTTCGAACATCCGGAAGACAGCTATCGCGTTATTCAGGAGTTAAAGGCGATGGGAATACATATCGTGCTGGACGACTTTGGCACAGGCTATTCATCACTAAGCTACCTGCGTACCCGCCTGTTCAGCAAAATCAAAATTGACCGATCCTTTATCAACGATCTGATTACAGATGCGGGCACGATGGCAATTGTCAGTGCCGTCCTGACGCTGTGTCGAGAGCTCGGGCTGGAGGTGGTGGCTGAAGGCGTTGAAAAAGAAGAACAGGCGGAATGGCTCCGCACGTCCGGCTGCGGGCTGCTGCAGGGCTTTCTTTTTGGCCGCCCGGGGCCACACAGAAAGCAAAACCAGACGCTCTGAGGGGCTTTTGATACATGAAGGTTTTAACGTTAACCACTGTCCGGATAAAACAGGTCACCGCTTAATAAGCGCAATGCCCGAGAGAATGTTATTTTTAAAACGAAAACATAGCGAGCTCTGTTCACCCAAAGTGGAACCCGCGACCGTATTTATAATGTCTGCTTCTGTGCCAGACGCGGACGTTTACTGCATCTGCTCATGTATAACTGAATTCACTGCCAATACATGCCGACATACCGGCATTATCAGCGGCGTTATTCAGGATTCCGGACTGGAGGTAGCACCAGAGACATCCCATTCGCCGCAGAATCGCGCTGAGGGCATCTCAGGGATGCGGCCGGCATTTTAAGTAAAATTCTCTCTAAAAACCTCAATGGTAATTTACACAAATCAGTATTTTCATCTTAGATCCTAAAGAAAAAGTTTTGAACGCCGATAATAATTTTAAAATAAACTTAAATTAATTTCTTTTTTGAGGTGGGGTTATGGCCTGTCATAAAATAAAAATTAAAAAACGATTGATAAATAATAATTCTATTGTTTATGCATTGATGGCGTGTTTTTTTTCATATAGCGCCTTCTCTTCTGCTTCAGAAAATAATTTGAGTTATAGCAAAGAAACTGCCCAAAACTGGTTAATACGGGGTATGTATATAGACATCAAACCCTTAGATAGTGAATCGCATATTTCTTCAATTGGAGGAAAGATCAAAACACCAGAAAAGAGAATTTTTGGTGTTGAAGGTGTTTATTTTTTCTCAAAAAAAATCTCGTTAGAAATTCAAGGCGGAGTATTGTCAAGAGACTATAGAGTAAAGGATTCAAAAATAGGAAGCTTTGAAATAGGAACTATAGAAAGCAATAGTGTTTCAATGACGGCACAATACCATATAAATACAGAATCAGAGTTATCACCTTATTTTGGCATAGGTATAAATCACGCCTGGGAACGTAAAGTAAAACCAGCCGAGGGCATCCCAGCATTTAAGGTTGGAAGTATCAATAGTCTCATATTGAATGCTGGAATTGATTACAGGATTTCAGAAAGCTGGTTCTTAAATATAGGTGAGAAATACATTCTAAGCCCTGAATACCAGTTTTCGGGTTATGGTTTTAATGCAAGTGTCAAAATGAATACACTGATAACAGGCGTAGGCATAGCATATCTTTTTTGAAAAACAACCTGGAATTATTTTATGATGGATATTGGAACACTTTATTTAAGCAGCGCAATGAGTCGAACAGCCATCTTATTAATATTCTTGGTTCTATTGTTGAATCAACCTAAGAGATCTTATCTATTGCACTGGATTATTGCTCTGGTGTCTTCGAGTGTAGGATCTATGTTGGGCATGATGCATGTAAATGATGCACTGCTAACCATTTCTAATGCAATAATTATTTATCCATTATTCTTCCTGAGCTTGACCGCCTCATGGAGTGGATTACGTATGTTTTATGACAGAAGAGTGTCACCCACATTTTTTATTTTATTAACCTTAGCTCCGACTTTAGTTTATTGCCTGGGGGTGGCATTTAATTTTGCATCGCGCATAAATCTTTCCTGTGTATATTTGATGGCAGCTTTAATAGTCAGCCTGATTCTTTTAGAAATATATGAAACACCGAACAAAAGAATACTGTCACAATACGTAGTTGCTTTAGCATTTTTTTGTTATCTATCAGCCCTTCTACTACCTGCAATTTTGATAGCTATAGGATTAATGCCTGCTAAACAGAACAGCAGTTCAATTACAGCAATGCTATTCGATCAGGCTGCAAGCACCTTGGTTTATTTTGGTTATATAGCCATGAATAGTGAACGTGCAAACATCGCCCTGCAAAAAATGGCAGAAACAGATCCTTTAACAGATCTCATAAACCGTAGAGGTGCTCAATTAATGCTTGATCGACTTAATTCAAGCTTCAAAAGTAATAATTCTTTTAGCATACTTCTAGGAGATATAGATTACTTTAAAAATATTAATGACACACTAGGTCACAAAGCCGGGGACATTGTGCTTATCGGTGTAGCTGACGTCTTGAAATTCAATCTCCGAAAACATGATAAAGCTGTAAGATGGGGAGGGGAAGAGTTTCTGATTATTTTACCGGAAACAAACTACGAGGATGCTTTACAACTTGCCGAAAGGATTCGCATGAATATTGAAGAAAATTTATTTTTATATAGCGATGAAGTTGTAAAGGTAACAATGAGCTTTGGCGTTGCATCAAACACTCCTGATGAAAATAGCTATGAACATATGATAGCGCGCGCTGATCAGGGATTGTATCATGCCAAAAAAACAGGAAGAAACCGCGTTTGCAGTCTTTGAAATAAATATTCAGGCTCAATATATAACATACAGAAGGGTAAATACAGTAAGTTTTTAATTGATATATCTAGCAATATCATTTAGTGAAATCTGCGTGTTCCATTTATGCTGATTTTCATAATTTTTATTCGTTTCCAAAGGAATAAGTCAGCACAATTCTCGTGCAACTGGTTCGGCTAAGGTTAAGCCCGAATTAGTCAGCGAAGTAGTGTTGGTTTAAAAGTAAAAGATATACACAGATGATCTCATCCGCCGCCAGTTACAAAGCGTAGTGTTTCGCCTCACCCCGTATTTCCCGTGCACAATAACCCTGCTACCCTCCTGCTCAATAAGTTGTTGTGCCCTGCCAGAAGTACTTTCCGGCACAACGACAGTAATCGGCTGCCCCAGTTTGCGGACGCAATGTGCCAGTTCTATGCCTGCATTGCCGCCAGATGAATTGAGAAATGCTGCCGGGAGCATGTTGATAAAAATTTAATTAATAATGATGAGTTACGACCTTTTGCAGCTTATGATTTCACATATGAATCAGCCAAAATTTACCGTCTCGGGCTCATGAGATAAGTTTCAATCGTCGCAGAGTTTGAACACTGCCTGCTATTGTTAAAGCCTGACTACCCAAACGGCGAAGTTAAGCTTTATGATCAGGAAAAAATTGCAAGGCGGTGCTGGAAACTTAGCAGCAGATCAGAATCAGCGCCGCTGAAGCAGGACGCTAAGGTGGGAAGGCAAGCGGTAGAAATTTCAAAAATAATCCTGATAGAGCGGTCGAGGCAGGTCGGAAAGGAGGGATAATAAGCCGTCGGCGTAAATCACAAAATGTTGATAGCTGAATACAGCTTTCACATATTGTAATAGTCAAATTTATCCCCCCAGGTTAATTCAAGGTGACAATGTCGACTTTAATCGAAAAGAGGAGAATGGTTAATTTACCTGAAGCTTGATACGGCTGGAAAAAAACCGCCCGAAGGCGGTTTATTACTATTTGCGTGGTTTACCAGCATCCGAGCGTTTTTCTCTTACTCTACCATCATTGTTACGATCACGGGGCTGTGTACCACCGCCGGGTTTAGGAACAACTACGCCTGGATTGAGTGGTCTTCTGTCCGCCATTTTTCTTTCCTGATAGAATGGCAAAGTTGCCATCTATTTTGATACGCCTGGATTTGAGACCTTTCAATCCTGATGGAATGATATATTGAGCGCCATCAAGTTTTCCTGCAATTGACTACTGACGGTAAGTACTCCCCGCGTCATGCTGCATATAGCCTTCTTAAGCGCACCGTGCCAAAAATGAGAACAGTGCAGCCATCAGAAATGCGTCCAATTGTCGTTACCCGTTTCCTCCGGGGCTTTTACCGCCGCTGAATGGACTTCCGGTCGGGCATTAGCAGCACGCCTCTGAACAGCAGCAGGTCTGGCCTGATTGCCTAAGCGGAACACAGACACTGCCTGAAGGAGCAACGCCGCCTGCTCACTGAGGCTTGAAGCGGCGGACGCCGACTCTTCAACCAGTGCGGCATTTTGCTGAGTGGTCGTATCCATTTCTGTGACAGCAATGCCTACCTGTTCAATTCCTCGGGCCTGTTCGGCACTGGCAGAGTTGATTTCTTCTACAGTATCAGTCAATTTCCCGACCGCTGAAAGAATACCGGACATGGTTTCAGACGCATGAACGACAAGTTCATTACCCTGCCCGACGGTTGTTGCATTGGCCGCAATAAGCTGACGAATCTCCCCGGCAGCCGCAGCACTGCGCTGTGCCAATGAGCGGACTTCGCTTGCCACCACGGCAAACCCCCTACCATGTTCACCGGCACGCGCCGCTTCCACAGCGGCATTCAGCGCAAGGATGTTGGTCTGGAAAGCTATACCGTCGATAACAGCGGTAATTTCACCAATGCGCCCGGAGCTTTCGCTGATTGATTTCATCGTGCCAGTGATGGCCACTGTCGCCTCACTGCCTTTATTAGCGACATCACGGACACTAACTGCCAGCTGGCCTGCCTGACGGGCGTTATCAGCGTTATTTTTAACAGTCATCCCGAGTTGCGTCATGGTTGCAGCTGTCTGCTCAAGTGCACTGGCCTGCTCTTCAGTACGCTGCGAGAGGTCTGCATTACCCTGCGCAATCTGAGTGCTGGCTGATGCAACATTTTCGGCATTGCTTCTCACCAGACTGACGGTGTTTATCAGTGAGTCCTGCATCTCACCGATAGCTAATAGCAGTTTACCGGTTTCGTCACGATGGTCAGTATGGACCCTGTTACTGAGGTCACCACGGGACACGCGCTGTGCTGCCTTCACGGCATCCTGGAGGGGTCGAGTTATGCTCCGTGTGATAATCCAGGCAGATAGCGCTGCCAGGATAAGAGCCACTGCGCCGGCAGTGGTCAATATCATCAGGGCACCGGCTCGGTCATCGCGCGCCTGTGCTGCGGCTGAATGCATACGCGCTTCCTGAAAGGTCTGCATTTCTTTCAGGGAAGCCATATAGTCGCCCTGAGCCTGATAACGGGGGCCGAAAAGAAGTTGTGTGGCCTCAACACTTTTGCCCTGTTGCGATAGCATCACCACCTCATCAATAAAAGGCAGGAAGAGAGCAGCGCGCGACTTAAGGCGTGCAAAAATCTCTTGTCCCTGAGGCGTGTTTACCTGACTGGCTATAAGATTGATAAGACTATCTACCTCGTGTCTTTCGCCACGGTAATCACTGATGGCTTTTTCTCTTTGTGTGGGGTCGCTGAGTAGAATCGCATTACGGGCGAGGCGGCTCATGTCTGACGTGTAGTAGCGGAGTGAAAGTGATGATGAGGCTTTTGTATACAGACTGCCGGATATTTCGTCGTTGGCTCTTCCAAGTGAATCTATTTTTACGATGCCGATGAGCACCATAAATATGACAAGGAGCGCCATAAAGCCGAAAGCAGCGCCGAGACGGATTCCTATTCTGATGTTATTCATAATAATTCCACGGTGTAAGGCACCAGCATTAAGGTATGGCGCTGATGCAAAGGAGTTCTCCTGCTAACAGGAGGTAAGTGGTATGAAGCACCGCAAAATGAGACTGCGGAATCATCTTTATCGGCAAAGCTGAGTAATTGTTCACACTGGCCGCATCCCTGGAAACGTTGACCGCAGAATTCAGGGACATTGAGCGTGATGAAGCATACTTAAATAAGTGTGCAAAGAGATTATGAAAGCAGACATATGTCCTGGTGAGTGCGTAACGGAAATCACGACATTTTCTGTGGGAACTCACTGGTTGCCAGGCTTGCATAATCGTCCGCGAACCTGAGTTATATTACGCCGACAGGCTGCGTTCTGACTCCGGAGTCTCCCGCCGCCATAGTCGACGGGCTCCGGTAGAAAGAGTGCGCAGGATTTATGAAAAAGCACTGTCTCACTCTGAAGCCCAATAACCCGAACTGCTTTCCGGAAATTTATGTCACGAGTCCCTGCAGAAACCTTATGGGGCAGAAAGGAGAACACAAAAGCTATACATGGATTATGTAGCTATTGCGGCAGACGACTATAACCAGGCAATTGAATATTGCACCTGCAAGCTGGTTTTAGGCTGCTAAAAGACCTGCTGCAGCCTGTTAAACGCTGGGATCAGTATCAGGACAAGAAAAATTAAAGCTCTGGGGTTCAGGTCATCAATGTGTAATCGGCCTTAATATAAAGTCCGTTTTTCGCTCCAGGCAGGTGTATATCATTTACCACTTCTGCGTAACACCTGACTGAGTGATAACCTGAACGTATCAGCCGCTGACTCCTGGCAACAGGTCCTTTAACGGATTTTGACGGTCCTCAAAGCTCGTTAATACGGCCTGAAACACAGGTTCCTACCAGGCTTGATGCTAATCAATCCGGCCACGCATGAGGTAAACCATCTCTGCATAGTCATAACCAGCCTCGAGGCCGCGGAATGAAGCCAGCCTTTTAGCTCCGTCAATCGATATCAGGGCATTATCAGCCGCGGACATCTGCGACTGGTGCTGTTCCAGCATGGAAATTTTTGCAGAGAGATGACGGCTAATGTTGATATAAATCGCACCGCGCGAGCTGTCCCAGGAAGAGGAATTTCCCCAGCCTGCCGGTGGATATTCATAAGCAGCTATCAGCCGTAGCGGATTGCCAGGCTTTGTCGGACGGGTGGCGGCCACGCAGCATTGGTAAACCCACTGGTGCTCCTGATGAAAAGATGGAACCGGCATCATTATCAGCTCGGGCTTTATCTCATCTATCAGCTTATCCAGCTGGCTTATGCACACAGACTGACTGGATGAGGCAAGATCGAAGGTTTCCCCTTCCCTGACAAAATTCAGAACTGAGTACTGTGCCCCTGCGGTCTCCATGGCTGCGGCAAGCTCCTGATGACGCTGCGAGGCGGAAACATAGCATTGACCGCGCAGGTGGTTTTCACCTTTGAGTACCACCACGGCAATATGGACCTCAATACCAGCCTCGGTTGCCCGGGCAATACTGCCACCCAGTCCAAGCTCGGCATCATCGGCATGGGGACTGATGATGAGCCAGCGCTGGCAGGAAAAAAGTTTGTCCATACTCAGTTAACCCCCTTCATGCCCGCAACCACGCTAAAGGTCTTCACGAAAATGAACATGTCCATGCGAGCTTTACGACGACGGCTGTAATAGCGATCTATTGCAACACGGCGCTGATAAGGCAGATCGTCACGTCCCGATACCTGCCAGAGGCCGGTGATCCCGGGCTTTACCGAGCAGTAGTGACGATAGCTACGGCCGTACTTATCTTTTTCGTAGGCGGCGATGGGCCGTGGACCGATAACGGACATGTCGCCCAAAAGTACATTAATAAACTGCGGTAGCTCATCAATGCTGGTTTTACGGATAAAAGCACCAAAACGAGTTACGCGCGGGTCATTTTTTACCACGCTATACAGCTGCAGCTCATGACGGATACGCAGCTGTTCACTTTCGGGAACCTTATCCATTGGCAGCATTGATGTAAATTTGATGCAATGAAATACCTTTCCGTTCTGCCCCATTCTGGGATGACGGAACAAGGGGTTCATACCTGTCAGGAACAAAATCAGTCCGGTGACCAGCATTACTGGCATAAGAAGTAAAAGGCAGAAGGAGGCAACAAGAATATCGAAAAAACGCTTTTTACCCGTCATAAGGTCTCTTTAATAACAGGGTTTCCATAAAAAATGAAAACATATTGTAATGTTGAGACACAGATTGAAATTAAAAATAATGTATGTAAAGAAATTAGTAGGACCTAAACCTACCCTAACTTAAATTAATGTTACTATTCAGTCGCTTAAATTAAATTTAAGCGATAATTTTCAGAGTTTACTCAGATGAGCTTTTACAGCAGAACCTGCAATAACTTACTGTTTGGCAACAAGTTACGGTAATTCCACAGGAGTTGGTCTTCAGAATCGATTTACGCTGAGAGAACGGGTCAGAATAAAAGGTCATTCTCAGCAACGCGGTACATGAAGCAAAAGAAAAAAGTGCACAGATACGAAGATGCCAGTGAAAATGACATATGGCAGGCATTCCGAGTATGAAATAAATTTGCGTTAATGCAGGCTGGCAGCAGGTACATCGGCGCTATGTTAGGTTCATCTCAATCTAACCTCTGTGATTATCAATGAAACTGGAATGTACCTGACGAATCTGAAGGTAGTCATTATGAGCTCCTCCCCGTCAAAGTTACTATGGACTATGGAGAAACCGTCAGTTCCTGCATATACATTTTAAAAAAATAATGGCCTTAAGCCCGCTGATGTGCGGGCTGGCTTTTTTACAACAATCATATTTAAGGTAAGCTTTTCGCTCATATCAGACTGTAAGCCAGCTGCAGAGACACCTCAGACGTTACCATGTTCCCCGAGCACTCAGCCGGGGAAACATGAAACAGTTGGATAAATGGCAGTTACTCTGGTTTGCGTAATCGCAGATATTTCATCTTGTGAATTTCTGACTTTTTTGACAGATAACGCACACGGAAAATGTCATGCCGCGTAATCACCCCTTTTACATGCCCTGACCCGGCCTCGGTTACCACCACCATACCCGTTTCTTCATTGAAGAGATGGTCTGCAATGTCACTGCATAAGGTATCAGCATGAGCGCTGATTTGAGGTTCCTCGCCAATTAACTCCTGCAAAGTCATGTCGCTGGCATGCTGCTGCAACTGCCACTGAATCATCTCTTTGCGCGAAACCACCGCAATAAACTGGCCCTGCGCATTCACTACCGGATAATGATGATGCGCGTGCAAATCGCTCATCAAAGCAATCACCTGATGCAATGGCATAGAATCGGGTAAAGTCGCGGGCGCGGCGGTCATAATTTGTTGTGCTTTAGTGGTTTCCAGCGTGTCGGTGGCAAACTCCTGCACAATATGGTGCCCCCGGCGCGCCAGACGTTCGGTAAAGATTGAGCGTGGCATCATTAATACGCTCAGCGCATAAGACGCCACGGCTGCACCTAATGCCACCGGCAGCAGTTCAAAACGGCCTGTCACTTCCACAGCAAAGAGCGTTCCTGTCAGCGGTGCACGCATAGCACCGCTGAGAATCCCGGACATGCCTGCCATCACAAGCATGCTACCGTAGCCAGGCAGCAGATGTGCCGCCACTGCACCGACTGCGCCACCAATGATCAGCAGCGGTGCCACCACCCCGCCAGAGGTGCCGGACCCAAGAGATACCAGCCAGACGATACTTTTTACCAGCAGCAGTGAAATGATGATGTTGACTGCAAGCGAGCCATCTAACAGATTTTGTATACTGGCATACCCTGCGCCCAGCACCCGTGGCTGAATGATGCCCCCTACGCCTACAATGACTGACCCCAGCGCGGGCCACCACATCCAGTGGACTGGCAGCTGATGAAACCACTCTTCCAGTCGGTACAGGCTTTTTGATAATGCCACGGCGACCACGCCCGTCAGAGCGCCAATACCGATCGCCACGAAAAGTTGCATGGGTTGCAGATGAGATATCAACGGGAAAGGAAATATGGCACCCGTGCCGATCAGCGCGTTGCGCCAGCACCAGGACACCAGGACAGCACTGACCACCGGAATAAAACTGCGTGGCTTCCACTCGAATAACAGTACTTCCAGTGCCAGCATTACCGCCGCGAGCGGCGCGTTAAAGATAGCGGTCATACCAGCCGCCGCCCCTGCCACAAGCAGGGTTTTACGTTCTGCCGCGCTAAGATGAAATAACTGAGCAAACAAAGAACCGATTGCACCGCCGGTCATGATGATCGGCCCTTCGGCCCCAAACGGGCCGCCGCTGCCAATCGACACGGCCGAGGAGAGCGGTTTAAGCACTGCCACTTTGGGCGACATCCGGCTTTCGCTGTAGAGAATGGCCTCAATGGCTTCCGGAATGCCATGGCCGCGAATTTTTTCCGAACCAAAACGCGCCAGAACACCAATAATCAGGCTGCCCAGCACGGGTGCCGCAATAATGTGTAGCGCGCCAGCGCTACCCGGCATCAGGCGCTCAGCGAATGAAAACTGATGGTACCAGAACAGATTGGTCATCAGGGCGATCAGATGCAGCAGCACAATGGCACCGAACGCGCCACCCGATCCTATCAGAATGCCCATCAGCGCAAGTATAATTACGCGCTTTGTTACAGTGTGGTCAGAAAGTTTAGGGCGATGTGGGGAATCGGATAACGTGTCTCGCATCTTATTGCTCATCTTTACATAATCAAAACACGCAATTTACATCGCAATACGATACAAATTCAATGCAGAAAGGTTTTCAACATGTCACAACCAAAAATGAAAGATGTCGATTACGCCCTTCTGGCGGATTTCCGCGCCACATTACGTGCCTTTACGGCCTTCAGTGAAACTAAGGCACGCAGCATGGGGTTAACGCCGCAACAGCATCAGGCCCTGCTGACAATTCGCGGGACTGCTACAGGCAATGCCACAGTGGGTTATGTTGCAGAAAGACTGATGTTAAAACCGCACAGTGCATCGGGCTTACTGAGCCGCTTAGAGGAGGCCGGACTGGTGATGCGCGAGCAGGATAAAACCGACCAGCGCAGAACTTTTTTGCGATTGACGGTGGAAGCGGAGCAACTGCTTGAGTCACTCTCGCGGGCCCATCTGGAAGAGTTGAGCAACTTAAAACCGATGTTACTCTCAATGATAAACCAGTTCTGCTGACCTGCTCCCTGGTAACTGATGCATGGCCAGATTAACAAGCTTTAACCTGCTTAATAACAAATGAGAATGTCAGTTGTTTGCTCAGAAAGCGCCCTGCGCAAGGTCAGGCCGCTGTGTGCCAGAAGCGGACATTTCAGATTTAACATGTGCAGGTAACAATCTTTACTAGTCCAGTATACACATCCAGATACAGTGCCAGTCGGGATCTAACGCAATGAACCTCTGCCAAAAACAACCTGACTTGGCTCCTGTTCTATCTGCACACCGCTGTCAAACCACTGCTGATATAGCGCATAACCTCTTTAGTATCTTTAACTATAGAACTCAATTCAGTTCGGTTACCTACACCGCAGGATACAGATTCACTCGCCGTTGTTTACCATAATACCAAGTTCGGACCGTTATCGAAGGACAAAGCCGCGCGTGATGGAAGCATTACGTCTGATGCTTTATTAAATATCTTTTGGTAAATCCTCTTCTGAGGATGGGCTTATCAACATACAAAATGGCAGGTTAGGTATCATGAGTCTCACTCGTCAAAGAGAAAGAGACTTCACTATCGCAGGGAGCCTCGACAGAACATGTCAGCATCAACACCTAAAAGTGTAGAGCGTTTTAGACCTTCCTAGACGTATGTGAAAGCTCACTTTAGAAAAATTTTAGTTTAATGTAGATTATTCAAAGCTAATCTGCAAAAATCTCACCCTTAGTTAATTCAAACTTAAATAACTTAGCATTTGGCTGGCGGAATTTTACTAACTTAACACTGATGATGATAGGAAATCGTAGTTAACTAAGGTTTTGGCTCAAAGAGGGTACTGTCAGAAAACACGTAAGTGTGCATATCACTCTATACGTCTAGACGGGCCTGAACATAGTCAGCGGCTGCAAACCCTCATAGACGTGTCAACAACTGTAGCCTGCAATTTGCTGTAAAATTCGATGAATGTAAGATTAATGGATAGGCTAAAGCATTGATAAATGAATACACGAAATTTTTAATAGATGAGCATTTGTATTAATTATTACATAGACTTAAGTAACAAAAGTTAAACATCAATTGGGTAAGACGAACTTGAGAAGAGAAGGTGAAAAATATTTTCTCCACAAGTCAATCTCATTTAAAACCATGGTCTGATTTAGATATTAGTAGACCAACGCATTTTAGGGTGATAATAAGCAATGATAATAAGTAGTGTTTATCTTTCTGGGTTGTGGGGAAGCAAGGATTATAGTTTTGATTTTTTCGCTGACTTTAATTTTATAATCGGGCCAAATGGATCAGGTAAAACAACGCTTCTGACTCTGATTAACTCGATATTCTCAATGGATATAGATTCCATAAATAAGATTGATTTCTTTCAATGCGATATTGATTTACAGGATGACGACGGGGAAAATTATAAACTAAGTGTTTTTAAGGGGGAGGATTATAGCGGCGAAAGTATAATTAATTTCGTAGTTGATCATGATGGTGTTTCAATATGCTCTGACATAATTAACTGCAGAAGATTAGAAAAAGATGGACTAGAGCCTTTAAGAACAAGGAGGGTTAGCAGTAAGTACAATATCTCCGATGAACTCAGGGTATTCATAAATCAAAAGATAAACTTAACATGGCTTCCTATAGGGAGAAGTAGTTATTTATCAATCGACAGAGATGTAAGCGTAAGCAGCTCTGTTGACATAAGATTAAATAGTGTAGCTGAAAGATTTATTAAATACATGTCGTATATAAATCAGACAATTGCTGAAAGAGTTAATAACTTTCAGAAAGATATCTTTATGTCTTCAATTGACTACTCTTTTGTTGAAAGAATCAAGCATTCTGAAACAGTTTTAGATTCAAGAAGAGAAAAAGGCCTTCTGATTGAAGCGTTCAAAGAAGTCGGCATTGAAGAAACGCTTTACGAAGATAAAATAACTAAAATGTTTAGTATTATCGGTGAAATAGAAAAAAAACAGAGATCTAGAAAAGAAAGGCGGCAGCTTTCTTTTGATGAGATCATTTGGATTTTCAATGCTTGGAAATCACATTTTCTTGTAGAAAAATTCAATGAATACAAAGAAGAAAAGAATAATATTAGGCATGATGCCGAATCATTCGTAGAGGTTCTCAACTCACTTTTTGAAGGCAGGAAAGCATTTTTCATATCAAAACTTAACGAACTTTGTGCATACTCAAACGATGGATACGAAATAAAGTTAAATGACTTATCTTCTGGTGAGAAGCAGCTCATCATTATTTTAGGGGAAGCTTTACTACAGCAAGGAGGTCGATGCATCTATATGGCAGATGAGCCAGAATTATCACTGCATGTATCTTGGCAGGAAAAGCTAGTAGATAGCATTATAAAAATAAATAAGAATGCGCAAATAATCTTTGCTACTCATTCTCCGGACGTTGTCGCTTGGCGTGGAGAATACGTTATTTTCATGGATGAGTCATAGTCATAATGTTTAATACTAATGAAAGCGGGCGAACTAAAACAAGAAACTTTTCTCGAACAGCCGGAGGGATAAACTCTCAAGGTAAATTTTATAAATCTGAATTAGTTGTTTATATCGAAGGAAAAAACCAACAGTCTGTAGGCTTAGTATACGATGAGCATTATTATAGAACTATTTTTAACTACTTAATGAAAGGTGCAAACATTAAGATCAAGGTGCTTGGCAGTTGCTTAGATGTTCTTGATGTGTATTATAAAGTTCTAGACGGTGGTATAAATAATACACTATCAATAATAGATAGGGATTACGATGGCATTCTCTTTTCTAAAATTAAAGATAGTAAACTCATGTATACGTATGGTTACAGTTGGGAAAATGATTTCTGGACAAAAGATCTCTGTCTAAAAATAATTTCTTTGCTAGTACCTAATCCAAATGAAGTTTTCATTGAATTCCATAAGATAATATCACTTGCCGAAAAAAGGCTATCTGCAGCGCATCAAGCAAACATATCTTTCATTTATAACGGGGGCAATCTCTTTTTATTAGGTAAGAAAGGCGGTGATGATGGGATCAGCATTAGTAATAGCGGGAAAACCTTAATAACAAAGAAAGAAATGTCTAAGTTCATTAAGCTCATTAAAAACAGCCCTTATCGTAAGGATATTATTAGACATATGGAAGATGTTAAATACCTTCCATGTCGCCTAATTCAGGGGCACTATTGGGAATATGTTATTACAAACTTAATCAGCGTACTATCAAAAAAACATTCGATTAGCCGGACCTCAGCTCAACATAGCACAATAAAAAATATAGCCTTCACACAGTTTTCATCGGATGCTGAAGCTTGCTTATCTAAAGAGGCTATCGCTCATTATCAAAATTCATTGAATGATTTCCTCCACTGATATAAAGCAAAAT
>Ga0308169_10000385_pt1 | contig 69199 bp, 91 predicted proteins | sample PhyBR1_2_FD_202139 | JGI IMG/M metagenome (GOLD analysis project Ga0308169, IMG submission 202139) | Phyllosphere microbial communities from UC Gill Tract Community Farm, Albany, California, United States - DLSLSB.R1 | ecosystem: Host-associated > Plants > Phyllosphere > Unclassified | place... | reverse complement strand
TTCACTTTCTCGACTCGCTCCACCCCTCCTCTACCACTACTACTACCTCTCATGTTACCGGTTCTACGTCTATTTCGCACTCGGCTCAATCTGTTCCTACTACCATTCCCTCCCCCTCTTCCTCCTCAATGTCAAACTCTCTCGGTTTCTCCTTCGCTCCCTCTTCTTCCATCACACCTCATTCTCAGGTCAAGCCCCAGCACCACGCACCTTCGTCTGCCTTCGCGAACGGCAAAGGTTTCAGTGCTGGTGAGTCAGAGTCTCCCTCTTCCCTCATTCAATTTCTGATCTGACTCCCTTCTTCTCCTCAGGCGACACCTCCACTCCCTTCGACCTCCCACTGTTCCCTTACACCGACATCATCGCTTTCGCCTCCCTACACCCTGACCCCTCAACCTCGCTTGCGCTAGGTAGGGGCATTGACCCTGTCGCCCTCGATTCCTCCTTAACCACGCCTCTGTCTCTGTCTCTTTCACAAGAGCACAGTCCTTGGGAGGAGCTACTCGCTTCACCTATGTTTTCTCTGCCCAACAGCGAACCAGCTACCGGCCGCCTTCCCGATCTACCTCTTCCTCCTTTTAACCCTTCTTTCGACATGACGGGATCTCTCTTCCCTCCACTCGACAGCTCTCCCTATCTCTCACAAGAACCTCCGAGTTTGACGAGGCTTTCGAAGGATTCTTGCTTCGCGACACAAGAATTTCAAGTGCAAAGCAAGAGAACGAACAAATGAGCCAGGGTATCTACAGAAACTTGGAAGGTATATCGCGACCGACGAGCTGAATCGAGAGTATCAAGAGCACATTGACTTCATCCTCCGCTAGATCCCGGCCTCCTCGACTCTCCTACTCCATTCCCCGATCTCTCTGCTACCCATTCCCATCTTCAACCTCGGCAGTGAACCTCCCCTCATCTGTGAATAGTGTCGATTGAGGACGTCCATCGAGGGTTCGTCGATGTTGGAACGCCAGAGTAAACGTGGAGCTCGATTTCTACCTCGTGATGCTTCTTCTTCGCTTCGAGTTGGTCGATTTACTTCAGGTTGTGCGGATGAGGGAAGAGGCAGAGAGGAAGGGAATGACCTGAAAGGAGCTGGAGGAATGTTTAGAGATGAAGAGTTGGAGGGAGGAAGCTGAGGAACAGTCGAAGGGGACGAAGGTGAAAGCCAATTAAACGAAGGACCTCTATGGTCGTCCTCCTCGCAGATCTCGGCAATCGAGAAGGGATAGTGCAACCAATCGACAGGGTTCCCGAGGGTTGCTTTCGAGCGAGGGAGTGGAAGGGTTGGCGGACGAGGTGAGGTCGGAGGCGTGTCGAGTTCATCTTCTGAGGTGTCGCTGGTGGTGGTTGCGGAGGTTGAAGAGTGTCTACGGTAATGAAGGAGGTTGAGAGATTCCAGATCGGCGGAAACCGAAGGAGAGGATGAGGTGGAGGAAGCGGAATTCGAGGGGGGTGAGAATGATCTAGGTGAAGTTGTGAGAGGGGTGAGGGATGGTAGCTTGCGCTGCGAAGGGAAGGAGAATGTCTCTTGTAGCATGATGAACTGTGGTCAGAAATCGCTTGCTTGATCAGTTGGTCCGAAAAACAGATCAGTAAGCGAGAGTTCAACTCACGATTAACTAGGAGCGGGCCGAAAAGCTGTTACGAGGATAGGGAAGAGGAGCAAAGATGTGACTGATCTCGCAAGCGCAGATCAAGCTGAAATCCGGGGAGAAACAGCGGGGAGATGACCGCGAAGGTTGCGATGAAAAGTTGCGAAATCCGAGTTTGAGGCGTCACCGTATTCTCGATTTTGGGAGTCCCGACTGTATTTGTGAATGCGCAACAAAGAGTTGAGGTCGAGGTTGAAGTTGAAGTCGAAGGGAAGGAGAGAAATAGACGCGATAAGGTTGTTGAAGGCGAAAGATGTCGCAATTCTTCCCCAACTTTGTTTCTTGACCATGCTGATGTGGAGTCAAGCGATGTCGCGACAGCTCGTCGAGAGCCTCGTACTGGCTGATCGTACAAAGCTGTCCATTGGCGACTTTCGCGAGCTCAAAGTCTGCGGGTGAATCAAGTCAACTAAGCAAGGCGACCTCTTTCGCTGCTGAAGCCAGATTGACCACTCACCCCTCATCCATCTAAACGAGCCAGCCCTGGTATTCCACTCTCGCAGTCAGCCTCCATCTCTCATTCCTCCCTTTCTCTTTCTTGACCAATTCATCTCTCAGCGATTCCCACTGCACAAAGAACCTATTGACGAGCGGTCTAACGAGCTTGGCGGATAATGAAAGTCGTCGAGTACGCGCGAGGGATTCGACGTAGATCATTGAAGGGGAAGGGAGGAAGAAGAGCTAGGAAACGAAAAGACCATTCGTCAATTTCGACGAGAAAAGGGAATAGGTAGATGAGAAGCGCACCTTCGGGAGAAAGGCTGATGTAGCTATTGGTACACAACTACCAGGACCGTTCAATAGGATAAGATCTGCGAATTTGTGGTGCTGCGAGTTGAAGAGAGGTGAAATTGAGATATGCCATAGGCAAAAAGCGAGCGAGTAGAGTGTCGTGATCGGAGACGTGAGGTACGATTGTTTGACTCTTCTAGCTCTAGGGATCTTCAAGATCCGAAACTATCCCCCCTCAACCTCAATCAGCGAGAACGAGTGAATCTGAACGAGAGGTAAACTTACATGACCCTTTCCAATCTGTTTCTCGAGCTCCAACGCTTTAGATTCACTCAATTGATCTCCAGATGAGATGATCCAAGTTCTCGAAGTGAACCTGTTCCAATCGAGGTTTGAAACTAATCTCATCATTTCTGCCGTATGACCACCTTTTACGCCCTCTAATCAGCTCCGAGATGTAGGGAGAGTGTTCAGTGGGTACTTACCTGAACCTAGGAAGATAGCTAGAGTTGCTGGTTCATCTTGGTTGCGTTTTGGAGGTGCGTTGGACGGGGAATGCTGATCAAGGAGAACGAGGAAGAATCGGATCGAAAGGAGCGTTATGAGCGATATGGAGGTACTGAGGAGGTATAGTACAGGTTTTAGAAGAAGGTTGGGGATCATCGCATGTCTATGAGAGTGAAGGGCAGGAGAGAAAGGCGGAACTTCGCTCAACTTGGAGGCAAAGCACTCCCCTCACATCCTCGTTCTAGCTTGAAGTGCTGTGGATAGCGAATCGACGTCGGTACCTATCGATAGAGCGCGTAAGGTAGAGGAATCAGAGTGAGTTGGTACCCCGTCCCCTTTCGATGAAATCTCGACGACAACTTCCTCTCTCTTCTTCCTCCTACAAAGCGATTTGACGACACACCTCACGAGTAAGCACGCCTCATATCTCTCCCACTAGCTGATCACATGGGGAATGCAGTCCGACTTCGCTCTTCCCTCCCCGTTCTCTCTTTTCGCTCTCGAGCCTTCATCTCAAACGTGCTAACTCATCTGCTCGTTTGGAAAGGACCACGACCTCACCTTTACGAGTCTTTACGACTCTTTACGACCCCTACTTCACGACTCCAACCCCTTGAACTCTTCCATTTTCCTCGCCCTTCAACTGCAATCTCTCACTTCCGCTCCTTCCCCTCTCTCAAATCAACTTTCAGTAACTCAAGATGGTTTGGTGTGATAACTGTTCGTCCGTTTATCTGCTCACGAGCGGATCAAGCTGTCAGAAAGGGTAGATAAGCTGATCTTTTACTCGTTGAATCAACAATTGAACAGGTCTCCTTCTCTTCCCTCTCAGAGGTGGTGCCATGACACTAGCGCTGTTGATTGCGGCATACAGTGTAGCTGGAGGTGAGCTCTCCTTCTCTTGACTCGCTGTGATACCGCTCCCCTTCCTCCTCCTCATATCGCACTCCAATTCTCCAAAAAGCTATTTCGAGGTGACAAGGGCATTCACTGACTCCCCTTTCTTTCCTCTCACCTTTAGGTATCTTACTCTTCATGTATGGAGAAACTCTGTTCTTCACGTTTCCTGAAGCGCAAGTGAGCAGTGAACCTTGCAAACTCTTCTTCGTAAGAAGCTGATTTTGCGTCGACCTCCTTACAGATCTATGGAGGGATCTCAATGGCTATCGCGGCACTGTCGATTCTGTCACTTATCGCTTACTCGAATTCGTCCTACAGTGAGTGACTTGAGTTTGGAAGACCGCTCCAGAAGTGCTGACTTCGCAAACGGCATTCGCTTGCAGTGTGGACGAGATTGCTGTTCTTCTTGATGCCTCTTGTATTCATCGTATCTATTGCAAGAGCTGGGTGAGTCGATACTCTCCTGCATCAAGTGCTTTGTACCTGATATAGGTGTCGTCCTCGTCTCGCAGAATCATGATTTTTCGACTTGATTACTGTTCGTCTACCTTTTATCTCGCTCCCTTTTATGTCATTGACGAGATATAGACATGATAGATCAAGCGAATGTGATTTGGGAGTGTAATCATGGAGGTCAACTGTACAACGAAACTCTCGCTGCGATTCCAGATTATCAAGGTGATGGAACTTCTGCTATTCCAACGGGTTTCTGCAGGTACGTACGACGTTTCAACAGTAATTAGGTCGCCGCTTACGACTGATGGTGCTTCGTTCGCACAGTGCTGGATTCCACACTCTATATCTCGCTTTCGCGTTTGGATTATGTATCGACGTCGTTTTACAAATCTATCAATGGTTCATGGTCGGTCGACGAACCTCTTTTCAGCTGCATGGATGTATATGGCTGATCGTTTCTGTGAGCGGCAGATCTGGCGATTCAAAGCTCGACTTCAAGATTATTATGCTTTCAAACGGAATTCTGGTGGTGAGCTTCGGGGTTCTGCTTTAGTCTTTCGCTCGAGACTGACTAGGATGCATTGTTGCTCACAGGTATCTACACCGCCTGACCTCGACTCGAAATCTTGGAGGCCCACTCTCACGGAATCTCTTAATTTACTTCTTACTTACTCTAACTTTCCTTACCTCTCTTCTCGCCCCTTCTTTCGTCTTTCTCTCGGCTTATCACGTTATTATCATCACTACTACTTTTATTTGGCTGCCACAGGTGCTCACGAAATGGACTTTACTCTTACGAAATTACGGATTCGAGGCTCGTTCGTAACGAAGCTCGACTTTTTCAGTCACGCTCTCTCGTTGCTCGTCGACAAAGATGCGACTGTCACTCGAGGACTTTCTTCACCTCGACACTCGCAAGGCTCGAAAGGTTTCTTCGCAACTTTCGCAGAGACTGATCAAGCGCAAGTTGTCTCACTGATTATCGATCAATCCAATCGATAGATCTCGGAGGAATAGTTCGGACCCGCCGACAAGCGTTTGACTCCATTTTTCAAAATCGCGCAATCCGAAATCTCGCCATCGCGGGTTCAGATTACTCACCCACCTGATTCATCCACGAACTCTCTCAATTCACCCTCAGCTTGTAACTGTATCTACCTCCTTCCTTTTCTTTGCTCAAGCTCTCCTCAGCCTTCCTCTCCAGACCACAACCTTTTCAAATCACGACATCTCTTGAACCCTCGCGGTCCCTCATCTCAGTTCACCAGTCATCGAAAGCCCTTGCGGTCAAGTAGTCATGTTTGGATCATTGGCTTCTACCAGCACTTCCACCTCTCGACAGGTCAACACGGATCCTTTCGCTTTTCTCGAGGGAAAACAATGTGGGTCTTCATCTTCACACTTGGTGCTCCATGCATCGTAGCTGACCGATGTATCTCTAATCAGACGTTACTATGATTCGAGAAGTCCTCCCTTCGCGCTTCTCCTCGAAACTCCCCACTTTCACCTCACTTCCTCTTCCTCCCCTTTCCGATTCGCGTAAACTCTCCTCATCGTCCTCGTCCTCATCGAGCTCCACCTTCGTCGGTACTCCCCCTTGGGTCTCGACTGCATCAACAAGCGATTCCTCGGACGATGACGAACTCGAAACTCCTCCCGCTTCTCCTTCTTCCTCGACCGTTTCCCTCCCTTCCTCCCAGAAAGGCAAAGGCAAACTCCCCCTCGACGCTCTCCTGTCCTACCCTTTCTCGATCAACGAGATCTGCGAGGACGAAGATGCTCGCGGCCCCTCATTCGAATGGACTTCCCCTGCTCCTCCTGCTCCTCCTTCGAAACTCCCTCAACTCGTCCCCTCTAACTCACCATCTCTCGATGAAACCCTCTCCCTTCCTCCTCTTCCTGCAGTACACACCGCTCAACCCAAAGCAACTCGACCAACTCGTCAACACGAAGAACGATTGCGAGGTCGTACTCGTTCTCCTCGACTCCTTTGGCGGTCAGAACTCGATAGACCATCAATGAAGATCCTCGATACTTATCATGAAAAGACAGTTGGAGGTCGTCTGCCCTTATTGAAGGAGGGAATGAGTAAAAAAGAGGTCAAAGAATGGAGTTTCAAAGTTGAGAACGCTGGGATCTAGTTCCCCTCCCCTCGTCGTTCGGTATCGTGTTCCTGGTTTCGCTTGTTCTCTTACTATTACCACCATGTCGTGCTCCACCACTATCTTACTTTTGTCGTTGTTTCTATTAGTCTTTTACCTCAACGGTACAATTTACCTGTTCTTTCGTTACTTGTTCTACCTGCACTCTACGACTCGTTGTTCTCGTTCACTGTGCAGCTAAGCTGCGTTCCCATGGAGCCGCTGAGAATGAGCCCTCGAATGACGAGAGCTGTACACGGCGGCAGGTCGAGCTCGCGAACTCCCTTTTCGTTCCTTGTTCGCGTATGAGGGCCTCGCTCTCGAGATTGACAAAACTTGACTACAGGGAAGAAAGGGAAAGATTGCAAACGTTTCGCAGGCCGAAAAATAAAGCCACATCGAAGAACGTACGACAGTCCAAAAAGGGACGATGACAGAAAGAAAGAAAATCAAAGGGTACAGCATAAAGCATACTGAAGGGAGAAGAAAGGAAGGGGGGGAGCGCGCGCGAAGTTAAGATCTATTGAGTACCCAAAATCGCAGCGAGTTGAGCCTTCAACAAAGTGTTTTCATCCATCAAAGCCTTGTTCTCATCTTCCAACTCTTGCATCTTTTTTTGTTTCCTCGCACGACTCTTCCTCGCACTCATCGTGTTCTGTAACCGTTTCCTCTCGATCGCGGCGACGATATCTGCAGGTAGCTCTTCTTCACCATTTTCGGCACCCGTCGAGATGTCGGCGGAGACGGAAGGAGCTGGTGTCTCGATAGGAGGTGAGGCAGAGAGTCGTCCACGTTTCGCTAGAGCTTTTTCAGCTGCCGCAGTTTTGCGTTTACGAGTTGTCGAGGAAGGGAGAACCGGGTCTTTGCGAGTTTGAATAGGCGCTTCCGGTCCAAGGAGAGGTATCGTCGTACGGAATCCAGTGGGTTCGACCTTTTTAAGCGAGTCTTGAGAGTTGCTAGGAACGGAGGAAGTCGAAGAAGTCGGCGAAGGACCTTGGACAGGTGCGATATCGGGACGCACGGGGAGAGGAGGCAGCGGACGATAGGTGGATGAGGTCGAGGGAGGTTGAGGAAGGTAAGAAGAATTGTCGAGAGGGGGAAAAAGAGATCCAGTCATGTCGAAAGAAGGGTTAAAAGGAGGTAAGGGGAGGTCCGGGAGACGACCTGTGGCTGGTTCACTGTTGGGCAGAGAGAACATAGGTGAAGCGAGTAGCTCCTCCCAAGGACTGTGCTCTTGTGAAAGAGACAGAGACAGAGGCGAGGTCAAGGAAGAATCGAGGGCGACAGGGTCGATGCCCGTACCTAGCGCAAGCGAGGTGGAGGGGTCAGGGTGTAGGGAGGCGAAAGCGATGATGTCGGTGTAAGGGAACAGTGGGAGGTCGAAGGGAGTGGAGGTGTCGCCTGAGGAGAAGAAGGGAGTCAGATCAGAAATTGAATGAGGCAAGAGGGAGACTTTGACTCACCAGCACTGAAACCTTTGCCGTTCGCGAAGGCAGACGAAGGTGCGTGGTGCTGGGGCTTGACCTGAGGATGAGGTGTGATGGAAGACGAGGCAGCGAAGGGGAAACCGAGAGAGTTTGACATTGAGGAAGAGGAGGGGGAGGGAATGGTAGTAGGAACAGATTGAGCCGAGTGCGAAATAGACGTAGAACCGGTAACATGAGAGGTAGTAGTAGTGGTAGAGGAGGGGTGGAGCGAGTCGAGAAAGTGAAGTAATTCATCAGGAGTTGTAACATTCGAAGATGAGCTATCTTCACCGCTGGAACTTGCAGCCGCGAGTGAAGGAAGATCCAAGTCGTTTAACCGAGGTGTACTCCGTTCAGGCTGGCCGACATCCCGTTGAGGGTGTTGGCCGAGTTGAAATCCTGAGGTATCGCATCGTTTCCGAATCGTTTCCTCACCAAATTGGTGATCGCATTGAGTGATACTTGAGAGAACGACATGGTTGTCGTAAAGGGTTTGGGGGGTGAGAGGTCTACTCGATGTATGCGAGGGGGGTCAATGAAAGAGATAAGAAAGAGTGAGAAAGAAGAGACTCACAGGAGGTAAGGGTTAATCGCTAGCGACCTGTAGGGTCGAAGGGGTAGAGTCTAAGCTGGACGCGGCCTCGTAGGGCGGAGAACAGCTGATGGAAGCTGAGGAAGACTCGAAAGAGAGAGAGGGGAAGAGAGAACGCTGGTGGGTTGCGTTCAGTAGAGGGAAAGTCGGGATTCCCTGGGTTGCGGCAAGGTGCCTTTTACGAGGTTGTTGTTCTGAGAAGAACAGAGGAAGTGAATTGGAGGAAAAAGAAGCAGAAGGGGGACCAGCGGGAAACCCGTTGCGCTCCTCTCAAATTGGAAAAAAATCGAGTCAGACCCATCGCAATGCGGTCTGCAGGGGCTACATTTTCTACACGTTCCACGACTACACCCATTCTATTCTATCACTACTAGCTTTACCTAACCAGAACCGTCGCAATACTTCTGGTAATCGAACTCTTGTAACTTTCCCAGTACCTTCTTCTAAAACTGCTCCATTCTCCAATAAAGCGACAATAAGCCGAGGTATCGCTGCAGCCGTTCCGTTGAGAGTGTGAGCGTAGGCAAGTTTCGGTGGTCCTGAGCCGGGAGCGGAGAAACGAGAAGGGTAATTCGCAGTCGCTTCTAGAGCTGCTGGAGTTGGGATGTCGAGAGTTTCGAGAGGTGGTCGAGCTGTAGGTGATCTGGTCGTCGGTCGATATCGGATTCCTAGTCGTCGAGATTGATAGTCGGTACAATTTGAAGCGGAGGAGAGCTGTGAAAGGAAAGGGAACGACATTCGATTTGAGCATGCGTTTCTTTCGAGTCGAGTCGAATCGAGTCGGTTCGGTTTACTCACCTCTCCCCACTTGCCCCGCCCTGGCATCCAAGCTTCTATATCATACTTGCGATGTGCTGAAGCGCCAAGCTCTTCTGTCGGCATATCGAGAACGCTGTGAGAAGAAGTCCGAGAAAGATTGTCAGCTCGACAGCTTCAGTCATTCTCGCTGAAGATCGCTCACCGTAAAGACAGCCCGAGACCACCCAGTATCTCCTCCTGAATCTTCCTCAGATCCTCCAATAATCGATCACTCTCGTCTTCCGCACAAACGACAACCATCTCGACTTTGCTAAATTGATGAACCCTATACAACCCTCTACTATCCGCACCTCTCGCACCTGCTTCCGCTCTAAACGCTCTCCCTAGCGCTACAAATTTGAGTGGTAAGTGTTCTTGTCTGAAAGTTTGAGCGGCCGACATCGCAACTAAAGGGATTTCAGCAGTTCCCGCCAAACACAGGTTCGAAACAGATTCGCCGTCCGAAAGGAAGTAGGTTTGTTGAGCGTCTCCATCCCTCGGTCGGAACCCACATCGTTCGGAAACGTCCGAACGAACGACGTCGGGAGTGAGAACTGGAGTGAAATCGTGTGAGAGGGCGATTGACATTGAGTAATTCGTGAGGGCGAGTTCGAGGAGTGCTGCTTCGTTCGTAAGGAGAGGCCAAGATGAACCGGTAGTGAGGGAAGAGGAAGGGAAATCGGTCCATGCGAAGTTCGAGGGAGAAGAAAGTTGGAGGTGATCGAGTTCAGGTTGGGCCGGTGGAGGAGGGGAAGAGATTTCAGGGCCGAGAAGTTTGATGATCTTTGCTTTGGATTCGTCGCCGATAGGAACATGGGGATGGGAGGAGTTGGGTAACTGTAAAGCGAGGGATTGAATCGTTTTGTCGAGAGCGCTCAATTCCGGTTCGATTTCCTTCAGTAGCTTCTTCACTTCCGCTCCTTCTTTCCTAGCATTCAAATCTCCTTTCGGCGCCTTTGATACGACGTTCCTTCGTTCCCTCGCTGCTTGTAGTTCCTTCCGTAATCCCATCGCTTCAGTTTCCATCTTTCTCAGTTCATCGATCATTTCCGGTTCCAACGGGAACTTGCGTTGTTTGAGGTTGTCCTTGACATCTTGTGGATAGTCGAGTACGTCGCTGAGATCTATCACTGGGTGAGGGATGGAAGAAGGTCGAGAGGAGGAGGAAGCGAAGCGAGTCGAGACGGTAGCTGCTCTAGGGTTGCATGCCGGACAGGTTGACAGTTGACTAGCTACTCTCCGTATGAGCATGTTCGAATTCGAGATCTGAGGGTGAGGGGCAGGAGGGAGGAACCTTTCTCTCTTCCTCCTCCAACATTTCCATCATCAACTTCAATGGCGGAACCAGGTGAGTTCTTCCTACCTAATAGTAGAGTTTCAGCTAACTCTTAACGTCTACAGACTCTAGCTCGCTTCAAGATATTGGATCTCGTGCTACTTGGGCAGTTTCTTCCGCTAAACCGGGTTATGGAGTTGAGCACCTCAGAGACAACAACGTAGAGACTTTTTGGCAGTGAGTGACATTTACGATGAGAGCGCACTGTCTGCTGTGCTCATTTGTAGATGCGTGCTCACAGGAGCGAAGGTTCGCAACCTCACTTGATCAACATTCAATTCTCAAAGAAGCAATCAGTATCGGTTCGTCTTGGCGTCTGGAGTTAGCGGACGGGAGCGTGTAGCTGACGAGACGAGGACGCGAACAGGAAGTTTGGATTTACGTCGATATCAGCGTTGACGATTCTTACACTCCTCACAAAGTCTCTCTTCGCGCCGGAACGTTCCATGGAGACCTACACGAAGTCAAGTGGATCGAGTTACAACAAGCGAAAGGGTGGCAACCTTTATCGTTGACGGGAAATATCGGTAGTCCAGACGAAGGGTAAATTTCCAGATTCTGATCTCATTTGACTGAGCTGAACTGATGAATACCTTGAGGAATAGACAACCTATACGAGCACATCTTATTCAGATTGCGATCATCTCAAATCATATGAATGGAAAGGATACGCATGTGAGGGGAGTGAGGATTTTCGCACCGAAACCGTTAGTTACTCTTTCCTTTACTCTCTCTCTAGTCACTTCAGGACCTGACGGTCCTTGGCAATGTTTAGTCTCGATCTCGAGGATGACCTGCTACCATTCCGAACGGTGGCCTTCACTCAACACGAAACGATTCGATGAGGATACGCTCAACAAGAGCGAAAACAATCAAGGAATCTACTACGGAACGCTGTGCGCCATTCGGCCATCAGCTTCGTATCACTATCGTCACCTCTATATAACGTCGAGACGACGGAATCTTGGGTTAGCTTGACACTCGAGAAAGGGAGGAAGACAAGGAGGAAGAAGGAAACCCTGAGCGAGATCGTTGGAGAAGAGTCTCGCTCGTGCCACTCAGAGACTTATCGTACTTTGTACTGACACCGAAGTAATCGACATCGCTTGTGGAGCGAGTTTCGAAACTTGCGAAATGTGGCGATTCCGAGGAGCAGCGAGACTTTTCTCCTCTCTTTCTCTCTCTCTCTTCACTCTTCCTTCCATCTCACTCACCAAATCTAGCTCGCTTTTGCCTAATCTGAATCTATACACTACGCTAGATGTCTGACTACAGTTCAGATCCCCCCGAGCAAGTCGATTCCTCCCTTCAACCTCCTCGCTCTTCCCAAAATCCCAAAACAAATCCCGTTTCCCTCTCAAACCTTTCAGGCCAGTTCAAGTTCGGTGCAGCACCCAAACCTTCTACACAACAAGCTCGAACGACACCGACCGAATCTTCGACTCAAGCGAACTCTTCTTTCCCCAATTCGAATTCGCAACCATTCAAGCCAGCTTCGAGAGGGGGACCTTCAAGTAGTGCTACTAGCTCGACTAGTGAGGTACAAAAGAGGCGAGGTGGGCTAGATGGATCCATTCCTTCTCTCGATCAAGGTCGCACGAACTCGCTTGAACATTCGGATGGAGAAGAAGGAGATACGATCGTTACCGTTCCAGTTCCAAAGCCTTCCTCATCAACTGGTCGTCGACCTTCTACTGCATCGAGCGCGACACCCGGTCCAGCTCTGTCAAAAGGAGGATTTGACCTTTCTCGTTTCAAATTAGGATCAGGTATGGGAAGTCCCCTTCATCCTGCACTCGCTTCCACCCAGTCTCGACCGAACACCTATCAAGCTTCGTCCCATCATCAAGCTGGAGCAGCAACTCGTCAATCGAATCAACAAGCGAATTCGAATCAAGATTATTCTCCTGCTCAATCTCTCAATCAACCTCGTTCTCTCGCTCCTTCGTCGACCTCGCATCCCCTCTCTCATAATTCTTCGCATGACTCCGATCCCCCACAGAATCAGCAATCGAACAACAGCAAGAAACGCAGCTTTTCGAACGATCCTCCTACGAGGAACTCTCCTCCCGTTCAACCACAACCTCGCTCGAACACGGCAGGCTCAACATCTACTGCTCAAGGATTATCCAACGTCGAAGTGAAGAGGAGGAGGGTGGATACGTCTAGAGCTGATGCTGCAGTGCACCGAGATCATACCGAATTCGTCGCTTGGGCCAGCGAAATTGTCAAGGACGTGAGCGTCCAGGTACGTCAAGCTTTTCCTCTTACTCCTCTCTGTTCTTGCAGTGAGTCTGACCCATCGTGGAGTGTCGCTTAAACAGAAATCAGAGATTCTTCACCTTCGTCAACAAGTCGTCGAGAAATCGAACGAAGCTAAACAGCTCCGAGAAGAAGCACAAACGATCAAGAAGACTCTCGCTGACAGAGCGCGTCAAGCTATCGCTAGGTACGCTTTGACTCCTCCTCGGTTCACTGAGCGAGAGGACTAATCGAATCTCATTTGAATTGTAGTGCGGATCAAGCGAATCAAGCGTTATTACGAACGGCGAGTGATATGAAGGATGCGATGCGAACGAGTAGGAGTGAGGGAGAGGACCAGATCCGAGAGGAATTGGAAAGTTTGAGAAAAGGTGAGCTGGATTTGCGACTTGTTTGAATCGGAAACTGTTCGAGCTGATCGATCGCTCTCATCCTAGACTATCGAGGATGCGTCGAGAATCAACACGAAATGGAGAAGAACGAAGAAGCGAGAGTTTCGGTTCTTCGGGAGCTCCAATGCCAACTCACCAATCGTTCGTTTATCTTCCGCTCTTCAGTCTCCTTATCATGTGATTGAGCTGGTCAGGGTCGAATAGGTGACGACGTGATCAAATTGCTCCGTGACGAACTCGATCAGAAGACTGGAGAAGTACTCGAAGCTCGCGATACCAACGCACTTCTCGAAGATCGACGACAAAGTCTCGAAGTCAAGATCACTCAACTCAACTCCGACCTCGAAATCTCCAAGCTCTCTTACGCTACCGATAGGTCGAAATGGGGAGATCAGATCGAGGCTTCATTGGTTTCGGCGCAAGAGAGGGAAGAACAACAAGAGGCGAAGATGGACGAATTGGAAGCAAAATGGAGTGGGAAAATTTGGGAAACGAGGGGTCGGGAGGATCAGGCAAATGCTGAAGTGAGGGAATTGAGGGCAAAGCTTGAGGAGAAGGAATGGGAGGTTCAGAAAGGAAAACGTGCTGAGATCGAGTAAGCTTGACTTTCGTCTAACCCTCTTGCGCGCGAGCTAACATGGAACTCCTCACACAGCTACGAGGCGAAGTTACAAGCACTACAAACGAGCTATTTCGAGGAGAAACGGGAACTTTCGACTCGACTCAAAACCGCTCTAGAAGAAGCGAATCAAGTTCCCTCGCTCAAGTAAGCCCTCCAGCTTTCTTCGTTCTCACCGTCAATTCTCGACTGATCGGTCTGAGTGTGTAGGAATGAATTGGTTGTCGCTAATCAAAACCTCGAGGCTGCTGTCGATTCACGTCAACGAGATCAAGAAGCCCACGAGACGTCTCTCTGCATATTGAAAGGACAGATCGAAGGGTCACAATCTCAGTATAGTCACATCCTCAGCTCAGATACGAGAGTGACGGCAAGCTGATCTACTCGAGTTTCGGCAGTCTCGCGATGAAGACCTCTGAAGCTGAAGATTACAAGTCGAGAATCGGTGACCTTCAAGCTCGTATCGCTTCAGCCGACGCTTCTCGCTCAACAACTTTGAATGAGGCATCTGCTGCCGAGATCAAGACTCTCGAGGAGAACAACAAGCGTTTGCGAACTGAGAAGGATGAAGTCGAAATGGCTAAGAAGCGATTGGAAGAACAGGTACGCTGTCGTCCCTCTGTCACATATGCAGCTAGAGAGTAAAAGCTGATGCACAGTCACCACAGCTCGCGACCATCTCTCGTCAACTCGATACGCTCACCGTCGAACGAGATACCGGTTCTATAAACCTCAAACGACTTGAATCCGCTCTTGCCGCCTCTCGTACTACTGCCGAATCTCAGCAAACCGAGAACCTTGAGCTTTCCCGTCAACTCTCCGCATCACAAATGAGTCAAGCTGCTCTCGAATCAGAACTTGAGGGAGCGAGGAGAGGGTTGGAGAAGCTCAAGTCTGTCGAAGATGAATTGAAGGAGGTCAGGGATGGGGTCGAGAGTGCTAAACAGGAATATGCGAGGTTGAAAGTGAGGGAAGCGAAAGCAGCGTGTGAAGAAACGTACGCCAGGGACAAAGTAGAATTATCGGTTCGTTCTTCTTTCTCTTCCTCATCACTCAATCACTTGACTGATGAAATAGTGACGAAGAACAACAGAACAAGTTGAAGAAGACTGAGAACGTCTTACAAACGACAAACAACACGCTCAACAAAGTCAGAAACGAGTTGGCACTTTACAAGGACAAGAGAGTTTTGAATCCGAACATGGCTTCTTCTTCGAATCCCTCGAATCCTGAATCTCAAGGTACTGTATCAACCGGGAATGGAAGTCAAGGAAAGGATGGGAATGCTCAAACAGTAGCCACCGGAGAAGGAAACGTCGTTGAAACTGCTTCGAACGTGAGTTTCCCTCTCCCACGATTTGTCCTCGCTGCGGCCTATTCACTGTGCTCTTGAACGACGACAGATCGAACCACCTACCATCGACTTTGACGATGCACCCAACGCCAACACCGTCTTCGAAACTGTCAAACGAACTGAACAAACTCTCAACACTGCTTTTGCATACCACTCGAGTTCAAGCTTATCGCCCATCGAGGCGTTCTCCGACGAAGTGGCTGCTCAAGATACCGAGAAAGACAAGGGGAAGGAAGGGAAAGTGAAGAAATCCAAGAAAGGGAAAGGGAAAGGTACGTCTCTCTCGCTCACTCCACTCTCTTCCTCCTCATGTACTGACTCTCGAGGCGAGGTGGTAGTTGTGAATGAGGAAGCCTTGCAACCTACTACGGCGACTTCGAAACGTCGCAAAAGATCTCGAGATTCCGATTCTGGTTCGAGGAGTACTTCGATCGAGAATCCTCCCGTCACTACGAAAGCTAGGAAACGTTCGAGGGTTGTTGTTGGAGGTACAGAAGAAGGAGAGGCAGGTACGAAGGAGATCGAGGAGCAGAAGGAGGAAAAAGTAAAGGTGAGTTCGCTTTTCCTTCGCATCAATCGATTCCCAAGAACTGATTGGATGCAACTGGACTGATCCACAGTCCAAGCCCGTCAAGTATAGTACGACCGCTACTGTCAAGAAGAAGAAGTAGGTCTGCTTGAAAGGGATCGCTTGTTTTGTAGGGATCGCAAGGAATCTGAGTTCTCTATCGTTTTTGTTGCTTGTTGCTTGTTGCTTTTAAAACTCTGTAATCGCTTTTGAATCCCTATCTCTCACGTCAACACTTCCACTGTGACTCTCGATAGCCTAATTCTGGATGCGTGAGTGAGCGGGATATTACAGGCAGGTTTGACAACTGAACAAGGTGAACAAAGTAGGAAAGAATGAAAAGAGGAATGAAACGAAACAAGAAGTGATACTGCTGCGATACTGTAGAGACAAGATTGTTCTAAATCCGTACCGCTCCTCTCGAGTACCTTCGATTCACTCCAACCTAAGTCAACGTTGCGAAATCAGCGAAACTCCCTCGAGAGGGATAATGAGTTCAGCTTGTTGACTTACCTGACAAGAACAGAACACTATGAAAGCGACGTAGACGAGAGCGCTGTACGATTTCAAAATGTTTCAGTTTCATTCTGCGAAATCTTGAAAAGATCTGAATAGCGAATCTCGAAAACGCACGCGATATAACAATTCTTAGCGACAGCAGCGGTGTCATGAGAACTCTTTGTTGATCCCGTCAATACCTCAACCTGTACATCGCACACCATTCCGATCAATCAAATGCGAAGAGCGTTTCGATTGAAGACGAAGGTGAACGTACGTTTCGTTGAAAGCATAAACCGATGAGGGCTAGGAAGATTGCACCGAATACTGAGAGAACCGTACAGCATCCAGCTGTTTTGAGAGGAGAGGAGAGAGGGGGAACGAGCAAAGGTCAGTAGAGAGCGAGGGGAAAGAGAGGAAAGGTTGGGCATACCTAAGGGAGTTCCTACAAGTGGTCTTGACATGCTTATGGTAGATCCAGAGAGTGGAGAGAGTGGTAAGAGGGAAAAAGGTTCGCTGATGATGATGAACTTCCTTGATCTTTAGCCTTTCACTACGACTCAGAATACCCATTCAAGATGCTCTCCAGAACCTCAAGAGCACTCCTGCTACCCCTCCGAACTATTCCCAATTCTCCCCGATTCCTCACCACTTCCCTCCCTCGCTCTTCCTCCAAACCCCTCCTCTCCTCTCCAATCGAAGTAGACTCACTAATGCTACCACTCACATCACCCTACACACTCACCTCTCTCCTCCCGACCTCCCCTTCCCCTCTCACTCCCGAAACCCTCTCGAAACTACACAAACTCTCTGCACTCCTCCCTCCCACCTCATCCTCTACTTCCACCCACCTTCAAGGTCTAGACGAACTAGTTTCGATAGTACAAAGAATCAGGGAAGTAGATACTTCGTCCCTTGGATTAAAGGAGGGGGAAATGGTGGATGCGAGAATTAGGGCGGAAAGTGAACCGATCGATTTGAGTAGGAGGGGAAGGGGGATTGAGGTGTTGGAAGTTGAGGGGGAGAGGCTGTTGGAGGGAGCCGAGAAGAGAGAGGGAAGGTATTTCGTCGCTCAGATGCCTGAGAACGTGAGGAGGAGAAAATCGAGGAGTACTCACGAGGCGTAGGGGAATGAGGAAGAGTACTGAGTTGAGGAGGAGGGAAGAAGGGTGAGTCTGTCATGTCAGTCAAGCTCACCATGCAAGAGCTTGACTTTCGAAGGTGAACACGGGCTCGCAGCGTCAAACTCTATGAGAGTCAACGGTCGCTCGGAGGGTCAATATCAACTCGTTTCGCCATCTCATGGATCCGATGTGGAGATAGGTACGATCGGCTACTGAGGTGAGGCACGGCAACACCGCGAAATAGAACAGAATTTGACGGAGAGTCGGAGTGGTGAGTCGCTCGATTCGCAGATCTCTGTTTGCTGCCCAAATCCTGATCAGCGCTTCAGATCCACTTACAGCTGTCGTAAACTTCTTGTCACCTCAAATTTGGACGGGAATCGTACAAGGAGGAAAGGAAGGAAAGAATAGTAGTTGACAGAAATTGAGAATCAAACAAAGTAAATACAAACTATTTCTATTCGTGAGTCAACGAGAGAAAGAGAGAGAAGATAGCACAGACTGAAAGACCAAGTAAAAAGAGTAAGGATATCACACACAACAAGAGAACCAACGCGATCTACACCAACAACAAAAAAACCAATTCTAAAAATCCCTAACCTCCTAGCGTTCCAAATGACCACTCAATTCATTAACGCTCACGTCGACATGTACGAATGCCCGTTCGATGTTGCTGAGTTGTTCCAGACTGTATTGTGCGGCTTCTCCTAAATTGTGAGCTTCGGTGAGGGAACAGGTCGGAGGCAGAACAATGTCGACTTCGACCACCTGCAAGCAAAAGAGAGGCGAAGCGTCAGCGACGCCACGAGGGAGAAAAGATGCCCAGGACGAGGGGAAAGAGTAGATAAGAGATTGGGATGAACGTGAGGGAAGGGAGAGGATGAAGAGAGAAAAGGGAGAAGGATTGGAGCGTACGTATGCATCACCGGCATGGTAGATTGATAAGTGCTGTACAGCCGTTACGAGCGGTGAGAACCTCGTTAAAAGATAAGCGATACGCTGCAAAACATTTCAAAGAAATCGATCAACTCCATTTCCCTCCGAGGCGAATTTCTCAAAAGTAGGGGGACAGAGTGAGAAGTAGGAGAGCGTACCTGATGTTCTTGTGGAGGAGCTCTTCTCCCAGTCAATTTCCTCACATTCTCCAACAAAGTTTTCGTCCAATTAATCATAACTACTCTCTCTCTCTCCCTCACATCAGCTCTTTCCCCAACCCTCAATGAACTTAAGAAGTGCTTACTATAAAGCGACAATACGGCACCACCAATCGCATCCAAATACTTGAATCCAACGAGAGTCCCAACGAAAGGGAACAAAATAGAAAACACATTGAAAATACAATCCGTTTCCGCATCTTGTTGGAGAGCTTCTACTGCTGTAGTCTTGATAGCCCTACACGCAATCCATACCAATCCTATCCAAACCCCCCTCTTTTTGATCAGTCACTTATATTAGGGAGACAAGGGAGGAGGAGAGAAACGAACCTTTGATAAGGATTGTAGCGAGCATTACTGACAAAGCGATCCAACCGAGGGGTTGTAGAGTGAGGTTTGGATCGAGGATTCGAGTGACGGATTCAATGAATACTTGAAGGAAAGATGAAATCATGAATACTGAAAAGACTAGTACTCCTAATGGTTCCATTCGACTTTTTCCCGTACTGTTTTTTCCTCATTTGCGATAATTAGCGTCGTTCGGCGAGAGAAGAGAGAGAGAGGACGTACGGATAAATGTATTTCGATTTCCAATCTTTGTGTTCGATGTATCGTGCCGTACCGAAAATGATTAGGGTTGATAAAAAGTCCATGGCGGAATCGACGGTCGATGCGATGAGTGACATGGAGTGGGAAATGAAGACGACACAGATCTTGGCGATTAAGAGTAAAACGTTCACTGCGAAGTTGAGGTTGATTGCGAATTTTACAGAGGCGGCCATTTGATCCTCTTTTTGTGAAGTTGAGTTGGTCTACATCCTTGCGGCTGCTCTATCAATTCTAGGTGCGGAAGGTAGAGAGGAGAAAGGGCGTACGGTTAATAGAGGAGTTAATTCTCCAGTGACTTTGATAGTTCTAGCATTATCCAATATCTCGTCGACCTCTTGAAACCCATCGAGGATCTCGTTTTGATTCTCATAGAACCGTCTCAATCCTTTCTTCATCTTTTTCAACTCGTTCTCTGGTACTCTATATTTCTCAAATTCTCCTGCTCTATCATCAATCAATCCCGCTACCTATACACTCAAACTCCTTCAGATCAGTTTGCTTCGAATTGAATGTGAGGAGAGAGAGTATGACTTACTTTGAGTACGGATTCCTGTCTCTGTAAAGGTCTCCCACCATCCTCATTCAAAGATACCCAACCATTCGTTTGCGTAATTTGATGAGTCATTGATCCATACCCATTCCCCTTCCTATCGATTGATAAAGTATGTTTCCTCTTTGTCCTCCTCCCCCTCTGGTTCCGATAACTCGATACGGAAGATGAAAGTAAATGATCCGATTCAGTTCCTTCCGCTTCAGTATCCGAATCCAACGCTATCCTCGGTCGAGGGAGTATACGAGGGTTTCCAGTGGATTCGAGAGTAGACTCTTCATCGAGATTTGAGAGGTAGGAAGGGGTGTGAAGAGGGGGAGTTGATTGATTGAGAAGTGAAGACGGAGCTGGGGGAGGTGGTATACGATCTCGTGAAGTGGAACGACTAGCGGGTGCAGAGTCAGATGCCATACTAAACGCTGCTTTAACCATCTTCTGGCTTGGAGTGAGTGGTAGGAAAGGGTGAGTTCGTCGTCACTTTTTTCCGAGTTGCTTGATCTCTGTTGATCTCCTACACTTCACTTACTCCCTCAAATCCATTCCAAGCATCACGAGATCAATGTGGCAGCAAGTATTATCCTCTCCAACCGAGCAACAAGCGTTCACTTCTCTCCTCTCTGAATATTTCTCTCGACCACCTCCTCAAACTCCGTCCTCTGCACCTCCTCCCACCACCCGTCGACTTCCACCGACGAATTACCCATCCCACACCCCTTCCTCGCTCCCTCCTACCTCTCCATCAAGTTCCTCCTCCTCTCAACCAATCCCCCCACCTTCTCCTCAACAAACCGAATCTTTCTCTTCACGCCTCCAAACCTCCGCAGCAGGTTCCGTACTTCGCAACACAACCGCCACATCCTCTGCCTTGCGTCAAGCGGGTCTCTCTCAATCAGCAAGTAATTCTTTAGCTGGTTTAGGTAAAAAACATCATGAAGTTTTAGCACCACACCTTGCGGCTGCTGCTAGACAAGGATACAAAATGCAACAGGGGCAGAATGAGGTAGACGAGGGACCAAAGAAACCGACGGGATTACAAGCAGGGAAATCAATGGCTGGAGTAGGAGATACTTCATCTGCAAAAGGTGTAGGTTTCTTCCTCTCTACCTCGTTCCCTTCACTTTTGAAGTAAGTGAGAAGTTGATGAGATAGAAGGAGGAGATAGTTTACGAAAGCTTTGTTTTCATCAAAAGGAGCATTAAGTAAACAAGAACAAGAGAAACAAAAGTATACTGGACCTTTATACGTTAAACCTCCTACAGCACCAGGAACTATCTCTCACGCTCCACCACCGAGGAGAGGGGGAGCGATCACTGAGAGTGGAGTGGTTGGGGAGAGACAGGAGAAGGTTAGGGCAAGTTATGATTATGATGGAGGGGAAATAGAGGATTTACCGTGTAGGGAAGGAGAGGAATTAGTTGTTATCGAAAGAGGTAAGTTTCGCTCTTTCTTGATCGATGAAGCGAGAGTGCAAGCTGATTGACTTCTGCGAGTGTGTGCAGTCGGAGAGGATTGGATTAAATGTAGGAATACGAGTGGGGCGGAAGGCTTGATTCCGACGAGCTATACCCAAGTTGTCTGAGGCAAAGTGATGGAGGTGCGACAGATGAAGGCAGGAAGAAGTAAATTATGAAAAAATGTTGTTGCAACACGATTATTCAAAGCGCTACTTCTCCTTTGGAGTCAGGTGAGCTCTCTTGAACGAAGAAGGGCTGTGTAGGAAAAAGTTGCTCGTCATGGTGAGACGTGAACAAAAATCGAGTTGACAAAAATGAGGTAAGCTGGATTCGACTAATAAATTTCTCGTTCTATTCCGTTGCCATTCCCTTGCGCTCCACATGCTAGACCCACCTCCATCCTCCTTCCTGTTCTTTTCCTGTCATTTCGATTCCTCTCCAGCGTTCCTCCTACTTTGCCTCACAACAAACTCTTCCGAAACGATCGACTCGAAAGGTCGATCCTCTCCCCTTTCTTCATAGACTATATCGACGCCAGGGAATAATTCGTTGACGGTGTATTTGCGGACCATACCGCGTTGTGTCACTGGAATCGTCTTGTGTCCATCGCCTGCATCGAAGTAGAGCGAGCGAAGTGGAAGGTCGATAGGATTGATTTCGTGGCGGTAGATGATTCGGGCAAATAGGACGAAATGATCGAAGCTTCTGATCCGCGCATGTTGTAATCGAGGACTGAGTCGGCAGCAAAAAGTATGATCGTCACGGTCGACTGAAACTAAGGTTTTGTGAAACAAAGGTTGGAAATTGTTTAATGCGCTCGACTCAATCAAACGACTGTCGATGAAGAGAGCGTTGACTTGGTCGACTAGATGTCGGAATGATGTGTCCTTGAGGAGCTCGGAGAGACGACCTCGGCGAGTTTTGGTCGAGTAGGGTATGGCGAAGTTGCGGAGAGCGGGGAGTGATGCTGGTCTGAGTCTCGGTAGGAGCGTATCCAGACTGTCGAGATCCATGGTTAAAGACTCGAGTCTTGGAAGAACGAATCGCGAGTTGATCTTGAACGAGTTTCCGAATAATCGAAGGTCTCGCAGCTCTGTGTCAACGGAAGCACTGGCATCAGACACACACACTTGAGAACAATAGATCTGAGAGTGACTGTCGAGGGAGTTGCGTCAAGAGCGCTAAATTGACCGTCTCCTCCAGATTCGCCAGGGTGAGGACTCGTAGACCTTGACCGTTTCTTGCGAGTCGTTCGAATCGTGACTTGATTGGTGAGAGGGATCCCGAACATTCGATGGAAACTTGACGGATATACCTCGTCCAACCTTTCGAGTACTCGGCCTTCGATTGTAGGGCGATGAGTGCGTCGTTGAGCGTTCGAGACGAATTTCTCGCGCGAATGTACTGGAACAGCAATGGCAGGATCTCTTGACGAAGGTATCGACAGACGAGACAGAAGGCTTGTAGATTGGCTTGTCGCTCGGCGTAGTTTGAAGAGAGGGATGTCGAAAGAATGGCAGATTCGATGATTTGTCGAACGACTTCAGGAGGAAGACGATTAAACATGTTGAGGCGGGATTAAGGACTCGGGAAGAAGGGGGGTCGAGTGGATGAGGAAGGCAACAATCGGCAGAGGAGAGGAAGGAAAGCCTGAGGTGGGAGAATCCGGGGACGAGGGGAAGAATCGGAAGAAGGAGAGGTGCGAGGAGGGTCGAGACGATGGGCTGAGGAGGACGAGGTCGGGGAGCTCGACGTGACCTGACTATGGCGGGAATCAGAGACTGAACAATCGGAGGAAATGGAGGAGAGGAAAGGGAACGAACCTGGCCTTTGAAGCGACGATAGCAATCGATCCAATCCGATCGACGAGTGACCTCCTGCAAGCTCGAGTAAGCTGACGAGGAGAGGGTTCGGGTGAATGTGAGGAGTGAGAAGAGGAAGGAGCGAGGAGAAAGCAGTCTCTCCGAGAGGAATCCGCGGACCTCGCATCAGTGAACCCACTCTTGCCGCTATCGAGCCAGAGCTCGAGGAGGAACAGCCGAGTCGAACTTGATTCGTTAAAGTTTGCATCCTCCAGTGATTGAGTGAATTGTCCCTTCGAATTCGATGCTTTCGCTCCGTACTCCTACCCTCATCTACCTGGCTCAGTCTCGACTCCTCCCACCTCAGCTACAGAGCCCAAGAAGAGACAGAGTCCACGAAGCGTGACGAGAAAGCGATCGAAAAAGGGTCAAAGGAGAACCGAGAGCTTTTCGGATGAGCAAGTCGTCGTCAAGGAATCGATTTCAGACTGAGACGCAGATCAAGGTGATCAGTACAATGAGATAGACAAGATGGAGAGATTGTGAAAGCTTACCTATGATCGATAGTACAGCTGATCTGAGTAGTAAAAGCAAAAAATCCATCATCTCGTCAAGCGGTTCAATCCCTTTCCTGGTTCAAGCTGTTCGCATTCCTTCCTCACTGTCATCCCAACAAGCTGGTACGCCTTTATGTCGCTAAAGCCGCTTCAAGTCTCCTACGATCACGCTGCCTCCTGCGGAATTCTTGCGAGATGGACGTGTTTATCCACTCCTCATCAAGCTTCTCATAGACGACATCGACCCCCTTCTGATGACAAGCCTCCTCAAGATCCGTCAAAGCGTTTCCTTCCGCCTCCGGCAACTTCGACGAGGCTCGATGCTGAAATTGTGTAGGCAGGTAGAGCGATTCAAGCCTCAAATCATCGCGCTCGATACCAGAGGTCAAGCGCCTGAGGTCCGGGAGACTAGGACCGCCACGGAACCGGAGATGGTGTACGCTGTGACGCCAGCGAACGAAGTCGGAGTCGTGGATGTAGGTGGTATCGAAGAGGGAACGGCGGAAGACGGTACTGGGATAGTTCGAATTGTGGTCGGACACAGGTTGTTGAGAGGGAGCGGACAAGAAGATGCAGTCAAGTTCGGCGATGAGATCGGCTATACGAGATTTCTGAAGTTCGTGAAAGTTTTCTTCGTACGTGCCGTAGAATGCTAAGCTCCGGAGGGCCGGAAGAACTGTCGGACTCAGCATTCCTCTCAAGGCGTAAGCGCTCCTATGACTGATGATCAGACATTCGAGTCTGCTGAGGACGAAAGACGAGCTGATTTTGAAGGATTTTCCGAATAGTCGTAGTTTACGCAGGTCTGTTTCGGACACGCAAGACATGAGACACGATGAGCCAAGAAGCGAAAGTATACAGCGACTGACGAGGCAGGTCTTCGAAAAACGCTACGTCGATGATCTCCTCGACGTTGATGAGCGTGAGGACCCGAAGATTTCGACCGTTTCTTGCCAAGCGCTCCGTTCGCGACTTGAGTGGTAGAAAAGATCCGGAGCAATGAAGCCACACCTCGTGAATATGTCTTGTCCAACCCTTTGATTGCGCAGATATGAGTGCTCGATTGAGCGTCTGAGGCGATTTCCTTGCGAAGACGAATCTGAATAGTAGGGGTTGAGCGATGTGACGAAGATATCGACAGACGAGACAGAACTCTTGTAGATTCCATTGGCGTTCCCTGTACGTATCGCGACAGAAGCTTGAACCAATAGCGGATTCGATGATTTGACGAACAATTTCGGGAGGAAGCGAGGAAAGCATTTCGAGAGGTTTCGATTCGAAGTGAGCCTTTCGATCAATGACTGCTACGGAGTGAACGCATATCGATCGTGTGAGTTCCAGCAAGTCTGTAAGGGAAGGAAGGTGGGAGGAGTGCTAGAGCAGAGCTAAACAACAGCTCACCTAGTCAAATGAACACTTGCGCCGCTCTATTCCGAATCCTCTAAGGCGTATACGAGTCTCGAGTTGCCCAAGCGAGATTTAGAAGTGAATTGTAGGAACCGAAAGATGAGAAACGTTTTCTCTCGTTTTGTTTGACCTCAACCAACCACTTTCTATCTCCAAGATCCGCTCCTCTAGCTCGAGAAGCATCAGTAAGATGTCGAGCTACCTGAACAAGCAAGCTCCGCCTCCTCCACCTCCCAAAACGGCTGTTCCCCCACCAACCTCATCTTCCACTCTTCCCGCTTCCTCTGAACCACCAAGAACGAAACCATCTCACAGACACAAGCAATCTATTCATTACAACGACGCACCAGACTTGGCAGCACTAGCAGAGTCATCAGGAGGAGGAGGAGGAAGTAGTGGAGTGAATCGATCCAGATCCTCAAGAGTATCAAGAGTACCCGCACTCCCATCCCTCCAATCCACTCCCTCTACTTCCGGAACCACTACACCTTTCAACGCGAGAGCATCAGCCGAAAAGGAAGAGTTGGCGTTACCAGCATTTAACGCACCCCCTTTACCTCCCCCTCTACCTCAATCAACAATCCGAACCGGTCCTAGATCACTCCCATACGATATCCTACACTACCCACCCCCATCTCTCACAACGAAACTCATCATCCTCTTCATTCCCGGCAATCCAGGTCTAATCGACTATTATCGTTCATTCCTCTCAACGCTTCAATCCGGTCTTCCTTCTCACATCAAAGAATCTACCGAGTTATATGCAATCGGACATCTGGGGCATAGCTTGGAGGCGGAAAAGAATGGGATGGTGAAAGGATTCAAACCTAATCAACAAGCGAGTTTGGAGGAACAAGTTAGTTCAAAGTGTGAATTTGTCGACGAGTTATTCGAGAAACATGGGAAAGAAGTCAAGATCATGATATTGGGTCACTCAATAGGTTCATGGATCTGTCTCCAAGTACTAACTTTTCCCTTTCCTCTCCATCCCTTTTCTTTTTCTCGCACTAATTCTCTCTCTCTCTTCTGTTTAGATGCTCCGCGCACGACCTTCGATCTCTTCAGCTCACTTATTATTCCCAACGATCTCTCACATGTCTCTCACTCCGAACGGTCAAAAACTTTCACCTTTGTTCTCCTCCTGGACTCTGCGACCCCTCTTCCTCTCAACCTCATTTCTCTCCTACCTCCCCACCTCCATTCTTTCCTCAATCGTCTCTCTAATGACAGGTCAACGTGGACCCGGTTCTTCAGTCACAACTCAACTAGTTTCTTCCCCTCAAACAGTAATCTCGGCAATAACAATGGCTCAAAAAGAATTAGAATCAGTTACTGAACTAGATCGAGGGTTACTCAAAGAAGTGGGAAGGAAATGTTGGTGGTATTGGACTGGAGAGGGGAGGGATGGATGGGTTAGGGAAGAATGTGTTAGAGAGATTGAGGGGGTTTTGGGAGAGGGAGAAGAGATGAAGGGGAGGAGAGAGAGGTGTAAGGAAGGAATGCCTCATGCTTTCGTATTGAATCAGGGTGAGTACATTTACTGTCTTTTCTGAAAGTTGTGAGGACAAAGAGAAGCTGATGAGAGAGAGAGAGAGGGGTGGACAGATCATTCGGATTCACTTGCTAGGAAATGCGCGGGTTGGATCGTCAAGGATCTAGAATCTACGAAGGAATAGACTGGGAAGGAGGAGTAGGGAGTAGCTAGTGTGAAAGGGGGGAGCGAAGAAAGAGAGTTTGTTTGAGTTTTCGAACTTGCGGGCGTTTTTTAACTATCATCATTTTTCTTTGCACGTTTGACTTTCTCGGAATCAGTAATTGTTGTTCAAATGTCTTCAGACTATCCTAACAGCGATTAAACGAGTCAAACGAGAGGTTGCGATTTTCGCTCTTTCAAGCGAAACTGTGAGAAATCATCTCTACCTCTCTTCCCATTTCACTTCTCACTCGCTCTGACTCTCCAACACACTCCTTAATTTAGACCTTTGCAGTATGGTCTCCGAGCCACCGCTATCCCATTGGATCTACTGGTTCCTAACCTCACTCTACTCCTTTGTACAGTCCCTTCCCTCTCTACCCTCTCTCTAAGCCCTACTAACCCTCCCCAATGTACAGTCACGTTCTCTGCTCCATTTCATCACGATCCGTATCCCTTACTACACGTTCTCGCTCCTCCATTTCGCAACTGAATACACTTTCCACTTGACAACGTTCAAAATCGCCATCTTCTTGTTCTTGGTCAGTAGTGCGATCAGTTGGGCTTGGAAAGTGAAATATTTGAATAGGTATACAGAGTTGAGAGAGTTACCGGGTGGGAAAATTGGATCGAGTGAAGGATTCGATTTGTATGTTTCTTCTCTCTTTTCGAGGTGAGGGAGATGGGAACTGATGAGGAAGAGAGAGGAGAGGGTAGACATCCAGATTTAGCGAATGATCAGAGAGAGAATAATGGATTTCATAATTATTTGGACGAATTCCGTTGAGTTACGTTCTACTCTACCCAGTACTTCCCTTTCAACTGACCAGTGAAAGCGTCTCACAGTCTCGGCGATCAAGGTTTTCGGATACTTGGAGAAACCCGTTCGTTTTCTCCCTTTCCTGTCCTCTTTTCGCATTGACTAATCTCGCTTCACAACAGGTCTTCCATGAATTAGCACGACACCTTCAAACGCGACGTCTCGTAGCAGGCGACACTCTAGATCTCTCAAAAGACAAATCTTTCTACATCGTAGTCGATGGTCGAGTAGAAGTTTACGCTCAGAACCCCTCTTCTTCCTCTTCAAAGAACTCTTCGAACCCAACTGGAACTCGATCACAATCTCAACCTTTCAACCTCCACATGAATGGAATCGAAGAGGAGGAGGAGAGTGAGGAAGAGGGTGAGGAGGGACTAGAAGGGAGTGGTTGGCAGTTATTGAATTGTGTCGAATCGGGAGGAACGTTATCAAGTTTGTTTACTATCTTGAGTTTGTTCACGGAGGATGTCAAGCTGAGGTACGAGGAGGATCAAGAGGAGGAAAAGGAAAGGAATCGAGATGTACATGAATTCTCATTGGATTCGGAAGGGGGAATTGATCGAGATGGACCTCCAGTTGGATTGAGGAGACCTAGTGGGAATGGGAGGATGAGGAGTAGTGATACGGAAGATGCGGATGATGAGAGAGGTGAAATTGGGAGTGGTGGATCAGGTGGGAAAAGTCAGGGTCAACAACAACAAGGGAAGAAGAGGAGTTTTGGTGGGACTGGATTGACGAGTACTGAAGGGGAGGATTCGACGATCGCTGAAGAACCTGAAGAAGAGGATCAAGAGGATGAAGGAGAAGGACGAACTAGGACCGCGAGGGGAACTCCTTCTTTTGCGAAACAAACTACTCAAACTCCCTCGGCTTACCCTTTCCCTCCTATGAATCAACGCACTTCTTCCAGCTCGACTTCCAACAACTTTGAACGACCTTCGATGCCACCTTTCGGACAGAGCTCGAGGAGGGATGTACCGAGGAAAAGGAGGAGTACCAAGACGGGGAATCCGAATAGTTCGAAACAGTTCGAGACGACGCTGGCGAGAGCTACGGTCGATACTACTCTCGCTGTCATCCCGGCTGAAGCATTCAGGAGGTTGACAAAAAAGTTTCCAAATGCCGCTGCGTACGTTCTTCTCTCGCTTCTTTTTCCTCTCAAAGTCGAATGCTGATAGAGTAGCTGAACGTGGCGTAGTCACATTGTTCAAGTCATCCTCACTCGATTACAACGAGTCACTCTCCTCACGGCTCACAAATACCTAGGACTCACTCGAGAAGTCATCCGAACCGAAGAAGCCATCAATGATCTCGCCTGTTACCCCTTACCCAACTCGTTCTGGGAGAACGGAGGAATCCAAAGATTACGAGCACGATTCGTTCCCGAAACGAAGATGGGACCTGAAGAAGGAGAACTTGGAGAAGAGATGGAGGATTATTTCGGTAAACCTGGGAATCAGAGTGGTAGGAAAGGGAGTGTTGGGAAATCGTCATCTAATGGGAATGGGATTGGGGGGAGGAGGAAAGATAGAGGAATGCCTTTGGAAACTCCTTATGCTGGACCTAGGATGGGAGAGGTTTTCTGGAGTGACGAATTGGATTCGAGTGAACATGAGGGGATAAGGTTGAAGTTGAAAGTACCGAGGAGGGGGTTGAGTTCGAACACGGCAGGAGGAGGAACGAAAGGAAGTAGTGGAGGGATTACGAGGAAAGCAGGGGATTTATTAACGATGAGTTCGGTTAAAGGTTCGATGGCTTCGGTTGGATCACCAGTCGTACAAACTCCTAGGTTGGAAAGGATGAGGAGTGGGAGATCTGCGAGCGGAGGAGGAGGAGAAGAAGAGTTCGATTTGAGAGGAGCAGTGATGGAGTGTATTTCGAAAGCGATTGGATTGGTTCAACCTCACGTCACCCCTTCGACTTCAGTTCAAGCTTCACCTTCAGTCGGTCCTCACGAATACCCTTCTTCCCCGTCCCCCGGCATCTCAGGATTAAGATCAAGAGCAGCTTTCAATTCTTCCTTTTCCTCCCTCTCATTACTCGGTCTTCAAGGTCTACACGACGACGAATCTTCCGTCTCTTCCCTCTCGCACTCTGGAATGTTCGCTGGAGGTTTGGGATCGGGAAGTCATAATTTCGCATCAATGGATTTGGAGAACGAGGTTGAAATCCTTTATTTCCCGAAGGACAGCAATTTGGTCAAAGAAGGGGAGAAGAACGCTGGATTGTATTTCGTCATTGAAGGATTCTTGGACGTTAGTATGCCGGATGAAGGACCAGTCGGAGGTGCTGGAATAGGAGGAGGAACGAGAAGGAAGAATGGACCTGAATCCTCGAACGACTCGGATCGAACACCACCGACGACTAGTAAATCTGGTCAAAGGAAATCCACATTCCCTCCCTCTTCTTCGAAACCTTCTCTCAATCAATCCGCTTCTTTCCGCAACGCTAAAAACAAATCAGTTCCCTTCTCAGCGACGAAAGGACCGAAAGAACCAGGATCTCAACAGCAACAACAACAGCAACAGAAGAAACAAACGAAGAAATCGATTCCACTCTTCACGGTTCGACCAGGAGGAATCGCAGGATACCTCTCTTCGTTGACTGGATTCCCTAGTTACGTCGATATCACGGCAAAGACGGAATGTTATGTCGGATTCTTACCTGCGAAAGCGTTGGAAAGGATCATGGATAGGAAACCGATCGTTTTGCTCACCCTCGCAAAACGATTGATCAGTTTACTTTCTCCTCTCGGTGCGTTCGAAACCTGCCCTCCGCTCCCAAGGTAGTTGAGCTGATGGCATGTGTTCTTGACATACAGTCCTTCACATCGATTCTGCGCTCGATTGGGTGCATGTTCCTGCTGGTCAGGTCATTTATCGTCCTGGAGACGAGGCTGATTCATTCTACATCGTGCGTTGGTCGCTCACGGATTCAGTCATCGATGAGATGTGCGCTGACTGATTTCTGCTTTCGATTGCACAGGTCATCAACGGTCGTTTGCGTTCAATCACTGATCGACAAGGAGGAGGAGTCGATGTTCAAGCTGAATACGGTCAAGGAGATTCAGTCGGAGAGCTCGACTGCATCACTGCTTCACCTCGACCTTCGACCCTTCATGCCATTCGAGATACCGAACTCGCTCGAATGCCCATGACTCTTTTCAACGCCATCTCGGTTCATCATCCTCTCGTTACCGTTCAAATCTCTAGGATCATCGCTTCGAGATTGAAGACCCAGGTAATGAGTCAGACTGGTCTCGGTGCGAGTTTGCCAAAGGAGATGGGAAGAGCTGGAGCAAGTGAAGGATTGATGGGAAAGAACAATTTCAATCTCAAGGTGAGTTGAGATTTCGCTTGATTACTTTCTTCTGACTGGACTCAAGTAATTATTCTTTCACAGACGGTCGCCATCATCCCTACGAATCGACACGTTCCTGTCTCCGAATTCGCAACGAAACTTCATCAAGCTCTCGAATCGATTGGTGCTCCCACTTCTTATCTCAATCAAGCTACCGTCATGCAAGTCCTCGGTCGACACGCTTTCAGTAGAATGGGTCAACTCAAACTAGCTGGATGGCTCGCCGAGAACGAACAGAAGTATCGAATCGTTCTTTACGTCGCCGATACTGCCGTTTCCGCTCCATGGACTCAAACCTGCATTCGACAAGTGAGTCTTCCACTTGAAACACAGTCGAGGAAGGCAGGCTGATCAACCCCCTTCTATAGGCCGATTGCATCTTCGTCGTTGCGGATGCTGGAGCTGAACCGAGTCTCGGTGAACACGAGAAACTTCTCGTAGGAATGAAGACTACCGCTCGTAAAGAGCTTGTCCTTCTCCATGCTGAGCGATTCGTTCAACCTGGAAGTACTCGAGATTGGCTGAGAGTGAGCACACCTTTCATCTTTTTCATTTGAGGACTATTTCTCATCAATTCTTCCTCCCTAGAATCGACCTTGGGTTCACGCTCATCACCACGTCGAAATGATTGGAGCTACTCCTGAACATCATCGAGACGTCACGGACCCTGCCGCTGTTGTCGCTCTCCGCAAAATCGCTGCTCGCGTCGAACACCAAATCTCAAAGTACAAGAAAACGAACCCTCGACCTATCCCTCAACGTACTCCCGCTCTTTCCGACTTCGCTCGTCTCGCTCGTCGACTCTGTGGACGTTCGATCGGTGTCGTTCTAGGAGGAGGAGGAGCTCGAGGAATCTCTCATATCGGTGTCCTTCGCGCTCTCTCTGAACGAAACATTCCTGTCGACATGATCGGAGGTACTTCGATTGGAGCGTTCATCGGAGGACTGTTCGCTAAAGAAGGAGATTTGGTTTCGACTTTTGGAAGAGCTAAACGATTCAGTGGTCGAATGAGTACTCTTTGGAGGATCCTCACTGATTTGACTTATCCCGTCGTCGCTTACACTACGGGTGAGTAGCTTATGGAGGAATTAGTACCTGAAATCTGTGCTGATTTCTTCTTGTAAGTGTCACAGGTCACGAGTTCAATCGAGGTATCTACAAATCATTCTACGATACAAACATCGAAGACATGTAAGTCGCTTGGGGACGCTGAGTCTCTCTTCTACACGAGTCTGACTTCAACTTCCTAATTTTCTCACAGGTGGCTTCCCTTCTTCTGCAACACCACCAACATCACGCACTCCCGAATGGACGTCCACACTAGCGGTTACGCTTGGCGCTACGTTCGAGCTTCAATGTCGCTCGCAGGTCTACTTCCCCCTCTCTGTGACGAAGGAGACATGCTAGTTGATGGAGGATACGTCGACAATCTTCCCGTATGTTCATCCCTCCTCTCTGAAGCTTTCTCTTCGCTCACGCTTCTCAACTCCAATAGGTCTCGGTCATGCTCGCTCAAGGAGCGTCCTCAGTCTTCGCAGTCGATGTCGGTTCAGTCGACGATACCGATCCTCGAAACTATGGCGAATCAGTCTCGGGATGGTGGTTACTCGTTCAGCGATGGAACCCTTTCGGAAACGCTCCCAACATTCCTAGTATCACAGAGATTCAAGCGAGGTTGACCTAGTGAGCTCGAAGGACGTCCACAGAGCTGAAGCAGGAACTAACTCTCGTCTTGATTTTGTGCCCACAGTGTCTCGAGTGTCAAGACTCTCGAAGAAGCGAAGAAAACTCCCGGAGTTCTTTACATGCGAATGCCAGTCACTCAATTCGGTACCGTAAGTTCTCTTCTCCCTACACTAGCTCGAACCTGATCTTTACTAACTCACTCTCATGCTTTAGATGGAATTCAAACGTTTCACCGAGATCCTCGAAGTCGGTTCCGAGTTCTCGAAAGGACTCTTGACAGATTGGGATTCGAAAGGAGAACTTCCAACGGGACTCGAAGGGGATATCACGAATCAGAAAGCTCAGAAGAGGGGTCAAAGTATTCGAAGGAACTCGATCTAAGTTGTGATATAGATTCTTCCTCTCTTTCGCTCTGTATGTATTCTTATAGATGACTCTTGCATAAACTCCTCGTCGCAAACTTCAGTAGCTTTCTCGGATCAATCGAAATTAGTTCTTGGTTGTACAGCTTACTCTCAACTTCTCACGCTTCTCGCTTTCAAAGGGAGTGAAGAAGAGCAGTTCAATAGCATGAGTATCGTCAAAACTAATCGAATGTAATCTTCTTTCCTTGAGGTTGACTCGTTTTGAGTGCCTCTGCCGCTTTCCTCTTCGCCTCCCAACTCGGATGCATCTTCTCCGCTGGTGCTGACGAGGCCTTCGCAGCTGCAGGTCCATATCCAGCTTTCCTCGGTGCGACGGGTTGAGCATTCGGATTCGCAGATCCACCTGGTGCGTTCGCGGGGTTGAAAGGTTTCTCTGGTTCAGTCGAGCGAGGTGGTGGTGCGGGTAGTTCGGTACCGTTCTTGATCGCTTTCTTGTTCTTCTTGAGTTTGTCGAGGGGGACGGGTTTACCTCCTGATTGTTTGACGACGTGAGCTGCTGCATTTCCGTACTTCTTCTCCCAAATACTGTGAATGGATGATCGATTCCTATCAGCTCGGTGATCAGAGTGGATACGACATAGGAGATTCACTCACGCTTGCCTAGCCCTCTGACCCCTTCGATTCTTCCTCTCTCCCTTCTTGTTCTCCCTCTCTGCCTCTTTCACCCATTTCGCATCCTCCCCATCCGAATCCGAATAACTAACATAGCCCGCAGCGAGGGAAGGAAGGAAAGCCGAAGAAGTGACTGGCTTGTGAGGTTCTCGTTCTCTGATTGATCGTTTCTTCGCTGGAGGAGGTGAAGGCGATAGAGAGAGGGAAGGTTTTGATCGTTTAGTTGGTCGACTTGTCGCCTCTTCTTCCTCATCCTCTTCAGACCCAGACCATTCCCCTTCACTTCCATCACCCTCTCCATCGAGCGCCGCCAACTCTCTCGCAATCTCATCATCGTCCAATTCTTCATCTTCCGATCCCGCCAAAGGTCCTTCATCGTCATCATCCTCACCACTCTCGAATCCTCCATCCAGCCCTTCCTCCGAATCCGCTTCAGATCCAGCAGCTTCAAGTAACGCTTTCCTCTGATCACTCATCTCCATCGTTCGTTTCGGTAAATTCTTCTTAGTCTCCTCCGCTTTCCTCGCCCGTTCCGCTCTCTTACTCAACCTCTTCTCTCCCGTCACACCTCCTTCTGTAGGTCCCACGGTCGGTACTGATACACTCTCGACTTCTTTCCCCTTCCCCTTCGGATCGACCTTGATTTTCTCTTCTTTCAATTTCGAAGGCTCGACTTCTTCTCCCATTCGTTTCCTAACAGCTCTCACTACTTCCTCCCAACCTTCTGATACGGACTTGTTCGCGAGAATCCGATTGCGAGCTTTCCCTTCGGCTGATTGACCGGGGAGTTCAGTCCAGGATGGGGAAGGGATCGAGGAGAGAATTGAAGGGACGAAAGGGATTTGACGAAGGACGGGAAGTTTGGGGAGGCGGGAAGAGAGGAGGTGAGGGGGAATTGAGTCGATTGAGAGAGCCTGCGATACCAAAGAATCCGGTCAGCTCTTTCTTGCGAGAGATGACGGGAACCTTGAAACGCACCTTGAGAGCCACTAGCTGAGCTTCCAAGTCTGTCAATAACGTTTGATCTACTTCCTTTCCCTCTTTCGGTTCCCTGCGAGGTGTTGAATACGAGAAAGGTCAATTTCTGAGTCAAATCTTCATCGCTCCTTCAGACTCACCTAGTACTCTTGATCTTCTTTGTCAGTTTCTGTACTTCAAAAGTCTTTGCTTTCTTACATGCCTTGTGCAGTAGCTTGTTTGCGTGAAACTTTACAACCAAAGAGATCAGCTAAACTTTCCCTCACCGTCTCAAGGGTTTAGACTTACCATGTATGCTCTGAGACTAGCTTCTTGTTGTTCAGAATCTTGTACGACCTCTCCATCCTCGCCCGTAGTTGGTTGCTTCCATTTCTGTTCCAAAATAAATTCTTCATCAAACTTTATATTCAGCGAGAGAGGAGAGGGAGGGACTTACTGGTTTGCCAGGATGATCTGCTAGTCTCTTGCGTTTATTATTGATCGGCGGTACCATTGTGAAAGAATAGTCTTTGAGGGAAAGGGAGAAGCTCGCTTCAACTCTTGATCAGAGACCACTCACTTCGATCTCTCGCTTGGGCATCTTGAGACCCGTATACGCCTCAGAAGATCAGGAGTAGGAGAGTGCACGTGTTCCCGTCGTTAGGTGAGCTGTCGTTTCGTTCTCCTCTTCCGCTCGTTTCTCGGCTCTGTTGCTCCCTCTCAACGCTGAGCTAATCCTGTACTGATCGATGTGCAGTCCCTTCGAATCCACGAACTATCGGAGCTATACATCTCCGTCGAAACAACCTCGATAGAATGATCCCTTACCTCCCTCCCGAATTAATTCGCCCAATCATCGAGTCATGTGTATCTCATTCGCCTCGATACAAAGCTTACGGAGATCGACAATACACTCTGCGTCAAGTGTGCCTCGTATCGCGGATGTTCTGCGCGATCGCTCAACCCCTTCTTCGCCAGAACGTTCTGATCGACAATGCGAGCAAGATTCAAATGGTCACGGAGCTGGCAAGTTCGATGGGCTGGACGGATGTCGTACGAAAGATGGTGATCTCGACAGGACAATGTTCAGGGCTATCGCACAAAGTCAGAGAGCTCGCATTGGTTTTCCCAAACGTTACCGATCTCGCAGTCAGCAGTTCCCACAAATCTACATTCGACCCTGTTGTGTTGAATCACTTCTTTCGTGCGTGTCTCCAGAGATCCCACTTCTCTTTGACAGCCGTACTTGACTCGTTCCCAAATCTAGATCTGCAAACTTGCGAAATCAAATGTTACGCGCTGTTCAAAGAAGTCATATCGAAGAAGATTCGGCTCACAAATCTAGTCTCTCTCACACTCATCAGCAAGCGCAGCGAATTGGAACTGTACTGGTTCCTATCTCGACAATCCCTCCCTTCCCTTCGAATTCTCTCCCTTCCAACAATCAGCGGCGTTGGTCTCTCGTATCTCTCCCTTCACCCGCGCTTTCACGACCTACTTGTGCAACTCGACAGCATCTTCCTCTCTGCAACCTCTCTATCCGACCGCGTGCTCACTTTCCTGACGCCATTCCTTTTCAAAACTTTGGTCGATCTAGACACGCGCGATCCGCAACTCTACTACCGCCGCTTACCTGAGCTTGAACACATTCGTGTACCTGTTAGCCGTCGTAGCCTTGAAGGAGTCAGCAAGGGGCTGGAAAAGCTGAAGAGCCTCTACTTGTGTTCCGTCTATCTACACATTCGCTACATAGAACTCGAGGACAACGCCGATCTACGTTCGCTTCTGTCGTCCTGCAAGAAGCGCGGTATCGAGGTCATCTATGAGGGGGAAGTGTCGGAGGATTGGAACATCAAACCTGGTATTTCAGAGGAATTCGTGAGGATGCAACGTGAGCGTAGGAGACTCGAGGCAGATCAGACGATACTGGGAGAAAAGGCTTGATATCACCTCGGAAAGACAGTGGAAGGAGGTGAAACAGCTTGAAAGAAGGAGGAAGAGAAACGCTTGACAAAACGAGGACTTTTTTTGTTCTTACTACTCAGATCAGCTGTACTATCGATCATAGGTAAGCCTCTACAATCTCTCCATCTTGTCTATCTCATTGTACTGATCACCTTGATCTGCGTCTCAGTTTGAAATCGATTCCTTAACGACGACTTGCTCATCCGAAAAGCTCTCGGTTCTCCTTTGCCCCTTTTCCGATCGCTTTCGCGTCACGCTTCGTGTCCTCTGTCTCTTCTTGGACTCTGGAGTTGAGGTGGGAGAAGTCGAGATTGAGATAGGTTGATGAGGGAAGGAGTACGGAGCGAAAGCATTGAATAAGGGACAGTTCACTAGATCACTGGAGGATGCCAACTTGAACGATTCAAGGTAACCCGGCTACCTCGAGCTTTACCTCGATATGGGCAAGAGTGGGTTGACTGAGGCGAGGTCCGCGGAACTCCTTCGGAGGTGAAAACGAGGACTGCTTTCTCCTTTCTCCTCTCTTCTCACACTTCCTCCCTCCCCCGATCTCTCTCCTCGTCAACTTACTCAAGCTCGCAGGAGCTGACTCGTTGATTGGTTTCGCGCTATCGTCGCTTCAAAAGTCAGGTTGGTTCTCTTCCCTCTTTTTCCCTCTCCCTCCGATTGTTCAGTCGCCCATCATCTCGCCATGATCAGGTCACGTCGAGCTCCCCTACCTTGTCCTCCTCAGGCTCATCGGATCGACTCTCGCACCTCTGCTTCTTCCGATTCTCCCCCTCGTCCCCTGTTTCTCCCTCCTTCCTCAACTCTCATCTTCCGCTCCTCACCCTCCTCGTGCACTCCGCCTTCATCACTCAGCCTTCGCTGCATTCCCCAGAATTGCTTTCCCTTCTTGCCGACTCCTCAGTTCAACTCAACATGTTCAACCGTCTCCCTCCGGAACTTGTTCGACAAATCGTCGAATCTACCGTGCCGTCAACCTATCATTCGTCGACTTATGGAGAGCGACAACGTCTACTTCGATGTCTCTGCCTTGTTCGCCGCCTCTTTCGAGATATCGCTCAATCACTCCTTCGCCAAGTCGTTGTAATCCCGTTCGACAAAATCTCACATGCGCACTCAGTGATCGATGAGTTCACTGAACCGCCTCGTCAAATTGTCGCCATGGTGCCGACCCCCTATCAGCTTCTCGCCCTTGCCATCTCGAATGGCTCAATCATCAGAAACCTCACCATCAATGTCGGTCTTGGCCGGTTAACCACTCCTCTCCCCATCCAGCACTTTGTCGGTGCGCTGTCCTTCGCTCTTCTCCCATCGCATGAGCTGAGCGTCAGATCTGTTTTTTCAACTAGAACTTCGAACCCTCCGACTCTATAGCGAGTCGGATCTCCCAACGTCCTTATCGCTTCCCCATCTACAAAGTTTCACTATCAACGATCCGGATCCATTGTGCTTTTTTAATCGCATCTTCACTCGTTCGAATTTCCCCTCGCTCCGAGTCTTTGCTCTCACTCATGCCGATTCCGATTGCCTTCTCTCCATTCTCGGTCACTCGTCACCCCTCGCCTTTATCCAGTCTCTGGACGCCTTCTTCATCAACAACCTCCGCGATCCAGAAACGATAATTGTACCCCTCCAAACCATTCTCTCATCAACTCTCGTAACCTGCAGCAGAATCGAAGACGCACTACAATGGGAGTCAACAGCACCAAAATCACTACATCTTCGCTTATCGGGGATCTCGGATGAATCCGCCTTTCGCAAGCTAGCTACGAATATCGAGTTCTCCACTCAATCGCTTCTCACTTCGCTCTATCTCGATGCATCGTGTTCGCCGAATATTGCAAGAACCGGTCAAGAAGATGAGCGATCTGAACTTCGAAGGTTAGTAGCTTGCTGTGATGCGCGTGGGGTGAAAGCTGTGTACGAGGAGGGACCAGCGAATTGGACGCTGGATCCCGTGATTTCGCCGGAATTCTGGAGAAGGCAGAGGGAGCGTGAGAGTTAAAAGTGTACTGTAGTAGGAGACGTGAGTATCGGCCAGGTATTCAACGATCAGTCAGAGGAGAAACGAGTTGGGGCGAACGAAACGAATTGGGTCCGTTTGATAAAGCTCGCTTTCCCCCTTTCTACTCTACTCTTTTGCTTCTCTCTTTACCTTTTAGCTTCCCAGTGTAGGTTCCAATAGTGTTCAGCAACTTACTTTGTGTCTTTCTTGAGTTGAATCGATTCGAGGAGCTTCAAGCTTGCGAAACTGTCTTGATTTGAGAATCGTCTTTCTTCGCACTCAGACGAGTCTACGCGTCTCGTGCTCGAGTAAAGGAAAGCTCCAAGGTCGATTCTGAGCGCCTAGAAGCTCGAGAGCGACACAGAAGATAAAATGTCGACTTGCGAACGAGCGAAACGATTCTCGCTTCTTTACCTTTCACTTCATCATCATAGATTCAGCTCAAATCCTCGCAGTAAACTTCAGACTACCTCAAGAGAACATCAAGCTACTGACAAGACCTCTCACGCTTCTGCTCGTCAATTCGGATCGCTTCCCCTCTTCATCAAAGATCGCTTTCTCCTCCCTCAACAAGACCACTCACAAGGTCAGAGAGCATCTACAAGTACTCAGAGGTCAGTGAACAAGGACTAGGCGCTATACAGACAGTCTTCGAGTGAGTTGTTTGGCTCTCTTCTCCTTCATCTCAATCTCCCTATCTTCCCCTCTACAGACTCACAGCTGACACCAGGCACTACTGGAATAGATCAGACATAATCCTCAGTCACTCCTCACTAACTCTCAGCTCCTCTCACCTTTCCTGCGACGATGTCTTTTTTCTCACTTCCGACTGAACTCGTTCGCCAAATCATCGAATCTTCTGTACCCTCTACCTTCCATTCGACGACTTACCAAATACGAAAGTCGACTCTCCGCTCTCTCTGCCTCGTCTCTCGCCGATTCCGATCAATCGCGCAACCACTTCTCTTCCAAACCATCTTCGTCCGTTCGCCCGAAAAGCTCGCCATCGCGCTCTACAAAGCACGATCTGAGGGGTGGGACATGGGCATTCAAGAATTGGTGGTAGAAGATGGATACATATGTTGGCCTGCTACGAGTGCAGCTGAAGTGCTGTCGCTTCACGCAAAGAATCTTCGAAGTCTCGTGTTGTACTTTGGTCATCCTCAGTCTCACTTTGACGCATACGGCAAACACCTCGGCTCTAGTGAGTCTCATCACGCTACCAGTCTACTCCTTCAGGACTCATGCGGATGACTGCTTTTGCTGCAGACCTCGAGACCCTTCGGCTCCATGATCGAGGTTTCGACAGCCCTATTCCCTTCGCGTTCTCGAACTTGGTCAGCTTCACCATCGACGACAGGGCACTCAAAAAGGCTAGTCGTTTGTTCGATCCTACTTATCTTCCGTCGCTTCGCCATCTCGCTTTACCGGACGTCGATGCCGAAATGGACCTTCAGACCCTGCGAATGTCGCGTCTGGCTGCTCTCCTCCCTCAACTTGACACTATCAGTCTCACAGCTGCCCTCTACGAAATCTTGCCCGACTACCTCTTCCCGTTCATCTATCGCACGCTTTTCGATTTCAATGCCCGTGGCGGCTTGGCTAGACCTGGCTTAATGATTGAAGTAACGCACCTTCGAATCATCAACTTCAACGATACGACTTTCGCTTTCGAGGTGATCGGAACGATTCCAGAGTTGGTGACGAGCATCCGTGATCAGGATCCAATCAGGTTACGCTCGATCTACCTCGATCCCAGTCTCCGTGATCCCTCGTCTCTCTCTGAGGAGCTATCAGACCTCGCCGTCGATCTGTTGGAGGTATGTCAGGAGAAAGCAGTCGAGGTCATTTACGAGATTCAACCAGAAGCCACGATCGATCCCTGCATCTCGAACGAATTCTGCAAAAGGTCGAGGATGCGCAAGGAAGCTGAATCAAAGGGAGAACAGTCATGAGCAGAGATGTAGAAGGAACACTTGTAACGCTTGTCGAGGGTTTTCATTTTGAAATGCGTTCACTGCAGTCGTTCTCGAAAGAGAAGCGAACGTGAGTGCGGCTCTTCCGTATCGAATCGAGCGCTTGCATTCTACAGCGAAGGATAGAGATGAGGAGATAGAATTGAAAGCTCAAAGAAACGAGAAAAACGAAGAGGCAAAGCACGTCAATGAGAGAGGAGAGCAGAAGAGACAGAACTTGACGAAGAGGTATATACTAGGTAAAAGCGATGTTGGAGGTGGGAACAGAGTGGATGCTGAGTTTGCGAGAGGAGCTAAAAAGGTCAAAAAGGGTAAAGTGCGAAAAGGAGACTATTCTCGAATAGTTGAACCCGCTACTCTACTTCCAGCTGACTCACTACCTGTTGAGCGCGAGACATCCGAGTTTATAATTAGCGACGGATCACAGTATTTGATCAAGCGAAAGGTTCAAAGCGTACCCGTTCTTCGATGGACGCCACCATTCGTTCCCCTCCCAATCCCTCTCGGTGTATCACCCGCAACGATACCTCCATGTCCCTGACTAAACGCCTCTGGACTCGCAGCACCATCCTCCCTCTCCCTCTCCCTCTGAGTCGCAAACGGATTACTAACCAATCCACTAGCAGTCATTTCCCTTCCCCCCATACTCGAATCTATCAAATCTTTCGCTGCTCTCCGATCCAAAGAATTCCTACCCCATGACGCAGTTCTCGAATGATGAGTTTGACCCCCAGAACCTTGTGAACCAGAAGCGACGGAAGCTAGAGTAGGAACAGTCCCTGAATTGGGGTTCCAGATTGAGCCGGAACCAGCGAGAGATCCTTTGCGAGAGTGTGAACCGTGGTGTGCGAGTCCGGCGTTCGAGTGGGATCGAGGTCGGTTTTGAACGGCTTGGAGGATTTGAGGAACATCGTCTCCTGTGTAGGCTGTGATGGAGGGGTGGAGGCGGGTTGAGGTGGGTGGGAGGAGCGAAGGTGGAGGTGAGGTCAGGAGTGAGAGGAAGGCTCGTTTAGCTGAGGAAAAGGGAAGTTGAAGAATAGTCAGTAAGACGTTCGCTTCCTTCGCTTTTATAGCTCTTCTTGCCTCTTGTCATCATGACTCTTCGCCAGCTTTCCTGACACAATCTATCATGTCCTCCCGCAAGTCCCCCCTTTCGGTCCTCGTGGTTCCGACCGAAATCGACGAATTCCGTCTTCTCGCACACCCTTCAGATAACTTGAAAGAGAGGTGTTGCTCACCGACAGCAGCATCCCCGAAAACGATCCAAGCACTCGTATCATCTCTCCATTTAACCTTGAACCCACCTCGATCGTCCTCCCACTCTCTACACAAATCCATCAAATCCTTCGTCTTCAGACTCGGGTCGAAATCGGACAAAAGGAGGATACGGGTTTGGTTCGCCGAGTTTGCGTAGGGAGAAGGAGCGTTTGCGGGGAGGAGGGAAGAGTGAGAGGTTGAGGGGAAGGAGGAGGATGAGGATTGAGAAAAAGAGGACTGGTGGGAGGGCTGGAACGACATGTTGGGATAGTGTTGAAGGCGGAGTATGAGGGTAGGCGACTAAGGAAAGGGGAGGGAGAAGAAAGGGAAAGTTTGAGGTGGGGAATAGAACGAGAGAACAGCGACAAGCGATCTAGAAGAGTCAAGGGTGTCAGTATATCACTCAGAGTGGTTTGTATTCTACTGTACTGTCCAATAGAGCTACGCGTTGAGGATGTGAAGAGATTCATTGATGAAGAAAGGGAATCGTAGCACACGACTCGCAAACAGGGAGAGAGAACGGGGCTTACCTATGAGCTTGTATACTATGTACTAGACAGTTCGATTGTATCCAGAGAAGCAGAAGCGAGTTTGAGGGGTGATAGGCAGAAATTCAAGTTTGGCTTCTGACTTCATCGATTTTCGCACACCAGACAATTTTCGCAGTTGCAGCCAAAAGTGAATCCAGCCAGAGAAGCGTTCCAAAGTGTGAGAATGCAAAAGAAAAGGTACACAACAAGGTATTGGGTAAGGAAGCGAGCGGGAAGAAACTGCAAAGAAATCCTGAGAAAGAGTGAAAACAGATAAGTTTCGTTCGTTCGTTTTTCGTATCCAAAGCGAACCTGCGCTTCGAATGTTGATCCATAGTGAGTCGTAGGGTGTCACAAAAGAGTGTCGTTTTCATAAGTTGGGTAGTGTCCGTAAGAGTGTAGAGTGTTTCAGGAGTTGACGAAATATTGCATATTGATCGAATCCCTCCATTGTCGAGCCTCCATCTTTCGCTTCCTCTTGACTTCTGGGTCATCAGGGTTTTTGATATTGAGATTCGTCGAGGATTGAGAGGAAGAGAGGTGGGTCGAAGGGGGTGAAGAAGGGGAAGCGGAGGGGTGTTGAAGGTAGAGGATCGCTTTGTTTCCTACTTTAACTCGGAGCACTGTACCACGAGTACCGTCTTACTATCAGTTCACCGTTAAGATAGAGATAGAGCAAGAGAGTTCGACGTACTATCTTCGTCCTTCCCGAATAAACTAACGGGTCCCTCGTTGTTCGCCGTCAAACTCCCCTTCCTCGCTCCTTCTACCGCACCACTGTTGAGCCTGACGACAGTGTAGAGTTCAACAGGAGAGTTTGGATCGGAATCTAGATGAGGTGGAGGTGCTTTGACGAGGATCAAGAGATCGGTACAAAGCAACACAATCTACTCAAACTCTTCGTTATCAGCTTGAATAATACCATGGGAGCAAAGAGAGAGGACTCACAAGTTCTTGAGTAGAAGTTTCAGTAAACAACGTATGCACCTCTTCTGACTCCCTCATCTCTGACTCATTCGGTGATCCATTCGTTCCCAATCTACTCCTCTGAGACCCATTCGCATAATACCCTCTATCATTAACGGGCAGCGGGTCCAAATGATTCGTCGAACGTTTCACACTCCTCGTCAAGACTAGTTTTCCGCTTCTCAGGAGAGTGCGATGGGGTTGAACCAGACTCGATTTGTAGCGATTGACGATCCGACCTTGCCACGCGAGGAGTTGTGCTCGTCCTTCTGTTTCGCGTTTCGATTCGTTCAGTGTGGTAGCGACCAAGTCCATTTCGAGAACTGCAGAGGCGATTGTTGGGTGCGGTTCGAGAGGTGGAGAGGAGGAATCGAGGAATGCGGAGGAAGGAAGAAGAGAGTCGGAGGTTGGAGCGGGAGTACAGGCGAGGAGTGATTCGAGGAGTAGCCGGTAGCGAGGGATACGTTGGACCGGGAGGAGGAGGTAGGATTCGAGTGAGATTTGGGAGTGCGAAGGGTGGGCTCGACAACGCTGTGTGCAGATCGTACAACTCAGCTACTGTCAGATAGCCGCTTAGAGTGAAAGCCCTGCTCACCTTCATCCAACTCTTAATTCGTTTCTTCTGCGATTGACTCAAGTTCGAACCGATTTGAGAAGCGGCATCAAACATGGTCGAGGACGAGCTGGTTCCACTCGCAGTGCTTGGTCTTCCCGAGGTCGAAGATGCAGCCCAAGTTTGGATCTGAGCGAGAGAAGCGTCGAAACCGTTGACGTAGGCGGAATAGATCTTGAGGAATGAACCGTGTTGACGGAACACTTCGCCGACTCGAGCAGCAACGATCGCCGAATCACCTCCAGCCCGTACGGCAGCGAGAAGGTCGGGAAGGAAGATCGTTCCATGGAAATCTCGAATCGCTTCCTGTAAAAGAGACAGACTCGAGTGAGCGGGAACCATCGACAAAGCAAAAGATAGACTGACAATGTTGCCAAAGACAGCTCGGCGTTCTGCGACAGGCAAGACAGGGTCCTTCCTTCCTCCGTTCGATGAAACCGTCTTAGCAGAACTAGCGACGTAGATCCCACACAACTCTTCCAATCCCTTCAAGTAAGTTTGTTCCGTTTGCACAATCTCCTCGAGTACCGCTTTCCGTCGAACTGGATCATCCTTCGTCTTGATCGGTCCCGAGGAGGAAGTACTGCCGGGAAGAGGGGAGAAAGTTCCTCCAGGTAGAGGAGTCGCTCGTCCGCTCGATGAATCGTGCGAGTCTTCGTAGTACTCCGAGAGACGAGAGGAAGAAGGACGAGGAGAGCGAGGAGTGAAAGGTCGACGGGTACTCTGAGCTCGACGCATATCGGGTGAATCGATTCGAGGAGGAGTTGGGGAGAGGGCGCCAAGGGATGGCGAGTGACGAAGAGGAGGAGTTGTCGAAGTGTCGAGAGCGATGTTCGGTAAAGAGAGATCTTCGGAGAGGTCATCGAGATCTCGCAAGTAAGCGAGAACCGACCGAAGAGCGACTTGATGATTTTGAGGAGTCGGACTCGGTAGTTGGCGAAGGGAGCCAGCGTCACTGGAAGTCTTGTAGGAGTCGAGCATCAAGAAGGATCTGCGCTTGTTATTGACTGGAGTGGGAGAATCGGTCCGGACAGAAAGAGCTTGAGGTACTGGAGGTCTCGAAGTCTTCTTTCGGAATGGTTTCCTCGATCCGAACAATCCTCCTGATTTCTCTTCGACTTGCGATTCTTCAGCTCGAGTCACCGGTGTCGAGAAAGTACGAGTTTCGGCTTCGAGCGCTCCAGGTCGTTTCGAATTCATCCTAGAACTCGAAACTTTCTTGAAGAGTCGACCCCAAGTCTTCTTCTCTCTGCCATTACCATTTACAGCGGGACTACTCGTAGTAGAAGGAGGCTCTGTCGGCGGTGGAGGTGATCGAAGTGGAGAAGGGACGATAGTCGCTGGAGAGGGAAGAGGCGATTCATCTCGTTCATTCATCGACCCGGGCGATAGTTCAGCGAAGGTGCTTTGTTGCGGAGGAGCAGATGCAGGGAAGTGACCGGGTTCGTGCGGCGAGAGATGTCGGAAGCTTGCAACAGTCGGACTATCAGCGAGACCTGGCGGGAGGGAGAGCGATCTGTTTGAAGATTCGTCGTCTGCACCACTTGGAGTCCTCGATCTTGAGGTAGGTAGACTCTCACTGTGTAGTGGTAACGTAGGAGGAAGAGGCGAAACCACTCGTCGTTGATCGGATTGTTCTGGAGAATCGGTGAGATTGCCGATGAGGGGTCGAACGAGGTTCTGAAACTGCCAATGGAGAGGGTTGCCTTCGACGAGAAGTGTTTCGAGCGAAGTGAGGCGAGAGAACCAGGAAGGGAGAGATCGAAGGCGGTTGTCTCGGATTGCGAGAGTGTGAAGGCGAGAGAGGTGGGAGAGAGAACTCGGAATCGAAGTAAGACCGCACGCGTCGGCGATGAGGACGAACAGTGATGGTAGAGTGCCGAGGAAAGAAGGAAGAGTGCCGGTTGCGAGAGGATTGCCGTGAATGTCGAGCTCTTCGAGAAAGGTGCAAGAAGAGATTGCTAGCGGAACCTCAGTCAAACCGCACGAGCTACACATTCGGAACGTGTCAGCATCACAGTCGGCAATGAACGTGGAGACGAACGAGCTTGCCTGATATCGAGAACGACGAGACCATGTGACAGGTTCGGTAGAGTAACGTTGAGAAGAGGCGAAATGAGGAGAGGTGTCGGAGTTCGAGCCAAGATGAGATGGGTCGTAGCTGAAACGTTCACTCAGTTAGCCACAGTAAGCCTGCAGATGAAAGGGAAACGCTCACTAATCGGTACCTCTCGCATCTCAATCGCTTTCCCACTCCAATCGAGAATTCCGTGCACAACCTTCTCTCCATCTTCATCATCAACCATGACTCTCACCAAGTCCGACTTCCACAAAGCCGATCCCAAATCCGGCGAGTTCCCTCGAATAGTAGCAAGATTCGAAAAGTTCGTGACTCCATTCGGTGAAAGAGTTCCCGCCGAATGAGCAGCGCTCGCTATTCCTCCCACACCATAGTAATCTCCACCACCATTCGAGCTCCCCACCGATTGATCTGCAGAAGCTGGAAAACTCTGGAATCTCATCTTTCCAAACGAATGAGGACCTTCTTCGTCGTCGGTAGAGAGGAAATCGGTTTCGTCCATTGTCAGGTAAGATTCTGATTCTTGAGTCGAAGTTCGTTCTCCATGATTCGTTTGTGGTTGTGGGAGAGGAGGTGGATTCGAACGATTTCCAGACCTACCTCCGAAGTAAGGACTTGAGGAAGAACTTGCAGCGAGATCGACGAGAGAAGGTTTCTTTGTGATCACTCGGGAGCGACTCGCTGATCGAGCTCGTGTACGGGTACCGGTAGAGGGAAGAGGGTTTTGTGGATCGAGAGGAGGAAGAGGTGGAACGGATGAAGCGGCGTCTCCAGGTCGGAGAGTTGGTCCTGATTCGTTTGAAGGCACCGACCCCTTCCGTTCTCCTTGCCATCGATCGAGAGGAGATTCTGCTGCTTCAGCTCGAGGAAGTGGACTTGGGAGAGGACTCGGTAAGGTTTTGGCGTAACGACTCAACTCCTCCAAGTTGCTCTGTAAATCTCCTTCTTCCCATCCGATTCCCAATCCAGCTAGACTTGCAGTGGGTGGCATTCCCGTAGGAGGACTAGGATGCCGTTCCATTGACGAGGTATCGACTTGTAGTGAGGATCCGAAAGGTTTTGGTTCACTGGGAGGTCGAACAGCGGGAGCTGGTGAAGGAGCTGGCTGACTAGCTGAAGTTTCCTCGTTGTCGGTCGTGTAAGGCGTCGTTTGGTCTCCTTTGACTTTACTCCATTCACTTCCAGCAATTGAATTCGTGCCTTCATCGGTCATGTCGGGAGATTGGAAGATTTCGCTGTTCCTTAGACCGCTACTGTTCTCGGATACGATCGAGAAGCGAGAGGAAGCGATTGAACCGGCTTGGGAAAGAGCTGGTGTGCGAGAATTGGCAGAAGGGAGAGAGGGTCGAGGTCGAGGGAAATTGAGGTCGAGAGGCGGAGGATTCGAGACGACACCTGAAGTGAAGGACACGTTCGAAGAAGACGTTGGAGGTAGAGTCGTGGACGCGATTTCTGCGATCGTTGTTGGAGGAGGCGACATGGTGAAACTCGGGACCTTGCGAACGACTGGCTCTTCTCCTCCTCCCCCGACGGCTGAGCTATTCGCACGAGGCGGAGTATCGGCGATTGCTGCGATAGCTGCTGACGACAACGATCGAGTTGTGCTCGTCGGTCGAAGTGGAGAAGATGAGAGGGGCGAGACATCGAGAGGGGAGGTCGCGTTCGAGCGAGAAAGAGGAGGAGAGAAATCGGTGCGAGCATCGGTGAAGTGTGAAGTGGTGGTCTCGAGAGAGTGATTCGATTCAGATTGTGGTAGAGGAGTGTAGAGAGGCGTGTTGATGAGAGGGAGAGCTTCGAATTCGTCTGCTGTGTCGTCAGGTGAAAGGTCGATGTTCCCAGTTTCGAGGTCGACTCCACAGGTATTTCGTGGCGAAGGCCCAGTCATGGGTTGTCTACTGGATTCATCATCGTTTGAGCGGGAAGTCGAGTCTGGCGGTTCAAAGGTGGAGGGAGTGAGAGCCGAATGTGCTAAACATCACGATTCTGTGTCAGCTCTGGCTGATTGGAAAGCGATTTCGCGTCGTGGAGTGTCCCTCGCTGTTCATGATAGTACAATGAGAGGGACTCACTTTTATTCCCAGCGTTCCTCCTATTCCAACTCTCTTTCCTCCGTTCCATCAAGTTACTCGGTTGCGATTCAGGTTTCGTAGCTTCCACCGTCTGTCTCCCATTCGCTAGCTCATTCAATCCATCACTCTGACTACTCCAGCTTCTCCCGATCCTACTGAGGCGCTCCGACCCCTCTTCCGAAGGATCGCTCCGTTGAGAGAGCGCCTCAAACTGGGCTATCCGTTCTTGCGCCAGCTTGAAGGCTATTCGTCTGCTATCCTAGTGATTGATACGTCGCAGGGTGTTCGATTGAGGTTGAGGGAGATTGGTTGTGATGAGATCGGGAGAGAAGGGAACGAGTGGGAAAGGAAGATAGGAGAGGTGGTAAAGGACGCGCCTATGCCTTGATCTTGGTTCTGGCGTGTAGTAAGATAGCTGAATAGGCTTTAGCGAGGTGCTGGAGGTCTCCTCGGCGTTACTCGACGGTTGAGAGATTCGAACAGGACGGAACGGTTGAAGGATTCAAATCTGCTTAAAGACGTTGTTAGCGAGTTGTTCGCGCTTGAATGTAGAATTAAGGCTTACCCAAGTACAGCTTATGCTTGGACAAGTAGTCAAGGTGCAGGAATGGGAAGAAACTGAGCCTGAATAAATGCTCTTTCGCTTCTCATCTTCTTACCACCTCTTCACTCCACACCTGATCGACTTCGGAACTCAAGCAGACGCATCAAGATCACTCGAATCTTATCGGACGAGCGCGAGAAACCTTGGTGGACTTTGTTACACATTCTTCGATTCCATCCTCGTAAAGTTTTCCCATTTCTGCCTTGACTGCCGCTGGATGCGAGAGCTGATCGTTCTAGGGTCCTACAGATTAACTGCGCCCTACCGAGCCCAATAAAAGACGAACTTCGACTTTCGACGATGCCTGTACCTTCACTTCCGACCGAATTACTCGAAGATACCGTCAATATTGTCAACGACGACCTCACCATCCTCGGAGATGTCTATGAGTTTGCGAAGAACATCATCTCCGTCAATCGTCGGTGGACCCCGATTGGGAGACGCTTACTGTGGAAGGAATTGTTCCTCGCGATGGATGGAAACGGGACGATCAACTTTAAGAAACATCTCGATGTTTACCCTCACCTAGCGGAGCTCGTACAATTCGTTACACTCGTCAAAGAGGACCCAAACGTTGCCGCCCAAGCTGTCAACTGGGAGGCTTCAAAGATGGATTCGCTCCTCGAAATCGTCCGCCGATGTCAAAACCTCATTACTCTCAGATGCCGTTTCATCCCTGACAACGGAGGTCACATTTACGGGGACCCAAGAGAGAATATCGAAGAGTTCTTCTACGACGAATAGTCGAGACTTCGGAAACTTGAGACTTTCGAACTCTTCTGGCCGAATTTGAGTCTCAAACGGTTCGCCAGTATCCTCGTATCCGGCTTTCCCGCTCTCCTGGACCTCAAGCTCTCCTTCGACGAATTCTGCGGCCACGAGCTTTAGCAGTATACCGACTACGATCCGACCACGGAAATCGCCGCAGGAATCGTTCAGTCTCCGGTCCTAGTCCTGACTGTCAGGCTAGGAGGTGAGCCTACCGCAATGTGTCGAATCCTTGGACGAGCCATCGACCCCGCCATCCTTAGGGAGCTATACCTTCACGGAAACGGGATCTCGAACTACGACGAACTGCCGCAATGGATCGCATCCTTCCCTGCCCTCGAACGGCTCTCTCTCCGACTGAGAGGCGGGAAACAGCAGGAAGTATTACCGGCACTCTCGACGGCGCTGACTGGCCTCCAGCATCTCTCGCATGTCCTTCTTCGCAGAAATTGGGACAAATGGGACAATTCGCAATCTCGAGGAGAATACTACTGGTCGCCAGTCTCGCTCGAGGACCTGCTGGACCGACTTCCACCTCGAATCGAAAGGTTCGTTCTCGAAGGACTCGTCTTTCCATCGGCACCACTCGAGGATTTCGCTTACCTCGAGAATTGGCACGAACTGCCTCCTTCAGACTCGTGGTTCTTTGGTCAGATGGTTGGTACCGATGGTATTCAGGAGAGCTTTCAACTACTTACTTACGAAGGGGAGGACTCTGAAACCGGAGAAAAAGAGCTCGAGTGGCACTGGGTTCGTAATGTGGGTCCTTTCGGTTCTCGCCGTTTTGTTTCGCTTCACCGCTGGACGCTCACGCCCTTTAACTTTGCAGAGTCCGATGCTTCGACCCAAGATGAATACATCTTTCATGGACTACGAGTATTCGGAGGAGGTCGATATCTGCAAGTTCTTCGGCGAGGACATGAACTGAAATTCTCGACGTCGTTCCTTCCTCCGGTTCCTTCTTCCTCGTCCTCTCCTTCAACCTCCTGTCTCGTCATTACTCCTTACTCTCCTTACTCCTGCTCAACCCCAAAATCTCGATCTTCGCCGCGGAATTTCGGAGTTCTGTTTCCAGCTGGTTCCCCTAACCTCTTCCCTCCTTTCTCTCTTCCCTCTTCCACACCTGTACAACAACACCCTCTCCTTCTCGTTTGCGACGCCCGATCCATCTCCTGTCCCCTTCGCAACTCACGGATCGTTGCTCCTCCTTTTCCCAACTCTTTCGACATCTCCTCGATCTGTCCCTTCTCCAGCTCGAAACCTCAGCTCCTCTTCGCTCTCTCCTACGACACTTCCGCAATTCGAAACGCGCTCTTCCCACCATGTCTATGACAGAACCGACTCAGTATTGGTGGAACGATACGAAAATCGAATACCTCTGTGACGAAAGATCGCCAGAAGACAAGCAGTGGAAAGAGATAGAGCTCATCTCGGAGGGAGTGAGGATGAAAGGAGCGAGTGCAGCTTATTGTAACGCTAGTGCTACTTTTCGAGGTACGCTTCTCACTCTTCGCTCTCCTTCGTCCTCTGCTGACGGAGTAGGCTCGTTCGCGATTAGGCGGAGACTTCGTTTCGATTTCGGGAGGGATCGACAAGAATGGTTCGACTTGGGGATGCAGTCCAGATGGTGAAAAGTGGACTTGGTATAGCGCTGAAGGAAACGGAGAGAGCTGGACTGTCAAAGTGCTGTGCGCATGGGAGGGATTGGATAACACTGCCGAGTGCGCTACCTTTTTTCGCTCAGTCTCCATTTTGCAAGTACTGATCGAAGGTAAGAGGGTACAGCATTACGACATGGCTCTCTTCTGATCCTTCTGGTGAGACGTCGATTGCTCTCGGTTCCTACATCGGGCTGCCATCCGACGACTCGTGAGTAACCCCCTCGTATCTTCCTCACCAAACGAGGAATGCTTACCGAGCTTCTCGTACAGAGCAGGAGAAACCCGAGCTCTGTCGTTCTTTCCGACCATTTCGCAACCAGCTCCTGTCGACCTTGATGCGACTTCGACCACAGCATCCTCGAGCGATTCGAAAGAAACTGGAGCTTCATCGGGTGAAGCGAAAGAATCGTCAAGTTCAGGCGAGGTCAAAGAAACGGGATCTTCAAATTCAGCCTCTGATGGAACAACAGCGAGAGCGACAGCCTCTGCCTCGAATTCTCACAGCACTGGCACAGCACTCGCGACGACACTCGACTCATCCTCCTCCGACTCCTCTTCTGATCCGTCCTCCTCCGATAGCTCAAGCACTTCTACTTCAATGTCAACTTATATTATGGTTGGAGTCGCAACTTTCGTAGTCGTCGGTGGTTTACTCTTCTTGGCGTTGTGTATGGGAAAGAGGAACAAGAAACGACGGAACAAGGATGATTCGGAGGATGAGAGTTTGTTGAGTAGCGATGACGGTAAGCGTCTTCTCTCTCTTCGTGCTCACAGCACTGGATCTGACTTGGCCTCGCTTTTTCGATAGATGCTGTTCACCATCATTCGAAATCGACTCGACATAACGAAGAATCGGAGTACAATGATTAGCTACGATTCTAGACTTCCTTTGTCCCTTTCCTGTATTCTCCGATCTTATTGTTGCTGTCGTTGCGTCCGTCGTACGAGAGGAGTAGAGCGGACCGAGATGTTCGCGCTTAATTCGTTTAACTCGTCTCGATTCGCAAAACAAGCAAGACGACTTCTTCGAGTCTTTGCGGTCACAAGTACGAGTCGATGTCGCTGTAGCTCGCCTGATGTGTGGAAGCCCTTGTCTGGTTGCGGTCGAATTCGCTTGTTTGGGCGAGCTTTGTTTTTTGCCCTTGTCCCGCTAGGACCTTGTTTTTCTTGCCTGTAATCATCTCCCTCCTTTATCACAACTTCCCACCAGGCAACCACTGCTTCTCGATGGAGGGCACCACGACATAGGTGAGCTCGTCTCGATCGCTCGATCCGAGCCCCGCAAAGTGTTTCCTTCTTTCACCCTCACCGCCACGTCCACCTTTCGACACAGCTTGCGAGCACGACGAATGAGAACGCTTAGACCTCATCATGAGGTACATAAGGAACCAAGTGAATTATGTTTTGAAGTTCGGAAAGGGTCGCTCGTCTCCACTCGGAGTCACGAAATCAAGGGTTGACGAGCAAACAGCTTGACATTACTGTATGGCTAAGGTCGGCGAATGAGATGTTTCAAATCCGCTGACGAGACTACGGGAGTCGAGAGCTGACCAAACGCCGTCTTTCTTGCAACAGGTCTCTTGTTCTGCTCATGAAGCTTCAGATTGCTTTCAAGCTCTGAACAGGGGACTCATGGTTTCTCAAAGGTCTATACGCACTCCATGATGGAGGTGTCGTTAGCTAGTCGTCATCTCGAATACGGCGACGAGTTGAGTCTTGTCTTTTTCTCTGTCCTCCTCCCCTTTCCCTCCCACACCGAGCTTGCAGGTCTTTCTTCTCCCTTCTTCCATGAGATCCGAAGTCGTTATCTGCTCGAAGAACGAGACTATCCAGTAGCACCTTTGACTCATTTGGCAGTGTTGTGTTTCGAATTCGCAACATTTCGCTTAGAAACTGGGTGCAACATTCATTGCTGTAACGCGCAATCGTTCCCTGAGTAGCCTCATCGACGTCAGGTTCTTGAGAGAGGCACCAGAGAGAGTAGAGCGACCGCGAGAGACAGCTCAGAACGAGTGCGAAAAAGAGAAGAGCGAGAATCGTCGAAACGTTGACGGTAGACAGCTGCAACTCGCTTGCAGTCAGGCTCGTGTGTTCTAAGGTCCAAGCTGATCCTCTTGGAAGCAAAGCAAGAGAGAAGTATGGACAAGACGCTGAGCAAGAGGGGTCGGCGAAGCGAAGAGGGCGTTTCCTCGACGATTGCGACCTGTTGGATAGATCGGATGGATTGTCCGCCTATTGTTCGGCTGTATGTATATCGTCGCTACCGAATGAACCCATACAAGTGCCGCGATAAGTGAGATGAAGCAGATTGGGAGCAAAAATTGGTAGGAAAGAGAGAGAATTGTCACAAGAGTTCGTTCTCGCTCCCACACTCACTTGACAGCTCGCCAAACAACTCTACGAGCAGCCAGAAACTTATAGACAGCCAATCCTAGCGCGAGCACACCTTCAATCGGCTTCATTCGACCGCATCACTCGCCAGCACTTGATCTCTCATCGCTTGTTTCGACTCTCCCTCCTCTCCCTCCACTCCCAGCCTCTCAGGAGTGATGGCAGTGAGTCACATACTCTCTCATCTATCTCCTGAATACGCGAGCGGACCACTGACCTGCACATTCGCTGGCCTCTCCAGTCTCATCCAAATCCAACCATCTCGGCACTCGGTCACGGAGCAGAAACTCCAGCAGATGCATTATCAGACTACATTCCTCAATCAAACGAAGTATCGAGGGTACCTTCAACAGCTGGAGATTCGGTAGAACCCGTCAAGCAAGGAGACGATGAAGGAGAAGCAGAGGAGGAAGAGGAGGAGGAACAGGAAGATAGTGAGGTGGAGAGTACTGCTAGTGGTGACGTCGTCATGAAGGAAGGGAATGGAAAGAAGATGACTGCGAAGAAGGAAGCGAAGAAGAAGCTTGACGACAAGGTACGTTCTGCTCTGTTGCATTCCTTTCCCATTCTATGAGCCTGTCGAGTCGTCGATGATTCGCTGATATGCTCTCATCGTCCTCTGTAGCTCGCAAGTAGTCGTTCGAAACAATCCTCCCTCAAATCAGCAGATTCAATCAAACGTTTCACCTACCTACTCGGTCAAACCGATCTCTTCAAGCATTTCTGCGACTTGAAAGCTCAGCGTGATCCAGAATTCGCAAACTTACTGTTGGAAGCTGAGAGTGCAGGAAAGCAAAAGGGTCGGTAAGTTCTACATTCTCTCTCGTACTCTACTGCCTTTTCGATGATACCGACGAAGCTTGTGAACAATGAATAGTCGCGGCAAAGCTGCGCAATCCCGTGGACGAAAGTCTGAGAAGGAAGAAGATGCTGAACTTCTTGCCGAAGGAAAGGGAGATGGAGATGAGGGAGAAGAAGGACCATTCGTCTTCACCGAATCACCTGCTTGTGAGTGAACTTTTTGTGCTAGCTCCTATACAGTCAGGCTAACGCTGGTTTCCTTCGCCCACAGTCGTCAAAGGAGGAAAGATGCGAGAATACCAAGTTCAAGGTTTGAACTGGATGTGCGGTCTTCACTACAATGGTATCAACGGTATCCTCGCCGATGAAATGGTAAGCCACATTCTCTCGTCTGAGATTGCCAACTCTGGACTAACTTAAGGCGACTTCGCAGGGTCTTGGTAAAACTCTTCAAACTATCGCTTTCCTCGGATACCTCAAATTCCACCGAGGCATCCATGGTCCTCATCTCGTCGTAGTGCCAAAGAGTACTCTCGATAACTGGAGGCGAGAGATTGAGAAGTGGGTTCCTGGATTCAACACTGTTAGTTTGACCGGAACGAAGGAGGAAAGGGTAAGTCTACATTTCTCTCCCTCTCTTGCGAAGTTCTGCTTGCGTTGCTGATAATATCTCATTCCTGATTGTAGGCCAAGATCATCACTGAACGCATCCTTCCCGGCGATTTCGACATTCTCATCGCCTCGTACGAGATGTGTCTTCGAGAGAAATCAGCACTCAAGAAACTCTCGTGGGCTTACATCGTCATTGACGAAGCTCACCGAATCAAGAACGTCGATTCAATGCTTTCGCAAATCGTTCGATTGTTCGATTCTCGAGGAAGGATGTTGATCACTGGTACTCCTCTACAAAACAACTTGCACGAGCTGTGGGCTCTACTCAAGTACGTTCATTTCGCTGCTCCACCGAGAGACTGGTGGTCTGATCGGATTTGACCTGTACAGTTTCCTTCTTCCCGACGTATTCTCGGATGTCGCCGATTTCGACGCATGGTTCGAGAAGCAAGCTCCCGCCGAGGAAGTCAAGGAAGAAGGAGAGAACGGTGAAGCCCTAGCACCGAAAACGATCGACAAAGCTGCTGAAGATGAAGCTTCGAACAAGGTTGTCAAACAACTTCACTCCGTTCTTCGTCCTTTCCTCCTTCGGCGAGTCAAGATGGATGTGGAGAAGTCTCTCTTACCGAAGAAGGAGATCAACGTTTACGTCGGAATGACCGAGATGCAAAGGAAGTGGTACAAGAGTATCTTGGAGAAGGATATTGATGCTGTCAATGGAGCTGGAGGAAAGAAAGAAGGAAAGACTAGGTTACAGAACATTGTCATGCAACTTCGAGTGAGTCTCGCTCTCCCTCTCTTCTCACCGTTTGAGGGTCTCGCTGACTCGGATCCTCGCGAAAACAGAAATGCTGCAACCACCCTTACCTTTTCGACGGAGCCGAACCTGGACCTCCTTTCACCACCGATGAACATCTAGTCGAAGCCGCTGGAAAGATGTTGGTACTCGACAAACTTCTCAAAGCTATGAAGGCGAAAGGTTCTCGAGTTCTCATCTTCTCTCAAATGAGTCGTGTACTCGATATCCTCGAGGATTACTGTTTGTTCCGAGAGTATAGTAAGCCCTCCTTTCTTTCTCTCGCTTGCTCGATCATGACTGATTCGGATACTTCCTGTAGAGTATTGCCGACTTGACGGAGGAACTGCTCACGAGGATCGAATGGAACAAATCGACGCTTACAACCAACCTGGTTCAGAAAAGTTCATCTTCTTGCTCACTACTCGTGCTGGAGGTCTCGGTATCAACTTGGTTTCTGCCGACGTCGTCGTTCTCTACGATTCTGACTGGTAGGTTTCTCGAGTTCCGATGATCCTGTCTCACCCAAGTTTGAAGCTGATCTTTGAGACTCCCCTCACTACAGGAACCCTCAAGCCGATTTGCAAGCTATGGATCGTGCTCATCGTATCGGACAAACGAAACAAGTTTACGTCTTCCGATTCGTGACGGAGAATGCAGTCGAGGAGAAGGTTTTGGAACGTGCAGCTCAAAAATTGAGGTTGGACCAACTGGTCATTCAACAAGGAAGATCTCAACCATCTACCAAGAGTACGTTCATCTTGTCCTTTTGAGTGTCTTTCGTCGATACTGATAACGAAAGGTGCGTACAGCTGCGAACAAGGACGATCTAGTCGATATGATTCAACACGGTGCCGAGAAGATCATCAATGCGAAAGAATCGATGACTATCGAAGACGATATCGACAACATCATCCGACGAGGAGAGGAGAAGACGAAGGAGCTCAACTCGAAATACGCTTCACTTAACTTCGACGACCTTCAAATCTTCAATTCTACTGCACAAACAACGACTGAGTGGGAAGGTGAAGAGTACGGAAAGAAGAACCAACAAGCTGCTGCGAACAAACTTGCGAACCTTCTTTGGATCGAACCGACGAAGAGGGAGAGGAAATCAAACTACAACATCGATGGGTACTACAGCAACGCTCTTCAGACTGGTATCGCTCGACCAGGAGCTCGAGGTCCTAGGGGTCCCAAGTCTCTCATCGCGTGAGTTCTCCTCTCCTTGTCAGCCGTTCTCGATTGATACTGAGTCGAGAGCATTTCTACAGCGATGACTACAAGTTCTTCCCTCCTCGCCTCATCGAGATCCAAGAAAAGGAACAGCTTTACCTACGAGTAAGCCCACCATTTCATTCCACTCCGATTGATGAGCTAACCAGACTGCGTCGATTTTCCAGCAACAACGAGAAGAGAAGGCTGTACTCGGAAAGGGAGGAGAAGGTATCACTCCTGAACAACTAGAGGAAGAGCGAGTCGCCGAACAAGCTGCTATCGATAGTGGTCAGTCTTCTCGTCTGGACATCTCCGCTTTTTCTTCGCTTGCTGACCTGGACTCTTTCCGACAGCTGAACCACTTACCGAAGAAGAACAGAAAGAGAAGGAAGAGCTCTCTCCTCTTGGTTTCTCAAATTGGAACAAGAGGGATTTCCAACTCTTCTGTCGCGGTGTCGAGTTACACGGGAAGGACGACTACGCTGGTATCGCTCACGAAGTTCTGACGAAGGATGTCGATCAAGTCAAGGCGTACTCTGATGTCTTCTGGGATCGCTGGTCAGAGATTGAAGGTAAGGGTTTGGTTCACGTTTTCATGATTCACTTCAAACATCGCTCATGAGACGGAATCATCGCACCTTCACAGAATACGAACGCCTCAAGACTCGTTTCTCCACTGCCGATGCCAAGCGTGCGAAGGAAGCTCGTGTCGAGAACCTCATCAAGTCCAAGGTCGCCTCCGTTCCCTATCCTCTTCAACAAATGAAGATCGTGTACGCAAACCAAACGAAGGGCAAGTCTTACTCGGACGATGAGGATCGATTCTTACTCGTCGAACTGGCCAAATACGGTGTTGGAAAGGACGACACTTATGACAAGATCAAGCGAGATATCAACGAATGGCCCGCTTTCCGATTCGACTGGTTCATGAAATCGGTGCGTTCTCTGCCTATTCTCACTCAGTCCTCGTTCTAACTCGCCTCCTATCAATAGCGTACTGCTATCGAGATTGGTCGTCGATGCGTTACTCTTGTCGGTCTCGTCGAGAAGGAGTTCGCCCCCGAAAATGGCGACGAAGAACCGAAGAAACGTGGAGGTCGCAAGTCAACTGGCGAAGCTGGAAGTTCAAACGGTGCTGCTGGACCTTCTACTACTGCTGCGAAGGGCAAGCGAAAGGCTCCCGCTGGAACTGGAGATGGAGCGAGTGACGTCTCTCGAGCTAGCACTCCTGCCGGTCCTGCTTCGAAGAAGGCTAAGAAATAGATCAGAGGTAGATAGAATGGGAAGGAAGGAAGGAGGTTCAGCTTGTTTGTTTCTCGTCGATCGCTTGTTTTACGTTACCTAGTTTTGTAGATTGTTCACTTCTCTCTCTCGCTTTGCTCTCTCTCGATGTGTGTAATTACCCGGCATCTGTTGCTTTTCACGACGATGACGAGGACTGAAAGAGCGGCAGAGAGTGAGATATCAACAAGTTGCAAACCCGGATTTGCTCATCGAAAATCAAATTATCTTTCCTTCGCCGTTCCTTCTCCTCCAGCTTCACCTTCCTCGATCCCCCATCCGGCTTCATCTGCCAAGTCCTCGATACCGTTAGATGTGGTAGGTGGAGGATCTGAGGCCGTAGTGTCGAGTTGAGGTGGAGATTTCGATCGAGGAGGTAAAGAGGGAGGAGCTACTACGGCTGGCTCGAGCTCGTCGACGACGACAGGACGAGGTGGCACCAGCGGCAAAGGTCGAACAGCTTGTTCGATGCGAGGTGGAAGAGCGGGGAGAGGTGCAGGAGTAGAGGTTTCAGGTTGACGAGGTGGGAGAGAAGGAGGAGCGACCTTTTCGATCTCTTGATGAACACTTTCCGAGGGTGTTGGAACAATGGTAACCTCTGATTTCGCGAGAGTGATTGTTGAATCATCCTTCGTCTTCTCCTTGCCATTCAAATCCTCCTTCTTCGTTTCAACGATCGCAGCTCCTCCTCCGAGATGATCCTCGCTGACTAATTTCTTCCTGCTCTCATCGCGGATACCTGGCAGTTGCATCATCGTCGCAGGTCGATAGCCGTACCCCCCTCCAGCAGGACTTCCTCCCATCATTCCTGGAGGTTTCGAAGGTGAGGTCGAGGGCGAAGGAACGGGTAAAGGTTTCGAAGTGTTCAATTGTGGTTGAACGGCGGAAAGGGAAGAGGTCGAGGAAGATGAAACGGGATCGAAGTGTGCGGTTGCGTTTGCGAGGGTAGAATGGGTCGAAGCGGTTGAGGAAGCTCTCATCCGAGAGGGAGAAGCGGTCGATTGAGACTTTGTGTGGGAAGGACGTCGGGGTGAGATCGGAGGCGAAGCTTCCCTCGATTCTGAAGGTCCATAATAAGACGCCTCGTCTAGTCCGGACTTTGCTCGTTTCCTATAATCTCGGTAATCCTCTTGATCCTCCTCCTTCGTAGGTGTCGTCTCTTGCATCAACCCTGCTCCTTCTGCATCAGCAGGTCTCCCAGCTGTGCGTCTAGCATTCCACCCAGCTCCCCATTTCCTCATACTCTCTTTTGCTTGAAGAACGGATTGAGCGAGTGCTTCTTTATCGGCTGCTTTCGCGCGCCATGAAGAGAGGAGAGAAGCAGTGGTATTTGAGGGGATGGCTGATGAGGGAGAATCGACAGAAGCAGATGCGTTATGTGAGGGTGAACGACGGATTGGAGGGGGAGGAGGAGGGAGAGAAGCGGGAGGTGCGACGGGAGTTGGAAGATCGAGATCTGTCGGCTTGATCCATGCTGGTCGATTCGGTAAGGGAGGAGCAGTCGTAGTAGCTGCAAGATCCGGCGAAGACGAAGGGAGTGGAACTTGAGCAGGAACGACGGGTGAAGCAGCGTCGAACGAGATGAGGGGAAGAGAGGCGGAGCTATCGGAAGGTGCAGTGAGGGAGAGATTGCTAGGCTGTCGTTCCGCGGTCGATGGAGGGATCGCTACTTGAGGAGATTCGTCAACTGCCTTCTTCTCCGCCAACTTCTGCTCCACTTCGATGACCGCCAACTCCTTCTCCTTCCTCTCCCTATCCCTCGACTCTGCTCTTTGCGTCAAGATCTCCCTCAGCTTTGCTGCAGAGACTTCTTGTTGTTGAGCTGAGGTCGAAGCTGAAGGTTGAGCTTCGGTTTCGTTGAGGGGAAGGAAAGAAGAAGCGGTAGTCGAAGCTGAACTTGTCGAATCCTGTCGTTTCGTAGCTGGAGGGGGAACTTGAGAAAGAGAAGCGAGAGACAAAGTCGAAGGGGTGGAGACTAGACCTCCTGCATGAGGGGGAGCAGGTGAAGTGGGATTGCTCTTGGTGAACCAACTTGGCGACCTCTTCTTTTCTGCCGCTAGCTTATCCTTTGCCTCTTCACTACTTCCAGCATACTGTTCATCCTTCTTCTCCCTCCAACTCGCCAACCTAGCACTCGCCAATCCGGCCAAACTCGAGACCGATGTCGAAGCGGCAGAATTCGTGCTCTTGATCGAACTCGGTTTCTTCGAAGGTGATCTAGCTTCGAGTGCTGGGTTGTAATAACCTCCTTCCTCCTCAATCATGCTCGAATTTGAATGTCGACGGACACGTTGTCGTGCTTTCTCAACCGTTTCCTTCCCTTCACTGATCAAGACTCCCTCCAACTCTCGAGCTTTCTCTTTCTGACCCTCGTCTTCCAGCGCTCCTTCATCTTCACCTCCTTCGACAAGTGACATGAGATCCGTTTCTCCTTTCGTAGTGGTGTCGGACGAGGATGCTGGAACGTTGAGATCTGGTCGCTCTTTGCGAAGTGCGGCTCCGAAGATACCGCCTCGAGCAGTGGCAGGGAAAGGAAGAGTCGAGAAGAAGGAGAGGTCGTCCATGTGAGGTACAACGATAGATTCGGCAATCTTTTTAAAAACACCCGTCAGTCTAGTAATATGATTCAGAGAGGCCACGCGGGACGTACGACTTCTCGAATCCTCGACTCTATCGGCGAAGTTACGAGACTCCACTTGAGCTGCCTTGTCGAAACGACCGGTTCAACAGCCATTTTGATCTTGGGCATCGAAGTGAATCCAAACCAGATTCGATTCGACGGAGGTTTCTTGATCTTCAACAGGAGAGTTCCCTCGAGTTCTTCCAACACGACTGCGAGTACGAGTCTGACCGAGTAAGGTTTGAACCTCGACGAGATTGAAACAGTAGCGACGGTTTCGATCGTGATCCTTACTGCTCCGACGTATGAAACATGACATTCCATACTCGCTTCACCATCGGGAGTTAACTCCTTCAACATGGGTTTCGAGAATAACGGTGTCGAAGATCCAACGTCGACTTCACGAACTTGAATCTCGGAGAGCATGGAGGGGATCTTGACTCGTTTCAATTTGCGAACGATTCGGGAAGTGATGTAGGATTCGAGAGAGGAAGTGCGGTAGACGGAGAGAAAGATTCGACCGAGGAGTGCGTTGAACCATCTCATGGGGATAGAGTCGGGGAGGGAGTCGATCGAGTCGACGAGGTGTGACATGTCGTCTGATGAGAAGAGGGCTCGGTCTTTGGCAGTTTCGGAAGCGCAAGTCGGTGTGCCGATACGAGAGGCGACAACAAGAGAATGGTACCTATGTGAGCAAGTATGAGTTTTTGTGCAAGCAGAAGAGGGAGATAGGGTACTCACCAATCTTCTTTGTCGGAATTAACTTTCGCAAAGATGAACCAAGGTAAAGGTTTGCCCGTTTCTGGATCGTAAGTAAGCCCTTCCGCCTGTCCTTCGACCTTCTCTGTGGCCTCTGCAGTCGCCGTGCTCTCCGTCTTCTCCTTCCCAGGATCTTCCTCAGTTCTCGCTTTCGGTTTCAATTCGATCGCTGTCCTCTTGACCCAAAACTCTCCATCGACGTTCCCCTCGGGATAGACCACTACATCATGACTCGACACCTCGATCGCCGCCCAACACTCCTGCTGTTCCTCGCTTTCGTAAAGGAACAAGATGTTTTGCTTGAGAACCGCAAAGAATCGATCTTTCGGTTTCGACCTTCTCGGATCCTTCGATCGATTGTCCATGAAAGATCGATACCCACTCGTGAGCATCCCTACATAGGTTCCATCACTGTTTGTGTTGAGTTGAGGTTCGTAAGATCTTCGAGCCGTAATCCATCCTGCCCGATAAACTGTCACTGGTTCTTGATCTTCCTCGTTCACTGGTTTTGAGTTTGGATCGGAGGAGTGAGTGGTGAAATCCGGTTTGGTGAACGAGGGAGAAGGAGGAGGAGGATGAAGAACGACGGGAGAAGTGTAGAAGAGGAAAGCGATGAAAGCGGCGATACAGAGAGGTATGAAGGTGAGACCTCCCAAGACGTATGTCAGGATGAGTGTGAATGCCGTTGCCATCTACTCAGATTGTAGGAGTGGAGAGGATTAGCATTCAGTTCCCCCGCTCAGATTTCGGACATTGACCTTCTCTCCCGATGAGCTTGTAGAGCGTTCCGTATATTGCTCGTACATTGTGAGGTGTGACTTACTCTTGACTACCCTTTCCCACCTAATCTGATCCCGTACAAGTCGAAGAGAGTTGTTCCGAATTCAGTGACGAACTGAGATTGAAGATGATTTGAAGAGGCTGTAATCGGTACTGAGATTGACAGATGGGTATCTAGAGGGTATTGAGGGCCTCTGAGCTTGTTATTCGAGTAGTTGAGGATTGTTGTGGAGTTATTGAACGAGAGGAAGAGTGAGACTCATTCAACTCTTACCTCTCACTATCAACCTGTTCAAGCAACTCGAACGCCCTTGGAGGCATATTCACATCTCTCAATAACGGTATAGAGGCCCGATACAGCCTGAACACCTTCGACTTTGCTGTTTCCTCGCTCTTTCGCAATTTTCATCTCGGATAGGATCTCGCTCTTCTGCAACAGTCAAGGGTGAGTTCGGCACAGCTTGAAAGTGAGGACTAGACCCTCACTGACCTTCCTCATGATCTTACCAGACAGAATCAGCCTCATTCGGCTCCACGATCCTCCTTATCTTCGTCTTTCCCCACGATGCCTCCCCTTCTTCCCTACGACATCCTTATTCAGATCTTCCAACACCTCGATCCGCTCTTCAGCGACACCACATCTCTCATCGACACACCTTCATCTTCCCTAGCAGCCCAGCGCTCACTCGGATCAACCCTTTCCCTCCTCTCGCAAGACTGGCGACCTCTAGGTTCTCGTTACCTCTGGTCAAACTTCATTCTCTCCTTCGCGAAAGAGAACTCTCGGAAGAAACTAGTACTTCTCATCGGAAATGAAGAGATCGCGAAACAAGTCAAGCGACTCTACGTTTACGCGAATATACACGATGTCGAAAGAGCCGTAGGAGTTCCAGTCGAATTCCTTCTCCCCTCGGTCAACACCCTTCAATCTCTTGAACTCGCAACGACTCCCTCGTTCGCTCAACGACTCTTTTCTCAACTCGACTTGACGAATTCGGTAGATCGAGATCTCGCAAATCTTCGCCATCTCACCCTCGACACATCCTACGCCGAATCCCCTCATTACCCTCCCTTCCTTTTGAGCCTCTTACCTCGCTTAACACGCCTCACTTCGCTCAGAGTAATGATCCAGCTTTCCTCCTCCGGCGTTCTCCCTTCACCTCTCTCCACTCCTGCTCATCTGCGACCGCTAAAATCCATTCCTTCACTCAGCTATCTCGTATCAGATACGACATTCGGTCAATCACCTCTCGCAATCCCTCTCCTCGCTTCCCTACTCAATCTGATCGATCCAACCCCTCTCACATCCCTCCGAATCTCCTCCCGCTCCCTTCCTGACTCACTATCCTCTTTCATCTCATCTGCTCCAGCTCTCACATCCCTCAAGATCGCTTCTGACCGGCTAACAATCGAGCAAGCCCTCCCATCCCTCCTCTCTCCCCTTCCCTCCCTCCCTCGTCTCACAGAACTAGAATTTGGGATCCTCCCAGGCTGGACCGCCCCCTTACATCTCCTCCGCGCCTCCCCTCTCGTTTCCTTACTCTTCTCCACCTTCTCCTCTTGTCCGACTCTTCAAGCAATCTCTCTCGATTTCGACCTAACCTCGCACGAGACGCAAACGAGGGAGTACCTGAGGCGTGCGTGGGAAGGAGGAAGGCTGAGATTGTTCGAGTGGTGTGCTTGGACTGCTGTGGCTAGGGAAAGGGTACAAATCACTTATGAGAGAGAAGAGGGTGGATGGATGAGAGAGGAGGAAGGGGTTTCGATTGAATCGATTAGGTTGTAGAGGCCGAGGGGAATCGTTTGAGGAGACGATATACCGAAGGATTGAGCAAGAGGTAGAGCGATGCAAGGTGGTCGTGGAAAGAAGGAGTCAAGTCTGAATGTTGTTGTAATAGGTCTTCTCGTGCTCTCTCATCGCGGAAATGTTGCTGCATTGATTTGGTCTCTCTCTCGAGTGTTCCCGTGAGGTGTTCTCGCGTAAAGAACAGAGTGAGACTCTAGATGACGATGAACAGACGATACAACAATGGAGTACGAAATAAAGGATGAATATGAATATGCGATGATAATGCGAATGAGAAATCAAATATTGATTAGACTACTGGAAAGGACCGTCTCTACCGATCGCCTTCAATCTTTGAAGCTCGAGGACCGTCCTCATCAATCCATTCGAATCGACGTTGAGTCTTGTCAAGATAACCCAGGCTTCTTCGATAGTGTGGAGGTACCATTTATGCACGTCGTCAGCAGCCACCGCCTTCCTCTCGATGACCTTACCTAACAGTGCGAATATGATGATCAGTCGATGTTGAAGCCTCGGAACCCAGGGTTCTTTCGCCGTCCACAATTGCTCCCAATGGAGTTTCTCCCAGGCGAGGAGGCATCCGATCGGATCTTGTGGAGCACACTCCAAGATCGTGCGAAGACATCCATTCTTCTCGCCACATGTGTGTGTCAATTTGCATCTCCGAACGTAGGTGAGATGTCGAACGTTTGCGATACTGGCGTTTCTCGCAGCGTGCTTGACCTCCTCGTCGTACTCGACATCGACCTCTTTCTTCATCACCGAGAGAGCTTCCTATCGAATACGTGAAAACGCTCTTAGTCCCGAATAACCTTGAGAAGACAGAGAGAGCGATTCTTACGCTGAACGACGCGTCCATCCCGTCTGGCGTAGACTCAAAGCAAGAGACGAGCCTTGCGTGCTCAGCCGAACCTGTATCGTACATCGCTTCTTCCACTTCTTCAGCCTCGCGATCCGTGAACGAGGGCCATCGAAATGTCGATGAGATTCCGCAAATTCTTCGATGCGTTGGCCAGATCTGTCATACGGGAGATTTGTATTATCAGACAATCGCCTCGAGGAGATAGAGACGAGTCAGGATAGGATATACAGCGACTTACGAGTTTCTGGTGTTCTTTACCGCAGAATCACATCCACGTGAGCCCTTTCTCAGCACACTGACCGCACCTTGTCTCACACATGACTCCGCAAACCACATAATTGCCGCCTTTCTTGGAGATTGTTGACATGTTCGAGAAGCGAGCAGGGGGAAGGAGAAGAAGGGAAAGAAGCTTGTATCGGAAATTGTTGAGTCCGAAGAGGTATGGGACTGATCGCTCGGTGCAGTAGACTCTATGAAAGGTAGACAGGTCAGCTTCTTCCAGACCGGTCACTCGATTAGTGACGAGAGATGAAAGATTGAGAAACACTCACATCGTAGCCTGCAGGGCCTGAAGATTATTCACCTTCCCTTCCCGATTAGTCTGAGAGATAGCTAGCGAGCTGGATTGCTTGCTGGCGCTGTGATAGACGAAGGAGAGGTGATGTTTGATGAAGAGGGGCAGCGATTCAAGTCGGCGAGGTGAAGCGTGAGGGGTCTTGCGAGCAGCTTGATGATCTCTTGAGGTAATCTGAAGTCTAACGCGAGGATTTGAGCTGAATCTGAAGTGATGGAGGGAAGAGAGAAGAAGAGAGAATTCGTTTCGCTCGTTCGCAAGTCGACACTTCAGCTTCTTTCTCCCTTCTTTCGAGCTTCGACGTCGCTCGAAGGCTTCGGAAAACCGACTGTGAAGGTCGAGAAGTCATTTGACAAGCAGGTGACAAAGATATCCATAATCGAGCGAAGTTCGCAAAATTCAAAACTCTCGATTAGACCTGAGCTGATCGCAAGAAAGACACAAGTAAGTTGCGGAACACGATCAATACCTACACTCGGAAGCTAAAAGATAAAGAGGAAGCAAAACAGTACAGTAGAAAAGGGGAAAGCAGAATCTTTCAACTCGTGAATCGATTTCTTGTTCTAATCTGTTCTCATCCCTCTGCGCTTCACACGCTACACGATACGTCTTCCTACTTCTCTATCTTCCTATCATCCTGATTCATCTCCAGCGTTTCTCCTCCTCTGCCTCACAACAAACTCTTCCGAAATGATCGACTCGAAAGGCCGATCCCCTCCCCATTCTTCATAGACTATATCGACGCCAGGGAACAATTCGTCGACGATGTGTTTTTTGACCACACCGCGATGTGTCACTTGAATTATCTTGTGTCGATAGACTGCATCGAGGTAGAGCGAGCGAAGTGGGAGGTTGATTGGTTTGATCTTGTTGTTGTAGATGTACTGAGCGAATCCAACGAGTTGACTAAAGTCTCCGAATCGCACATGTTGTAATCGAGGCGTGATTTGCGAGGTAAGAGCAAGACCGTAACGGTCGACCGAGCTAGAGTTTTGCGAAAGAAAGGTTCGAAGTCGCTTAATGCGCTCCACCGGACGAGACAAATGTCAACGAAGAGAGCTTCGGCTTGGTCGAGTAGTTGTCGGAATGATGCCTTCTCGAGAAGCTCAGAGAGACGACGTGGGTGATATTTGTTCGAGTAGGGTACGGCGAGATTGCGAAGAGCGGGGAGTGAGGGAGGTCTGAGTCTTGGTAGGAGCGCGTCCAGACTGGCGTAATCCACGGTTAAAGAATCGACTTTTGGAAGAACGAATCGCGAGTTGATCTTGAACGACTCTCCGAACAATCGAAGGTCTCGCAACTCTGCGTCAACAGAAGGAGCAATATCAGACAAGACCACTCGAGAGCAATAGATCCGAAATGACTGACGAGGAAGTTGCGTCAAGAGCGCTAAATTGACCGTCTCCTCCAGATTCGCCAGGGTGAGGACTCGAAGACCTTGACCGTTTCTTGCGAGTCGTTCGAATCGTGACTTGATCGGTGAGAGGGATCCTGAACATTCAATCGAAACTTGACGGATGTACCTCGTCCAACCTTTCGAGTATTCGGCCTTCGATTGCACGGCGATGAGTGCTTCGTTGAGCGTTCGAGGCGAATTCCTCGCGCGAACGTACTGGAACAGCAATGGCAGGGTCTCTTGACGAAGGTGGCGACTGACGAGGCAGAAGGCTTGTAGATTGGCTTGTCGCTCGGCGTAGTTTGAAGAAAGGGATGTGGAAGGAATGGCAGATTCGATGATTTGTCGGACGAGTTCAGGCGGTAGACGGTAGAACATGGTGAATCGGGATTAAGGAGGAAGGGAGGAAGGAAGAACGGTTCGGGATGAAGAAGGGAAGGCTGAGTGTGCGATAAGGGCGAGAAGTGGAAGATGAGAGTTGAGGAAAGGAGGGAGAAAGGGGAGATCGAGAGGAGCAATCGGAAGAAGGAGGGAGAGGTGCGAGGAGAGACGAGACGATGGAATGGAGGAGGACAGTGTAGAGAGCTGTAGAAAGCTGGAAGTGATCTAAGTCATAGTAAGAGAGTCAGAGACTGAACAATCGGAGGGGGAGCGAGAAAGAGAGGGAAGAGAACGAACCCGACTTTTCAGCAACGATAGCAGTAGATCCGATCCAATTGACGAGTAACCTCCTGCGAGCTCGAGTAAGTTTTTCCGAGGAGAGATTTCGGGGGAGTGAGAGGAGTGAGAGAAGAGAGGAGAAAGGAGAAAGCAGTCCTCGCTTTCACCTCCGAAGGAGTTCCGCGGACCTCGCCTCAGTCAACCCACTCTTGCCTATATTGAGGCAGAGCTGGAGAAGGAGCAGCGGAATCGAACTTGAGTCGTCAAAGCTTGCATCCTCCAGCAATTGAGTGAATTGTCCCTTCGGATCTATTGCTTTCGCTCTTCCTCCTTCCCTTATCTACCTACCCTCACTACCTACTCCTGAGCTCGGAAAAAGATAGAGTCCACGAAGCGAGACGAGCGAGCGATTAAAAGAGAGTCGGCGAAGATATGAGAGCTTTTCGGATTGAGCAAGTCGTCGTCAAGGAATCGATTTCAGACTGAGACGCAGATCAAGATGATCAGTCCAATGAGATAGACGAGATGGAGAGATTGTGAAAGCTTACCTATGTTCGACGTTACAGCTGATCTGAGTAGTAAAAGCAAATAATTCGCGTTTCGTCAAGCGTTCCAATTCTTCGTTCATTCGAGCTGTTCCATTTATGCCCTCCCGTCGTTTGTCCTCATTTGACGTCTACTTTGCTTGATCCCTTTCGAGTCTCCTGCGCTCTCTCTGCCTCCTCCAGAATTCAGGTGAGATGACGGGATCAACTTCGAAATCAACCGGTGACTCTCCCCAAACTATTTCGATTGACCTCTGCTGACAGACCTTCACAAACGCCTTGACTGCGTTGGAGAGAGTCAAAGGGAGGATTTGGAAAGCTTGTAGGCTTTGATCTAGATAGAAAGCGGTAGGAATCGGTGATTCAGCTTTGTTGAGAATCGCGGCGATCACGGCGAGAGTTGCCGTGACGTTGGCGAGAGCTCGATCAGACATTGTATCGATGGGGTCTGAGTACAGTCGGATGTTGAGCGGCTGTGTTGACTTGGACAAGGCGACCTGAATCGAATCAGCTCGAGGGGAGCAGTCGACGAGGGTTTTAGTTGCGATATTTTGACGGAAGTCGGCGTTCAAGGTCGTCCAGACGTCGAGGTCGATTGAGAAGACATCGAGCTGAGGAAGAAGCGCGAATATCTCCGTCTCGAGGAGGTATTCGGCGTACTTTTTCTCGGCGTCGACGAGCGCGAAAGCTTGTAAAGATGGCACGACGGCCGGTGTGAGCAGGGCCTGTAACGTACTTAGCGATGTTCTATGTAGTGTGAGGGATTGGAGGGCGGTGAGGTCGAAGAGGCTAGTCAAGGAAGGACAATCTATCGAGACGTGAAGGTCGGAAAGATCTGTTACAACACAATCTGAGATCCCGTTTGTAAGAGAATGGTGGCAAGGGCGTACGAGCTAGAGGCATTGAAGGGAAGGCATGGAGGCCACGAGTGGCTAGCACGAGCTTCCCGAGTGACGACTCACTTTCGATGAGCTGTTGAAAGCTTGCCTCAAGAACACGAACGCCAAAGCCCCTGCCAAGGACTAGCTGTCGAGTGCAGAAAGAGCGACGCTCTTTGCGAGCTAGGGACAAAACGGAATCCGTTCGATTCTGCGACGTGATCCAGATGATTTC
>Ga0308169_10000383_pt1 | contig 69503 bp, 66 predicted proteins | sample PhyBR1_2_FD_202139 | JGI IMG/M metagenome (GOLD analysis project Ga0308169, IMG submission 202139) | Phyllosphere microbial communities from UC Gill Tract Community Farm, Albany, California, United States - DLSLSB.R1 | ecosystem: Host-associated > Plants > Phyllosphere > Unclassified | place... | reverse complement strand
CGCGCGCGCTGCGAGGGGCAGCGTACGAGTCGTCGAACATGCTGTCGCGGCGCGAGGTCGAGCCACGGCGGCGGCGGGACGAGGTCGGCGGGAGGTACGCCTCGGGGTCCGAGTCCGTCTCGTCGCCGGCGCGGATCGACGAGTACTGCACGGTGACGAGGCGAGTCAGCGACCGAGCCAGGCGATTTGAGAGAAGTAGAGGAGAGAGAGAGGGACGCACCTTGTCCTCGCGATCGAGGTCCTCGCGGTTGCAGTCGAAGACGACCGTGACGGGCCAGAAGCTGCGAGTCGCAGTGCGCTCGAGTCAGTCGCTGCGCCGAAAGGACGGCTCAATCCGTAAGAGAGAGAGGGACGGACCCAGGGTGCGTCACGGTGAAGTGGATGGTGCCGTCGGCCTCGTCCTCGGAGCCGATCGGGGTCCACGACGACGTCTCGCAGCTGCGCGGCGTGACGAGCGAGGGGCGCGACGGCGGGAGGCTGCCGACCATGACATGGACGAACGGGTCCATCGGCGTCGGCTGTGTGCGCGGAGGGGATGCTCGTCAGACACGGTCGAGGAGAAGGAGAAGGTCGCGAGGGGAGTGTCACGCACGTCCTCGGTGAAGAACCTGCGCGCAGAGGACTGGGTCAGTAGCCGCCCGAGCTCGAAGAGATCCGAGAGGAGTACGCACTGGACGGTCGAGCGGTGGACCTTGCGGACGCCGGCGCGAGTGAGGAACTCCTCCGAGTGCGAGGCGAACGACATCTTGGAGAGGGCGTGCTGGTAGCGCGCCGTGATGCGAGCCTCGGACGTGTCGAGACGCTGGAGGTAGCCGGCAGCCTCGAGGCCGGCGAGGAACTTGGGCCTGTGCGCGAAGACGAATTGTGAGCGAAAGGAGGACGAGGAGGAGGAGGGAGAGGGGCTCGTGCTCACTCGGAGAGCGGGTCGTCGTTGGCCGGGGGCGGGCCGTAGCGGGACGAGTAGGGGGCCATTGCTGAAGGTCTGTAGGCGGACGGAGAAGCTGGAAGAGCTCGACGGGCTGGTGGAGAGAGGAGAGAGAGCAAGAAGCGAGGCGAGCCGTCCTTGACCCGAGCACAGCGACGGCTCCGCGGACAGTCCGTGGAGCTGCGCGTTCCTCGCGGTCCAAGGCTTCCGCCAGGGGGTCCGCCGCACAGGAGGAGCGCCCCTGAACGAAGGAGCGTGCGGCGTACGGACGAACGAAAGATCGCCGTCGCCGCCAAAGGAGCGGCGCGCGAAGCTGGCGGCACAAGCCTGCGTGCAGAGCAGCTGGGAGGGCGAGCACGAGAGCGCAAAAATGCTGCATGGACCGAGGCTGAGCTGTGAAGCGGTGAGGACGAGAAGCCGCGGCGAGCTGGAGAGCGACGCGCGTCAAGCCCGAGTGCGAAGTTGAGCGAGCGCTCGGTGCGCCCGACCTTGCGAGAGCCGCAAAGTTGCGCTTCGCCGGGTCCCCGAGGCGATGACTTCACGTCGAGCGCAGGCCAAAGCAGAGACGGTGGACTCGGTCGGGAGAGAGGGGGGAGGAGGAGGGGAAGGAAGCGGGGCCCGCGGCGCTGCGGTCGCTAAGGGGCACAGCGGACGACGACGCTCTCTCTCTCCCTCCCTCTCCTCACTTCGCTCTCTCCTCCCTCACCTACCACCACCACCACCACCACCACTAGATCAACATGGGCGTCCTCGACGTTGTCCCCGTACGTCGCTCCCCCAGTCGCTCTCCCCCTCCCTCCCACCTCGCGAGCCCGGCTCGACCGACATCGACATCATCCGGATTCGACCCGATTCTTCTCGCCGACCATGGTGTCGCTCGTGCAGCTCGCTGACCGTGCTGTTCGTGCTCGCAGGCTGGCGTCATCACCGGCAAGAACCTCGTTGCTCTCTTCAAGCACGCGAAGGACAACCACGTGAGCCTCGTCGTCCTCCTCCTCCTCGGGTGACACCGGGCACGAGTTCGCTCGCCCGTGAGCAGCTGCTGACTCGCTCCTCTTGCCCCTGCAGTACGCCATCCCCGTGAGCTACACCTCCTCTGCAGCTCGCACCTCGTCAAGGCCGGCGACTGAGCGCATCGATGGATCGTCTCGCTGACCCCGCTTCCTCTCCTCCTCTCCTTACCCCGGATCCCTCTCGTTACAGGCCTTCGTGCGTTCACTCTCCTCGCACCTTCCCTGTCGTGCGCGCGCAAGGGCTGACTCGAACGCACGCGCTCGCAGAACTGCACCTCGTCGTCGACCGTCGTCGCCGCGCTCGAGGGCGCCCGTGACTCCAAGTCGCCCGTCATCATCCAGGTCTCGCAGGGCGGTGCCGCCTTCTTCGCCGGCAAGGGCGTCAAGAACGGCAACCAGGAGGCGTCCATCGCCGGCGCCGTCGCTGCGGCCCACTACGTCCGCGCCATCGCGCCGACGTACGGCGTCCCCGTCGTTCTCCACTCGGACCACTGCGCCAAGAAGCTCCTCCCCTGGTTCGACGGCATGCTCGACGCCGACGAGGCCTACTACAAGGAGAAGGGCGAGCCCCTCTTCTCGTGCGTGACCTTCCCCCACCTCGGCTCGTCTCGTCTCGGCCGGCGCACGTCCTGACGCTGTGCCCCGCTCGCTCGCAGGTCGCACATGCTCGACCTCTCGGAGGAGTCGAAGGAGGAGAACATCGAGACCTGCGTCAAGTACTTCACCCGCATGGCCAAGGTCGACCTCTGGCTCGAGATGGAGATCGGCATCACCGGCGGCGAGGAGGACGGCGTCAACAACGAGAACGTCGACAACGCCTCGCTCTACACCCAGCCCGAGGACATCCTCGACATCCACAACGCGCTCCACGCCATCTCGCCCATGTTCTCGATCGCGGCCGGCTTCGGCAACGTCCATGGCGTCTACAAGCCGGGCAACGTCGCCCTCCGCCCCGAGCTCCTCGCCAAGCACCAGGCGCACTGCCACGAGCAGCTCAAGAGCGAGAACAAGCTCCCCATCTTCCTCGTCTTCCACGGCGGCTCGGGCTCGTCCAAGGACGAGATCACGACGGCGGTCCAGAACGGCGTCGTCAAGATGAACGGTGCGCTCGCCTCCCCCTCACCTCGCCCCACCTCTCCCTCTCGCTCTGCGCCGAGCGCACGTCGCTGACGTCGCTGTCTCACGCTCGCAGTCGACACCGACACCCAGTGGGCCTACATGACCGGCCACCGCGACTACTTCCTCTCGAAGCAGGACTACCTCAAGCAGCAGGTCGGCAACCCCGACGGCAGCGACAAGCCCAACAAGAAGTACGCCGACCCGCGTGTCTGGGTTCGCGAGGTGCGTCCTCTTCCTCGTCGTCGTCCGCCCCGATCCTCTCCCTCGCTCTCCCTCCCTCGCCCTCCTCACTTGCAGCACGAACAGACATTGACTCCATCTCTCGCACGCCATGCAGGGTGAGCTCACCATGAAGAAGCGCTGCCAGGAGGCGTTCCACGACCTCCTCAGCGAGAACCAGCTCTGAGCGGTGGATGGGCGGGCCGCGGCCGACCTTTTGTGCATGACCTGAAAACGAGCAGTACGTTTCACTGTGACCTGTCCGGCTTGCGCACCGAGAGTACGACTGCGCGCACGAGCGAGCGCGCGAGCAGCCAGACGGTCGAGCCGAGAGCAAGAGAGGACCGGGCACACCTCGTCGCGCGCGAGCGATTCCCTTGCTACGTAGCCAGCCTAGCTAGCTTGCAGTGCATCGTCAGCCTTCCCCAGCTCTCAAGATAGAGCGTGAGCGCTGCCTCGCCTCGAGATGCAGCCGGGCTTCATCAGCTCGTCGCCGCTCCTCCTCCTCCGACCACCTCATCCGCCGGGCTCACGGCTGCCCGGGATAGCTTCAGCAAGGTCTCACGGCACCGCACCCACCGCTCGCACCAGCCGCACCTGTCCTCGAGCTCCCCAGCGCACGCTCCGGGCCCCACAGCAGAGCGAGCCGGACAGCCTCCCTTCCTCAGGTGCGTGCAGCTCCCTTGCTGGCTCCCCGAGGCGCGAGCTGACTCCCTGCCAGCCGCCCTGCAGCCACGATGACGCTCATCCCGACCGCGCACGAGCAAGCCCACACCCCGCCCACCTCGGTCGACTTCCCGCACGAGATCCTCTGCGCCATCCTTCACCTCTGCGTCCCGCCGTTCGGGCACACCAAGCTCGAGATCCGTCGTCGTCGGCGCGCGCTGCGTCGCTTCGCCCGGGTCAACTCGTGCTGGTACGCCGCCGCGCTCGACGAGGCCGTCCGCACCGTCTTTGTCAACACGCACGCCAACGGCTGGAGCCAAGACGAGGCGACGGCGACGCGCTGGGTGAGCGAGGCCAAGGAGCACGCCGACAGGAGGGGCCGCGGCATCCGCGAGCTCGTCCTCTTCGGCGAGAAGCATCTGCCGGCCAAGTCGGTGCAGGCCATGTTCGAGCAGTTCGGCCAGCTCGAGCAGCTCGTCGTCGTCAAGGGCCGGAACCCGAGGTCTCTCATCGGCTCTACGTGTGCGTCCTCACCTCCCTCTGGGTCCTGCTCCTCTCCTTCGTGCCGAGCTGACTCGCTCTCGCACAGCTGTTAGCCGCCTGCAGGTCCTCAACACTGCCTCGCCGTCGTTCTTCGGCGTCTACTCGAGCGTGCGCCGCCTCGACCTTGTCGGCTGTCGCGGCGAGGCCCTTCCCTCGACCCTCACCGTCACCAACTTCCCTTCGCTCGACACGCTCGTCCTCGACCTCCTCCCACCTCGCGCCCAAGTGCCGGCCGGGACGTACCAGGGCCTGGGCGAGGACTACAAGCCGCCCAACGTACGTGCACTCGCCGTGCGCGGCAAGGCGCACCCCTTCCTGCGCGAGTTGCTCGGTCTGCAGACGCGGCTCGAGCACCTGTACCTCGGCGTCCCTCGCGTCGAGACGTTCACCTACCTGCACATCCTCAGCTGCTCGATCACGTCGCTCTGGATCGAGCACCGAGTCGCCGAGCAGCTCGAGCCAGACCCGGCCGTGTTCCTCGGGCTGCCGCAGAGCCTCTGGTCGATGTCGGCGACGGCGTTCGACCACACGTCGCTCAAGCGCGTCGGCCTCTCGTACAGCGACTCGCCCGATCAAGTCGTCGACCTTTTGGACGACTGGCTCGTCTCGTTCGCGCGCGGCGTCGCTCAGGCCATGGCGGCTCGCGGGCTCGACCTCGAGGTGCGGTGGGCGACGCCGGCGTGCGTGCTCGTCGAGTGGGACCCTCGTGCGTCGTCGCTCTCTCCTTCACTCGCGTGCTCGCTCGCTGCCCAGCTCGAGCGACGCTGACGCCGTGCACGAACCGCCCGCAGTGCGTCAGGAGGAGCCGGCGCGCTTTCTCGCCTTGACCGTGTGAGTCCGCTCTCTCCTTTCTCTCTTGCGGTGCTCTGTACCTTCTCTGCGTCTTTGCCAATGCAAGCTCGTGTGCACTCCTTGCGTACGAGAGGAGCGAACCCGGTGAGAGAGCTGCGACTGTATGCGCTCGCCCGCCCGCGACGACTTGGGCTGCGCCGGCCGCTCGCCTCTTGGTCTTCAACCACGCGCGCCTTAAATTTCCGGCCTGCTTCCTCGCGGCTCGGGGCCTGCGCTCTTGACTGAGTGCAGGGCCCACACAGTCGACTACAGCAGTCGGACCAGACAGCGTCGCCAGACGGACGCCCAAACGCCGGCTCTCGACTCGTTCGAGCTGCTCGGCCGCCCTCTTCAAAACAGTCGCCTGAGCTCATTCCCGGACGATGGGTAGGACCTGACCCCGGTTGAAGTGCTTCGTGCGACTACCTGGAAGAGTGTACATCCCCTCCCTCCTCCAGCATCCCCCTCGTCGCCCTCGCCCTCGCCTTCGCCCTCATCGACCACCACCTCGCCTCGCCCGCCTCTCGTCGCTCTGCAACCCGCATTTTTTCCCTCGCCATCGACCGAGCCCGACCCGAGAGCGTGCAGGGCAGCGGTGCAGCAGGACTGGAGAGCGGGCCGGGCAGCTGCGGGTCGTCGGCGAGGACGGCGAGCGCAAGAGGGACCCGGGCGCGCGAGGAGCTCGTCGCTCTCGCTCCGGCGCCCTAGGTGGACGGCGCGCTCGCGCGACTCGTCGAGCTTGGCGGTCTAGGCAGCTCGTGCGGCGGCAGGGACCGGCGGGTGAGGCGGTGGGCGAGGCCGGGCACGGCTGCGGCTCCTCAGGTGCGTCTCTCCCTCTCCGTCTTCTCCCACCCTCTTTCGCTCCCTCGCGCCCAGCGACGACACTAGCATTAACCTGCCAGGCAACCGGGGCGCTGCGGCGCTTCCTCCCGTGCTCCGGGAGGCCCGGCATCGAGCCTCGACCTCGTCCGACGGCGGCTGTCTTCCCTGGCGGCCGCTCGAGGTGCGGTCGAGGTGCCGGCGCGGGTCGCGCATGATGCTCAAAAGGCGATTCTGAGGGCGTGTGGGAGCGCGCCGCACAGCACTGCACCCGGGCTCGAGCACTTCGCTGACCTCGTCCTCGTCGTCGTCGCAGCTTCTCGCCCTCTCCTCGCTCCCTCTGCACCTCGCACTCTTCTTGAGCGGCGCCTCAGCTCCTCACGTACGTTCTACTCCTGTCTGCGATGCTGCAGGTGCAATGCGAGCTCGTTGTCGTCCTGGGCAGTCCGTCGCGAGCTGCGAGAGGGGCCCTTGCGTCTCGAGAGCTTCCTCTCCCTCTCGGTCTCGACCAGGGAGTCGCTCTTCTGTACGAGAAGGACATCTTCGTCAGGATGAGTCTACCCAGGCGAGGAACGATGCCGTGAGAGAGCCAGCCCCGCGGTCGTGTCGTCGCCCTCCCCACCTGGCCTCAACCCGCTCGCTCTCGCTTTCTCAAAGCCGCTCAGAGGCCGCCAGAGCCTCGTCAGCAGCCAGTCGAGACCGATGGACTCGAACTTGCCGCCGTTCTCGTTCTTCACTGCGCCAGAAGGTGCGCCGTTCTCCTCGTCGTCCCACCCCGCTCGGCAATCGCCCGCTCCCCTCTCGAACACCAGGCTGACGCCGAGGCACACACACAGGAGTCTACACCCTCGTCTCGAGCCTCAACGTCCCCGCGCCAGGCGCACCCAGCGCCGCCTCGTCCCCCTTCACCCCCTCGGGCGGACCGGCTCCCCCCGCCTCAGCCGGCCTCGGTGGTCCCGTCGCGCCCGCGCCCGAGCAGCCGCCCGCACCACCGTCCCACCCAGCACGACTCGCCGTTGTCGCCGTCCAGCTGCCGAGCAAGGAGGGCGGCGCAGGCGGAGGAGGCGCCGGCGGCATGTCCGGCCTGGGCCTCTCTATCGGGCGCGGCAAGGGCAGGGACGACGCGCCCGGCGCGACCGCCATCCCGGGCGCAGGGGCAGACGGAGCGGCGGGCTACGGCGAGGGTGGCACGAGCGGCGGCGGCGCAGGACCAGGAGGCCCGAACGGCCAGGGCGGCGCGCCGTCGAGCCCTGTGCCGAAGCGCAAGCCGCTCACGAGCTCGTTCTCGATGCTCGGCGGCCTCGCCCTCGCCGCCGAGGGTGCGGCGACGTCGCGACCGGCGCGAGCGCTCAAGGGCTCGAGCTCGTCGTTCGTGCGCAGCTGGGAGGGCCTCCCGCTCTCGCAGGTCCAGCTGCGCGGCATCGGCGACGCCAACGCAGGTCGCGACACCGTCTTCGGCTTCCAGACGATCGGCAAGGCGCTCGCCATGAGCGAGATCGCCAAGGGCAAGGTGCGTCCCTCCGCTCGACCCTCTCCTCCTCCTCGTCGAGGAACACTCGCTGACTAGCTCTCGCCCGCTTGCCTCTGCAGGACGCGCTCGCCAAGATCGTCTTCGCCTCGTTCCCGACCTGCATCGACGCCAACCAGCACACGGCGTCGGCGTCGCAGATCGACGTGCTCATCGGCTTCGCTACCGGCGACATCATCTGGCTCGGTGCGTCCCGCGCCCAGCTCTTGTCTGCAGCGTGCTCAACAAGCTGACTCGACCCTTTCTCGCTCGCAGACCCGCTCACGGCACGGTACTCGCGCTACAACAAGTCGGGCTGCATCACGTCGTCGCCCGTCACCTCGATCCTGTCGCTCCCCCCTGCTCCTCCGACCTCGCCCTCGTCACCCTCGCTCGACGGCGGCCTCCCCTCGCACCGCTCGAACCTGTTCGTCACGTCGCACGCCGACGGCTCGATCGTCCTGTGGGACAAGGACAAGGAGGACTGGAACGGCTTCGTCGCCCTCCCCTTTCCTGCGCCGCCCGGGTCGGCGGTCAACTCGCCGACGCTCGGTGGAGGCGCCGGCGCCTTCTCGCGCGACGGCGAGTGGGCCCTCGGCGGTGCGACATCGGGCGCCGCGGCAGGACGGCCGGCCAAGAGCGCGGCGGGGCAAGTCGACATGGTCGTCAGCCGGCCGCCGACGACGGACCGCAAGGGTCAGAACACGGCCAAGCACAACCCGGTCGCACACTGGAGGCTCAGCACGAAGGCGATCACGGGTGCGTCGACGAGCTCCTCTCGCTTCTGCGTCTTCTCCTCGTCGAGCTGAACCCTCTCGGAGCCGACGCTGACTCCTTCTCGCCCGCCCTGCGCAGCCTTCGCCTTCTCGCCCGACTTGACGCTGTGCGCTGCGGTCGGCGACGACGGGTGCCTGCGCATCATCGACGCCGTCGAGGAGAAGTGCGTCCTCCACCTTCCTCCACCTCTCGCTTCTTCCCCGCCCGATCAAGCCAGCTGACGCTGTCCCTTCGCGCGCAGACTGCTCGACGTCTTCTCGAGCTACTTCGGCTCGCTCAACTGCGTCGCGTGGAGCCCTGACGGCCGCTTTGTCGTGGTGCGTCGGCTTGTTCCTCTCGGCCCGCTCGACCCTCTCGAGGAACGAGCTCTCTGACCTCTTCACTTCTGCGCGCAGACCGGCGGTCAGGACGACCTGTGCACGGTGTATGCCCCGCTCGAGCAGCACGTCGTCGCACACTGTCAGGGGCACGCGTCGTGGGTGACGGGCGTCGCGTGGGACGCTTGGCGGAGCGAGGACCGCACCCTGCGCTTCGCCTCGGTCGGCGAGGACTGCAAGCTCGTCCTGTGGGACCTCTCGAGCGCTTCTTTGACTCGGCCAAAAGCTCATGTGCGTCGCCTGCCCTCTCCTCCCGACGCTCGTCCGGCGGTCGGACCTCTCGCTGACTCGGTGTCCCTCCTCGTCCTTGCAGGCTCACCCGCACGCCCGGCGCCACTCGACCTCTTCGCAGACGTCGATCCATCGTCGCTCGATGAGCGAGTCGGGCCCGCAGCCGCCACTCGACCCGCTCGAGCGCGTCGGGCCGGCGTTCCACCCTGCGCCTCGGCGCGACGACGTGTCGCTCCTGCAGCCGATCATGGTCAAGGCGCTGTCGACCGACCTGTTCTCGGACGTGCAGATCCTGCCGGAGTACCTCGTGCTCGGGACGAGGCTGGGCCACGTTCTGCAGTTTGACCGGCCGCCGACGGGTGCGCTCGAGGGGCTCAACAGCGAGTTTGCGGCGTCGGTGGTGCGGATCGACGCGCGGGCGAGGTAGGGTGACCGAGTCGTCGCATTGCAGAGACCATCGCAGCCGTGAAGCGCTCGTGAGAGGTTCCGCTGCGAGCGAGAGCAAGGCCGACCGTCGGCGGATCCGGAAGTGGCGCCGGCTCCCCCGGCGGGCCGAACGACGACGACGTCGCTGTTGCCTCCTCGCCTCGCTCCTCGTCTCTCTCCACCACGACGCGCTCATCCGCTACATGGGCCCTGTACCCACCACCTCGCCCGTCACGGGCAAGCCTGTGCCCGACCACTGGGTGCACAGCTCGTCGGCCCAGTTCCGCCTCACCGACGGCCGCACCCTGCTCCTGCGCGGCATCAACCTCTCGTCGTCGGCCAAGACGCCCCGCGGCCAGCCCGGGTACCAGCTCGACGGCTTCTGGGAGGGCGCCAAGGAGGAGCGCGACGTGAGCTTTGTCGGCCGCATCCTCGAGCTCGACGAGGCCGACGACCACCTCGAGCGGCTCAGGCGGTGGGGGTTCAACTGCCTGCGCATCGTCACGACCTGGGAGGCCATCGAGCACGCTGGACCGTGCGTCCCGCTCTCTCTGTCTCCCTCCCTCCCTCCCCCCTCTCGGTCGAGCGCATCGGCTGACCCCCACCTCGTCGACTCTCGCAGCGGCAAGTACGACCAGGCCTACCTCGACTACGTCGTCGAGCTCCTCCGCAAGTGCAAGCAGTTCGGCTTCCGCTGCTACATCGACCCGCACCAAGACCTCGTGCGTCCCCTGCCCCTCCTCGACGGCGACGACAACGACGACCCGCTCGAGCGCGCTGACCCTCGCTCCTCCTCGTCCCTCGCAGTGGTCTCGCTTCTCGGGCGGCTCGGGCGCGCCGTACTGGACCCTCCTCGCGTGCGGCCTCGAGCCGCAGAACTTTACTCGCACGCGCGCCGCCGTCATCGAGTCCGAGTGGCCCGACGCCGCCTCGCCCGACCCGGCCGCCTTCCCGCCCATGATCTGGGCGACCAACTACCAGCGCCTCGCCTGCTCGACCATCTTTACCATGTTCTTCGCCGGGCGCGACTACGCCCCCAAGTGCATCATCGACGGCGTCAACATCCAGGACTTCCTCCAGTCGCACTACCTCGCCGCCATGCGCAAGCTCGGCGAGACGATCGCGGCCGCGGGCGACCTCCTCGACGAGTGCGTCCTCGGGTGGGACTCGATCAACGAGCCCAACCCGGGCTTCCTCGGCACGGCCGACCTCGGCAAGCACAGCAAGGAGAGCGTCCTGCGCGTCGGCCCGACCCCGACCGGCTTCGAGGCGCTTCGGCTCGGCATGGGCGACAAGCTCACGGTCGAGAACTGGAAGTCGGGCCCGCTCGGACCTGCGCGCGACGGCAGCGTCACGGTCGACCCGCAGGGCACGGTCGCCTGGCTGTCGCCCGCCGCCGAGCCCGACGGCAAGTCGCCCTGGGGCTGGACGCGCGACCCGGGCTGGAAGCTCGGGACGTGCGTCTGGGCGCAGCACGGCGTCTGGGACGTCGAGTCGAGGACGCTCCTCCGTCCCGGCTACTTCGACGAGTGCCACGGCGCCGTCGGCGCCGCCGCCGCTCGGTCGGGGACCGAGCGCGAGGTCGACTTCGGCGCCGACTATTGGCTCCCGCACTGGCGCTCGTACGCCCGCATGGTGCGCGAGGTGCACCCCGAGGCCATCCACTTCATCCACAGCCCCGTCTTCCAGATCCCGCCGACCATCGACGGGCCCGAGGTCGGCAACCGCGCGGCGCACTCGTCGCACTTCTACGACGGCCTCACGCTCGTCACCAAGCACTGGGTGCGTCCCTCTTTCTCCTCTTCCTCTTTCCATGTCTGTGTGCGACTCTGGGGGCTGATGGTGCGCCTCTTGCTCGAGCAGAACTGGTTCAACGCCGACGCGATCGGGATCCTGCGCGGGTGCGTTCCTTTCTCTCGCTCGCCCTCGCTCTCCCTCTTCCCCGAGTCGAAGCTGATGCACATCTTCACGCTCGCAGCAAGTACGCCTCGATCGTCCTCGGCGTGAAGGTCGGCGAGGCGGCGATCCGGCGCTGCATGCGCAGCCAGCTCGGCGTCCTGCGGCAAGATTGCTTCGACAAGCTCGGCCAGTACCCGACCATGATGGGCGAGATCGGCATTCCGTACGACCTCGACAAGAAGAAGGCGTACGAGGACGGCAACTACGCGACGCAGGTCCGTGCGCTCGACGCCAGCCTGAACGCGTGCGACGGCACCAACATCCTCAACTACACCGTCTGGTGCTACTGCCCCGACAACTCGCACAAGTGGGGCGACAAGTGGAACGGCGAGGACCTGAGCGTGTGGAGCCCGGACGACGCCGTCCAGATGGCGAGCGCGCAGACGGCGGCAGCTCGTCGCGCACGCCGGCTCGGGAACGTCAACCACGACCAGGTCAAGGGCATCCACGCCAAGCCGTCAACCTCTACGTCCACCTCGACCTCGGCCTCGACGTTCGAGGGCGGCTCGGGCGCCGTCACGCCCGTCGACGACCCGCTCCACCCGATCAACCTCAACGACGGCGCGCGCGCCCTCCCCGCCTTCGTTCGCCCCTTCCCGGTCAAGACGGTCGGCACGCCGACGTCGATCGACTTCGAGATCAAGTCGTCCAAGTTCAAGCTCGAGGTGCGCGTCGACGCCGACGACGTCGCCGACCCGGACCTCGCCACCGAGATCTTCATCCCGCTCGCCCAGTACGCCGCCCACCCGCAAAAGGTCAGCTACCACGTCCGAGCCGCCGCCAAGATGCACCACCCGGGCAGCAAGATCAAGCACCCCAAGTCGGGCGACGTCCAGCTCGCGCTCGACCAGGAGGGCGAGGTCGACGGGTCCGAGGGCGAGCACGACGGCGCGCCGCACGACCTCGCGCTCAAGGTCAAGCTGTCGGCAGGCCGGTACGAGCTCGACCACGAGAACCAGCTCTTCAAGTGGTACTACCCGCGCCCGACGTCGGGCAGCGTCGTCGTCAAGCTCGAGCTCGAGCGCGTCGGCGGGGCCGTTCCTTTGTGGAAGGCTCAGTGGTACCGTGCGTTCTCTCTCTCTCTCTCTCTCTGTTTCGGCTCGCACTCGCGCTTCTTCTGACGCTCTCTCTCGACGCTCGCAGGGAGCGGCTGGGAGCGCCTGGAGGAGAAGAACTGGCAGGGCAACACCTGCGCGCTCCTCGGCGTCTCGCTCCTCGGCGCTGCCGGCGTTGCAACAGCGTTCATGCGCAGCTGAGCGTATCACGAGCACCGTGTACATGTCCTTTTGTCCATAGCTCTCGCGCCGTGTAATGCAGTTTCTTCTCCAGCGCCTCATCGGGTCCATGCGAGCGAGCGACTCCTTGCTCTCGCTCGACGTGCACGCGCTCGAGCCTCTCGGTACTCAGGGAACGAGAAGGTGCAGCTAGAGTTTCGGTGCGACTGTCCGTCGAGTTGCTACAAGCACAGAGAAGAGAGACGAGGTAGAGAGGAAAGGAGGAGGGGAAGAGGGGAAAGCGGGTCCGACAGGTAGGGCGAGAGGAGGGACGAGGGAAAGGGCGAGCTTTTAGGGTACGGCGGGTGCAGTGCGAGGAAGAGAAAGCGAAGAGACGACTGGCTATGCGAGAGAGAGAGGAGAAGAGAGAGAAAAGAGAAAGTCGGCGAGCCTAGTAGCCAACGCCTGCGAGCGGCGAAACAGTTGCCAAGTCGTCAGCGAATGCAGCTGACCGAAGCGAACGTTCACGAGAGAATGACGCACCGTTGAGGTGGCCCGCACCGGCATCGAAGGGCCCGCCTGTGCCGTTCTGCTGCGCACCGAACGCGCCGAAACCGCCAAAGTACGGCTGGGGCGGCGGTGGCGGCGACCCGAGCGGCGAGAACGCCGGGTTGAAGCCGCCGCCGTCGCCGACCCTGAGCGCTGAGAAGGGGTCGGGGCTGCTGATCGAGGGGTAGCCGGGCGAGGCGGCTCCTCCTCCTCCACCGCCGCCGACCCCGCCTGGGCCGAAGCCGGGCGAGAACGGCGGCACGCCGGCGTGCTGCATGTGCGGCGAGCGCGCAGGCGACGCTGGACCGCTGCTCGTCGAGCCGGGAGGCGGGAACGAGGGCGAGTAGGGCGAGCCCGGGTTGAAGAAGGAGGGGGGAGGGGGGAGCGTCGCGCCGCCGCCGTAGTACGGGCTCGGGTAGCCGCCGTAGCCGTTCGGCGCGCCGTACTGCTGCGGGTAGCCCATCGGCGGCGGGCCGTAAGGGTACGACGCCATGGCGGGCGGGCCGAAAGGCTGATGCTGCGGGTGGAGGTGGTGCGAGTTCGGGTGCTGGTGGTGGTGGGGGTGATGCGGCGGCGGCGGCGGCGGTGGACCGAGAGGGCCGCGACGCTGGAAGTGCGGAGAGGCCGGGTGCGGCGAGGAGGGAGGAGGAGGAAGGCCGTACGGGCCGCCGCTCGGACCGCCAAAGCCCTGCTGCGGCGACGCGCGCGGGTTCTGGCGCCCGCCGTACTGGCCTTGGCCCGGCGGCGGCGGCGTGCTGCCCGGCGACGGACCGAAGTACTCGCCGCCGACCTCGTCGATGAGCTTGCGGAACGCCGGCGCGCCCTGCACGCCGAGCGTCTCGACGGCCTCGTTGACGCGAGCGAAGACCCGCTCGCGGCGCTCGTCGCTCAGGTGGCTCGAGGCGGCAATCTTGTGCACGCACGCGACGCCGTTCATGTGGTCCTTGAGGACGTCCTCGAGAACCTTGACGTCCGGGTCGAGGAGGGCGTCGACCATGATGCGCTGCGCCTCGTCGTCCTCGCGCTGGTTGATGACGCGCATGAGCGACTGCGACGCGAGCTTGTGCGTGCACAGGTGCGACAGGTGCGACACGAAGCGCGGCGCGACGAGCGAGTACCGGTTGGGCAGGCCCGACGACTCGAGGAGCCACGTGAGGAGGAGGGCGCCGTTCGAGCTCGTCGCGAGCGGGATGGCGTTGAGGACGATGGCGGCCGCGACGCGCTTGCGCTGCAGGCTCGGCGTCTCGGGGTTCTCGAGCGTCTGGCGAGTGCTGCGCGCGCCGAATCGGCCCGAGCCGATCTCCCAGATGCGGTCGACCATGGCGTCGAACACGAAGTCGGACCACGGCGAGCCGAAACGAAGGGCGCCTTGCACGACGTAGTTGCCGACTGCATGGAAGAGAGTCAGTACGTTGTCTCGAGAGGAGGTGGGAGAGCAGCGAAGGGACGCACAGTCGTTGAGGAGGAGCGGCGGCGTGTACGGCGCGAGGCTCTGCTCGATGACGGCGAACTCGTCGTCGTCCTCGGCGCACTGGATGATCTTTTGCACGGCCCAAGTGCCGTTCTTGTGCGTGCTGCGCGCAGAGAGAGAAGAAGCGTCAGAGCTGTGAGAGAAGGACGAGGAGAGGAGGGAACGTGCACGGACCCGATCGGTGCGAGATGAGGCGAGATGCGCTCGAGCATCAGCTTGCGGACGGGCTTGGACGTCTGCTCAAAGAGCTGCGAGGCAAGAGGGTGTAGGGAAGTCAGCCCGTCGGCAACCGTCGAAGGAAAGGGAGAGGGGGAAGAGGAAGAGCGGACGCACTTTCTGCACGAGCGTGTTGCCGATGTAGTCGGACGCGAGCGGGACGACCTCGTCCATCAGGTCGGCCGCAATCTGTGAGCGCGGCGGCATGGCGTCAGCATGCACGCTCGCCCTCGTGAGCGAGTGTCGAGAAAGAGGAGGGCGCAGCTCACCGCATCGACCTCGTCCGTCGGCGGCTCGGCGTCGAGCCTCTTGCGGATCTCGCGCAGGCGAGGCGCCTCGTGCTGCGCGTAGCGGCGGGCGAAGCGCGGGTCGCTCAGGACGGCGAGCGGGATCGACGTGTAGTAGGTTTGCGGCGGGCGGTCTTCTGCGAGGTGTGCGGTCGAGGGGCGCATCAGCGACCGTAGTGAAGAGGGAGAGACGGCGAGCGGAAGAAGGAGAGGAGCAAGAGGGAGGAGGGCGCACCTGCGACGGCGGCGACGTGCTCCTCGAGCTCCTCCTCGCCCTGGCTCAGCTCGCGCACGAGCATCTGCATCTCGTTGACGGTCGCCCTGCTCGTCTCGACTACCTTGCCGTTGCCGTTGACCTGCGGCTGCTGCTGCTGCTGCTGCTGCCCGTCGAACGTGGTCGACGCCGACGAGGGCGCGCCCTGCTGCTGCTGGAACGCGTGCGCGCTCGCGTAGTGCCCGTTCGAGACGAGGCCCATGACGAGGTTGCTGCGGTAGTCGTGCACGTGCCCGTCTGCGAGCTGGCGCTCGACCGGGATGCCCGACGCGCCGCTGAGCTGCGACACGGCGCCGAACACCTGCGGGTAAGACCCGGCGCCGCCGTGGATGCCGTTCGAGCCCGACGATGACGAGGCAGGCGTGCCGTCGCCGTTGACGTGGTGGGCGAAGGGCGCCTGCGAGACCTTGCTCGGGACCTTGGCGAAGCCGATGCGGACGGGCCCGACCTCGACGCCGAGGATCTCGCGGCCCGAGAGCGCCTTGCGCGCGGCGACGGCGTCGTCGAGGCGCTCGAAGTTGACGAACTGCACGCAGCGAGGAAGAGCGTCAGGCATTGCTGACTGCGAGGCGAGCAGGAGGGGAAAGGGGACGCACGCCGCAAGACTTGTGCGTGAGGACCCTCGCGCTCTCGATCGCGCCGAACGCCGAGAAGACGGCGAGGAGGTGGTTGGGCGTCGTCGAGGGCGGGATCGAGCCGACCCAGAGCGCCCTCGTCGGCTGCGTCTGGAGGTTGACGTCGCCCGGAAGCTGAGCGGGTGCGGCGGTCGAGCGAGGGTGGACGAGACCGGGCGCGGTCGGCGCAGGGGTCGACTCGGCTGCGAGCAGAGCATGAGCATGAGCCCACGATCACGAAAGGAGAAGAGGACCGAGAGCGAGAGGAGGCGACGTACCTTTGCCGTATCCGATGCGCACAAGCCCGCTCGTCTTGGTGAGCTGACCGCCGAGACGGTTGAGGACGTCCTCCTTGGCGCGCATGGCGTCCGAGACCGAGACAAAGTTGACGAACCCGCACTCCTGTGTCGAAGAAGGGAGTCAGTGCCGTCGCAACGAGTCCGAGGCCCGAGCACGGGCGGCGAGGAAGGCGGACGCACCTTGTCCGGGATGAGGCGCAAGCTCTCGATGGCGCCGTAGGGCGCAAAGACCTCCTGCAGGTCGGCGGGCGACGTCTTGGGGTCGAGGTTGCCGACCCAGAGGCTGCGCGTCGGCTGCTGGACCGGCGGCGTGAGCGAGATGGCGCCCTCGGGCGTCGGCGGGCGGCCGAGGCTGGCCCAGCCGGCGGCCGGGTTAGACTGCGCGCATTCAAACTAAGTCAGCAGTGACCCAGGAGAGCAGGGAGGGAAGGAGGAGCGAGGGAGGGGAGGTCCGAGCGACGCACCGGGTCCTCGCTGATGCCGAGCCGCCCCATCCTCGATGCCATGGCCTGCACTGGGCCCACCCCTGCTCCTCCCACTGCACCATCTCCCGCCGCTCCATCCCCCGCCGCGACGTCGGCGCCGATGCCGAGGTGCCGCGGCGGGATGCCCGCCGTCGTGCCTGCGCGCCGGCGCGGGTACATCTCGCTCTTCGAGTCGTCGAGGATGCCGATGGTCGCTGCGCGGCCTCGAGCGGGCAGGTCGTGAGTGCCGTAGCTGGCGCCGCCGGAGCTAGGGCCGGACGAGGTCGAGGTCGAGGCGATGGCGTCACTCGACGAGGACGAGGGACCGAGGAGGCTGACGAGCGGCGCGGCGCGGGGCGGCTCGGTGCTCTGGTGCGGCGACGGCTCGGTGAGGCTGGCGGCGGTGGCGTACAGGAGGCGGCTCGAGTCGGTCGAGCTCGTCGAGCGGTGGCGAGGGGTGGCCGACGACGACGGCGACGAGTGCGAGTACGGGTCGTCGGGCGAGGCGGCGCCGACGAGGGGTGCGGGCGAGCTGACGAGGGACGAACTAGGGTACGACAAATGGCTGGACGAGAGGGGGAGGGACGAGGGAGGAGGGTACGTTCGGAGCAAGAGCGCCTCGGCGGGCGAAGATGACCGGGGGAAGGCGGCCAACGTGTGGCTCCGCAGCCGCGAGTGCGCCGCCGGCCCGAACCCGTTCAGCCCGCTCGCGCTCGGCTGCACGCTGCCCGCTGACCCGAGCCGCTGCATCGGCGCCGCCGAGTAGGCCGGAGCGTACGCGCTCGTCGCCGCCGGCAGGAGGCTCTCGCTCGCCGCGCTGCTCGTCCCGGACGACTCGTCGGCGAGCCCGAGGTAGTCGAGCGTGCGCAGGTGCGAGTCCTCGCCGTACGCGCTCTCGTCCGGGCTGCGCACGTCGCCGCCGCCGCCGCCGCCGCCGCCGTCGAGTTGGCGAGGAGGCTCGGGCGCCGCCTGGGCCCCGCCCGCCGCGCCGTTGCCGAGCGTGTTGGGCGACCAGTCGCCACTCGAGAAGACGCCCGAGCCGAAGACGGACGACAGGCTCGAGCTTGGGAGGGTGAGGGATCCGGAGCGCAGGCGCGAGTGCGACGCCGACGAGGTCGAGGCCGGCGCGGGCGGGATGAGGACCGAGGGGAAGGGCTGGTCGAGAGGGGTGGTCGGGCCTGAGCCGGGGAGCGACGCTGCGCCGCCGTGTGCCGCGGTCGGGAGGAGGAGGCTGTCGGCCGCGCCGAGGCGGGAGCGCAGGCTCGACGACGCCGACGACGCAAGGAACGTCGACGGGAGCGTGCCTGCTCGTGGCCGGCCGGACAGGGCGAACTGCGACGGCGTTGTCGCGACCGGGTGCGACGGACCGTGCTCCTGGACCGTCGGGAGGAGGAGCGACGAGTCGGGCGACGAGTGCAGGTGGACTTGAGGAGTTGGGAGGGGAGGCGGTGCAGACGAGAGCGATGGCGGGAGGCTTGACGACAGGAGCGAGTCTTCTTGCTGTAGCTCGCGAGTCCGACTGTGAGCGGCGAGCAAGGGTAGGGCGTTCGTCGTCAGCGCTCGTGTCCGTCAGCCGCGGGCGGACCCTGGACTGCGTGTAGGCCGTACGACACTCTCTCTTCTCCCTGATCGACCAGCTAAACCCGCGCCGCTCAGACCGATTACGACGAGCCCTCGGCAGCGCTTTGAGCCCCTCACGACGAGCCTAGAGAGAGAGAGGGGAGAGCGAGAGGACGCACCTCTTGAGGGCCGAGGGAGGAGAACCCGAGGGCCTCATGTCGGCAGCGGCGGCCATGAACGGCTCGTTGCGGCTCGCCAAGAGGTTGCTCGTGGCGGTGCGCGGTCGACCTGGGCGCAGAGCGCGGTTGAGCGAAGGCGGGAAACCCGGCGAACGGCTGCGGGGAGGGTGGCCGTGGACGACGGGGACGAGGCGGCGGCCTTGAGGGCTGGCGAAGGGCCGAGGCGGGGCGCTGAGCAGGTGGACGTGATTGCTGTGGCTGGCTGCCTGGTCGCAGTCGATGGCGGGGGTGGATGGGCGGACCGCTGAGCGACGACGCAGCCGTGGAGGACCGGGAGGAGCGAGGGCGACGACGGCGGGGCGTGGGGCTGCGACCAGCGCAGGTGCTCGGGGCGGGTACGAGCTGGCTCGAGTGGGCGGCGAGCTGCTCTCGGGGGGAGCGGGAGGAGGGACGGCCAGGCTGCCGCTCGTCGTCGCTGGCCGAGGCGGCCCCGACACCTCGGCTCTCTTGCGCGACGAGCTCGCAGTTTGTAGTGGCACTCTCGCACTGTTGCAGTCACAGAGAAGCCCTCAGCTAGAGCGAAAAAGCGCCGCTCCTCCCTCTCCTCCCCGTCCCAAACCGCCGTCGTCATGAGCGGGCGCGGATCCTCACCACGAGGCGCGCTCGCAACGCGTGCTCGAACACAGCGAACCGCCCTCTCTGAGCACGAGAACCGCGTCGAGCGAGCGCACGGCGAGGCTCTCGAGCCTGTCGCCGAGCAAGAGCCGCTCCCTCTGCTCGCACGGCCCGCCGCTCATGTCCACCGTCTCCTCGCTCAGCTCGACGTCTCGAACGCCCCTGCATTGCAGCAGCCGCCCGCTGACCCGCTATGCCGCCCCAGCGCCCCCACAGCACCCGACCGGCGCCGCCTCTGCGTCGCCCGCCTCGCCTCGTCGCCGCCTTCGCCGCGCGCCGCCCTGTGCTACCGCCGCCTCCTTCTTCTGCTTGATCGAGTCGTTGTCGCCGCGCTCCGTTTCCTCGTGGATGCGCAGGGCTGATGGGCGAGAGGACGAGGGCGGCAGGCGAGGAGGGGAAGGCGGTCGAGGTTGAAGGAGAACGAGGTCGGCGAGGAGGAGAGGAGGGAGAGAAGAAGCGGGGTCAGCTCGTGTTGCTCACAGACGCCGTCGCTGTGCATGTGAGAGAAGACGGTCGGACGCACCAAAGTTGCCCTCGTCGTTGCGCACGCCCTGCACGACGTTCTTGCGCAAGAAGGCCGCGATCTCGAACGCGCCCTGGATGTGCTCGTCGACGACCTCGGGCGTGAGGTCGCTCTTGGGCGCGAGCTCTGGTGGAGGGAGGATCGTGTCGCGCGACTGGAAAGGCGACACGGAGGCCGAGGACGAAGGGATGAAGCGGTGGAAGAGGACCCGGGTCTGCTCGTGGGCGGCTGCGGGCGAGAGGGCGACGGTGAGCTCGATCGGGACGGGCAGAAAGTCTCTAGCGATGTGACTGCGCACCTTGGAGAGCCAGCGCATCGCCCTTGAACGTGAGCCGCTGAGAACGGAGGAGGGCCTGATGAGAAAGCAACGAGGATCAGCTCGAGCTCGCGCGAGAGCGGGCGCAGCGAGAGAGGGACGCACGCGGTAGGCCGAGGCAGCTCGTGCGCACTGCGCAGGCGTCAAGGTGATCGGCATCGTGTAGTCGAGGTGGCGAAGGAGAGCACCACGGTCGTGCGAACCACGGAGAGCGCAACGGCTCTGCCACGCCTCGACTGGCTCTGTAGGACCCCATGCTTGCTGTGAGCACGACTAGGCATTGCGTAGCTGCTGTACAGCTCCATCCCGCGCTCGAGCGAGAGAGCGGCCCTCGAGCCTCCTCTCGAGAGCTGAGCCGGACGAGGCCGACGAGGACAGGGAACGGCGCGATACTTGCAGGGTCCAAAGGGGGGTATGGTCTAGCACGACAAAGGGTGACGAGGTACATGTGCGAGGGGGCAAAACTGCAACACGGCGGGATCCTGCTGCTCCTCCTCCTCAATCGTCGGCCGCCCGTAGCGTGACCGACGACTCGCCCTCCTCCTGGATCGCCTGGAAGCTCGGCTGCCGCGAGAGGACCCGGGTGCTCGAGCCTCGGCTGACGCTGCGCGAGAGCGCGCCGTCGCTGCCGTCCTCGTCCCGCTCGTCCTCCTCGTCGTCCGCGCCGAGCAGCACGCCGTGCTCGCCGCCTCGAGGCGACGCCAAGAAGCGCGCAGGCCTCGCGCCGCCCGGCAGGAGCTCGGTCGACTCGCTCCGCCTCGGGCCTCGCGACGTCGAGAGAGGGCGCCGCCCGCTCCCGCTCGTGCTGACCGACCGCGCGTTGCCGAGCGTGCTCGTCGAGCGGCTGCGCTGCGGCGGCCGGCCGCCCTTGTACGCCTCGCCGTCGGCTCCTCGTCCATCGCCGTCGTCGCCGGCGTCGGCGTCGAGGAGCGCCGCCTCCTCCTCGGCGTCGAACCCGTGCGCGCCGCGGCGCCGCCGGTCGCGGTCCCGCCGCGCCTTGCGCTTCTCCGAGTAGAGCCAGCTCTGAGCGATGATCATGAGGTCGAAGCACAGGGTGCCGCCCGAGCCGAGGAGGTACGGCATCGCCTCGACGAGGTACGAGGCCGAGGTCGCGTGCGGGTCGGTGAGGATCGAGGCGACGTAGAGCGAGTTGCCGAGGAAGGCGGCGGCGAACAGGGTCATGGCGAGGCCCTCGACGGACCGACGGCGGAACTGCGACGGTAAAGGGAGGGGCGAGAGTCAGCGCTTTGGTCCCTCGACAAGGGAAGAGAGGGGACGAGGAAGGGGACGCACATTTTGCCAGATTTGCGGGAGCCGGCTCGTGAGGTACGCCGTCGTGCACACCCACGCGCTCGTGCGCCCAACGACGCGCTCCCAGTCGTACTCGCGAGGCGGCGGTCGGTCATCGTCCTCGTCGCCGTCGTCGTCGTCTCGGTGATCCGGCTCGCCGGCGGTCGACGAGACGTTCAAGGGGAACGTCGAGCGCTTGACGAGCGGGTGCGAGACGTCGAGGATGGGTCGAGAGAGGGTAGAGGGGACGGCGAACCAGGCCGGGTGCCGTGCGTCGCCGAAGCGCCAGCCCGCCTGCTGCATTTGCGCCGGGCTCGAGCTCCAGGCTCGCCCTCCCTGCTCGACGCCCATCGTTCCGACCGTGCCGCCGCCGCTGCCTAGGTGGCCGAGCGTGAAGAGCGCGCCGACCGAGAGGAAGACGATGCCCGTGCTGCGTCTCGACGGCGGCGGCGGCCTGCTCCTGCTGCTGCTCGTGCGCTGCCGCTCGCGCTCTCGCGGCGGGACGACCTCGTCTGGCTCGCCGGTGAAGGCGACGTGGTTGGCCGTGTGGTGGTGCGGCGCGTGGCCGATGCCGAACCCGGCGTGCGACGAGGGCGAGCCGTGGATGGTCGAGAGGGACGAGTCGAGGGCGCGGATGGCCGAGCGCTGCAGGGTGCGGCCGCGCTCGGGGAGGGTCGGCGAGGGAGGGACGGTGAGCGTCCCGCTCGAGGTGCGCGAGGGCGGTAGCGGCCGGGTCGGGTGGTGCGGCGAGGTGGCGGTCGAGGCGTTGGACGACTCGGTCATCCAGCTCGCGACGAGCGGGTCGTCCTCGCTCTCGACCTCGTGCGAGTGCAAGAGGCGAGTGCGCGAGCTCCTGCTGCGCCCATGCCGCGACCGTGATCGTCGACCGCCGTGGACGAACGAGGCGTGCGGCGACGGCTGGGCGTAGGGGAACGCCTCGGAGAGGGGAGGGAAGTGCGGGACGGGTCGCAGGCGCGAGTAGTAGGCGAACTGGCCGCAGAGGACGATGTCGACGAGGATGAAGTAGGTCGCGAGCCATGTCTGAAAGGGGAGCTGGTGGGTGAGGACGCAGCTGCGAGGGAGAGGAGCAGGAGCGCCGTCAGCATGGTGCGCTCGTCTCGCTCCCGCTCGATGAGGTGAGCTCTGGACGTACCCGACGAGGTTGGTGAAGTCGCCGAGGAACCAGCTGACGAGGAACGGGAGCGCGAGTCCCTCGACCGAGCCGTTCTTGAAGTTGAGGTAGACCTGGGGCGACTGGGCGAAGAGCCACGTGACGATACTCAAGACGCCGAGTGAGCTCGACACAGTGCCCCAGTCGACGCTGAACAGCATCTCGGGCCCTGCACGCAGAAGGCGAGAGGTCAGCTGAGCCTTGCGAGAGAGGACGAAGAGGCGGGGAGATGGGCGCACCGGTTGAGGAGCGCGAACGCGGGCGATGTGGCTGCGAGGGGGCTGAATCAGCTCCAGGTGCGCATCCAGAGCGGCAGGCGGTGCGCACCTGCTTATCGAGAGGGCCGCGAGTGCTTGGACTGGGTCGAGGCGGGGTGCCGACGAGGTGGACGTCGAGGCGAGGGCGACGCGCGCTGCTTGGTGTGCGTCCCGAGTTGGCCTGGACGAGGCAGAAGGAGCGACTGGGCCGTGTACGAGCTCGAAGCAGCCGGGGCGAGGCGAGCGGACGAGGTTGAGCCGAGAAGGAGCTCGAGCGAGGCGTGGGAAGCCCGAGGGGAGGCACACGACGACGGTCGACGATGATCCATCGCAAAGCTGGCACTACGACAAACAAGGACAGACTGGGTGGGTGTGCGCCTCGCAGGCAGGCAAGAAAGGGGCGCAGGGATTAAAGAGGGGGGGACAGAGCTGAAGAGCGAAACAGACCAAGCGGAACCTCCTCCTCGTCGTCGTCCTCCTCCGTGCCGACGACGTGCGCTTCTCCCGCTCACTACGTCTCGGCCGTGAAGCCGTGCACGAGCGCCGCGACCGCCGCCGCCTGCTCCTCCGGCACGTCGACCTCGACGTCGCCGCGCTCTGACCTGCTGCACTCGCAGTCGCCGTCGCACTCGCTGTCGCTGCACCCGCTCGACTCCTCGTGCGCGGCGGCAGGAGCGTCAAGCCCGGTGCCAAGGCCGAGCCCGAGGTCGAGCTTGAGGCCGCCCCACGCCGCCTGGACCGCCGCGTCGACATCGGGCTCGTCCTTGGGGACGGTCGGCCGCGGCGACGGCTGGACGGTCGAGCGCGTCGCGCTCGCCGCGAGCTGCGGCGACAAGAGGCCCGCGGCGCCGGCGCCGTTGGCCGTCGACAGGCGGCGGTTGGTCGTGAGGCGGGGCGAGCGGCCCGTGCCGGGCGACGAGCGGTCGAGGTTGAGGAAGGCCGACGAGGGCGACGCGCGCGCGAACGCAGGGTCGATGCCTGGGTAGGGCGGGATGTAGGCGGCGAGGCCGCCGTGCTGATGTGCGCCGAGGCCGCCGAGGCCGCTCAGGCCCGAGCCGAGGCCGAGGTCCGACACGTGCAGGTCGCCGTCGGGCGAGCCGGACGCGATCGACGTTGCCGCCGACGAGGGGAACGAGCCGTGGAGGTTGTACAGCGCGTGCGTGTGCGCCGACGCTGCGACGGCGTCGGCGGCCGCCTGCTGCTCGGCTGCTGCTGCTGCGGCGGCGGCGGCGGCGGTCGCTGCCTTGCCCTTCTTGGGCGGGCGCGGCTTGCGCGCGGCGGCCTTCTTGGGCTTGGTCGCCTTGGGCGGTGGAGGCGGCGGCGGCGTCGGGATCGCGATAGCGAGCTCGTCGGGCCCGGGCGAGTCGAGCTCGTCGTCCTCCTCGTCGTCGTTCGTGATGGGCCCGTTCGGGCCCTGGCAGATGGCCTGGTGCCGCGTGAGCGTCGCCTTGCGCGAGAAGCTCTTGTGGCCGCACATCTCGCACGCAAACGGCTTGAGGCCGGCGTGGATGCGCCGATGCCGGGCGAGCGACGACGAGTCGGAGAAGAGCCGGCCGCAGTCCTGGCACGCGTGCGGCTTCTCGCCCGAGTGCACGCGCATGTGGACCGTCAACGCCGAGCGCTGCGAGCGAGAGGGGAGGGAGCGTCAGTTGTCGAGCCTCTCGAGCGGAGGAGGGAGGGCGAGGAGGGGAGGAGACGCACCTGGATGAACGACTTGTTGCACCCCTCGTGGTGGCACACGAATGGCCGCTCGCCCGTGTGGATGCGGTAGTGACGCAGGAAGTCGCTCTTGCGCGCAAACTTCTTGTCGCAGCCGATGATCGGGCACGGGTGCGGGTTGTCGTCGTCGCCCTTGAAGCCCGCCGCCGCCTCGCGCGCCGTCGGCCCGCCGCCGGGAGGCGCAAAGTCGGACGCGCCCGGTGCCGTGCCGTTCGGGTTGCGCGGCGTCGGCGCCTGAGGGTTGAAGACGGGCGGGTGGATGTGCGTGTGCGTGCGCGGGCGGTTCTTGCCCTGGCTGCCGTCGTTCGAGAGCGCCGGCGACATGCCCTTGTCGGACCTGCCGCCTGGAGGTTGCGGCGTGCCGGCGGGCGAGGCGAAGGGCGAGGCCGAGACCGAGCCGGCGATGTCGGGCAGGTGAAGGGGGAGGGCCATCGGCGGCGGTGCGGCGGCGGCGGCGGCGGCCGAGGCTGCTGCTGCTGCTGCTGCTGCTGCGGCTGCGGCGGCGCCCTTGGTCTGCTTGGGCTTGGCCGCCTTGGCCTTGGCCTTGCTCTTTGTCGCCGCCGACTTCTTCGCCGTCGCCTTCCTGGACGACGCGCGCGAGGACGAAGCGACGGGCTCGAGCGGCTCGTCGTGCAGGTGGCCGTACGCCGCGAGCGACGGGTCGACCTCGACGCCGGCGTCGTGGTGGAGGTGGTGCTGCTGCTGAAGGTGGTGCTGCTGCTCGAGGCCGGTGCTCGTCGGCGGGAGCTCGCCCGTCGTCGACATGGGCGTGTCGAGGAGGCCGTTGATGCCGAACAAGTGCTTGACCTCGTCGAGCTGCGGGTGATTGGCGGTCGGGCCGTCGGCGACGGGGAGGGTCGCCGTCGCGAGCGACTGGAGCGAGGGGTCGATGGCGTTGAGGTCGAGGTCGACGTCGGGCGTGGCAGAGACGGACCCGCCGAGGCTGCCGCCGAGGTCGACGTCGCCGTCGCCGCCGACATCGACGTTGCCGAGCGTCGCCTCGACGTCGACGTCGAGGTCGACCGGGAGGTCGCCCGACTGCTCGGGCTGCGCCGACCCTCGCTTGGACGACGTCCCGTCGGCCGCACCTGCGCCGCCCTCGCCCTGCTGCTGCTGCTGCTGCTGCAGCTGCTCCTTCTCGCGCTGCTGCTGCTGCTGCGCCGCCGCCGCCGGGTCCGTTTCGCGGAGAAAGTTCTCGAACGAGAAGTCGCCCGACGCGCCGTACGTGGCGATGTCGCCGAGCGGGATCGAGTAGTCGCCCGCGCCGGCGTCCATGCCCATGCTGCCGAGGTCGAGGCCGCTGCTGCTGCCGCCGACGGCGCCCGAGGTGGACGACGACGAGACGGCGCCGGCCGGGTTGGTGAGGGCGAACGCGTCGTGGAGCGAGTCGAGCCCGCCGTCGTCGTCTGCGCCTGCTCCTGCGCCCGAGCCGCCCTTGGCCTTCTTGCCGCCGCCGTGCGTCGGGCTCTCCATCGAGAGCGCGCCGCCCTTGCGCTTGGTGCCGCTCCCGCCGGCCGAGCCGCTCGCGCCCGCGTGCGCGCCCGCCTCGTCGTCGCCGTCGGCGCCGTTCAAGAACGCGTTGTACAGCGCCTCGGCGTCGTCGTCGCCCTGGCCGGCGCCGCTGCTGCCGCCGCCGGCGATGCTCGCGCCCGTGCCGGCGAGCATGGCGGCCTGGTCGTCGCCGCCGGCGCCCGAGCCCATGCCGCGCGGGTGCGCCGCCGTCGTGAAGGACGTGAGCATGGTCTGGGCGGCCTGGGGCGTGAGGGCGGCGCGGGCCGAGGTTGCGACGGCGGCGCGGCGGCCGCGAGACGCGCGGCGCGAGGTGCTGAAGGCGTTGGCGAGCGACATGGTGGGGAGGTGGTCGGGCTGGCGAGGTCGAGGAGGTCGGGGCGTGCCCTGGAGGGCCTAGGCGGGCGAGAGAGGAGGGAGGGGCCGAGGAGATGAAGTGGCGGAGGTCGGGTCGGCGACGACGGGCGGCGGCGACGGCGCGAGCGAGAGAGGAAGGGGGGGAGCGGGCGATGAGGTGCTGGTCGAGGGCTGACGGGCTGGCGGGCTTTGGCGCGCAAGAGCTGGTCGTGCTGGACCCCGCCCCGGGTGGTGGTGGTGCTCCCTCAACAAGGGCGACGGGCGGCGGCGGCGAGAGGCGGGCTGTTTGGCTGGCCGAGCGGTGGCGAGCTGTCAGCCGGTGAGGATGTGCGAGGGGGTGGGCGAGGTGCGCGGCTCACTAGGGTCGGTCGCTCTGTTGTCGGCTGCGAGAGCCGTCGTCGGATAGCCGAGAAGCGGGGGCGGGAGGTGGGAGAGTCGCGAGGGACGAGCTCGAGGAGAGGGTGACGAGCACCTCGCTCCTCGCCTCGTCGAGCCTGATTGGCCCGCTGGACCAGCTCTCTCTCGCTCTCGCAACACTGCGCCATGCACAACAAGCGGGTTCCGTCTGTCAAGCTACTCGTCGAGAGCTACGCCGCCCTCACGGCCCGCTCGATCCGCGCACAGCAGTTGAGCAGCTGCAGCTCCTCGTCCGCTCCGTCCGTCAGCGCCTTGTCCGCCAGCCCGAGGTCGAGCGCGATGCTCGCCTTTGCGCGCGCCGGCACGAGCGGGTCGAGGATGACGAGGTCGTGCAGCTGCGGGCGGGCGAGCAAGCGAGAGTCAGCACGTGCAGCGCGAGGGAGAGAGAGCGCGAGGTCGAGAAGAAGGGGCCCGGGCGCACCTGCGACAGAACCTGCACGGCCGAGTAGCCCTCGCGCGACACCTTCTCGACCGCCTCCCTCACCCTGTCGAACGCGCCCACGCCCGAACCCGCCGCCGGCTTCATCTCGACGTCCCCGCCGTCGTCGTCGTGGTCGTGCCGCACGCCGAGCGCCCTCCCGAGCTCGCTCATGACGCCGTCCGGCACGACGCCGCCGATCTCCTGCACGCCGACGGGGCTGATGGGCTCGCCCGTCGCGGCGGCGAGGCGCGACGCCGACTGGAGGTACGTGATGGCGCGGCGCAGGTCGCCGTCCGAGGTGCGGATCAGGGCGGCGAGGGCCTGCGGGCGCGTGCGCGAGCGGCGAGTCAGTCGGGCCATACGACGAGGCCCGGGTGAGAGGGTGAGCGGGAAGCGGACGCACGTCGTCGGGGCAGTCGACCTTCTCGGCGAGGCAGATGTCGCGCAAGCGCGCCTCGGTCGACGTCGTGTCGAGCGGCTTGAAGCGGAACTTGGAGCAGCGCGACGTGATCGGCTCGATGATGCTGTTCGTTGAGGACGTCAGTGGGTCTGGACTGGTGGACGAGAGCGAGAGCGTCGGACGCACCGAGTCACGTAGTTGCAGATGAGGCAGAAGCGCGTGATCTTGGAGTAGGTCTCCATGATGCGGCGCAGGGCCGACTGGGCGTCCTGCGTCATCGAGTCGGCCTCGTCGAGGATGATGATCTTGAACGCGGGCGCGTTGAAGTTGCTGCGGGCGCGGCGCGAGAGGGTAAGGGTCAGCAAGCGTCGGCGACGAGCGTCAGAGAGAGAGAGAGAGAGACGGTCGACGCACGGGTCGTGGTTGGTCGTGACGGTCGTCTTGGCAAAGTTCTTGATCTTGTCGCGCACGACCGAGATGCCGCGCTCGTCCGAAGCGTTCAGCTCGAGCACGCGCGAGCGGTACAAGTCGGGGCCGAACATCTGCTTGCAGAGGGCGAGGATGGTCGACGTCTTGCCCGTCCCTGGAGGACCGTAGAAGAGCATGTGCGGGAGCTGTTGGGGAGCGGCGGAGGAGGAGGGTGAGCGACTCGAGTCGGGCGAGGTGGGGAGAGCGAGGAGGAGGGGGAAAGGACGGACGTTGCTCGAGCCGAGGGTCTTCTTGAGGACCTGGACGGTGTGGTCCTGCGCCGAGACCTCCTCGAGGTTCTTGGGGCGGCTGCGTGCGGGCAGGGAGGCGAGTCAGCGAGGTGCAGCGAGGCTGAAGGAGGAGGAGGAGGGCGGGGGACGCACTACTTCTCGACCCAGGGCTGGTTGGCCGGGTCGACCCAGTGGCGGGGTCCTGCGCCGAGTCCTGAGCCCTTGAAGACGGGTGCTGGTGCGGGCTTTGCGGTGCTGGTCGAGGGTTCGGGTGCCGTGTCGGCGGCGGCGGCGGACGACGAGGTGGAGGGGGCGGGCTTGTTCTTGTTGGCGGCGGCGGCGCGCATCATGGCAAAGGCGTCCTTCTTGCCGTCCATGGCGTGCAGGTGTGGCAGGCTCTGGTGGTGGAGAGAGAGGGGTCGAGCTGATGAAGTCGCGCCTCGGCGAGCCGGACGACGACGCGCCTTGGTCCTCTCGCCCTCTCGCCTACCCGCCCCGACTGGCACAGCTGCCACGCGCACACGCGCACTCGACTCGCACACGATGGCTTCCACCACCCAGCCATCCACCCCGACTCAGCGTGCGCTCCCTCCCTCGCCTCGCCGTCCTCGTCCTCGACGCGTCCACCCGCGCGACCATCCCTCGCTCACTCCCGCCCCTCTGCACCCACAGCTGCGCCGTCGAGCTCACAGTCAGCTAGCTCGGCGTGTCCTTCGACCGCCAACACGACCGCAGAGCGCAACTCCAAGCCCGCCTCGACCTCGTCCTCGTCGCCCGCCCTCAAGCCCGACAACCCGGCCACGGCCACCCTCGTCCTCTCCGACTCGTCCAGCGACGTCGAGGGCGCCTCTCCCGCCCAGTCATCGCGCGACGGCGACACCGACATGCGCGACGCGAGCCCCTCCACCTCGTCGGCCCGCCGCCAGGAGGCCAACGCCAACCTCAAGCGCAAGGGCACCGGTGCGTCCTGTCTCCTCCTCCATCTTCGGGCTGCACGTTTCTCTGCCGACGCAGTGCAAGTCCGTGGAGCGCTCGGAGCGCCTGGCTCACGTCCTTCCCCTGCCCGCAGACGCCTCGTCCTCCTCGGCACCGCCCGCCTCGAAGAAGGCCAAGGCCGCCTCGTCGTCCAAGTCGGCCGCCGACGGTAAGAAGGCCAAGAAGGGCGACGAGGACGACAAGCCCACGGGCGGTGCAGCGCTCGTTGAGCTCAAGGGCAGCAAGTTCGACTTCAAGCAGAAGCCCGTCAAGGTCAGCGTCACCATGAGCTTCCTCAACGGTGCGTCCCACACTCCTAGCTTGTCGCTTCCTTCGCCTTCGACGAGGAGGAAGAGCTGACTTCGCACCTCTCATTGTTGACGCAGAGATGGCCGCCTTCCTCGAGTACGCCGTCAAGCACCTCACGTCCTCCTCGGACGCCAAGCTCGATCAGTACCCGAAAGCGCATCACCCTCTCATCGCCAAGCTCGTCCACGAGTCGTGCGTCCTCCTCTCCCCCTCTCTTCGACTTCTCCCCGCCGCGCTCGCTCGAGCCGCCTGCTGACGGTCCCGCTCGTGCGCAGGCCCAACATGCTCGACGGCGTCTTCCGCACCGTCAAGCGCACGCTCGCGACGGCCATCGCCGGCGGCATGAGCAGCCTCGCCGACTCGCAGGACGAGAACGCCGATGAGGAGCTCGACGAGGCCGAGATCGGCAGTGCGTCCCTCTCTCTCTCTCTTTCTCGCTCGGCCCTCGTCTCTTCAGCAGCTCAGCGCCCAAACTCCAATACTGACGTTTCCGCCTTTCCCTTGCCCGCAGAGCGCATCCCGATCGCCCCGCTCAAGTCGCTCATCGCGCAGCTCGCGACCCGCACCAACTACGGCCTCGCGCTGAACGACGTCGACGACCTGCCCGAGGGCGTCAAGGAGGTGCCCGCCGCGCTTCAGATCTGGGCGTGGGAGGTCAAGGACGACGACATGCTGCCGACCGAGATGAGGGCTAAGCTCGAGCGCAGGAGGAGGGAGAGGGAGGAGGTGCGCTCGACTTTCTCCGTCTCTTACTTGGCGTTGAGCGCTCGTCGTGTGCCCGTCTCGCGTACTGATGCACATCCCCTCGCCCTCGTCGCAGGTCAAGACGGCCGCCGTCGCGCTCTTTCAGGCCCTGTCCGAGTCGGAGCAAGCCGCCGTCCTGAGCGGCAACGCCAAGCCCGGTCCGTCTACCTCGTCGTCGGCGATGGCCAAGGATAAGAGCAAGGCCAAGGGCAAGGGCAAGGCGGCGGCGGACGAGTCGGACGCCGACAACGAGGGCGAGGGGTCGGGCTCGGGCGCGGCGGCGAAGAAGGCCAAGGGCAAGGGCAAGGAGAAGGAGAAGGTCAAGGCCGAGGGCGAGGGCGAGAAGGGCGAGGGCAGCGGCGAGGCCAAGCCCAAGTCGCACAAGAAGAAGGAGAAGAAGGAGCCGACCGAGGAGGAGAAGCGCGAGGCCGAGGTGCGTCCTCTCCCTCTCTCTCGCTCGCCGCGCCTTGACCTCTTTCGAGCGCTGACGCTCTTCCTCCTCTCCTCTACGTCGCTCGCAGGAGAAGGCCCGCATCAAGGCCGAGAAGGAGGCCGACAAGGAGCTCAAGCGCCAGAAGAAGGCCGAGGAGGACGCCAAGAAGCTCGAGCGCAAGGCCGAGAAGGACCGCGCCAAAGCCGAGAAGGAGCGTGCTCGGCTCGAGAAGGAGGAGGAGGAGAAGCGCAAGATCCAGGTGCGTCGTGCGCTCGCGCCTCTCTCGGCGCCGTCCTTCTGCTTGGGAAGGTCGTGCTGATGGGACTTTCGACCCCTCGCGCAGGCCAAGAAGAAGCAGACCAACATGTTCAGCAGCTTCTTCGTCAAGCCGACGTCGTCGCCGGCGCCCGAAGCTGCTGGTCCAGGTGCGTCGCGACCGCTCACCGCCGCTCGGACCTCGCCTCGGCCGACTCTCTGACATCCTCCTTCTCGCTCGCAGCCGATTCGCCCAAGACCGGCAAGCCGCCCAGGATCAAGGAGTCGGACTTCGACCGCGTCTTCCACCCCTTCACCGTCCGCGAGAAGGTCACGGTCGCGCCCGTCAACGCGTTCCTCAAGGACGACTCGGACAAGGTCGACGTCGCCATCGACAGCATGCCGTCTCTCACGCTCAAGGGTGCGTCCCGCCTTCTTCCTTGTGCGACGCTGCTCCGTGCAGACGATGACTGACTCGGCTCGAGCGCTTCCTCCTGCAGACTCGCTGGCCGAGTTCCTCTCGACCGCCTCGCCCCGCCGCATCCCCGCCTACGACCCTCACCCTTGCCCCTCTGTCAACGTGCGCCAGTGCGTCGTCGCCATCAACGACTCGACCCTCACCTCGTCCGACACGACCGTCTACTACTCGCTCCTCGAGGACCGCTCCAAGGTCCGCGTCAAGCTGTTCAAGTTCCACTCGGACGTGCGCCCGGGCTACGTCGGCACCTGGACCAAGACGTCGCACGTCGTCGGGCCCCGCACGCCGTTTGCGCGCGAGACGGCGCTCCTCAACTACGCCGTCGACTCGGACGACGAGTGGGAGGAGGAGGTCGACGACCCGGACGCCGAGGACGTCGGGTCGGACGGTGGAGCGCGCTCGGACGAGGAGGGCGGCGCGGAGGGCACGGGCGCCGAGAGCGAGGCCGACTCGTGGCTCGCCGACGACGACGAGATCGAGTACGAGGCCGGGTACGACGCCGACGGCGACATCGCCATGCTCGACGCCGAGGGGCGCGGCATCGGCGGCGACGACGACGACATCATTGTCGTCGAGGGCGACAAGGAGCGTCGCAAGCGCGAGCGCGACGCCAAGAAGAAGAAGGTCGAGCGCGAGCGCAAGAAGAAGGAGCGCGAGGCCAAGAGGGGCCCGATGCTCCCCGTCGCCAAGGGCCTGTGCTGGCAGCACGACGTCGGCGCCGTCGAGGACACCGTCTTTGAGCCAATGCGCATCCAGTTCCTCAACGGTGCGTCCCTACTCCCACTTCTCGCTCGTCTCCTCGAGCGCGCCGAGCTGACTTCCCTTTCCCCCCTGCAGACGCTTCGAGCGGCCTCAACCCGTTCACCTGGGTGTCGAAGCCCTTCGCGACGCCTTCGGCAGCGACCGGCGCGCTCACGTCGTCGGCCGCCGCCACGACGTCGGCCAAGGGCAAGGAGAACGTCGCCCTCGCCTCTGCGCCCGCCGCCGCCGCCTCGAGCTCGGCCGCAACCCCCGCCTCGACGACCAAGCCCAACTCGAGCGCGCCCGCCACCACCGCGCCGAGCGACGGCACCGTCAACACGCTCAAGGCCAAGCGCGCGCCGCCCAAGATGCCGTTCCCCGCCGAGCACCTCGCGCGCTTTGTGCGCCACGTGCACGGCTCGACCAAGTCGCGCCCCGTCGTCGTCGAGCTCTTCGTCGACCAGATGAAGGACGAGGGCGTCGTCATCAACAAGAACACGGTCGACGCCAAGTTCCGCGACCTCGGGACCAAGAAGGTCAAGGGCAAGCTGCAGGTCTCGCCCGACATCTTGGTGCGTCCTCGGCTTCCTCACTCTCACTCTTCGTCGCATCCTTGCTGACTCGGCTGCGCCCTCGAGCAGGTTCAGGTCGGCGTCGCCTTGGACGAGTGACGGCTCGCCCGGTCCTCTCGCCTCGTCCTTCCTTCCTCTCTTTCCTTCGCTCGTCTTCGGTGTTCATAGGGTTCTGCCGTCTCTCTCTCTCTTCGCATACGTACCCCTTGTCCTTCCTCTAGCGCCTGCTGTATTCTAGACCCGCTTGCTTTGCTCCCCTTCGACATGCCCGCGGCGAAAGCGGCTCGGACGAGAGAGCTCTCGAGGCGGACGTGCGGACGGGCCTTTTGCGGCGCGCGGCGAGGCGGTGCTGCCGGCGCCGGCACCCGAACTTGGCACGAAGAACGGCGTCACCGCTGAACTTGGGCGGGCTCGCCTTGTCGATATCGGCGGTATCGCCATTTTCAGGCGCATCGCTGTCGGCATGCCTTCTCCTGCGTCTTGGCGGTCGGCAGCAGGATCCGATTCCGCTCGAGCGGGTCACCTCCGGCGCGCTCTCTCTTTCGCTCCGCTCTATCGCACGCTCGCGCTCAGCTTCGTGCCTCTCTGCTGCGCTCTAGCCTTCACGCCCATCTGCACCAGCTCTCGCTCACTTCAACGCATGCAAACCGCCAGAGGTGCGTGCGCTTCCTCTCCTCCCCACCTCCCGGCGATTCCGACTTCGCTCTCAGGCGCTGCGATGCTGACTCGTTTTACACTGCAGACCTCATCTGTCGCCTTCGTGAGCTCGAGGCGGACCGCCAACGCATCGAGCTCAGCCAGGCGCTCCTCCAAGGCGAGGTGCGTGCCTTCTCGCACGAGGTCGCACGTGGTGAGCAGCTCTTTCGCAGACTCTCCTTCCTCGCCGAGCTCGAGCTGATGTCGGTATCGACTGTGCAGCCGCGCAGAACGACCCGGCCATCCTGGGCCTCCTCCAGGCCGAGGCGAGAGCCCTGCTCCCGCCCGTCGCACCTGTCGCCCCGCCCAAGCAGCCGACCTTCGACAGCGGCGACTTCATCATCGGCACGTTCGACGAGGACATCATCCTGCCTGCGAGCCTTCCCTACCTCGCCCTCAGCCCGCCGTTCGGCGCGACGGACGCCGACCTCGCCGCACCGACCTTCCCTCCTCTCGTCGACATTCCCGATCTCCCCTTCCCCGACGCCATCATGTCCCTCCCGATGATCGCTCGCAGCGACGCCTGGGAGGGGGCCGTCCCGCCGTCGCTCGTCAGCACGTCGGCGCCGAGCAACTTCTCGTCGTCGCCGCCATCGTCTTTCTGCTCGCCCGTCTTCTCGCCGATGGACGTCGCCGCGAGCTCGTTCGGCGCCGGCTGGACGTCGTCGTACAGCCTGTGGGGCTCTCCGTTCTCGGCAAAGGGCGACGGCAAGTCGACCTCGAGCAGTCTCGCACTCGGGCCGCCGGCTTTCCAGTCGGCGCCGCTCGACGAGCACTTCGAGGCTTTCCTCGCCTGCTCATCGACCCTCGAGCGCGTGCCGTCACGGGCTGGCAAGGTACAGAGCGCGCCGCAGGCCGGCGAGGCGCGCTTTGACCCGCTCGGCTCGTCGATCCGGGTCCGCCGCGGCCTGAGCGCATCCGGCTCAAGCACGTCGCCCGACCTTCCTGTGCGTCCAGCTCTCACTTCAAGTCATTCTTCTACGTACTGACTCGTCCTTGCCTCGCAGGTCTCGCTGGAGCTCGAGCCGTCGTCGAGCAAGACGAGCACTTGCACGAGCAGGACAAGGTCGACTCGCCGAGCCGTCAAGGGCGCGACGAGCTCCGCTGCGGTCAAGAAGAACGACGAGCACATGTTTGCGGTCCTCATCCAGGTGCGTCGCCGTCGCCCCTCACTCGCTCCTCGCCCAAACCCGAGGCTGACTCCCTCTCGAGCAGGGCATCCGCAAGTCGGACGAGACGTCCCTCACCCGCCTCTACCTCGACCACTCGCACCTCGACCCGACCTCTCCGCTCGGCTGCACCGTCACAGGCGACACGCTTTACACGGCGAGCTCGTTCGCGCGCGACTGCGAGCGCGCGAGCGTTTACTCGTTCTTCACGGCGTCGCGCGCCCAGTGGGTCGTCACGTTCTCGCTCTCGGGCTCGAGCATCGCACCCGTCACGAGCTCGTCGATCGACTCGTTGGCGGCGGCGACGACGGCGACGTTCGTCCACTTCCTGCCGGGCGACCTCGTCGTCTCGCCGTCGCTCCCGCTCGGCTCGCGCGAGTGGTGGCGGCAGCAGGAGTGCCGAGGCGTGCACGCCGGGTATCCGGGTGCCGGTGCGTGGACGGCGAGGTACGACGACGAGGCGGCGGCGGGCGGCGGCGCAGGAGGAGGAGGAGGAGCCGAGAAGCGCCGCCCGGCCCGGATCCTCGCCCACTTCGTCAAGTGCTGCCCGGTCGACGACGCCGACGGCGAGTGGTCGCTGATGAAGCTCGCGCGGCTCATGAAGAAGTAGCCGGGCGCGCTCGAGGTGCGCTCGCTCCCCTCTTCTCTCGCCTCTCGGCCGGACGACGCACTGACCCTCCTCCTTCGCTCGCAGTCTTTCCCTCTCTCTCTCTCTCTTGCTCTCTCGATGTCTATAACGCTGTAAGGTACCTTCTGTAGCACGAGCAGTCCCTGTGCCCCGCTGTTGTTGTACACGAGCTTCCTCTCTCTGCGACCTTCTCGAGCACGTTCTCCTCGAGAGTGAGCAACGACAGCGAGAGTTGCACAGCGAGCGCTACTCGTCCCTCGCCCGCTCGACCTTGACCGCCTTGCCGTACGCCTCCTCGCGGAACCTCGCGCCGCGGCCGATGCTCGCGACCTTCTTGACCTTGCGGCTCGTGCGCGCGGGGAGCATCTCGGCGCGCGCGTCGCCGAGGACGGCGGCCCACTCGGCGGCATCGAGCGCGGCGCACCGCTGCAGGAGCGTCGCGAGGTACCCGAGGTCGCGCGTCTCGCGCTGCGTCATCCACGCCGGCGGGCTCGACGGCGCTCGGACCTGCTCGTCGCCCTCGGACTCGCCCTCGCCGACGCCGCCTGCCGCCTCGCGCTGCGCGTCCTCGCCCTCGCCCGACGCCGCCTCGCCCGCAGGAGCGAGCGCGCCGTCGCCCTTCCACAGGCCGACGCGCATCTTGCGCCGCTCGAGGATGGCCCGGATGAGCTCGACGCCCTGCGGCCCGCCCATGACGGCCCCTCGGCGCCTTCTCACCTGCTCGCGCTCGTCGTACACGTCCGGCGCTCGCTCGTCGCGCGCGTCCCCGCCGGCGCGCGGGCGCGCGAGGGCCTGCTCGCTGAGCCGGCCGCGCTCCCACAGGCGCACCATGCCGAGGACGACGGCGGCGTGCGTGCGCGCGTCGGGCTCGATGCGGTGCACGCCAAACGTCTCGAGGACGACGGCGGCGGCGGCCCAGTCGCGGCGCAGGACGAACAGGTCGAGGAACAGGTTGAGGACGGCGGGCGAGAGGGACGAGGGGGCGCTCGTGGTTGGGAGGATGCGCGACGGGCGGTGGTGCGTCGCGGCGAGGCGGGAGGCGAGGGCCGAGCGGAAGAGGGTGCGCGAGGGAGGGGCGGGGAGCTCGGTGTAGGGGAAGGGCGCGACGGCGTGGAGCGGGCTCGAGTGGGACCGTGCGCGCTGCCGGCGCTCGGCCTCGCTCCACAGCTTGGCCTTGACGGCGAGCGCCCACGACGCCTCGCGGCGCTCGAGCGCGAGGGCGTCGAACTGGGCCCACAGGCCCCAGAACGAGGCCCAGCGGCGGCGGTGCAGCTCGGTGCGCAGGAGGGCGTCGACGAGGTCGGCCGAGGGCGCGATGCCGTGCTCGGTCGCGACGGCGACGAGCTTGTACGCCGGGTCGCGCGACGCGATGTAGGTCGTGCCGGCGGCGAAATGGTGGAGGAGGGCGAGGTACGGGTCGGCGGGAGGAGGGCGACGAGGGGAGGGGGCGGCGTCGCGCCGCTTGGCCGAGGCGCGCTCCTGCGCCTCGTACAACGCCCTCCAGGTCGAGAAGAGGTGCTGGGCGGCGCGCACGTCGCCCTCGGAGGCCTTTGCCGAGATGGCGAGGGCCCACAGGCGGGGCGAGCCCGGCTGGCCCGGGTCGAGCGTGGTGCGGTACGCATCGAGGACGGCGACGAGCCAGTCGCTGCGGCCCATGCGCTTGAGGACGTCGAGGACGGTGTCGAGCATGGCCTCGTCGACGTGCTTTGCGCCGTGGAGCTTGTCGCGCACGATGCCGTCGCTGATCCAGGCGAGGACGGTGGCGAGGAGGTCGGGCTGGAGGACGAGGTCGTGGTGCGACATGCGCAGGAGCTTGGAGGCCAGCTTGGGCGTGACGGTGTAGCCCTGGTCGTGCATGGCGAGGGCGGCGTGGCGGGCGAGTTTGGGCTGGCGGTACTGGCAGAAGAGCCAGGCGAAGCCGTCGATGGTGCGCGACGAGAGGCGGTCGTTGCCGCGGCGTGCGAGTGCGTCGAGGAAGGTCTGGAGGGCGCGGCGGGGCTTGTGGGTCGCGAGGCTGTCGACCATGGCGTCGCGGATCTGGGCGAGGGTGAGGAGGGGCGGGGCCTTTGCCCTCGCCCTCGGGCGCTTTGGCGGGGCCGTGTGGTCGGCCTTGTCGAGGTCGCGGACGGCATCGAGGACCGGTGCGGCTCGTCGTGGTGGCAACGTGGGTGGAGGAGCGGCGGGAGGAGGACGAGTCGAGGAGGAGGCGGTGCTCGACGATGACGAGTAGGGCGACCTGGGCTGTGGGGCGGGCCGCAGGCGGGTCGTGAGGGATGTGGCAGCCCTGGTGGCTGTACTGGCGGTGCTCGCGCGGCAGCTCATGCCGCGAGCCGAGGTGACCAAGGACGACGAGCTGCTCAGCGCTCAGCTGCTCGCTGCCCTCTCCGCTCTCGCCCTCTCGCCGTCCCTCGCACTCATCGGCCAGGCCATGCACAGCTGCTTGTCATGCGCTAATCCAGCTCAAGCTCTACACGCGCACTGCTGCTGCCCTCAACGCAGTCCCCGTCGACCCCCTTCCTCGCTCATCTTCGCCGAGCTCGCCCCTGTCCGTCGCGACCGACGCGACAACTCCGGTCCGTGCACGCTCGGTGCCCTCGACGAGGCACGAGCACCGGACTTGCACCGGCCTCGTGACCCCCCACGCCCGCTGCGCACACCGCGAGCGAGTGGCCCCACCCCGCCGCTCGACGACGCTATCTCTCTCGCTTCGCCTCTTGCTCCGTGCCCGGCTGCGCTCGATGGAGTGGAGACACTCGGCTGCGCTCAGCAGACCGTCCACCCCGCCGGTGCGTCCTCGTCTCGCCGCCGCTCTCGGCCCTGAGCTCCTCCTCGCCTCACCTGACCCCGACTCGCCCCTCGCAGATCCGCCCCTTGCCCCTCAGGCCAGCAGTGGGCTCCTACGCCGCAAAGCCATCGACACCACCACCCCACCACGTCCGCTTCTCGCCTTCGCCGACCCGCCCTCCCTCGCCCGCCCTCTCCCGCTCCTCGTCCGCCGCACCCGCCCGCCCGCTGTCCCGCATCGGCTCGACACCTGCGCCCGCTCGTCCAGCCCTCGCGAGGCTCAGCACCTACACCTCGTCGACGACCGGCGCCCGCCCCGCCTCGCCCGCCCGCTCGACCACCTACCCGCCGACCCCTCTCGCCCGCCTCTCGACCCCGGTCAACCCCTGGCGCCCTCCCTCGGGCCCGCCTCGGTCCCCTCTCCGCCGCGAGCCGGCCAACACGTGGGACCTGCGCCGCCCGACGACGCACCCTGCGCTCGGTCGCCCCTCGAGCCTGTACACCTCGCGCCGCACGGGCCTCGCGACCCCGCCGCCGTCGCGCCCCGTCTCGGGCACGAGCAGCACCGCCGGGCGCGCGGCCTCGCTCGAGCCCGTCCCGCCGCACCTCGGCTTCATCGACCCCTCGATCCCGCCGCCGCCGACCGACCACCCCGAGGGGTCCGTCCTCGCGCGCAGCAACCTGTTTGTCGCGCGCGGCAAGCCCCGCCTCGGCGTCGCGTACTGGGAGTACGTCGCCGCGACGAGGGCGCAGCAGGTCCTCGAGGCGTACGTGCCCGAGGTGCGCGAGCGGTGCGCGGCGGCGCGGGCGGGCGGGAGGAAGGCGGTCGACGACATGAGGAACGAGACGTACATGGCGACGAGGTGCGTCATCGAGGTGGCCGTCGCTGTGCTGAGGATGCTCAAAGGCAGCGAGGAGGGCATGCGCGTGCGTCCCTGCTCTCTCTCTCGTCCTCGTCCTCGTCCTCGAGACCGGCTCTCTGACTCTTCCTCTCCTCCTCCTTCTCCTTCCTTCCTCCCACAGATCAACGCCGAGGCCGCCTCTCGACTCGTGCACATCCGCTGGCGCGACGACGACGAGTGGCGGCGCATCTGGAACCTGCACAACGACCGCGGCCTCCACCCGAGCGCCAAGTCGCAGCACGACGCGCGCGCCGTCCGAGGCTACACCGAGCTCGCCGTCGACGTCTTTGCCGGTGCGTGCCCTTCTCCCACAGCCTCTCGTGCTTCACCCTGCGCGACTCGCCCGCTCTCGGACCCTTGCTGACTCGCTCGCCCTCTCTCGGCCGCACAGACCGCCCCGCGCTCTCCAAGCTGACCGTCTCGCTGCACAAGACGATCGTGCACCTCGACGCCTCGTGGGAGCTCGAGCTCGCGCGCGCCGTCTCGATCGACCTGCGCCGCACGGCGCAGAACCACGCCGACCGCGCCGCGTGGCACGAGCTGCAGTGGCGCGCCGAGGCGTTCCGCAGCGGCATGAGGGCGACGGCCGACGCGGCGAGGCGGCTCGCGAGGGAGACGGCGAGGTTCTTGGACGGCGTGAGAGGGCGAGTCGGGCTCCTTTCGCGCTGAGCTGGAGGACGAGGATCGTCGAGCCGCACTGACTCCCTCTCCTGCTCGCTCGCAGACGCGGCGGTCTCGGCGGCGACAAGTACCTCATGCTCTGGAAGCACCTGCAAACGTATGCGCCGCCTGGGTTCGACCTCGAGCCGCGCAAGGAGTACTGCTGAGAGCGCGCACAGACCCTCTTTTCCCTTCCTCTCGTTCTTCCTGCTCTCGCTCTCTCCTTCTCTCCCTCTCTCTCTCTCTTCGTAGCCGTCTGTCGTTGTATCTAGGTCAAGTTCGTGCCGTCCTGCGTTGCACGTCGTCGAAAGCAGCTACGCTCGCACGTCCCTCCTCGCTCGCTCGAGCTAGAGCGGGCCCTCGATGTCGAGCACGATCGGCAGGTGGTCGCTCGCGCCCCAGATGGTGTGTCGGACCTCGCACGCCTTGACCTTGGGCAGGAGCCGCTCGGACACCTGCGCGCGAGGCGAGAGAGAGAGCGGCGTCAGCAAGGATGCTCGAGAGCGAGCGTGAGGATAGGGCGAGAGCGCAAGGAGGTGCGAAGGAGGGTGCGAGGAAGCGAGGGAGAGAGGGAGCGAGGGAGAAAGAAGGAGGAGGAAGGCGGAAGGGAGCGCGAGAGAGGGAGAGAGGGGAAGAGGGACGCACGACCTGGTAGTCGAGCCGCCAGCCGATGCCCTTCTCGCGGCACGAGAACTTGTACGAGTAGTAGGTCCAGCCCTGCGGGTCCTCGTCGAGGTCCGGGTGCCGCTCGCGCCAAACGTCGACGAGTCGCTCGTGGCCCGAGCCGGCGTCCGGGTTGAGCTGGCGCCTGAAGCCCTCGATCTCGACGTCGGTCACGCCGGCCGACTTGTTGTGGTTCGTCTTCCAGTTGCGGATGTCGGCCGGCCCGGACGCGACGACGTTGAGGTCGCCCGCCCAGATGACGGGCTTCTTGGCGTCGAGCGAGCGCAGGTACGTCTCGAACGCGCGGTTCCAGCGCTCCTTGTCGGCGAGGCTCTTGAGGCCTTGGCCGGCGTTGGGGACGTCTGCAGGTGGGAGGACGAGGTCAGGGGCCGGTCACGTGAGGGACGGTGCCGAGCAGGAAGCGAGCGAGAGGATGAGAGAGGCCTAGAGAGGGACGCACAGGTGCCGACGACGAACGAGTTCTCGAACTCGAGCGTGACCATGCGCCCCTCCGAGTCGGCCGCAGACACCTCGTCGCTCGCCGTGAACCCGAACTCGACGTTGAGCGGCTCGACCTTGCTGAAAATGGCCGTGCCGGCTTGGCCTTTCTTGACGGCGCCGTGGTCGCCCCAGTACCGATGCGGGTAGCGGTCGTCGAGGGCGGCGAGCGGGATGGCGGTCGTCTTGGTCTCGGTCACGATGAGGACGTCGGCGTCTTCTGCCTCGATGTAGCGGGAGAAGCCTGCGGGCGGGCGAGCGGGCGAGGGAGGAAAGAAGCCGTCAGTCGGCGGCCGCTCCTCACGGACCCGAGAACGAGAGGGAGGAGGTGCACCTTTCTTCTCGCTCGCTCGTAAGCCCGCCACGTTCCACGCCGAGATGCGGATGCAGCCTGCCGCCGGGCGCGGAAACGGCTCGACGACGTCGGGCACGGTCTTGTTGGTCGGCAAGGTCGGGTCGAGCGGCTTGACGGGCTCCTTCTTGGCGCGCTTCTTCTTTTGGGGCTTGTCGTCCTCGGCGTCTTCTCCCTCGAGGTCGGTGAGGGGCGAGTCTTCCTTGACGGGCGGGGTCGAGGTCGATGCAGAGGGGACGGCGTCGGCCTGGTCGAGCTCGTCGTCGGCCTTGCGCTTCGAGGCGCGCTTGACGGCTGCTTTGAGCGGCATGGCGAGGTAGTTTGGCGTGCTGTGCAGGCGCAACAGCTGGTGCTGGCGGTGGAGGAGAGGAGGTCGAGTGCTGATGAGGTGGGGCCGGTTGGCGCGGTGGAGAGGGAGGGAGAGGGCGCGCTGTAGCTGGGCTGAGAGGCGCTGTATGGTGCCGGTCGGTGCGGCTCGCAAGCGTCTGGGCTTGTCCTGAACGCGAGGCGAGGAGGAGAGCTCGTCGCGGTCGGGCGCACCTCGGCGAGTCCAGCGAGTCGACCGCTCGCGGCTTTCCTGCAGGTCAGAGACGCTGTTCTCGGGTTTTCTGAGTGCATGCTAGAGCCTCTCGAGGAGCGCGAGCGAAAAAAGAAGCAGTGTGCCCAACCGGTTCTCCTCGAGCGAAGAGGCGCTCGCGCTGACGACGGCAAGGAGGCTCGACAGCTGGTCATGACAACAACAACGACGCACAGGACCCATACACACTCAGCCGAACCGCCTCGAGAACCAGTCGGCCTGCTTGAGCACCTCGTCGGCCTCGACGAGCGACTCGCGCCACCCCTCGTGGAACCGGTACGCCCAGTCGTCGGCGTCGACGGCGTGCGTGCGCCAGCAGATGCCGAGCTGCGAGTCGCGGTCGCTGAACGAGAGCTGCAGCGCACCGCCGTACTCCTTGAGGGCGACGTCTGCTCGAGAGGAGAGGGCGAGCACGGCGTCAGCTGCGGGCCTGAGCGGTGCGTCCGAGAGCGAGGGAGAGAGGGACGCACTCTCGACGTAGACGATGTCGGCGCGCTGGATGACCTTGCCGATCTCGACGCCCGCCGCGCCCCAGATGGCGAGCTTGGCGTGCTGGCCCGAGTCGTCGATGAGCGTCACCTCGGTGAGCTTGCTCTTGGCCGTGTCGCGCTGCTCGAAGCTGTTGACGGCGGCGAGGACCGAGACCTTGGGCGGCGGTGCACCTCGGGTCGAAGCGTTGACGAGCTTCTTGCGCAGCTGATTGAGCGGAGTGAGGTCGTACACCTTCCAGGGAAAGTGCGGCGGGGCGCCGAGCGACGCCCCCTCGGCGTCGGTCGCGTCGTACGAGTCGTCGGCCGTGTATTCGACGGTCGTGTCGGCGCGCGAGACGTCGAAGAGGGGAGCTGAGGGGGCGAAGGCGAACGAGACATCGTCGTGCGGCGGTTGAAGGACGGGCTGCGAGTGCTGCGCGCGGAAGACGGCCGAGTAGCGCGAGCGCTTCTGCGTCGGCGGCGGTATCATGAAGCCTGCGTGAGGGATGGAGTCAGCGGGCGTCTCGGGGTCGAGGCAGGAGGAGCAGACGCACTGGTCCTCGAAACGCCCTCGCCCTCGTCCTCCTGCTCGGACCGTTCCAGCTCGGGCGAGGACGACGACCGCCTCCGAGTCCTTCTACGCGAGAGCTCGAGGCTGTCGGGCTCCTCCTCCCTCGCCGCTGTTGCCCGCTCGTCCTGCACAGGGCTGCCCTCGACCGCGTCGTGGAACTGCGACGCCGTGACGTCCCAGGGATTGCCGCCGACGGCTGGGGAGCTCGGCTCGGGCTTGATGGTCGGCTGTCGAGCTGTTGGCGGCGGCGCTGCGGAGGCTGGTGGGCCGGGAGGGGGCGAACTGGGTGTTGGCTGATGAGGAGAGGCCGGAAGCGTGAGGTCGATGGCGAGGGTGTGCCAGGAGGCGGCGGGCTGCAGGTCGAGGTTGAGAGAGCTGTAGCACTGCGCCGGGCTAGGTGCGCCCTCGAACAGGACGAGGCGGCGCATGTGAGAGCATCGTCGAGGTCCAGGGGCAACCCTCCTCGCCGTCGCGTTCGGCTCTCTCCCACACTCGCCCTCGGCCATGGCTGCTCAGGTGCGCGTGGGAGTCGGCTGCTTCTTGTTCAACTCGCGGCTCGAGTTCGTCACCGGTGTGCGCAAGGGGAGCCACGGCGCAGGTGCGCTCTCGCTTCGTCCTCAACGAGACGACGTGGACAAGGGCGTCAGCACACTCGCTCATGCTTCTCTCTGCAGGCGCAATACAGCTTCCAGGCGGCCACCTCGAGATGGGCGAGTCGCCCGAGGCCTGTGCCGTGCGCGAGGTCGCCGAGGAGACGGGTCTCGTCGTTCAAGACGTCGACGTCCGCTTCCTCACGGCGACAAACGACATCTTTGCGAGCGAGGGCAAGCATTATGTGACGCTCTTCGTCGCCTGTCGGATCGGCGACGACGTCAAGCCAGAGGTCAGCCGTACCGCGTCGCGAGCGGACACGGTTCTCCTCGTCCTGACTCCCCTTCTCGCTTGCCTCGCAGGTCCTCGAGCCCGAGAAGTGCGAGCGATGGGAGTGGCAGAGCTGGGAGCACTTGAAGGAGCTCGCGCTCGACCCGAGCAACAACCTGTTCCTCCCGCTGCGGAACCTGATCTTGCAGCGACCAGAGCTGGATCCTCGAGCTGTCTTTGCAACGTCGGCATGAACTCGACGAGCCTGCGCGAGCATCTTCAGCTGCGAGAGATGCCCGTCTCGTCGAAAGGAAAGCGAGCGCGAGCGCTGCAAGAGCAGAGGACTGGCGAGCACAGCTGAGCCGGAGCTGTCCTTCACAGCCGAGACGCAAGACATGCGCTCGTCGCCCTGCAGCCTCGCTCAGACGGAGCAAGTAGATCTGTGCGACTCGCAGGCGGCAAGCGAAGAGCGTGCGCAGCTGCGAGCGACGCGCGCGACCGTCGGACCAGCAGCTCCGGAGGGCGCGAGCGAGGCAAGGCGGAACCCGGCGCCCGCACGACCGAGCCGGACGGCGGACGCACAAATAAGGGAGTTTGGATGGCCTTGTAGGCAGCGCAGCAGGCCTGTCGCGGTGCGCTGCGTGCAATTGCCGTGAGGAGATGAAGGTCGCGAGCACCGAGGGAGAGGCACAGCAAGCTCAGACGGGACTGCGGTCGAGCCTGCCCGGCTGCTGTGGGCGCACAAGACGGGCTCGAGCTGCGCATGAGCTGCTCTAGAGAGAGCAGCGAGGGTGGAGGAGTCCAGGAAGGCCGGCTCGCCATCTCGACGGCTTGGTCCGCCCTCTCGACGGCGCTCGCTTGTGCAGATCAGCTACTACCTCGAAGCTATCGCCAGACCGCCTCAATCGCTCCAGCGCTCGCCCAGGCCGTCCACCCGCGCCTCGCGAGCCAGCCCTCGTCCCCGACCTCCTCGACCTCCTCGCACTCGTCCTTGCCCGCCGACCAGCGCCGCAGAGGCAGTCAGCAGCCTTCAAGTCGCACTCTTCGACCTTCCACACGCCCCTTCGATCCACCGCATTCCGCAGCGCCGGCTCTCCGACGTGATCGACCACCGCCGCCCTCGCCTCTCGCACGCCTCAAACGACACTCTCGGGCCCAGCCGCTCGCGCTCGATGCAGCCAGGACGAGGGCACAGACGATCGGGCCGTTCGAGAGGGCAGGTGCTCGAGCGCGTGGATCGGCAGGACGACGGAGCCGGCCAGATGCTGTAGCTGCTCAGCGCTTTCTTCGAGGAGCGTCGCTTTGCACTGCACGGTCTCCATTACATGGCTCGAGGGGAGGACTACTGAGAGGGAGAGAGGGAGCAGCTCGTTCGGACGGGCTGGGCTCTGTGTGGTGCTTACTTGGCGGCTGCGAGGTCGACGAGGGTCAGCAGGTGCAACGGCGTGCGGCGGCGGCGAGAGGAGAGAAGACGCACCTTCGACCTCGCCGAGATGCTTCTTGAGGAAGGGCACGATCTTGGCGAGCGCCGGGTCGACCGCGTGCGGCTTGTCGTAAAGGTCGTAGTGAGAAGCGTTCGGGACGACGAGGATCTCCTTGTCCTTCGAGGCGGCGCGGCCGTACACCTCGTGGCTGTCGCGGTACGAGCCGAACATGCCCGGCTTGTCGCCGACGACGACGAGGAGCGGGCGCACGAGGAGCGTCTCGCAGTGCGAGAAGGCGTCCCACGCCGTCACGGCGGCGTTGTGCGAGTAGAGGAAGCTGACGCAGCCGCGCTCGTGCTTGCCGCGCTCGGTGCGGTAGTACTCGGTCGCCTCGAGGAGGTCCGGGTCGTTGCCGAGCTTCTTGGCGTCGTCGACCGTCGGCGGGACGGCGGCGTTGATGGTGCGCTCGGCCCCCTGCGCCTCGGCCGTGCGCGCCGCGGCGATGCCCTCGAGGTTCTTCACCGGGTCGAACCCGCCGAAGACCTCGCGGCTGAGCCGACCAAAGTTGGCCGCCGCGACGCCGACGACCGCCTTGAAGCGGTAGTCGGTCGTGGCGGCGCTGATGGCGTACCCGCCGCCGCCGCACACGCCGAGGACGCCGATGCGCTCCGGGTCGACGTAGGCGAGCGTCTGGAGGTAGTCGACGACGTAGCGAAAGTCGGACACGCGCAGCTCCGGGTTCTCGACGAAGCGCGGCTCGCCGCCCGACGCGCCCTGGAACGAGGCGTCGAACGCGACGGCGACGAAGCCCGCCTCGGCGAGCTTGACGGCGTACACGTTGCCGGCCGTCTGCTCCTTGCACGAGCCGATCGGGTGGCCTGCGACGACGGCCGGGTACCGCTTGGCGTCGGAGAAGTCGGGCGGAAAGTAGAGCTGGGCGGCCGTGTCCCAGGCGATGTTGCGGATAGTCACGCTCTTGGGTGCGGTCGACATGTTGTAGACGATGGTGTGTCGATGTCGTGGGTGTTGGAGAGCGAGAGAAAGAGAGAGAGAGAGAGCTAAGAGCGGGCGAGGGAAGGCCGAGAGCGGATCCCAAGCGGCGAGCTTGCGAGCGGGCTCTCATCCGCGCAACGCCTCCACTGGTCCGCGATCGGCTCCAGCAAAGCTTGCGTCGTCCACGCTGAGACGCCGCCGAGCCCTGCTCGCACGCCCTGCGGAAAAGCAGATCCGCCAAGCGAGAGATCGTCGACGGCCGGGCACGGGCTCTCGCCGGCTGTAAGCACCGCTCCCTCCACTTTCGCCGCGGCCGTCCAGCGGGTGGAGGCCTGGCACTCGAGAGAGTCGAGAGACTGCTCGTGGACCGTGTCCAAATGCCGTCGGGCTCCGTGCCGACGAGGCCTGGCTCGTGCGGAGGGAGCGGAAGGAGGAGAGCACCGCAGCGATGGACGAGGCGAGCGCCACGGAAGCGAAAGAAGAGCTCCATGATGAGGTCTTGCGCTCAGCAAGACGTCTGGCGGCCGCCACGTCGACGGACCCTCGGCGAGAGATGAGGATGGCGAGCGGGAGCTGGACGGTCGCGGACAGTGTGGACGGGTGCCTTGTCGCGCGAGGGGCAGCTGTAGGCGTGCAAGAGTGCAGCGCAGGTGCGCGCTGCTCCAGCATTGCGGGCGACAGCGAGTGAGCTGAGGGGAAGGAGCTTGAGGTGGGGAGCGAGACGGTTGCCCCCTCGCCCGTCTCGCCGCACCTCGTGCAGACCTGCTTGCTCTTCAGATCCGGTCCAGATACGCCTACACATCACTTCAAGCGCGCACAGCCGCTCCACCGCGCTTCGCGCAGCCCGCCGGCACCTCGACCTCGTCGACCTCCTCGCCCTCGTCCTCGCCAGCACCAGCACATTCGACAGCCAGCTACATCCTCCAACACCACGCCAGAACCTCGACAGCCCGCCATGTCGCGCGCGACCAAGCCCGCCGCGAGCCCGACCTCGGCACGCACCTCTCGCCCCTCGCGCGCGTCGACCTCGAAGCGGGTCAGCTACCAGGAGCAGGACGGCGAGGAGGGCATGGACGTCGGGCGGCAGGAAGATGGAGACGATGACGACGAGCAGCTCGAGGATGGTGGAGATGGGCAGCAGGATGGCAGCAGCGGCGAGCCGTGAGTCGGCGCCCGTCCTTTCGCCGCGGGTCGGCGCTGATGCCGGTCCCCGGCGTTTGACGTGCGAGCGGTGTCTCCCCTTCTGACATCCTATCCCACGCAGCGTCGTGCACAAGCTCGCCCGGATCATGGAGGCGAGTCGTCCCTGCCTCTCTCTCGCACTCCTTCTCGATCGCGCTCTCGCTCACTGGCTGACCCTGCTCCCTCTCGACGCCTGCAGAAGTACGAGAAGTCGACGATCAAGCCGACTGAGCAGCGGCTCGCCCAAGCTCAGCGCGACCTGCGGCAGATCGTCGACAAGGGCAAGCGCGAGGCCGACTCGTCCATCCACAAGCAGCTCGAGCGCAAGTACGTCCTCCTCCTCCTCCCCCTTCCCTTGATCTGCTCACTTGACCCTCTCGCCCGCCCCGCAGCACTGCACTCGTCGACGCTGCGCACCTCGACCGCCCGAAGTCGCTCACGGCGCGCTCGAAAGCCGACTACGAGTCGGCCAGCTTGGCCCTCGAGCTGCAGGAGCAGGGCCTCGCCGACGCCATCGAGGCTTCGGTCGCGCTGGGCGTCGGGCTGGGCGGCGCCAAGGCCTGGCTCGTCCCGGCGCAACAAGCTCGTGCGTCCGCTCTCCCCTGTCCTCGTCGCCAAGAGCCGGATCGTCCCTGACGGCTGCAACCTCGCAGTCGAGATTCGGCCGCGCGCTGCACACCGTACGCTCAAGAAGGTGCGCGAGAACAAGCGCGTGCTGCTCGACGAGCTGCAAGAGCTGGACCATGTGCGTCCCGTCCTTCCTCTCCTTCTTCTCGCTCGCTCTGTCGCGCACGGGGCCTGACGCTGCGCGCTCGACCTCCACGCCCGCAGGAGTCGGCGCAGCAGGGCGAGTCGATGCGGCAGCACTTTGTCGAGATTGCGCTGGCGTGAGGAGGGAGCGAGGGGTGTGGACGGGCCCGCGGTGCGTGCGGGCGTGCTTGCTGTGACGGTCTTGTTCTCGTTTCTCGTTGCGCCCGTCGGGTCGCACTGTTGTCGTACTCTGGAATGCACGTTGTTGATCCTGACTACGGGACGAGGGAGAGGAAGAAGCCGCCTGTGAGGGTCGAGCCGGGCGGGACTTGGGCGCGACGGAGCGACGACGAGGCGAGCGAGCCCAAGTCGACGACCTCATCACGCCCAGCTCCCCTCACCGCACGAGCTACGATGGGGCGGCTTGCAGAGCAGCAGAGGAAGCTCCTCGAGCAGCTCATGGGCGCAGGTGCGCTCCCCTTTCCTCTGCGTCGTCCCCTCCGCCCGCTCCATCTCCCCCTCCCCTCCCACACTCGCCGACCCGCTCCACGCACGACCCTGGCTCGCATGGCCGGTTGCTTGCGTGCACTGGACCCAGTACACGAGGCTGACTCGCTCCTGCCCCTCCCACTTCGCGCCCTTCCCACTCTTCCCCTCCTCCGCCCTCCTCCCTCATCTCCTCGCCGACTCCGGCTCTCCACACGCAACAGAGGCGCTCGGCATCGTCACGCACGACATCTCGCTCTACGACCACAAGCTCTGCCACCCGTTCGTCGCCGGCATCTGCCCCCATGACCTCTTCACCAACACGGTCCGTCCTTCGTCCCTCTCCTCTCTCTCTCTCGCTCGTTGCGCACCTCGCTAATCTCTCCTAGAGCGCGCTCGCAGAAAATGGACCTCGGCCCCTGCGCCAAGACGCACTCGATCAAGCTCAAGAACGAGTACGAGGGCATCCTTCACCAGGCCGAGCAGGACAAGGACGACGACAAGATCAAGATGCTCAACTCGTTCAAGATGAACTACGAGCAGGTCGTGCGTCCCACTCTCACTCCTTGACTCTCTCGACCTCGCCGTGAAGCATGTCCTGACAGAGCACGCCCGTGCACGCAGATCATGGGCTTCGTCGGCGAGTGCGACAGGAGGATTGCGGCCGCTCACCGTCGCCTCGAGAAGACGCCCGAGGAGAACAACCGCACCACAGCCCTCGTGCGTGCCTCTCTCATCCTCTGCGACCCTCTCTCGATGCGCGATCGTTTCGCTGACCCTGTCGTCCTACTCGCCTGCAGATGCGCGAGGTCGGCGAGATCGAGGGCGCGTACCAGGCCGCCATGGCCGAGGTCGAGATGCTCGGCTCGCAGGGCAAGGTCGAGGAGTCGATGACGCAGCTCACCAAGGCCGAGGCGCTCAAGGCCGAGAAGCTCGACAAGGAGCGCGAGCTGCAGGAGCTCACCGACACGGCCGGCGCGTCGGGCAACCAGAAGCTGCGCGTGTGCGACATCTGCGGCGCCTACTTGTCGATCCTCGACTCGGACAGGCGTCTCGCAGACCACTTTGGCGGCAAGGTGCGTCTCGTCCTCCTCTTCCCGCTCCGCGCTCTCTCTCCCCCCTCTCGTCTCCTGGCGGCGACTGACTCTTCCTTCTCCTCTCGCGCGCAGATGCATCTCGGCTACCACCAGCTGCGCCAGCTCATCGACGAGTGGAAGGCGCGCGGTCCGCTCCCGACTGCGCCGATCCCCGCGCCGACCTCGACCTCGACCTTTGGCCCGGGCGGGCCCAACGGCATGCACGGCCCGAACGGCTACGGGCCCAACGCCGGCTCGACCCAGTCGCTCGCCGTCGCGTTCCGGCCCATCCCGCCCGAGAAGCGCCTCCGCCGAGGAGGGCGCGAGGCGTCGGCGCCGCGCGAGCGCGAGCGCGAGCGTGAGCGCGACCGCGAGCGCGACGGCGGCAGCAGCAGCGGGCGGCGCGACCGCAGCCGGACGCGCGACGCACCGCGCTCGTCGGCGGCGGGCGGCGGCGGCGGCACGGGCAGCGACCGGGGCGGCGGCGAGCGGGACCGCTCGGACCGGGACCGCGAGCGCGACAAGGAGCGCGAGCGCGAGCGGGACCGGGAGCGCGAGAGGGAGCGCGAGAGGGAGCGCGACCGGGACCGAGGGGAGCGCGACCGGCCGCGCTCGTCGCGGTACGAGTCGGACAGGAGGAGAGGCGACGACGACCGGCACCGCTCGTCGCGCGCCGACGAGGGCGGGTCGTCGTCCCGGCGCGGGTACGACGACGACGACCGTCACCGTCGCAGCTCGAGGCGCGACGACGACGAGCCGCGGCGGTCGTCGGCGCGCGGGTACGACGACGGGCCCGGCGGCGAGAGGAGGAGCTCGCGCGGCCTGAGCGCCGCTGCGCCGCCGGCGCCCGCACCGAAGGGCGCCGAGGAGGACCGCAGGACGAGGAGGGCGTACGACGACATCGACGAGCCGAAGGAGGACGGCAAAAGGCGCAGGATCGAGTGAGAGCGGGCGCGCAATGTACTGCCTTTCTAGCTCACAGCGCTCGGTGCTCCTTGGTGTGCACGCTTCCTCTGCAGAGAGCCCGAGAGAGAGAGAGAGCAAGACGAGGAGGTGCAATGCAAAGATCGAGAGGTACAGCGTGTGGTCGAGGAGAGCGAGAGAGAGAGAGAGAGAGAGACAGAGAGAGAGAGAGAGAGAGAGAGAGAGAGAGAGGGAAAGAGAGGGACCGTGCGCGCGAGGAGCTGCCAGAAGGAGTACGGGAGGCGGCCAGGGGTAGACACAGGGACGACATGGAAGGCACACAGAGAGACGTAGGGAGGAGAGGAGAGGGACGTCGACGAGATAGAGACGGCGGCCAGAAGAAGTGGGGAGAGAGAGGACGAGGAGAGGGGGGAGGGGGAGGAGAAGGAGGAGAAGGAGGAGAGGGACAGTCTCGCTCCTACCACTCGTTCGTGCCCGACCAGTGCTCGTGACTGCCGAAGCTCGGCATCGACCGTGCGGCAGGAGCTGCGCGCGGCGGCGAGAACCCAGTCGGCGCGGCGGGCTGCATGCCGTACGGCGCCGGCGACGCCGAGTGCCCGGGCGTGTACAGCCCGCTGTCGACGACGATGTCGTCGCCGCCCTGGGCCGCACCGTGACCGTATGCGGCTGCTGCAGCGGCGGCGGCGGCGCTCGGGTCGTGGTAGTAGCCCGACATGTGGTGCGGCGCGCCGCCGTGAGCGACCGACAGGTCGACACCGCCGCCGGCTCCCACGACGAGGTCGCCCTGCGAGTCGTACTGGACGTGCGTCGGCGCGTGCTGGTGGTGCTGGTGGTGCTGGTGCTGAAGGTGCTGTTGGTGGTGGTGGTGCTGGAGCGGCTGCTGAGGGTAGGGGAGGTGCTGAAGGGGCTCGTGCGCAGGCGGCCCGCGCGGCAGGTCGTCGTACTGCGCCTCGCCGTACGCGCCCTCGTCCTCGTCGTCGTCCTCGTCGTCGTCGTCGTCCGAGCCCGAGCGCTTGACGCGCTGCGGCGCCGGCGGCGTGTCCTCGCCAGCCGCCTCGAGGAGCGCCTGCGACGGCTTGCGCTTGCGCCCGCTCTGGCGCGGCGCGTCCATGCCGACGAGGAGACCCGTCGACGGGTCGGGCTGGCGCTGCGCCTTCTGCGCGCGCGAGTGGACCCGGTTCCCGAGCTGGCTCAGCTCGGCGTCGGTGAACCGGACCCGGAGCGTCTTGGGGCCGGCGGGCAGCGACGACGCGTGGTCGAGACAGGCAACGGCCTTGCCGTCGTCGGTGACGACCTGCGACAGGTAGGCGAGGCACTTGCAGTGCTGGCACTGGTAGTCCTCCTCGTCGCGGTCCCACGACTCGACGACCTCGTCCGGCGCCGAGTCGGCCGAGCGCAGGACCTCGCGCGCGCCGAGCTCGCGGTCGACCATCTCGCGGATGTGGGCGAGGAGCCACCTGGACGTGCGAGGGTCCTTCTCCCACTGCGAGATCGTGATGAGGAGCTCGTCGTGGCTGAAGACGGGGTTCTTCTTGATGTCGCGGTAGCGCTCGACGCAGCGCAGGCCGTTGTCAAGCCAGTCGGGGAGCGCAAAGTTGACGGCCTCGTTGAAGTTGAAGCCGTGGTTGAAGCCCGAGTGGTACGCGCGCGGGAACGTGATGATGAACTCGTTCGGGCGCTGGTCGACGGCGTAGACGCGCACGTCGTGCTCCTTGAGCCGCCCGGGGCTCATGAGCGTCACGAGCTGGAACATGAGGTCGGTCTGCTGCTCGAACAGCTCGGGCGCGGCGAGCTTCATGGCCGCCTCGAGCTTCTCGTCGTCCTCGCCCGGGATGCCGTACCACGTCTTGGTGTCGCCGAGGTGGTGGTAGTTGATGCTGTAGCTGTAGTGGTCCTCCTGTGTGTCGAGAGAAGAGAGTGCGTGAGCGTCGGCGCGACATACAGGCGGGCGAGGAGAGAGAGAGAGAAAGAAGGAGACGCACCTTGTGCCACGCGAACGTCGAGAAGACCATGCCGACGTAGATCCAGGGGATCGTCATGCCCGAGATGTCCGACTTGACGTAGCGCAGGAGCGAGCCCGAGAGGATGGGCAGGTTGTTGAGGTTCCAGCCGTCGCGCGAGTAGGGGTCGTTCGGGTGGACCTCGAGGTTGGGGAAGCCGCTGCAGGTCTCGCCGAGCAGCGTCAGCTCTCGTTCGTCGACGATGGTACCGGTCAGGAGAGCGAGAGAAAGAGGGACGCACGCTCCATCCTTGGTCGATGCGACGTCGGCGCCGTACTCGACCTCGACCGTCTCTTGCGGCGACTCGACGAGGCGCCAGAACTCGCGCTCAAAGTGGTCCTCGATCGCGAGCTGCTCGCCCCAGACGTCGTCCTGGTCGCCGCCTGCGCCGTCGGGCCCGTCGGCGGCGCGCCCTTTGCCCTTGCGCTCGGGGAGCGGGTGGTCCTGGAGCCACTTGCGCTTGAAGGCGTCGGCGCGGCGGCGGAAGCTGTACAGGCTGTGGTCCTGGCCCTCCTCGAAGCCGTAGTCGGCGCCGTTGAGGAGGAGGCACTGGTTGCAGTAGAACTGGGACGCCGGGACCTGCTTGAGCGGCGGCGTGAGGCACTCGAGGTGGTACCCGCGGTCGCAGTCCTCGCACAGCACGATGCGGTCCGGGTCGTGGTCGAGCTCGCACACCTCGCAGGACTGTTGCAAGAGGTCGAGTCAGTCGAGCGTTCGAGCGAGAGGAGGATGAGTGAGGAGGAAGGTACGCACCTCGCCGGGCGTGCGAGAGTCCTTGGCCGAGCGCGTGCTGAGCTTGAAGTCGCGGTCCTCCTGGATTTTGTCCGACGCCGTCCTGACCTTGTCGACGTTCTCGTCGGCGCGACGACTCGGGCCGGCCTCGGACGACGGCGTCGCGAGCGAGTCGGAGCCGCTCGCGACCGGCGGCGAGGCGGCGAGCTTGTTGGCAAACGCCTTCATCTCGGCCGACTTGGCGTCCTGGGCGGCAAAGACGGCCTCCTTGACCGGATCGGGAGGAGCAGGGCCACCGGCGAGCTTGACGCGCTGCGTGTACTCGTCGAAGGGGAGGATGATGCGGTGGTAGGCGTTCTTGAGCTGGGTGCAGACGCTCGTGTTGAGGGCGACGTTGTACCCGAGGAGCTTGCCGACGGTCGACCACTTGCGGTCGTGCGTGACCTGTAGGAGGAGCAGGGCGAGATTCAGCCCGAGGCGAGGAGGAGAAAGCGCTCGAGGAGGAGGAAGAGGGACGCACGGCGTGGTAGCCGCCGAGGTCGGTCACCTCGCGCTTGAGGCGCCACATGTCGACGGGCTTGCCGCCGAAAGCCGGGAGCGTCATGCCCGAGCTGCCCTGCTGACGGTGGAAGAGGTACAGCTGCTCGAGGAAGTTGAGGCTCGCGCGCGCCGACGCCTCCATCGAGTTGAGCTGCTGCAGGCGGGTCTTGAAGCGGAACGTCTGCGCACGGCGGTAGAGAGCGTCAGGCTGTGCTCGCGCAAGGTAGAGGAGGAGAGAGGGAGGACGCACCTCGCTGTCGATGGCGAACGACGGGCGCCATCCCTCGGGCGGGACGATCTTGCAGATGCCGTACTCGCTCGCGTCGGGCGCGATGCGCTCGATGTACTCCATCGGGTGGGCGAACTCCTCGACGGTCGGGAAGTAGACGGGCGCCTCCTCGAGCTCGAACATGCGGGGCTTGTCGCGCGGCGGCGGGTTGGGCAGTCGGGGCGCCTCCATGCGCAGGGTCGAGTAGTCGAGGGGCGGCGCTCGCGGGAGCTTGAACTGCTGGCGGTACGGGTTCTTGGACGGGTGCGCGCCGAGGATCTCCTCCTTCTTGACGACGGGAGGAGGGGTTGCGGCGGCCGAGGCGGAAGACGGAGGAGCAGGCTCGCCGGCGGCTGCGGCTGCGGCTGCTTTCGCCGCCATGGCGGCGAGAGCTGTCGCCTTGGACGCCCGGACGTTCATGCGGCTCGCGGCGCCGGTCGTCATGGTCGGCTTGGACGACGAGCTGCCGCCTCCTTGAGCCGATGAGGCTTTGGCCATCCTCGTCGACGCTGGCGGCGCAGACGAGTCCTCGTCGTCCGAGAAGACGATGTCGAGCGCAGAGATGAAGGTCGGCTGGACTGGCGAGGGGCTGGCCATGGTGGACGACGGCCGGAGAGAGTGTCGGGGAGGCGGGACTGCGATGAGGTCGAGCAGGCGGCGGGGCGGAGGGTGGACGGGCTTGAAAAGTTGCTGGCACCGTCGTATCGAGGTGTGCGAGGGTGCGGCGGCCTCGCGAGTGCGCGAGCTGGAGCAAGGCGAGCGGGGAGAGCAGAGCCGAGAGGCCCGAGGGGAGACGGCTCTCGTGCTCGCTCGACGGCCCTCTCACGGCGTTACCTCGCGGTCTGACACGCTCAAAATCTCTCAGAAGCTTCCACGGTTCGGCTCACGGCAGGCGGGCGGGTTCTCGGCGGCAGCGAGCCGGTAAAGCTCGCTCGACGGCTCCCTCTCGCCTTCTCAGCCTGCTCTCGGACGACGAGGTGTGCTCTGTCCGTCGCCAGACTCTCTCACAATGCTGTCCAGACCATCTCTGACGAGGTACGAGGACGAAGAGGGTCGCATTGCAGCGCGAGAGGGTGCGGTCAGCTGGAAAAGGCGCACCGTCGACGTCGTCTCGACATCGCGAACCTCTGCGACTGCGTCAGCTGCTCGAGATCGAAAAGAGGAAGGCTTGGAAGTCGCAGAGCGCTCGTCTGGAGAAGCAGGGTGAAGAGAGAAGGGAGAAAGGCGAGTAGGCGGCCGAGGTCCTGGCTCGCTCAGACAGCGCTCGGCGCCGCCAGGTTCGGGTCGACCGCGGCCAGAAAAATCAGTAGGTCGTTTTGAAGCTGCTGGCTGCTCTTGCAGGGTCGTCGGAAGGCGGTTTGGCGCTGGTCGGGATGCGAGCCGTGATTGGCTGCGACCTGCGAGAGGGAGGCCGCCAGCGTCAGCCGCAACCCCAGGGCACAGGAGACCCAGGGCCACTCGTGGTGCGGCTGCGGCGTCGAGACAGGCGGGCGGGCTGGAGGAGGCGAGCGGCGGGGGCGTGTCGTCGCGGCGGCATGGGGCGCGGCGGTGGCTGGTGGGGCGTGGCTAGAGCGGGTGTACGAGGCGAACGAGCATGGTCGGAGCCCTGCTGAGCGACAGCGGTGGCAGAGGTCGAAGGCAAGATGGTGACCTCGCTCTCCTCTCGCCTCGACCGCCCAGCTCGCTCCGTCTCGACACGAGCAGACGCTGCGAGAGTCCGTCGAGCTACTCCTGCTGTCGCTCTTCAGACTCGGGCAAGCCTCACCACGTCGCCCTCCCGCCTCTCGCCACCATGGCTCGCCCAGGTTCGACCCTCCTCTCGACGGCTCGCCTCGCAGCTCGGCCGGCACCGACGCGACGCACCCGCTCGGCCATCCTCCCCAACGCCTTGCGCTGGCTCCGCACAAGCGCGCTCGACTCGACCACGGCCGCCGCCGCCGCCTCGTCGTCGTCGACCTGGGCACCGCCTCCTCGCGGCACCAGGGTTTACGCGTGCATGTCGGGCGGCGTCGACAGCAGCGTCGCGGCCCGCGTCCTCCTCGAGCAGGGCTACGACGTCTCGCCCGTCTTTATGCGCAACTGGGACACGCTCGACGAGCAGAGCGGGTCGGGCGGCTGCGAGTGGGAGCGCGACTGGGCCGACGTGCGGCGCGTGTGCGACGAGCACCTCGGCGGCGTCAAGCCCGAGCTCGTCGACCTGTCGCGCGAGTACTGGACGAGCGTTTTCGAGCCGGCCCTCGAGGGGTGGGCGGCGGGCGTGACTCCCAACCCGGACGTGACCTGCAATCAGTGCGCCTTGTCTCCCTCTCTTCCAGCTGCGGCGATGAGACTCTCCAAGAGAGAACGAGAGGAGCGTCTCTGACTGTCCTCCTGCGCGCTGCAGGCACATCAAGTTCAAGATCCTCCCCGACCGCCTCCTCGCTCGCGACGCCTCAGCCTGGATCGCCACCGGCCATTACGCCCAGCTCCTCCCCTCCCCAATACAACCTTCCGAGCCCGCCATTCACCGCGCCGCCAACCTCGCCAAGGACCAGTCGCACTACCTCTCGACGTCGCCCGTGTCGGCGCTGCGCAGGACCCTCTTCCCGCTCGGCGGCTTCGCGACCAAGGACGACGTGCGCGAGCTCGCGCGCGAGTGGGGGATGCACACGGGCGACAAGAAGGACAGCATGGGCATCTGCTTCGTCGGCGTGCGCAAGGGCTTCTCGTCGTTCCTTGGTGCGCTCAGTCCCCCTCCTCTCATCCTTTCTTCTTCCTCGTCAGCGGCTGTGGCTGACCTCTCTTCCTCCGCGCGCAGACTCGTACCTCCCTCCTTCACCGGGCAAGATCGAGACCGAGGACGGCCGAGTCGTCGGCGAGCACTCGGGCTTGTGGCGGTACACGGTCGGCGAGGGTGCGAGGCTGTCGGGCTTCCCGCAGAAGATGTTCGTCGGCCGCAAGGACGCCGAGCGCAACGTCGTCGTCGTCGTGCCCAAGAGGTGCGTCTGTCTCCCTCGCTCCCTCTTCGTTGTTGCCCGGCGGGCGAGAAGACGCCGCTGACTCTGAGCGACGCTCGCCTTGCCTCTTCAGCTCGCCGATGCTGCGCTGCACGACCCTCGAGACGTCCGACTTCCGCTGGACCTCGTCGAGCCATCCTCCTCGCGAGGTGCTCGACGGTGCCGGCTTCATGGCCGAGGCGCAGACGCGCTCGCTCCCCGCCGGCGCTCTCGCCGACTGCATCGTCAAGCAGCAGTGCGTTCCTCTCCTTCTTCTCCTCGCTCTCTCTTCTAGTGGACTTCTCTGACTTCTTGCTCTCGCTCGCAGGCCCGACGGCACGCTGCAGATCTCGCTCAAGGACCCGCTCATCGGCGTCTCGCCCGGACAGACGGTCGCCCTCTACCGCGGCTCCTGGTGCCTCGGCGGCGGCACGATCGCGCGCACGCGCACTCTCGCAGACGACGACGGCGACAACGAGCTCTCGCGCAGGCGGGACGAGTGCTGAGGACGGTGCGGCGTGCGATACAGTGCGGCGAAGGAGGAGGAGGGAGAGGCTCGAGCGAGGGGATGCGGGTGCGGGCGAGAGGGGTATACAGCGAGTTGTTGCTCGAGATAGAGGGAGGGAGTGTGTTGTACAACAAGTACTGCAAAAGGGGTATCCTTGACCTGATTCTCGAGCTCGAGGCCGCAGCGAGAGGAATCGGCGCGAGGTCGTCTATTCTATCTTGGCGTCGCCGAGGGGAGCTGTGCGCTCGGCGATGGCGGTGCGCGTCTTCTCGAGGATCGTCCACATGATGCCGTGCGTGAAGATGCTGCGCCTGCGAGACGAGGAGCGAGAGTGAGAAGGTCAGGAAGCGTTCGAGCCCGAGAGGGAGAGGGAGCGGGACGAAGGACGCACGTGGCAGAGACGCCGAGGCCTCGGTACAGCTTGGGGACGCCGCCGGCGGACAGGCGCTGGAAGATGTGCCATGGGCGCTCGTAGGCGACGTCGGCGAGGGCGTTGCGCTGCACCTTTGCCTTGACGAGGTCGACCGGGTAGATGGCGGCCCAGCTCGACACGCCGGCTGCGCGCGCGCGTCAAGGCCGTCAGGATCATCGCGCAACGTGAGCGCGAGGACGCAGAAGAGCGAGCGCGCACGCACCGATGGATCCACAGGCAAACGTCGAGAGTGTGACCGGGACGTTGCCGAACGTGTCGGGGTTGCTCTGGATGAGGTGCTGCGCGCTGTCGTACATGCCGAAGTACATGCCCGTTCCCTGCGAGGTTGTAGGACGTCAGCTGGGGATGCAGGAGGTGCGAGAGAAAGAGGAAAGGAGGGACGCACGAGCGTATCCCGCAGAGCGTGCAGACGGAAGCCGGTGTACAGCCCGCGGAAGCCGCCTTGCGCATAAAGGTCCATGAAGCCCTTGACGGTCCCTCGAGGCACGTAGGGCACGCCCTTCTTCATCCTGTGCGGCGAGGAGGAAGAAGGAGTCAGGGTCGAGCGACGAGGTGCGGGCGAGGGCGAGTCGGCTGAGCGCACGCGATGAGGTACTCGAGCTCTGCGGGTGCCATCGAGTCAGCGAAGAGGTCCAGGAAGAAGGGCGAGGAGGAGAGAGAGAGAAGAGAGGCGACGCACGGAGCTTGATCTTGGTGTACTCGAACGCGCTCGTCCCGACGCTCAGCAGCAAGCCCGACGCCGCTCCGCCCAAGAACCCGGTCGCCGCTGAGGACGTAGCTGAGCCCTTGGCGAACGTTTCTCGCTGCTCGAGGACGCCCTTGGTCCAGGTATAGATCGAGAAGGACGCCGTGCGGACGAGCGTGATCGTCACGAGCGGGATCGTCACTGCGTTACATAGAGCAGGCCGTCAGCTCCTCGAACTCCTGATCGTGAAGCAGGAGAGAAAATGAGACGCACCGCCTCGGAAGAAGCCACGGATGCCCTCCTCGGCGTAAGTCCGCCTCGCGCAGTCGAGGACGGACGAGTAGCGCTTGACCTGCAGCCGAGACCTGTTGCGAGCAGCGGTCGTCAGCACTGCAGCTCTTCCCGGTAGCTGTTCGGCATGCAGCCGGGACGCTGCTCGCTGGACGAGAGAAGAGGAGAGACTCACTTGACGGAGTCGAGCGGAAACCTGCAGGAGCGCGACGTCAGCTCTGCGTTGCGCTTCAGGGAGAGGAGATGAACGTTCGTGCGCACCCTGCGATGGTCGACGTGAAGCTTGCAGTGAGCGCAGCGAGCGTTGTGCGGTTTCCTGCACGAGCCGGAAGCGGGCGAGAGGACGATCGGGGGGGAGGGGCACAACGGCGTGCAAGGCGTCAGCGCGCTTGCTCGAGCTCTGCAGGAGCACTAGGACGAGAGTGGAGCCGGTCTGGCTGGACGCACGGTAGATGCGGTCGCGGAGCTCGTCGTCCTTGATGAGCCGGGTCGAGTTGCTCGCCGGCGATCGCGACTGCGACTGCATGGCGAGGGGCTAGGGCGGGGTGCGTGTGCGCGCCGTGGTGCTCGGCTGTCGCTGTGCGGGCGGGCGAGTGCGAGGAGCGAGGTGGGAGCGGAAGAGGCAGTCGCGAGCTAAAGGCCGCGGCAACGTCCGGAGCGGAGCAAGTCAACCAGCGTCGACGGAGGTGCGGTGCGCACAGGGTTGCAGCTGCAATGCAGGATGCTACAACAGGTACGTCAGAAGCCAGAGACGCGCTTCTTGCCCTTCTTCTTCTTGTCCTTGTCGCCGCCTCGTCCCGCTCCGACCGCCAACCTCGACCCGAACGCGCCCGGGACCGTCTGCGACGCCGCGCCGCCAAAGCCTGAAGGACCCTGCGACGACGCCGACGGGTCGGCGGGCCCGCTCACCGAGATGGTCGGCTGCGTCGCGGCGAGCTGCGGCCAGTCCTGCGACTGCGACTGCGACTGGGCGAGCGACCGGTTCCCGCCGACCTGCGGCGGCGCGAGCGACGGGAAGTACGACTGTGACGACGCGCCGTAACTCGCCGACGACGGCGGGAACGACGGCTGCCAGCTCATGGCCGACGAGGTCGGGCCCGCCGTCTTGGCCTCGCGCTCGCGCTTCTTGCGCCGCGACGACGAGCTCGCCTGCGCCTGCGAGACGGCGAGCGCGTCGAGGTCCTTGTCCTGCTCGTCGTCGTACGGGCTGTACCACGTGTACGACCGCGGGTCGGCGCCGACGTGCCATTCGGCGAGGAGGAGCCGCGCGCCGAGCGAGTCGAGCGACGGCGGGTCGTGGTCGGCGCCTTTGGCCTTGCGCCGCCTCGAACCGCGACCGGCCGTGCGCGAGGAGGGCACGTCGCCGTCGCCGCCGAGGTCGTCGAGCCCGCTCGGCGTCGGCGCCTTGGGCCGCAGGTACGAGAAGTGGAGCGCCGGCGGGTCCTCGTCGGCCGGTTGCGGCTGGTTGGGCGCACGAACGGGCTCATCGGGCTCGATCGCGCGCGGCAGGACGACGTGCGAGGCGAGATTGTGGTGGCGCTCGACTCGCTCGGCGGCGAGAGCGCGCAGTCGTTCGGCCGCCGACGCGGTCGCTGCGTTGGCGAAGGGCGGAACTCGGCGGGGAAGGAGGGTTGAGAAGTGCGTAGGAGGCTGAGCGGGTCGAAGGTGAAGGGTGGCAGGCGCGGCGGCGAGCGCGGCGTCGAGAGCGGCGGTCGGCTCGGGCGGGATCGAGGCGGCCGTGTCGTACGCCGTCGTCCGCGGCAGGGGTTCTGGCACAAGGTCGTCGTCGTCGGCCATGGCGTTCGAGTGTCGAGACGAGAGCGAGAGGAGCTCGAGCCTGCGGGAGGGCAGCGTCAATGTCGGGTCGGAGGAGAGCTGGAGAGAGAGGGTTGTGCACGCACCCGGTCAACGCCCCGACATCGCCCTCCTCCCTCGCCGCCGCACCTCGCACCATTCGCACCGCCGCGTCCGCCGAGCCGGCGCCGTCGGCGAGCTCGTCCGCCTCCCGACTCGCCCTCAGCACCCGCTCGGGCGCGAGCACCCTCCTGACTTTGCTCACATCGACGAGCCGCTCGTCCTCCTTCTGCCGCCGCCGGTCCCGACTCGACGTCCTCCTGCGCGCGCGCTCGGCCGCGGCGCCGAGCTGCACAAGCTCTGCGCTCAGCTCGACGCGCGCGGGTCCCGCTGCGCCCGGACCGCTGACCGCACCGCCGACCGACTGCTCGTCCTCGCCCTCCTCGCCGCTCGACGGGCCGGCGTACCGCTCGAGCTCGACCTCGCGCACCGAGAGTTCGCCGCGTGCGCCGGCCTCGAGCAGCCGCCACGACCTGCTGCGCGCCGCTCGCCGCGCCTCGGCGAGTCGCTCTCGGCGCGCGGCCGGCCCGTCGTCGCCCTCGTCGCTCGACGAGCGCGACGCGCCGTCGACGTCCATGGCGTCGCGCGAGGAGGATGACGGCGCGGTAGCGCGAGGAGGAAGAGGGACGAACGCCGTCCCGGCGCGCGCAAAGCGCTCGGGCCTCGCCGCTGCCGCCGTTGACGACGACGACGAGCGTAAGCGCGGGCCCTCGAGCGCGTACGGGCCGAGCGCAAACTGAGGCGCGTGCGCCGGGTTGGCGCGCGTCGTGTAGAGCTCGACGTGCGGGTGCAGGCGCGACGTGAGGGCCGCGCGGCCGACGACGGGCTCGGCGCTGTCGCGCTGCGGCGCGTCGCAGGCGTGCGGGGGGACCTCGAGGAGCGAGAGGGTGAGGTCGACGCCCTTCGACTCGAGGCCGCACCGGCCGTGCTTCCAGCGGAGGAGCGTGCGCGACGGCATGCGCTCGTCGAGGTAGAGGACGTCGTGCGTCGTCGCGACGACGTGCTGCGCGGTCGAGGTGAGCGGGGCGAGGGAGTGGTCGAAGATGGAGGGGGAGCGTCGGAGGAGGGAGACGATGCGGGCAGGGTCGGTCTCGCCGTGAGCGAGGTGCTGAGAGAGGAGGAGCGAGTCGACGAGTTGGAGCGACGCTCTCGGTGACTGCGAGGGCAGCATCAGTTACTGTGCGACATGCGCGATCGAAGATGAGGAAGGAGACGCACTCGTAGGTCGTACAGGAGCACCTCGTCTTCGACGGCAACGACTGCGTCCGTCCCCCTCACGCCGCCGCACTGCACCCGAGCCATCCCGCTGCACCCTCCCTCGCCCTTCTTCCTCCCAGCCCGCAGGCGGAACATCTCGGGCTGCGCGCCGCGCCAGTCCCGGTCGCCGACGCGCCCGGACCCGCGCGCGTCGAGGCCCCAGCCGAAGAGAGCGCCGTCCGTGTCGACGACGAGGCCGGCGCCGAGGGCGGGGCTCAGGGTAAAGTCGGCGATGGGGCGGCGAGCGAGGGATGAGGCGGTGTAGGTAAAGCGCGATGAGGTGTTGGGGAGCGGCGGTGGGGCGGGATCCGAAGAGGAGGGCGAAGTCGGGAGGGACAGGTGAAGGAGGTCGAGCGAGCCCTGCGTGCGCACGCCGAGCAGCGCCGACGAGCTGTTGCCGAGGCGCGAGAGCTCGACCTGGCGGATCGGGTGCGCGCTGGTGAAGAGCGGCTCGGTCGAGGCTCGGAAGCCGGACGGCGCGGCGCCGTCCTGCTCGCGCTCCTTGCCCTTGCCCTTGCGGCTCGGCGCGCGCAGCTCCCTCGGCAGGGGCACAAAGCTGCCCCAGCCGACGGCCGTCGGGCGCCCGCCGGGCGTCTCGGCGCGCCGGAAGGCGACGCACGTGCTGCTCGTGCTCGCGCCGTCGTCGAGCGGGACGTCGCACGCGGCGAGGACGTTGCCGAGGTTCGGGTCGCGCGGCTCGAACCTGCGCAGGATGCGCGTCTGGTTCGACGACGAAGTCTGGCGGTCGTGGATGGCGGCGTTGAGCCCGATGGTCGGCTGGAGCGGGTCATGTCGGAGGACGTCGTGCTGGGGAGGGCGACAACGTCAGCGCAGGCGCTTCCGAGGAGACGCTCAAGATGAAGTGGGACGCACGAGGTTGAGCAGAATGTGGCCCTCGCGCGCAAAGCCGAGCGGGTCGCCCTCGAGGTCGAGCGCTTCTGCCTCGTCGCGGTCGTCGACCGACGCCGGGAACAGCAGGCTCGTCTTGCCGCGCCTCGGTCGGAGCCGTAGATCTGCAGGGGTACTCTGGGTCAGGCGCAGGACGTGGGAGGGGAGAAAGACCGGGAGAGGTGAGCGCACCTTGGTCCTGGTTGACGACCCACTCGCGGCGGAAGGCGTCGACCTTGCCGTCCTCTGCGCGGTCAGGTCGCAGGCGAAAGGCTGCTGCCTCGCCGGGGACGAGCTGGACCTCCTCGGGCCACCGCTGGACGGTTGCCGAGGCGGTGTTTGTCCAAGCTGAGGGCGGTGTCGAGGGAGGAGGATAGGCGCAGCGGGTGGCCGAGGTGCGGCAGGCGGTGCAGGGATGGCCGCCGTCGCAGTCGAGACTGCCGAGACCGCGTTGTGCGCCTGCGTACGAGCTAGGGTCAGCTGAGTGTGGGCGAGTTGTGGACGCGAGCGCGACGAGAGGGAGGAGGACCAGGAGGGGACTGACAGCTAAGGCAAGCTGGGCGGTGGGACGGGTCCATGCAGCATGTCCCTGCGCTCAGCCGGTGCACACTCGTCGGTAGAGCTCACGCGAAGGAGGCCGTGGTGACGAGCGAACGAGAGAGCGAGAGCCGGACGGAGATGAAGCCAGGTTGGCTCACCACGCTCCTCCTCGCTCCGCCTGCGAGGCTGTACGCCAGCTGTACGGCGTGTCAATGGCCACAGCAACCCCGGCCAGCCGACTGCGCACCCTCCTCGAGTCGCCTTCGCCCGCCCACGCCCCGCACCACCGCCTCCTCGACCTCCGCAAGGTGCCCTCTCGCTCTCGCAGCCTCGTTCGTACCCTGCAGCGCCGTCCAGCTGACTCCTGTACTTCCTGCAGACCATCCTCCTCGACTCGCTCCCCGTCGGCGACGAGGGCGACGCGCTTCGGCCCCTCGTCTGGAAGCTCCTCCTCCAGCTTCACGCCGTCCCGCAGCACGACAAGGGCGAGCTGCACCCTCTGCTCGATGCTCAGACCTACCTCGACCTAGTGTGCGTCCCTCCCGAGCTTCTTTTGGCAACAGTCCCGGAGCTGACGGCTTGAGCGGCTCCCCCACCTCCCCCTCCCAACCTCTCCCACATGCCTCGCCCACCCTCGCAGCTCGCGCGACCCGTCGCCCATGTACAGCAAAGTCCGCAACGACACGTTCCGCACCCTCGCCACCGATCACGAGTTCCTCGACAAGGTCGGCGAGGAGCGCCTCGTGCGCTGCCTCGAGGGGTTTGTCTGGCGGCAGCAACTCCACGCCGACCAGGGCCTCGCATCGTCGATCGACCCGCAAGTGCCCTACGTCCAGGGCCTCAACGTCCTCGCTGCGCCGTTCCTCTACGTCCTGCCGTCGCAGCTCGAGGCGTTTGCGTGCTTCACCACCTTCGTCGAGCGCCAGGTCCCGCGCTACGTCCAGCCGACGCTCGTCGGCGTGCATGACGCTCTCCATGTGCGTCTCGCTCCTTCTCCCTTCAGCGCGTAGCGGCGAGCGCCCTCGGCAGGGGTGGGACTCGTCGCTCAACGGCTGTGTTGGCCGAGCCAGTGCTGACTCTCTCCCTTTGCCTACAGCTCGTCGACCTCTGCCTCGCCTCGATCGATCCGCCTCTCTACGCGCACCTCCTCGCGTCCAACCTCACAGCCGAGATCTACGCCTTCCCCTCGATCCTCACCTTCTGCGCCGCGACGCCTCCCTTGCGCGAGGTCCTCGAGCTGTGGGACTTCCTCCTCGCGTGGGGTCCGGGCCTCAACGTCCTGTGCGTCGTCGCGCAGCTCGGCGCGATGAGGGAGGCGCTACTGTCGGAGAAATCGTGCGTCAGGACCGTCATCTCGTTCACGGCGTCGGTCGACTCGTCCGCTCGGAGCAAGGTCAACCGGTGCCTGTTGCCGTGAATGTCGGAACTGATCCTCTACCGTACGCTCACAGACCGATGAAGCTCCTCCGCACCTTTCCGCCCCTCCGCTCGCGCGAGATCATCCCCCTCGTCGTCCAGTTCATCGGCACCCTCCCCGCCGACCTCTACGACGCCATCGTCCGCCACCCGTGGGACGACACGCTGCGCCTACCCGGGAGGTGAGCTGCTCGATAGAGCGGCTGAAGGTGCGGCGGGCTTGCGCGAGGCTGGTCCTGCGCGAGTCGAGGAGGACGAGGAGGTCGAAGCGGGGTTTGTCGGGCGGCGGGTCTCTCTCTTGCTGTTTCTCCTTCGCTCATGTTGTCGTAGCTCTTCTCCCCGCACTTGCACTACCGTTACCTGCCTTCACACCGTGACTCTCGTCCCTCCTCTCGGCGAGCGCTCGTCTGCAGCGTCACCTCGCCCCCAGCAGCTTTGGACAAGCGGCGCACGGCGGGAGTGTCACCAAGATAGCTTCGCACAGCAGCTCGGCTAGGCAGCAAGCACTCTGCAAGGAGCGACCCAGTTCACCGCCTCGTCGCTCGCTCGCTTCTCCGGCTCTCCTCCTCACCTTCGCTCTCGGGCCGCGAGCTCGCCGATCAGAGCATCAGCACTCGCACAGCACACATCAGCACCGCCCACGAGCACCTCCACGCCGCCACCGCCCCCAACAGCCAGCTCCCGACCTCTCATCAGCTCCCGCCCTCGACTCCCCCTTACCCCTCGACATGGGCCTCAAGTTCAAGGGCGACAAGCCCCAGAAGAAGAAGAAGTCGACTTCGCGCCCTTCGTCCTCGTCGCACGGCGGCGGCTCGAGCTCCCGCGCCGACCCCGACGCCCACCTCGAAGGGTGGCTCCCCGCCCCCTCGCCCGCGCTCCTCCTCGGCCCGAGCTACCTCGTCCTCCCCCCTACCGACCTCACGCCGCCCGTCTGCGTCGCGACCAACCCGACGACGGGCAAGGTGTACGCCCATGCGCTGCCGGCGCCGGGCGCGAGTGCGAGCGGGAGCGGGTCCGGCGGCGGCAGTGGCGCGGCGGCCCTGCCGGCATCAGCGCTCGCAGGGCTTGACGCCGACGAGCTCGAGGCGCTCGTTGACGCGGCGGACGCGGGCGGCGCAGCGAGCGAGGACGCGTACGAGCCGAGCGACGTGCACCACGTGTGGGTGTGCGCGCGCGTGCTCGACTCGAACGACAACGTGACGCTGCGCAGCGGCGCGGGCCGGTTCCTCGCGAGCGACGAGCTCGGGCGGGTGAGCGCCGAGCGCGAGGCGCGCGGCATGCAGGAGGAGTGGACGCTCGAGGCGGTCGAGGGCGCGCGGGACCGCATGTCGATCCGCAGCGCGTACGGCAAGTACCTGTCGGTCGACGTCGTCGCTGGAGGCAAGGTCGAGCTGCGCGCCGACGAGGACAAGGAGGGCGAGACGGAGCGGTGGCGGATCATGATGCAGGGCGAGTTTGTCGTCAAGGCCAAGCAGCAGTTCAACGAGCGCAACGGCATCAAGACCAAGCCCGACGCTGGGTACACGGTCGTGACCGACCTCGCAGGCGCAGAGGTCGACGCCATGTGCGTCCTCTCCTTTCTCTTCCTTGCTCGGGCGGCTCGACAAACACGCACTGACTCGCACCTCTCCCTCTCGCCCGCTCGCAGCAAGCGCTTCCACCGTCACGGCCAGGGCTCCTCGTCGGTCGGTACGGCCGACGACGTGCGCAACCTCAAGAAGGCGCGCAAGGAGGGCCGCCTCGCCGAGGCCATGCTCGACCGCCGTGCCAAGCTCAAGAGGTGCATCTTGGTCCTCCTCCCTCTCGCTCTCGCTTTCGACGGCTTGAGCAACTTGTGCTGATGCTTCTTCCCTCCTCGCAGCGACCGGTACTGCTGAGCTGGGCGGAGCGAGTCGGGCTGTACTTCCTCCCTGTCGTAACACGCTCTCGTGCTCGAGCTTGCGCGACCGATTTTGAGAGCAAGCGAGAGGGGTGACGAGCAAGGCAGAAAGTGCGCGAGAGCAAGGAGATTGATCCGAGCATGCGAGCTAGAAAGGTCGTCGAGCGAGCGAGAGGTAGAGCAGCTGCCCCGCTCGAGCCGCTTCGAGCGTCTCTCCTTCTCTCGTCCTCGAGCGCACGCACGTCTCGCCGCACAACATGCACTGCAGCTCGTTCGCCCGCTCGTCTAGACCAAGCCCTGCCGCTTGAGGTCCTCGTACGTCTTGCGGTTGTACACGTTGCCCTCGTCGTCCTCGAGCTCCTCGGTGAGCTCGGCGTGGCTCAGCTCGGCGCGGCCCTCCTGCTTGAGCTTCTCGGCGACTGCGAGCGTGAGGAGAGAGAAGAGAGACGTCAAAAGCTGTGCACGGTGCGGGAGGAAAGAGGAAGAGGCGAGAGCGAGAGCGAGAGCGAGAGAGGTGGGAGGGGAGGAGCGAGGAGAGGGGAAGAGGACGCACGAGCGATGGCGTCCTCGATGCGCGTGATCTCGTGGAAGTGCTTCGTGTTGGGCAGGCCGAGAGCGCGCATGCCGAACGCATGGCGCGACTCCTGGAAGTGCCGCTCGAAGTTTTTGCTGCGGGCCAAGTTCGAAGAGGAGTCAGCCCGAGCAGTTCCTCAACGACGAGGGCGAGAGGAGCGCCGAGAAGGCGAAAGGAAAGAGACGCACCGGCCCTGGTAGACGTGGTCGGAGCAGATCTCGCACTTGTACTCGACGCCGAGGCCGTGCAGCTTGTAGAGCCAGTACGGGATGGGCTTGCCGTCCCAGCCCAACGGCAGCTTGAGCGGGTTGTAGATGCGCGCCTCGTCGTCCTCGTCGTCCTCGCCGTCGCCCGTTCCCGCCCCCGCGCCGCCCTTGCCCGCCGCCGACGCCGCCGCAGCCGCCGCAGCTTCGGCCGCCTCGCGCGCCTCGAGCTCCTCGGCCTCGGCCGCGCGCTCCTTGTCCGTCAGCGCCGCGCGCCGCTCCGTGTTGGCCTGCGTGTCGGCGAGGATGGCCGCGAGCGGACCTGGCGCCGTCGCGCCTGGTGCTGCGGCGCCGTCGAGCGCCGGCGCAACGGGCGAGACGAGCGCCGTGATGAGGGCCTCCTTGAGGGCGAGCGCGCGGTTCTTGGCGTGTCGGAGCGAGGCAAGGGACGAGGTGGAGGGTGCGGGAGGGCCGGAGGAGGAGGAGGACGACGCAGTCGGGTGCGCGGCGAGGGCTTCAGAGCCGAACTGGAGCTTGGCGGCCGCCTTGACGTGCTTCTTGCCCGTGAGGTGCGCCGAGTAGACCGACTCCTTCGAGAAGGATTTTTGGCCTGTCGACGAGGAGGGAGAGGGTCAGCCTCGAGAGTGCGAGAGCGACAACGCGAGGAACGAGGAGGAGGGAAAGACACGCACAGGCTGCACACCAGATGCCCTCGCCCTCGGCCTTCTTGTCCTCGTCGCCGCCTGCGCCCTCGGCCTGCTGCGCCCAGCCAGGGACCTCGCCCGCGTCCCACCGCCGGGCGAACGCCGCGTCGGCCGCCTCGAGAACGGCGTCGAGGTCGCCGAGCGGGAGGACGCGCTCGTAGAAGCCCGAGAGGTACGACAGGAGGTCGGTGAGGTAGGTGGCGTAGGCGGGCTGGGCCTTGAGCTGGCGCGAGAGGTTGAAGTCGGTGACGGCGGCGAGGTACTGCAGGTACGAGAAGCGGCGCCACCCGCCGGCGCTCGCCTGGCCGCTGCTCGACGCGGGCGCGAGGTTGTTCCACTGGTCGTGGAGCTCGTGCAGGTCGAGGTAGCGGCCGAGGCCCTCGTCACCGGTGAAGCGCTTGTCGAGCCACTCTGGGTCGCCGTGCTCGAGGGCGCCAAAGTCGACGTCGCGGTCGCCGGCGATGCGGACCTGGCCCTGGTCCGGGTACTTGCGGTGGTAGTCCTTGAGCTTGGCGAGGCGCTGGTAGAACTCTGCGAGGTCCTGGCCGGGCTGAGGGTCGCTGTTGGCGGTGCCGCCGGAGAGGGCGTCGATCTCGCGCTGGCGGTCGTCGTTGTCGGGAGCGAGGGCGAGGGCGAGGGCCTGGCTGCGGTGGACGATGCGGTCTGCGAGGTCGTGTGCGCGGTGGGAGCGTGCGAGGCGTTCGCGGTGGGGCTGTGCCGGGGTGTCGAGCGAGACGAGGAGCGAGGCGAGGGTGCGCTCAAAGAGGTCCTGGTCCTCTGCGAGGCCGCGTGCGTCCTCGATGACGCTGCTGGCCATGTGTGGCGGGGGGCTGCGCTGCGGCTGGGCGGGTGAGCCGGTGTTGGCGGAGCGAGAGAGGCGGGGCGAGGACGACGAGGAGGAGGGAGGCGGCGACGACGAGCTTCCTCGCTCACCTCGCTCAAGCCAAGGTCGTCCAGCGAGCACCATGTCGGTACGCTCACCCTCTGCAGCTTGCCTCCAGCCCTTTCCCGCCACCCGCCACCGCTCCCTCGCGCCGTCCATCTCCCCCTCCTCCCCCTCCGCCTCCCCATCAGCACTCGCCGCTCCCAGCTCGCCCACTCGCTCTGGCCGGCCCGCCAACTGCTCAAACGCACCAAGAACCTCCAACTGACGCCCCTCCTGCCCGCAGATCGACCGCTCCAAGGACAACAAGCTCGTCTTCGAGACGTCCGAGTCCGTCTCAGTCGTGCGTCGCCGTCCACCTCTACTGCGGCTAGGTCCACCTCTGGCTCGCCCGCTGACACCTACACA
>Ga0308169_10000382_pt1 | contig 69518 bp, 73 predicted proteins | sample PhyBR1_2_FD_202139 | JGI IMG/M metagenome (GOLD analysis project Ga0308169, IMG submission 202139) | Phyllosphere microbial communities from UC Gill Tract Community Farm, Albany, California, United States - DLSLSB.R1 | ecosystem: Host-associated > Plants > Phyllosphere > Unclassified | place... | reverse complement strand
CCTAACCCTAACCCTAACCCTAACCCTAACCCTAACCCTAACCCTAACCCTAACCCTAACCCTAACCCTAAGAGCACGCTCTACTGGCCGAGTCGAGCGAGCCTAGGTCCACAGAAAGCGTCAAGCCGAACTAGGAGAGTGTCACCCCTACGCATCGGCTCGTGCACGGCCCTCACAGCGTTAGACTCCAACCACGCCTCTTTCGTACTGAGCTTTCGCGCTCGGCAATTTCGCGTCGCTCGCAGACGTACCGTCGAGCTCGCAGCACGCTCAAGCCGCTCACGCACGGGCCGCAGCTCGCAGCAGGCCCTCTCCCTGAAGCCCTCGCCCAGAAACTGGCCCGAGAAAGAACTGATGATAGGAGAGGCGCAAGGCTAGCTCAAGTTGCAGCTCTACGCCCTGGCCGCCGCCCTTTTTGCCCTCGCGACCCTCGCCTTCTCGACCTTCTTCTCGAGCTTCTCGTGCGAGCGCGCTTCGCGCTTCTCCTCGCGCACGAGCGCCCCGCGCTGCTTCTTCCAGAAGCCGAGGCCGCCGTGCACGAGGCGTGCGATCGTGTCGCTCGCCAAGCCCTGCGTGAGCGACGCCTCGTCGACCTGGAACCGCGTCTTCCACGGTCGGCCGACCCAGACGCCGTCGATCTCCTGCACGCCCGCCGCGAGCTCGTCCGTGTCGAGGATTTTCTTGAGGATGTACTTGCGCTGCGACTCGGTCGACGGCTTGCGGCGCCAGGAGGCGTATCGGGTGAGCGACGTCGCGAGCTCCGACAGCTCGACGTGGTTGAGGACGGCGGCGTCGGTCGCGCGCAGGAGGAGAGGGAACGACTCGTGGGCGGAGAGAAGGGTCGGTGCGCCGTAGCGTGGGCCTTTGCCGCCGTTGCTGAGCCAGGCTGGCATGCGCAAGTACAGGAGCGACTGGAAGTCTGCGACGGGCTCGCGCGTCAGCACGAGCCACTCCTCGCTCACGAGTCGCATCGAGAAGGGCGCCGACGCACCTTGACCGACGCGCGCGACCTTGACGTAGCCTCGACCCATGAGCTCCAAGACCCACGACTCGCCGCAGCCGACCCACGCGAGCCGGCTGAGGCGCGAGACGGGCACGTGCTCCTCGCGACCGGCGGCGTCGAGCTGCGAGACGAGGTCGAAGGCCGTGTAGTGCTTGTACGAGACCGAGTGGCGGCGCGAGAACGGCGAGGCTGGTGCTGGTGCATGATCGGGCTTGGCGGCGGCTTCTCGAGACGCGACCTCCTCGAGCTGTGTAGTCGAACAACCTGCGGGAGGGACTCGTTCAGCTTCCGCTGCTCTGAGCTGCAACGAGAAGGATGCCGAGGCGAGAGAGGGACAGAGACGCACCCTCGATGACGGTCGCCGGGTCGATGCCGAAGAGCGTTGGGGTGCAGACGACGCCCAAGTCGGTCGAGTCGCCGACGAGGTCGATGACAAGGCAGCTCTTCTTGCCCGTCGACGGCGAGAGGCGCAGGCCGCGGCCGATCATCTGGAGGAACAGGTTCTGCGACCGAGTCGGGCGCGCGAGGAGGACGCAGTCGATGGCGGGGAAGTCGGCGCCCTCGGTGAGGATGCCGCAGTTGATCAAGACGGGGAACTCGCCCGCCTTGAACGCGCGGTACAGCTCCTCGCGCTCCTTCTGCTTGGTGCCCTCGTAGACGAACCGAGCGTCGATGCCGTGCTGCTCCCGGAACGTGTTGGTGAGCGACAGGACGTGCGCGACCGAGACGGCGAAGACGAGGGTCGAACGACGATCTGCACGGCGTGAACGAGAGTCAGTGCCTGCACACCTGTGGCTGGCCCCTCGCTCTCGCTGATGCAAGCGAGGAGAAAAGGGAGGCGCAACGAGCGAGACGACTCACCTCGAGCGTTCTCGAGCCAGGCATTGACGGCGAGCTTGTTGACGGCCTCCTTGTCGATCGAGCGGGCGAGGCTCGCGGCGGTGAAGTCGCCCGTCGAGCTCGAGACGTCGATCTCGGTCATGTCGATGGCCGAGCCGAGGTGGACGGTCGTGAACTCGAGCTGCGAGAGCCTGCGAGCGCGAAGCAGACGCACGTCAGTAGGATGTTCACTCACAATTAGGTAGACTAGGGCAGGAGGAGGCGACGCACCAGTTGCCGCGGATCATGTCAAGCCACTCGCCGTGCCAGACGATCTTCTCAAAGATCTTGCCGAGGGCGAGGCCGTCGGCGCGGCCCCAGGTCGCCGTAAAGGCGAGGAGCGGGACGCGCATGCGGCCGAGGTCGTCGAGGTTGGCGAGGAGCGGCGACGGGCTCGGCAAGTGCGCGTCGAGCATGCCGACGGCGTCGGGCGTGGCGCCGTCCTCGCTCGACGACGGGAGGAACTCGCCCTCGGCCTCGCCTGCGTCAGCCTCGCCCGTCGAGACGTCGCCCTCGGCGGCGGCGGGCGCGATCTCGTTGGCCTCGACGCGCCGGGTGTCGGCGCCGGCCGCTCCGAGCGCATGCTCGACGTGCGGGTCGAAGCGGGCGAGGATCTCGAGGTACGACGGGGCGGCGGCGTGGTGCGCCTCGTCGACGATGACGGCCTTGTAGTGCTCGGGGACGAACTTGTCGAGGCGCGAGAAGGAGGAGCGGGCGAGGGTCTGATACGTGCCGACGGTGACGTCGGCGAGGCCCGACGCGAGGCTCTTGCCCTGCTCGACCTCGACGACGAGTTGCGGGAAGGCGCGCTTGACGGCGTCGGCGGTCTGGGTCGCAAGCTGGATCGAGTTGACGATGACGAGGACCCGAGTCGCGATCTCGCCCGTGACGGGGTGGACGAGGGCAGGGAGGTGCGAGATGAGCGAGGTGAAGATGGCCGTCTTGCCCGAGCCTGCAGGCGGTGCCACAGTCAGCCTCCCACTGCGGGGATGAGGGACCTGCGAGGTTGACGAGGGCGAGGAGGACGAGACGCACCGGTCGGAGCGCTCACTCCGAGCCTCGAGAACTCGCCGCGCTCCAGCTCGCCGAGGACGGCGCGGATGCAGTCGAGCTGATAAGGGCGGAGCGTGATGTCGGACCGAGCGAGGGGCGTTGCTGTCGCGCGGGGAGAGCGAGAGGGGAGGGTCGAGGAGGACAAAGGGAGGTCGTCTCGAGGAGGAGGTGGCGCTGCCGTCGATGCCGAACGTCTGGTCGTCGCTGGTGGCGGTACTGGTGGATGCCGAGGAGCGCTGCAGTGGATCGAGGCGGGTGGGAGAGGGCGAGGGCGGGTCGAAGGTCGGAGCCACGATGAGGCGGTCGGCGGGGTGGTGCGGTGGCGCACGGAGCGCAGCGAGGCGCGGGCGACGGTGGGTGTCGAGCTGAGCATGCTCTGCGGCGGGTGAGGTGCCAGCAGAGACAGCACGGGGGTGTGGGCGGTGCGAGGCGGTGCGAAGGGGACGGAGAGCCGAGCGAGCTCGCTCTCGTCGCTCGTCCCGCTCCGACTCGAGCCCGGGCGCCAGCTCTGCTTCGCTCATCTGCATCTGTGAGTCCTCCTCTCTAGCTTCCGCCCCTGCGCCGCCTCGTCCCAGCCCTGTCGCTCTCTCCCCTCCCCCCGCTCGCCTCCTCGGTCCAACGCTCAAAGTGGGGGTCCAGGGGAGCACTGGGCTCACGGCCTGCTCGCACCAGGGCCAGCAGGGGCGCAGTGCGTGCTTCAGAGTGGGCTCGACTATCGCCATGCGCTCGTCTCAAGCGCCGCTCTCTCTCTCGCTCGTCCAGCTCTTGTCCGCCTCGAGTCCGCCGAGCTAACGGCTTCCCCTCCCTCGTGCAGGAGCTCTTCCTTCCCCTCGCCGACGACCGCCATCCGCACTCCTCCAGCCTCGACATGGGCATCCTCAGCCACTTCGCCACCGACCACAAGCCGCCCGAGCCCGCCGCGTCGTCGACCCCTCAGCAGGTCCCGGCCGACAAGCCTCAGCAGCCTCCTCCGCCACCGCAGCAGCAGCAGCCACCGCCCGAGTACCCGCAGCCTCATCCGACCAGCTCGTACGCCAACCCGAATCGGCCCGCCGCACCGACCTACGCCGCGCTCCACCTCGCGCGCAGCGACCGCGTGCGCCTCGTCGGGTTCCCGCCGAGCGTCATCCAGCCCGTGCACGACGCCATCTGGGGCGCGTGGGCTCTCGGCATCCAGAAGGAGAGCACGTTCGACCCCGTCTCGTACGAGTTCAAGCTCAAGGGCAACCCGTGTGCGTCCTCTCCCCCTCGCTCCCTCGGCTTGCGCTCGCTCCTGCAACGACGAGCTGACGCCCCCTCGCACCTCGTCTTCCTCCGTCAGGGTACGGGCAGGGCGAACAAGCCGTCCCTTCGCGCCGTCTCGTCAGCCACCTCCTCGCCTGCCTGTCGTCCCAAGGCTGGCACCTCGCCTCGGCCGTCGACCTCTCGCGCAAAGGCTACGACAAGGACACGCTCCTGTTCCGCTCGGGCCCGCCGATCCGCCGCCAAGTCTTCTCCGTCAGCTTCAACCAGGGCGACAAGGCGCGCATCATCGACCCGCCGAGCGACGAGGTCAAGGACGCCTTCTTCGCAGCGACCTCGGTGCGTCGTCTCGTCCTCCTCGTCCTCCTCGTCGAGCCCTGTCGGCTGTGCTCGATCTGACTCTCTCTTGCCTTGACGCAGTCGTGGCCCGCAGGCATCCAGTCGCAGGCGCTCAAGGAGCCGGGCGCCTGGCAGGTCAAGCTGCGCGGGTACCCGTGGTACACGTCGTCCGGCTCCGAGGTCAACCATGCGCGCCTCCTCGCCTGCAACATTCTCTCGGCGCTCGACGGCCTCGGGTGGGAGCTGATCGGCAGCGTCGACATCAGCCAGGGCAGCGAGGGTCAAGACCGTGCGCTCCTCTCCTCTCTCCTGCTCTTGTTTCGAGCGCGCACAGATGCTGAATCCTCTCGAGCTCGCTCGCAGTCGACAGCTGGTTCTTCGGCCAGAAGATCTGAGCACCTCTTCGGCCTCGATCGCGGCCGCTCCTCTGCCATTCGCTGCGCCGACGAGCTCTCGTCCACCTTGGCCGTCTCCTGCGCTCGGTCGCTCCCTCGTGCCCGCAGCCTCCCCTGGCTTTCTTTCAGTACCCGATACCACTGCGTAATAACTAGCTTTCGTTTCTCTTCACTGCGATCGAGAGGAAGGCCGAGAGCGAGAGCGAGAGGTCGACGAGCGAGCCCCTTTTGAAGCCGTCGCGCGGGCTCGAGAGCAGACAACACCGCTCTCGAGAGCAGGACCGTGTACAACATGCACTGCACTTCTAGCTGCTGCGTCTACTGCTGCGCGGCCGTCGTCCCTTGCCCCCTCGACCGAGCCCGTCCCGTCTCTTGCTCACGCTTGCGCCTCGTGCTCGCTCGGCTTGACCCTCGGCTTGGTCGGATCGTCGGCCGGTGGAGGGAGCGTCGACGGCGTGAAGAAGAAGGCGTCGTCGTGGTACGAGGCGTACGGCGCGCGAGAGGGCGCGACCGAGTTGAGGGCGACGAGCTTGTCGTGGTTGATGTCCTTGATGAGAGCGTCTGCAAGCGCCGGCGTCGAGTCAGCAAGGCCTCGAAAGCGCTGCGCGGTATGAGGGAGCGCGAGATCGCCTAGGACGACGCCCTCGCGCAAGCACGAGCCGCTGCACGCACGCTCGAGGGCCGGGAAGGAAGAGGACGCACCGAGACTCGAGTAGTTGTACTCGGGGCGGATGAAGCCGAGCATGACGACGCGGAGCTCCTTGCCGTAAAAGTCGGAGGGGTAGTCGTGCAGGATGTGAACCTCCTGCGGGCGCGAGAGAGAAAACAAAGTCAGCTCACGCCGACGAGGCTCGCGCTCGAGGACCGAAAGAGGGAGGGACGCACCGCCGTGCGCGTGCTGTTCTTGTAGTATGGGTTCCACCCGACGCTCATGACCATTGGGTGCACCTCGTCGTGCTCGCCTCGTCGCGGATCGGCTGCGGCGGGGAAGGCGGTCGTGGTCGAGTCGCGAGCCGCGCTCGCCGGGTCGAGGACGCGCGCCCAGCCAAAGTAGACGCCGGTCGAGAGGGTCGAGGCGTACGGCTCGATGCTCGAGTCGGGAAGGTTGGCTGCGGGCGAGCGAGGAGGGCGAGGAGAGCGAGGAGGGGGGGAGGGGGAAGAGGAGTCAGCCGTCGTGCGCGCGGCTCGGGGGACGGGGCAAGTGGGCGCGTGAGCTTACCGGTAGGGCAGCCGAGGTCCTTGGAGCCGCGACCAAAGCCCCTGGTGACCCAGCCGTCGAGGTAGACCGGGTACGGGGAGGAAGGGCCGGTGGGGTGGCCAGCGACGTCGTCGCGCGCGAGCGCTGGGTCGTGCTCGAGTGCGGGAGTGCGCTCGACGAGGGACGTGCCAGTCTGGGGCGAGGCCATGTCGGGACGAGGCGGACGAGGTGGAGAGCTGGTCCGAGGCTGAGTGGCTGCTGCTATGGCAAGGCCTAATCGACTGCGGCTGATTACCAGGCGTGGGATTACTGCTGCTGATTCGGGCAAGTGCGGGCGCGCGCGGGGGCGGTGCAGTTTCCGCGGCAGCGCAACCGTCGAGCTCGAGCGAGCCCACGAGCCGGCTCTCCTCCCTCAACAGCTCGCTCCCTCCAGGGGACAGGCACCCGCACAGCCGTACCCCCACCATGGCCACTACCTCCCTCGACGCCCAGTGGGCAAAGATCCGCGCCCAGTCCGGGTCCCAGGTCCCCGCCATCCAGCGCCCGGCGCACCTCCTCCTCGCCGTCGACGACACGCTCGGCCCGGACCAGCGCGCCCCAGAGGCCTACTGGGTCGCCCTCCTGTCGACCCTCGACCAGCTCGCGACCGACCCGCAGGCCGCAAAGCCCGCCTCGGACAAGCGCCAGCTCCTCGAGGCGACCCTCTACCTCCTCGGCCTCCTCGCCCCGCACCTCGACCCGCAGGCCCTGCGCGCAAAGCACACGACGCTCAAGACGGTCCAGCCCCTCCTCGCCTCGTTCGCCCAGCACGCCCCGGCCATCAAGAGCCTCGTCGCCCTCGCCCAGGAGCTCCTCGTCGCCGCACCCGCACAGGCCCTCGAGAAGGACCTCGACGGCTGCCGCTCCGTCTACGCCACCGTCCTCTCGCTCTCGGCCGACGCCCGCCCAAAGGTCCGCCGCCGCGCCCAGGAGGCCGTCCACGCCGTCCTCGCCTCGCCGCCGCCGCCCGCCGCCGTCCACCCGTACGCCGACGAGACGGCCCAGTGGGTGTGCGCCAAGCTCGACGAGGCCCTGCGTGCCGCCAAGCGCGGCGGCAAGGCCGCAGCCGGCGCCAAGCCCGACGAGCACGGCGCCGACGAGAGCCGCGCCATCGCCCTCCTCACCTTCATCCGCAACCTCGGCACGAGCTGGCCCGTCTCGGTGCGTCCGACGCTCCCTCTCTGTATCTCACGCGCAAGACTTGGACTGACGCGCCCCCCTTTACGATCTCGCAGTCGACGCCGACGCTCCTCCCGCTCCTCCTGTCGACCCTCACCCTCTCGTCCCAGCACCTCACCCTCGCCGCACTCACCCTCCTCTCGCACCTCTTCTCGGCGGCACACGCCGCCGAGCACCTCTCGGACGACCACGTGCGCGACACGCTCGAGGCGCTCGTCCAGGCCCGCCCAAAGGTCGCCGAGGGGACCGAGCAGGGCGAGAAGCTCCTCGCGGGCTGGGTGGAAGGCGTCGGCGAGGGCATGGTTGCCTACGCGAGGTGCGTCCCCTTCTCTCCGAACCCGAGGCGCTCGCTGCTGTATCGACGCTGACACTCGACGCTCTGCAGGACCGACTCGACCGCCGCCCTCGACCGTCTCAGCACCATTTTCCCCTCGACGCTCTCCCTCCTCGCCTCCGCCACCACCCCGGCCCTGCGCCTCGCCGTCGAGACCGCCTGCACCCTCATGGTCCGCCACTGCATCACCGACGACGACATCCTCGCCTCGGGCCCGACCACGCGCGCCGTCATCGAGCAGGTCGAGAAGGCCCTCACCTCGGCGCGGTTCGCCGCCCAGGCCCAGCCGCACGTCCTCGCGCTCGTCAAGGCGCTCTTCCTGCGCCTGCGCCTGCGCTCGGCCGTCGGCGAGCCGGCCGCCGCGACCCTCTTGAGCAAAATGCTCGTCCTCGTCGGCAAGCAGCGCGAGGACTCGCGCTTCGAGTGGAAGAAGGAGGCCGACGCCGTCCTCGACAGCGCCATCAAGGTCCTCGGCCCGGCCACCGTCCTGCGCTTCCTCCCGCTCGGCCTCTCGGCAGAGAACGCCAACCCGGCCAAGGCGCGCGCGTGGCTCCTCCCGCTCCTCAAGCCCGCCGTCACCAACACGCGCCTCGCGCACTTCCGCGAGACGTTCGTCCCGCTCTCGGCCGGCTTCTTCAACAAGGCCGAGGAGGCCAAGGCGGCCAACCGCGCCATGGAGGGCAAGGTCTGGGAGACGCTCGTCGGCCAGGTGTGGGCCCTCCTCCCGGGCTACTGCGAGTACCCGACCGACCTCGTGACGGCGTTCGACACCGACTTTGTATCGCTCGTCGCCAACGTCGTCTACACGCAGGCGTCGCTGCGCCCGAGCATCTTCAAGGCGCTCTCGACCCTCCTCGCGACGACCCTCGCCCTCGCCAACTCGACCTCGCCGCCCGACCTCCTGCGCGAGCAGTTCGGCCTCACGCCGGCCGACGGACAGGCGTCGCTCGCGCACCTGCAGTCGCTCGCGCAGACGGTCCTCAGCGTCGCGTTCAACGTGTACGGCAAGATGGCGCGCGGCGAGGGCGGCTACGTCCTGGAGGCGGTTGCCGCCTGGGTCGCCATCCTCCCCGCCGACGAGCTCGCCGGCACGTACGAGCGCGTGAGCGGGCTCGCGGCGCAAGCGCTCGATGCCGCTGCGCTCACGCCGCACCAGCACGGCGCGTCCAAGGACGACCCGACCCTGCCCGCCGCGCACGCCCTCCTCGACATCCTCGTCACGCTCGTCCCGCAGGCTCGAGGCCCGACCGCGCGCGCTCTGTTCGACTTTGCCCTGAGCGACAAGGTCGTCGCGAGCGCCGATGCCGCCGTCCAGAAGAAGGGCTACCGCATCCTCGCGCGCCTGTGCGAGGAGACCAAGAGCGAGGTGCTCAAGGGTCGCGAGGGCGAGGTCATCGACGCCATCGTCGAAGGTGCGGGCAAGGTTGCGAACGGCGCCAAGCGGGTGCGTTTCCGTCCAGCTCCCTCACTTCCTCCTCCTCCTCCTCCTCCTTCTGTCTCTTCCTCCTCGGCCTTTAACCTCCGCGTTCGCGGACCTGACGAGCGTGTCTCTCGTGCAGGACCGTGTCTCGCTCCTCGCCGCGCTCGTCCCCCTCATCCCCGCCGACTCGCTCCACATCGTCCCCTCCCTCATCCCCGAGGCCGTGCTCGGCACCAAGGAGTCGAATGGCGTCACGCGCGAGGCGGCCTACAACCTCCTCGTCTCGATGGGCCAGAAGATGGCGGCGGGCGGGCGCATCAAGCGCCACCTCATCAAGGGCATGGAGGACTCGATGGAGGACGAGGTCGACGCCAACGAGGAGGAGTTCGTCACGATGCTCAGTGCCGGCCTCGCCGCGAGCAACCCGCACATGATCGCGGCGTCTATCGGCGCGCTCGGTCGCCTCGTCTGGGAGTTCCACTGTGCGTCCTCGCCGTCTCTCCTCGCCCCACCCTCCTCTTCGCCCTCCCTCCTCCTGAGCGGCTCTCTTCCGTGCCTCAACTCGAGCAGCAGCTGATCCTTTCGCCTTGCTCGCAGCCTCGCTCGACGACTCGTACCTCGCCGAGCTCGTCGACACCATCGTCGTCTTCCTCACGTCGGCGAACCGCGAGATCGTCAAGGCCGGCCTCGGCTTCGTCAAGATCGCCGTCGTCACGCTCCAGTCGGCGCTCGTCACGCCGTCGCTCCCGCAGCTCGTGCCGTCGCTCGTCAACTGGTCGCACGAGCACTCGAACCACTTCAAGGTCAAGATCCGCCACCTCCTCGAGCGCATGATCCGCAAGTACGGCTACGGCGAGGTCGAGCGCTACGTGCCCGAGGACGACAAGAAGCTCGTGAGCAACATCCGCAAGCGTCACGCGCGCAGCAAGAAGAAGAAGGCCGCCGCCGCCGCCGCCATGGACATCGACGGCGCCGCCAATTCGGACGAGGAGGGCGCTCCCCGCCCGCAGGCGGCGCAGCGCTCGGCGTACGACGAGGTCTTGTACGGCTCCGAGTCGGACGTGTCGGCGTCCGAGGGCGAGGCCGAGCCGGTCGACCCGGGCAAGACGGCGCCGTCGGGCGTCAAGAACCGCAAGGCCATGGCGCGCAAGGCCAAGAAGGACCGCGAGGACGGCGGCGCCTACATCCAGGAGGGCGAGGACGAGGTGCTCGACCTGCTCGACGACCGCATGATGAGCCGGATCTCAGGTGCGTCCCACTCCTCCTCTCGCACTTCTCTCTCTCTCTCTGTGCTCCTCGTGCATGAGCTGACTCGCACCTCTCGCGCTCTCCCCTTGCAGCCGCCAAGCCCGCCGCACCCTCTGCGTCGCGCAAGCCGCTCGACTCGCACTTCAAGACGGACGACGCCGGCCGGTTCCGCTTCAACGAGTCCGGCTCGGACGACGACGACGGCGGCGCGCCCAAGGCCGGGCCGTCTCGTGGTGCCGGCATGGGCGACTACGTCGAGGCGATGTACGGCGAGGACGGGCACACGCGCGACGCACGAGGCCGCGTCAAGTTCAACAAGACGCAGGGCAAGCGTGGGCGCGGCGCCGACGACTTTGACGACGCCGACGACAACGACGCCGAGCGCGACGTGCCGGTCACGGCGGGCCTCAAGGAGCTCGAGGTCGGCGGCAAGAGGAAGAAGCAGAAGAAGGAGGTGCAGCGAGTCGGTCAGGAGTTCAAGGCCAAGGTGCGTCCCTCGTCCCTCTCTTCTCCTCTCGGCCTCTCCTCATCCTCCTGCTGACGCCTTCTCGCTCGCGCGCAGCGCGCTGGAGGAGACGTCAAGAAGGACGGCATGCAGCCGTACGCCTTTGTGCCGCTGTCGCAGGTCGCCGGCAAGAAGTCGAACCAGCGCGGACCCAAGCTCGGCATCACGGGGCTCAAGCGCGCAGGAGGCGGCAAGAAGTAGTCGAGCTTTTCTGTCCTTCTAGGGCTGCCGAGCTGCATTGCAAGCCCTCCACCTCCTCTTCTTCTCCTGCAGCGGCTCGAGAGGACCCCTCGCCTCGCAAGCCACGCGCAAGTCCCTGCGGCTCAAGTCGTTCTCCCTTTCGTGCTCTCAGCTGTTCAACACGTCGCTCTCGAGCTGCAGAAAAGAAAGAGAGAGGACGAAAGAGCGCTTGCACGAGAATCTACGACTAGGTTGGACGGTCCGGGCGAGAGCTCGCGAGGCTGCGGGTGCGGCGAGTGCCGTCTCGAGGAGTAGGAGCAAGGCTTGGGTCGGCTGTACGGGACTCGCAAAGTCGTCAGAGAACGTCGCGCAGAGGGAGGAAGGAAGAGGGACGCACCGTAGTCGTGAACGAGCGAGTCCCTGCGCGCGCGACGAACGAGAGCCGGCGTCACTGCGAGGGCAACAGCGAGAACGTCAGGCGCTGCAGCCATCGTGCAGCCCCCAAGAGAGAAGGTAGAGAGGGGCGCACCGTGATCGTGAGGAAGAACCGCAGGCTGACCGACTCGGGTCGAGTGCTTCGGCGAGAGGATGTCGTGGTCGATGAAGAGAGGCCGGATGCGCGGCTCGAACCAGCCCTTCTTGGTCGACGTACGTCGCCTGGACTGCTCGGCACGATGCTGCGAGACGAGGTGGAGCTCATCGTGCGACGTCGACAAGAGGCTGCGAGCGAGGAAGAAAAAACCCGACTTGGGAAGGTCAAGATCGGCGAGCTCGAAGAGGGAGAAGGCGCACAGGACGCACTAGCCAGGCCGCATCAAGGTCCACTCGTCGCCCTTTGCCCTCGTCATCGGCTCGCTCGCGACGACGACGTGCGGCGCGTGCTTCTTGCGAGAGAGGTCGCCGACGTCCGGCCCGCCGTCCGGGTGCGAGCGGTACCGTCGGTCGAGCGCACTGCCGCCGACGCTCGACCAGTAGAGCGAAGGAGGGTCTCGCTCCCGCGGATGGGCGAAGCGCAAGGCGAGGAACGACGAGACGTCCGAGACGGCGATGTTGAGCGAGAGCCAGCTGCGCACGGTTCGCCCGTCGCGCTCGAGCCAGCCTCGTGCGGGCTCGCAGACCTCGATGAGCGTCGAGACGGTGCACTCGAGTGCGTTTTCGAGCTCGTCGGCGCTGTAGTCACGCAGCCAAGGTCCGTGCGGGTCGAGGTAGGTGAGGAAGAGCGCGACTGCGAGCGCAACGAGCCGTCGTCAGCACCGCCCGCGCTCGTGAGCCAGAGAGGTAGTCTGGACGTACAGACGTGCTCCGAGTCGGTGTTGCCCTGGATCGTGAGCCTTGCCGAGTGCGAGAGCTGCGACAAGATGCGGACCTGCGCGTCGATAAAGCCTGAGAGTGACGACGAGTTAGTGCGGCAACGGTGCGCGTCGAGCGAGAAGGAGGACGCACCTCCGACGGCGCCGTTGTGCATGAAGAGGAGGCGCCCTGCTCGAAAAGGGTGACAGTTAGGGAGGGCGACGGGCGACCCGACCGTCTGCGAGCGGCGAGTCAGCGTCCGTTCGTTCGGAGGAAAGACGAGAAGAGCGGGATGGCCGACGCACTGCGCGAACATGGCCAAAGACGGTCGAGCTTAAAGACGGTCGAGCTTTCGACGGCGTTGGCGAGGCTGTGCAGGTTGAGGTCGTGATCGGCGGGAGGATGTTGCGGTAGACGACGGGCTCGAGCGGCGCATGAGGGTGCTGCTCATGCGGCGTGTCGTGGATGCGGTACCGGCCCGGGACGGACGAGAACCAGCCGATGCCGAAGCCGTCGACGTTGGTGAAGCCCGGGAGGAAATGCTCGTCGACTGCGTCGGCGGGGAGAATGGTCGTCAGCAACGAGGCGGATCTGCGGAGGGCTCACAAGCGTAATGGCTTACTCTGCTTGACGATCGAGTGCTCTGGACGGAGGATCTGCCCAAGGAGGACGAGGGAAGAGTGAGCCGGCTGGTCGAGGAAGAGAAGGGAGGAGCCCGACTCACGACGTCGGCGACCAAGATCGGCTGGGTCGAGAAGTAGGCGATCCAGCGGCACATGTTGGCGGGTCGCAGCAGGACAGCGTCGGGAGGAGAGCATGGAAGCGAGCGGCTTGGTGAGAACAGCGGCGAGGATGAAGCGCGTGCCGAGGCGGCACGATTGCGTGCCTCGGTTTCTCCGCGGACCGGGCCGAGCGACGGCGCGCTCGAGTCGCCGACGCGGACAGGAGAGGCGGACGCAGGTGTGGGCCGCCGCGCGAACGCTCGGGAGGAGGTGCGAGAGGCGGAGCAGCGCGGCCGAGGTCGACCGTCGGTGCTCGACCAGAGGAGAGGCTAGCAAGGTAGCTTGAGCAGCCGGGCTGAGCTCGAACGGAGCCGGTGAGCTCTGCGGGAGAGCTGGCGGTGCGACTTGGCGGAGGAGGACGAGCGAGAGCCGGAGCGAGGAGACGCGGGCGGTCCTCGTCCTCTGCAGCCTCTCCACCTCGCTCGGCCACCTGCACAGCCACCTGGTGCAGCTCTGCGACTCTCCAGCAGCCGCCGAGAGCCAGCCGCTGTCGCCCACTCGCCCGCGCCACCTCTCGCCTCGTCATCGTCGACCATCTCCCCCACCTCGCCTCCTCGCGGCGACATGCTCGCTCAGGCGGCAGGATGGGCCGCGCAGAGCCTCTACAGCGCAGCAGACACGGCCACCGCGGCAGCGCAGGACAACCCACTCGGATCCGGCAGTCAGCTTCCTCTCTCCGTCCTCATCACTGCGACCATCTCGGCCGGCCTGTCGACCATCCTCAGCATCGCCACCGTCTGGCTCCAGCTAAAACACTACCACAAGCCTCGCCTTCAGCGTCTCGTCGTCCGCATCCTCGTCATGTGCGTCCTCGCCCTCGTCCCCTTCCTCCCCACCTCGTCCTCCCCCTCCCTCTGCTCGAGCTGACCTCGCCTCGCTGTGTTTACAGGGTCCCAATCTACTCGATCGCGTCCCTCATCTCACTGTACTCGCTCGAGCTCGCCTTCTTCCTCGACGCCATCCGTGACGTGTACGAGGTGCGGCTCTCCTGCTCCTCCCCTCTTCTCTCGCCGCCTCAAGGCCTGCCTGGCTCGCAAGCAAGCTGACTCGCCCTCGCTTCCCCCTCTCGCAGGCTTTCGTCATCTAGTGCGCTCTCTCCACCGTCGTTCTGCGCTCGCGCACGAGCCAACTGACTCGCTCGTTCGCCCGCAGCTGTTTCTTCAGCCTGCTCGTCGAGTACCTGTAAGCCTCTCTTTCTCTCGCTCGTCCGTCGCCCCGCTGCTCCTGGCTCGACCATCGCTGACTCACATCCTTCAACAGCGGCGGCGAGCGCTCCCTCATCATCACCCTTCACGGCCGCGACCCGGTCCCTCATCCCTGGCCCGTCAACCTCTTCCTCCACCCGATGGACGCGAGCGACCCGTTCACCTTTCTCGGCCTCAAGCGCGGCATCCTTCGTGCGTCTCGCCGCGTCCTCATGCTCTGCAGCTTGTCGCAGTCGATGCTCACCTCGATCGAGCGCCCGCAGAGTACGTCCAGATCAAGCCTCTCCTCGCCCTCTCCACCGTCATCATGAAGGCGACGGGCACGTACAAGGACGGCGCGCTCGCCAAGGACTCGGGCTACACCTACGTCTCGATCGCGTACAACCTCTCGGTCTCGCTGTCGCTCTACTGCCTCGCCATGTTCTGGGTCGCGACGTCGAGCGACCTCAAGCCGTACCGGCCCATGCCCAAGGTGCGTCTCGAGTTTCACATGCTCCTGGTGCACCACGTGCACGCTGACGCCGCTCCTCGACGCAGTTCCTGTCCGTCAAGGGCATCATCTTCTTCTCGTTCTGGCAGGGCTTCGCCGTCTCGATCGGCGTCGCAGCAGGGCTTCTCAAATCCTGTGCGTGCTTCCTTCTCCGACACGATGCACCTCAAGGAGCGTGCGCTGACGCTTTTCCCGCAGCTCGCTACGACACCGAGCAGCTGTCGCTCGCCATCCAGGACACGCTCGTCTGCTACGAGATGCCCCTCTTCGCCTTCCTCCACCTGTACGCCTTCTCGCACACCGACTACATCGACGACAACCACGTCTACAGCGGCCGCCTGCCGATGTGGCACGCCATCAAAGACGCGTTCGGGTGCGTCCTCCTCCTCCTCCCGCTTCGACGCTCGCCCTGGATGGCTCGCTGACGCCCAGTCGCCCCGCCTGCAGCTACAAGGACCTCTTCCTCGACTCGATCGGTACCCTGCGCGGCTCGGGCTTCTCGTACCGCACCTACGAGCCGGCGTCGGGCGCTCTGCACGCGTCCGGGCTCGTGCGCGACCGCCGCATCCGGGCCGGCCTGCGCTACTCGACCGCCGACGGCGGGCGCAAGTACTGGCTCAACCAGCCCGGGCGCGAGGAGGATGCGTACGGCCGGCGCGGCGACGGCATGCTCGGCGGCGGGCTGTCGAGCCGGCCCATCCACGAGGTGCACCGCCGGCTCGAAGAGCGGGTCGAGGCGCGCGAGGGCTACGCGCCCCGGGCGCACGACGACGAGGTCTTGCACGTCGACCCCGAGTGGGCCGAGGCCGAGCGGGCCAAGAAGCGCGCCATGGACGACAGCGCCGGCCCGCTCGGACTCGGGTGGTGGGAGGGCGGCCGGGCGTACGACCAGCTCGACGACGGCGACGTCAGCGACGCCGAGAGCCTCGAGTTCCACCCGGTCGACGAGTCGGAGGAGAAGGAGGTCGAGCGGCTGTACCGCGAGTCGCGCGAGCTCGAGTACGGTGCGTCCCTCTCCCTCTTTCTCTTGCTCCCTTGCCTTCATGGCGTCGAGCTGACGCCCTTCGCCCACCTTGGCCTGTGCGCAGGTGACTGGAAGTACCCCGTCGTCGACGCCTCTCGCGAGGCGGCTCGTCGCCGCGTCCGTGACGAGGAAGACGCCATCCTCTCCGGCCGGGTCCGAGTCCGGGCCAACAAGGCGCTGCGCCCTTTCGCCAAGCACCGGCCCGGCTCGTACGGCGCCCTCGCCGAGCGGCAGCCGCTCGTGCGCGGCGACTCGCTCGCGATCCAGGGCGAGCTCGAGGCGGCGCAGAAGGAGCGAGACGCAGCGGCACGACCTCGGCACCAATCGTCGGCCCGCTCGGACCAGGCGACGTCGTCCGACCACCCGGTCCCGGTCGGCACGTCGATCCTCACGGGCGCGTCGCACGTCCTGCATGCGGCGCTCCCGCTCGGCAGCCCGGACAAGGACACGGCGCGCGGGCGCGGGCGCGAGCACGAGGAGCAAGGCCGGCTCCCGCCCGACGCCGTCGACCTCGTCATCGAGGACGTCCAGGCCGAGCAGGAGGAGCAGATGCGGCAGCGGCGGCGAGGCGAGCCGGGCGGCAAGAAGACGCGCGTGTACCGCGTCGCGTACGTGCCGCCGGCCGACGGCGAGGATGGCGAGGTGGGCGACGCTGGGCGGCGCCTCGACCCCGAGACGGCGAGGGAAGGCGCCGAGGTCAAGAGCCCGGTCCCGGGCGAGCGGGCGCACGTCCTCGACGTCGTCGAGCGCGACGAGGAGGCGGACGGGCCCGTGCCCGGGCGGGCCGGCGACGACGACGCCGCCGACCCGGCGCCGCCGTCGCCCTCGTCGAGCGGCGGGGGCAGCAACGACAAGGACGAGGTGGTGCGGATCGCGGTGCAGGAGAAGGAGCGCAACGTCAAGCAGGCCGGGGTGGACGAGTCGGCGAGTCGACGGAGCAGAGGTCCGTTCCCGCACGGGCACCCGGTGTTGAGCGAGGGCGACAACCCCTGGCGGTAGATCAGGACTGAGCTAGAGACCCTTGTAACACTGCTGCACGCCCTGTCGCCGTGCGCGAGAGCTTTCCCTCGCAGAGGTCGGCAGTGTGGGGGGAGCAGCTCGCAGCTTGCGCCGGCGGTGCCGAGTGGCCGGTCGGCTCGCTTCGCTCCTCGTCGTCTCTCACTCTGCGCCCCCCTGGTCGCCTGCATGCTCCGCAGCTCGACCCTGCGCACCGCAAGGGCACCTGTGCACCGCACTCGCCACCTCGCAGCAGCAGCAGCAGCCCGCCCGCTCTTCACCTCGCCGTCGCCCTTCGCCCCCTCGTCGGTCCACCACCTCGGCCCCGACATGCCGCCCCTGACGCCGCCAAAGTGGGTCGACTGGCGCATGAACGTCCCCTCGGCCACCCCGGTCGACTCGGGCCTGTACCGCAACCAGGGCGACAAGCTCCCTCGCCTCCCCGTCCCCAAGTTGGCCGACACGCTCGCCCGCCTCTCGCGCTCCTGCGAGCCTCTCGCCGCCGACCAGGCCCAGCTCGAGGCCCTCCACACCAAGCTCGAGGCGTTCGCCCAGCCCGGCTCGGTCGGCGACAAGCTCCAGCGCCTCCTCGAGCACAAGCGCGAGCAGCCCGGCGTGCGCAACTGGCTCGCCGAGGACTGGGACGAGCAGGCCTACATGGCCTACCGCGACAGCGTCGTCGTCAACGTCTCGTACTACTTTGGGGTGCGTCCAGCTCCCGCCTTTCCTCCTCCCCCTCCTCCTCCTCGCGACGACCCTCGAAGCCCTCACGCTGACTCGGCTCGTCGCCGCTCGCAGTTCGACCGGTTTCCGCAAGCTCCTCGAGGTACCGCCAATCCTCCTGCCGCCGACTCGGCCTACGTCGCCGCGACCATCGCCAAGACGGCCCTCGAGTTCCGCCGCCTCGTCGTCAAGGGCCTCCTCGAGCCAGAGCTCAACAACCCCAAGGACGCGGCGCAGGGCGAGCTCTGCAACGAGTCGTACAAGTGGATGTGGAACGCCTGCCGCATCCCCGCCTCGCCGGCCGACTACGCCATCAAGACGCGCGAGGACGATCCGTCGGCCCAGCACTTCGTCGTCGTCAAGCGCAACCGCTTCTTCCGGGTCTCCTTCTCGGACGCCCAGGGCGAGGAGTACGGCGTCGACGCGCTGCGCTCGGCTGTGCAGAAGGTCATCGACGAGGCCGAGCGAGAAGGCGGCGCCGAGCCGGCACCACCTGTCGGCGTCCTCACGGGCGTCAACCGCGACCGCTGGGCCGACGCTCACGGTCACCTCGTCGCCTCCTCGCCGACAAACGTCGCGACCCTGCGCGAGATCCACCACGCCGCCTTCGTCATCGCGCTCGACGAGGCGACGCCCGATCCGTGGAAGGGCGAGAGGGAGCTCGAGGCTTGGAGCAAGCTCCTGTGGACGGGCGGTGCCGAAGGCGGAAACCGGTGGTGGGACAAGCCGCTGCAGTGGGTCGTGTACCGCAACGGCGAGACTGGGTGCATCGGCGAGCACTCCTGTGCGTCCCCTCTTCCTCCTCCTCGTCCTCCTTGTACCTCACCGTGAGCGACTCGCTGACTCTTGACCCTTCACCTTGTAGGCATGGACGGTGCGTCTCCCTCGAGCTCTCCTGGACCAATCCATTCTCTCTTCGGCGCAGCGCTGACTCGCCGAGAGCGTGCTCGCAGGCACGCCGACGGCCCGCATGAACGACTTCCTCACCAAGCGCATCCTCCACGGCGACCCCTTCCCCTCTTCCTCTTCCTCCTCCTCCGCACCCGAGCCGACGCAACTCCACTTCGACCTCGACTCGACCTCTCGGCAGCACATCGCCGACGCCGAGAAGGAGTTCGCCGCCCACGTCGACCGGTATCGGGTCCACTACACGATGTACACGCGCTACGGCAAGGAGGGCATCAAGAAGATGAAGACGAGCCCTGACGGCTGGTGCCAGATGCTGTTCCAGCTCGCCTACTACCTCACGGTGCGCCGGCCGTCCTCTTGTTCTCCTCCTCCTTCCTCCTTCTCCTCCAACTCGGGCTCGATCGTCCAATGTGCCGCTCAACCCGTCTCTGAGAGCGAGTCGCTGACTCTCTCATGCTTTCCCTGCAGTTCAACCGCGCCTGTGCGACCTACGAGGCGGCGCAGACCCGGCGCTTCCAGCTCGGCCGGACCGAGACGGTTCGGATCCTCACGCCCGAGTCGCTCGCCTTCGTCCAGGCGCTCGTCGACAACCCGTCGGGCTCGTCGCCCGCCGAGAAGGTCGCCTTGTTCCGTGCCGCCATCGCGCACCACGGCTCGGACATGAAGCTCGCCTCGTCCGGGTCGGGCATCGACCGGCACCTGTTCGGGCTCAAGATGCTCGCTGCGACGTCGCCCGACATCACGGCCGAGGAGCGTGCGGCCGTCATGGAGGGCGACGGCCTGTTTGCCGACCCGCTCGTCAAGGAGAGCGGGACGTGGCGCATGTCGACGAGCCAGATCTACATCCGGCACGCGCCGTCGTACGGCTGGGGCCCGGTCGTCGAGGGCGGGCTTGGCATTCCCTACATGATCCGTGCGTCCTCTTCTGCTTCCTCTTCCCCCTCCTCCCTCAGCGAGCGCACGAGCTGACCCTTCGCCGTCGCCGCGACGCAGATCCGGACGAGCTGCAGCTGTCGGTCACCTGCACCCACGACGTGCCCGGCGCAGAGTATGTCGACAACTTCCGCAAGGCGGCCGACATGCTCATGGACCTGCACGAGGCGGCGGCACGCGAGTCGAAGCTGTGAGCGGCTCGCCGTTGAGATCCGGGTCGAGGAGGACAGGGACGAGCGGGGCGGCGAGGAAAGTCGCTCTCTTGTAGACTGCTGCGAGTCGAGTCCTTGTGCACTTGTATACATTCTGTGCTGCGCGATGCTCCCAGTCCAAAAGAAAGGCGAGCCTTCCTCGCGCCTCGCCTCGTCGTCGCGGCGGTCCCGGTTGAGCGAGAGCAACGGCGCTCGCCTCGCTCTGGCTGCGTGAGCTTGATCTGGCCATCTCGTACGACTAATCCAAGGCCCGTCGAGCGCGCTGCACGGCCACAAGCGCAGAGCCCAGCCCGCCTGGCTCTCATCGGCGTGGTTGCCTCTCGCCGGATGGCAGCATAGGACAACGCCGCAGGTGCGCCCGACTGTCCTCTCCAGAGCCTCAGAGACTGTGCGTGCACCCGCTTACCCTTCTGCACCGCGCGCAGCCGTCGACATGGCCCGCTCGACCTCTCCTCCCCGGCCTCTCACGCCGGCCATCTCGACCCTGCGCACCCGCAGCACTCGGGCGCCCCTGGTCCGGACCGGCAGCTCGGCCAGCATTGCAGGCGACGCAACCTTCGCCGCAGCGCCGCCACCCCTCCCCTCGCTCGACAAGCGCTCCCTTCCCGCACCCTCCTCAGCACCGGCACCGCCTCCTCCTCGAGCCAGCCTACGACGACGTCGACCTCGCCTAGTCGGCATCCTCATTGTCGTCTTCCTCCTCGCCGTCCTCTTCACCCGTCAGCTCGCCGGCCCGACCACCTCCCTCCTGTACCTCGCCCAGTTCAAGCTCCGCGACCGCGCGCACGACGAGCGGTGGTCCTCCCTTCTGCTCGCCCCCCTCGGCCTGCGCACCTCGTCCTGCGCATTGCGCAAGGAGCCGCTCGTCTTTGTGCGCGGCGAGGGCCGCGCCGTCGTCGTGTGGGAGACGACCGGCTGCGGCGACGAGCGCGAGTGGGGCGCGAGGCTCGGCACCAAGCGGCGGCCGAGCGCAGGCACGAGCTTGGGCAGAGGGTTCGGCGGCGAGCCACGAGGGGCAGCAGGGCGAGCTCGCGCCGAGTGGGAGTGGCGCCCGCTCGACGTCGAGCGCTCGGAGCTCGTCCCCGAGAACGAGGCGCAGGGCGCCCGCATCGTCCACACGGCGCGTGTCGACGGTCTGCGCGGCGGCGTACTGTACCAGTACGAGCTGCACCTCGTCTCGAGCACCCGCACGCGCGCCGTCGTCCGGCACGCCGTGCCCTGGCTCGGACCCGAGGTCGGCGCCGAGGGCCAGGCGACGACGTTGCACATCGCCTGCGTCGCCGACAACCAGTACAACCTGCGCACCTTCCGCCGCGTCCTCCTGCGCCTCCTCTCCGTCGCCGGTTCGCTCCCGTCGCACTACTTCTCGCCCTCGGCCCTTCCCTCCGCCTTCTCCTCCCCCTCGACTCGTCCGCTCTCCCCTCTTCGCCGCCCGCACCTGCTCCTGCACGCCGGCGACGCAGCGCAGAACCCGCACGACCTCGCCCAGTGGCAGACGGACCTGTGGGACGTCCTGACGCGCGGCCTGTCGAGCCGGTGGCGGATGGGCCAGAAGACGCCGATCCTCCTCGCGCGGGGCAACCACGACTGGGACGCGACGGGCGTCAACGCCTACACGGGCGGGCCGTGGGATGGCCGAGGGCGAGGGACGTACTACGCGCTGTCGCCGCACGCGAGGATGCGCATCCTCGTGCTCGACTCGAACCTGCCGACGCTCGAGGAGCAGCGCGAGCAGGACCGGTGGCTGCGGCTCGAGGTCGGGCGGGACGAGTGGCAGAGGGCGAGCTTGCGGGTCGTCATCGTGCACACGGCGCCGTGGATCGAGTGGTGGGACCGCGAGGCGTGGGCGAGCGGCGGCGAGTCGCAGTGGTGCGTCCTCCCCTTCCCTCTCTCTCTCTCTCTCTTCGTCGTCGCTCCTCGTCTTCCCTCCTTCCTTTGACTCTCCTTGGCGCATTGCAGCTGACCCTCGCTGTTCTCTTGTCGCGCAGGTCGGCCTACGTCCGGACGACGCTCGTCCCCCTCCTCGCGCGCGCCCGGTGCTCCATCATCCTCTCGGGCCACTCGCACGCCTACACGCGCGGCTTCCTCCCCTACTCGCTCGTCCCCTCGTTCGCCGCGGCGCCCAACTCGACGGCCGTGAGCGCGTTCGCCGCCGCCGCCGCGCGCGAGAAGGGGTGGGAGCGCACGGCCGAGGTGCGCGAGCGAGGCGCGGTGCAGGACGAGGGCATGCTCCTCGTGACGCTCGGCGGGGCGGGCGGGACGCTCGACGAGGACCGGGTCGAGGAGTGGGGGTGGATGGGCGTGTCGCGCTCGGGCGTGCACCACGGCGGGTGGATCGCGCTGTCGTTCGCCGGGGCGGGCGCGGTCGAGCCGCCCTCGGCGCTCGAGGTCGAGGCGGCGCTCGCAGCAGGACGACGAGGGGAGGGTGTGCGGGTGTACGAGGTGGACCGGCAGCGGCGGTGCAGCGACGAGGCGGGCGAGGTGCTCGGGCGGGACGTGTTCGAGTGGAGGGCGGTCGGGGTCGACGGCGAGCTGGTCGACAGAGTCTTTGTCGTGTCGTATGCGTGCGTTGCAAAGTAGTCTGTGCGTGCGCCCTTGCCAGCAAACCTTGTCTCAGACGAAAGCGGACGGCGGTGTGACGGTCTCCGCCCGCGAGAGAGCGAGAGGGCGGCGCAGTGCGGAGCGGAGGCCTTGCAGCCTCCCTCGCACCCTACCGCCCTCTAGACTCGCCATGTGGCTGACAGACTCTCAGAGTGAGCTCTCACCGTCCTGCAGCCCTGCTCAGACCCGCCCGCTGATGCCTGTCCTCGCAGAAATCGGCGTGAGTGCTCCTCGACCACGATGAGGTCTCTGTCCTGCTCCTGCTCGGCGGGCCCGGCCGTGGATGGGCTCGGGTCGTCACAGTACCTCTGCAACGGCCAATGCGCGTGCGTCGGGCCCTCTACAAAGAGTGCGAGCTGACGTTCGCCTCGCTCTCCTCCTCCCCTCTTCCCCATCTCCCCTCGACACGCCCTCGCCCGCTCCCGATGCACCGACCGGCACGCGCAACAGGTCGGCCTCACGTCCTTCGGCGCCTTCTTCATGCTCCTCGGCGTCATCATGCTCTTCGACGGCGCTCTCATCGCCCTCGGCAACGTGCGTCCCCTCTCGCCCTTCAGCTGCGCCTCGCACGCACGCACTCGCCTGACGAGCTCTCGTTGCACTCGCAGATCCTCTTCGTGTGTGGGCTGCCGCTCATCATCGGGCCGCGCAAGACCTGGTACTTCTTCGCGAGGCGGAACAAACTGCGAGGAAGTGCGTCCAGCTTTCGCCCCTTGTCCCACTCGCGCGCATCCGGCTTGTCGGACAGCACGCCGTGCTGTGCCGGTACCTCTCGTGTCGAGGCCCCGCAGCTGACTCGCCTACATTCTCCGCGCGCCCTGCAGCGTTTGCGTTCGTCGGCGGCATCCTCCTCGTCTTCCTCAAGTACCCCTTCTTCGGCGTCCTGATCGAGATGTTCGGGTTCCTCAACTTGTTCGGGTACGTCTCGCTCCGCTCGTCGAGCCCCCCGCCGGGTCCGGGCGCATCGTCTTGCGCGCGTGCCCGGTCAGCACTCGGTGAAGGCCTCGGTCGCTGACTCTGTCCCTCTGTCCCTCGACCGCCTCGCAGCGACTTCTTCCCCGTCGTCCTGTCTTTCATGCGGCAACTTCCAGTCATCGGGCACTTTTTGAGCGCGCCGGGCGTGCGACAGGTGCGTCGGTCGGCCCTCGTGCTTCCACCTCGCGCACCTCGAAAGCTCGACGGCGCCAAGGCATGCTCGCCGTGCAGCTCGCCTGACTGACGGCCACTCTATGCACGCAGGTGACGGACCGGATATGCGGCGTGCGCAAGCAGAGCCCCGTGTGAGGAAGCTGTCCGAGGACGAGGTGGGGAGAGCATGTCGGGGTGCGAGTGCAACTGTGCGCGTCTCTTGTGTTTCGGGTCATCGTGCGGCGAGGAGAGCGTGAGGTCGTCGCAGTCGACCGAGGCTCGAGCCTGTGCAGAGAGCGCTTCGAGCAGAGAGAGGGCGAGCGGACCGTGGGAGGCGGCACAGCGCGCGGGCCAGAGTCGAACAGCTCGTTCGTCCTCCTCACGCTCCTCGAACCTCAGCAGAACCATGTCCTGGCAGAGTGCGTCCCTCTCCACCGTCTACCGGATCCTGTGCCAGCCACCCGAGCTGACTCTCTGTCCTGCCCGTCCCCTCGCCGCCTCGCCCTCATCGTCATCGCTCCCTCCCACTCGATCCTCCTCTCGCCGCAGCCTGTGAGCCCGGTGCTGCCTCGACCTTGCCGCATGAGCTCAGCTGACTCGAGCAACGCTCGCGCAGACGTCGACTCGAACCTCCTCGGCACGGGCAAGGTGAACAAGGCGGCCATCCTCGGCCAGCAGGGCGGCGTGTGGGCGCAGTCGCAGGGCTACCAGGTGCGTCCCGAGATCCCACAGTCCAGCGATGAGGCCATCACGAGACCTGACGCGCACCCCTGCCCGCCCCGCAGCTCGCGCCCGAGGAGCAGAGCGCCATCCTCGCCGCGTTCAACGACCCCTCGTCGGCCCAGGCGAGCGGCGTCCGTGCCGCGGGGACCAAGTTCCTCACCATCCGCGCCGACGACCGCAGCGTGTACGGCAAGAAGCAGGTGCGTGCGCGCTCTCGTGTCCTCGTCCCGCTTCGCCCACCTCGCCTCGGTCCAGCTCTCGCTGACCCACACTCGCCCGTCCCTTTGCGCGCAGGCGGACGGCATCGTGTGCGTCAAGACGACGCAGGCAGTGCTCGTCGCCGAGTACGCGCACCCGACCGTGCCCGGCGAGGCGACCAAGATCGTCGAGGTGCGCCCCCTCCCCCCGGCCCTGTCGAGCTTCGTCGAGCAGGTGTAGCTGACCCAGACCCCTCGTCGCACGCCCCTCGCAGGACCTCGCCGATTACCTGATCGGCGTCGGCTACTAGGCGCGTCGACCTGTGCGCTTGCTCGCCGACCGCTCGCCCTCGCCCTCGTCCCCCTCGTTCGCCCTCGCGCCGCCTTGCGTGTATTCCCCTCGCCGCGCCTCGTCCTTGTCCCCCTCTCGTCTCGATCCGTGCATCCGTCAAGACCCAGCCCGCAACGTCGTCTTCTGCCTCAGAGCGCGGGCGCGGCGAGACGGACGGCCGAGGCGAGAGGCTCAGCAGGCGCGACAGGCTCGAGCTGGTGGGAGAAGACGAGGCGGGCGGTTGCAGAGAGCGAGAGATGCTGCTGGACTGTGCTCGTGCTGTGCAGAGCTCGCTGTCGCGCTGCTCGAGAGGAAGGGTGCGCTCGCGCCTCGTGGGCTCGGTGCTTCCCCGCAAGCCGGGGCCTCGCCGTCGCCTCGCTCTCGCTCTCTCGCTCTCGCGCTCTTCCTCGACCGCCTCGCACGCGCAGCTGCTGCGAGCGAGCGCGCGCTGCACCGCCTGCACCGCACTCTCAGCCCCCCCGCCGCCGCAGCAGCGTCCACACCCGCCCATGGCCTCGCCGCCTCGCCCCGGCGCCCCGCAAGCACACGCCCCTCGCCCTCTCGCCAGCACCACGGCGCCAGCGACGACAACGACGCACCCTTGGACCGACTCGCCAGCCCAGCTCACCCCGACGAGCGAGCCTGGGCCCCCCTCGCCCACCTCGACCCGCTCGGCGCCCTTCTCCCTCCGCTCGACCCACCTCCGCCCTCGTCCTCCCGCCGACACCGACAATCCGACTCTCGACCGCCCCTCCGACGCCTTCGCTGCGTCAGCGTACGCCCACCGAGCCGAGGGAGAGGCCCTCTTCGGCCCGCCGCCGAGGTCGCCCCTCGTCGCTCCTCCTCCTCGTCCCTCAGCAGCGCGAGACGACGGCGACGACGGCGCGAGGGCCCGCGGTGCGCACGAGCGTGAGCGCGCGAGGCTCCGCACCAAGTACGCCCTCAAGCCCGAGCAGGAGGAGGTCCTCGGCAGGATGATGCAGGGCGTGTGGGAGCGACTCGGCGGCGAGCCGCACCGTGGACAAGGCTCGGCACAGCTTCGTCGGGCACAAGGTGCGTCTAGATCCTCGCTCTCCAGCTTTCTCGGGCCCTTGCTGACTCTTCGCGCGGGCGCTCGCAGAAGATCAGCCTCGTCCAGCGCCGCCCGAGACACCCGACCTCTCGAGCCTCGCGCCGTCCAAGGCCGCCTCGCCCGCCCAACCCGCACTCTCGCTCCCCAACTCGCCGCCGTCGACTCGCACCTCCGTCTACGACGTCCGAGGCGACGCCTGGGCCGCCGACGAGCGCCTCGACCTGCGCCCTCCGGCCGGCGCGCGCACGCCGTTCGCCTCGACCACGCCTCTCGACTCGCCGCCCGTCGTCATGACGCCCGCCGGGTCCCCTCGCTCGACCTACCGCTCTCGCCCGCCCTCGCCGCTCCCCGTGCGCTCGACGAGCGTGTCGCCCCCGCCCTCTCCCCCTCCCGGCGCCGCCTCGCCTCGCCCCGCCGACCGCACCCTGACGCCCATGCCGTCCCCGCCCGTCGCGCCTTCGTCCGGCGCGTCGTTCCCGCACCTCGACCGCGAGCGCGCCCCGCTGTTCCGCGCCCTCGGGTGGTCGTACCTCCCGGCGCGCTCGGGCCTGCGCACCCAGCGCGCGCCGCTCGTCGACGGCGAGCTCGGCGTCGAGGAGCGCGAGTGGGCCGAGCGCACGAGGCGTGTTCCGGACGACGGCGGGCTCAGGGACTGGTGGGGCAACCCGGTCGGGCTCGGCGGAGGAGACTGGGGGAGGGCCGTCCTCAGTGCGTCCACTTCCGCTCGGGCTTTCGAAGGCCATGATCTCGTACTGACGCCTTGCCCTCCCTCCCCGCAGGCCCGATCGTCACCGAGACCGAGCCGACGCACTCGTCGCCGGCGCTCTCGTTCCGCTCGGGCGCGAGCTACCTCTCGCGCTCGTCCATCCACCGGCGGGATCCGCACAAGCAGCAGCAGCACCGGCGCGCGCTCTCGGTTCCGCCAGAGTTGCTCGACTACGTCGATGCGGGCAGCGCGCGCCCGAGGGCGTCGAGGTCGGCGAGGCTCGAGCGCGCCGGGCCGAGGTCGCCCAGGTCGTCGCCCGAGAACGGCCTCGTGGTGCCGCTCGGCGAGAGCAGCTCAAAGCCGCTCTGCTACGGCACCGACGACGTGTCGAGTTTCGCTGCGAGCGCGGGACGCCCTCCGAGCGAGCCCTTCTTCGGCGCCGGCCCGAGCGTCGCGCCTTCGACCGCACTCGGCGACCCATCCCTCGCCTCTCGCCGCTCCCCCTCAGTCGTCGCACAAAGCTCGTTGCACGACGGCGCGCCAGCACACGGCGACGAGACGGCCTCGTACCGCTCGCGCGGCACCTCGGTCCTCCCACCCGGCGTCGAGTACGACCCGTCGCTCACGGCTTCCGACTACGCTCACGCCGGGCTCGACCTCGTGTCGCCGCCACACGACGACTCGTTCTTCCTCGGCGGCGGCGACGACGTGCTCGTGGCTCCGACTGCGGCGTCGACGACGTCGCGCCGAAGCCGCGCGGCGAGCTCAGGGCAGAACCGGCTCTCGGCGGGCCCGTCGAGCGACGACGGGTCGCACTTCCGGTCGCCGGTATCGCCCTCGTCGGCGTCGCAGTACGAGCTGGGTCCAGCGTCTCGGGCCGGCCGGTCGAGCGGCGCGCTCGCCGGCGAGGACGATGCCGCAGGTCGCGAGTCGTCCTCCCTCGGGCCGGCGCCGACCTCGATCGTCGAGCAGCAGGGCGGCCCACTGCCGTTGGTCGAGCCGAGCACGTCGGCTCAGCCGAGCTACGCCCCCTCGTCGAGCCGTCGCGCCTCGCGACCGTCGGGTTCGGCGTCGCGCACGTACCCTCAGCTCTACGGCAGCGCGCTCGACTCGCCCTCTCGTCTTTCCTCGTCCTCTTCGTCTCGAGCTCGACCGCACCACATCGACGTGCAGTCCTCGCTGCGCCGACACGACGCCGACCGCTCGTCTCGCCGCACGCCCCGCTCGCCCCTCCTTGACGACGGCTCCCTCGCGCGCACGCCATCCCTCCAATCGCCCGCTTCACGGCCTCACGACCACGCCCTCAGCTCGCCCTCCTCGCGCTCGGCGATGAACTCGACCGTGACAGGCGCGCCCTGGGCGTCGTCGCCGTGGAGCCCGTCGCAGCAAGATAGGCTCGCGCCCTACGACGGGTCGAAAAGCGCGACGGGCAGGTCATGGACCGACGGTGCTGTCGAACAAGCTGGTCGCGGCATGGCGCTCGCGGGCCTGCCCGAGCTGACGCCGCGAGCGCGAGGCCGGTCGACTTCTGCGCTCGGCGAGACGGCCAACACGTCGAGCTCGCGCCCGACCGAGCCTCGCCCGGCGAGCACGTCGAGGAGCCCTTCGTCTAGCCGAGACGACATCACGCGCTGGGCGAGCGGCGTCGCCGTCGGTGCAAGCGGCGATACGAGCGAGCCGTCGCAGGCGTCGTCGACCGAGCGGGCAGGTCGCTCGAGCGGCTCGAGCCGGACCGACCTCGCTACGCCAAGCTCGCGTCGACGCCTTGCCGTCGACCGGGTCGAGCAGAACGGCGGCTCCACGCTGTCGCCCAGGCGAGCCTCGAACGACTCGAGCTCGCGCTCGCCGACCAAGTCGTCGGCCCCGCGGTCTATCAGCCGCGCAGGCAACGTCTTCTCGCCGAGCTCGACTACTCGCACGTCGTCCGAGTACGTCTCCGCCACCGAGTACCTGTCAGCCTCGGGCGAGCCAACCTCCTCGTCGTCGCGCCCCCGCCTCGCCCAGGACTCGACGAGCACGTACCGCTCGCCGCCACCTGCATCCTCGCCCTTCTACGGCGCGGCGGACCGCTCGCACAGCGAGCTGTACTCGCCGAGCGCACAGCTGTCGAGGTCGGCACCGTCGAGCGTCGTCCTCTCGCCCGAGTCGTCCTTGTTCGGCATCGGCTCGCCAACCTCGACGCCGCCGCAGCGTCGTGCGCTCGTCTCGTTCGGCCCCGGAGGCGTCGAGACGATCGACTCGCCGATCGAGATCGGGCCGGCTGCATCGGCCGGCGGTGGACGACGCTCGCCTCGGCGCACGGCCGCCGTCCCGTCTGGGCACCCTCATCACGGCCTCGGCGCGAGCATCCCCCTCGACGAGGTCACGACGACCTCCTCGCCCAGGTCCCCGCCGCTCGTCCCGACCGAGGTCGTGTCGTCGCACTCGCCGATCCACCCCGACCAGCCGACGACCTTCTTCGAGCAGCCGCCGCCGCCGTCGCCGCGCGTGCACGACTGGGACGAGCCGGTCGCGCCGACTACCTGCCGACCTGCCGACGACGGCCTGGGCGGCTACGCCGACACGAACGTCGACTCGCCGCACGGACCTCCTCATCCCGCCGAGCCGCCCTGCTCGTCCCCCTCCCGCTCGACCTACTCGTCGTCCAGCAAGCGTGCAGCAGTCGAGCCCAAGCGTTACGTCGCTCGCCCGCCCGTCAAGCCCGCACGGCGCGGGCCCGGCCCGTTCCCGGTCCCGCAGCTGTCCGAGGATGAGAAGCACGCACGGCGCGAGCTGCGCAGGGCCGGGAGGAGTGCCGAGTGGGAGCTCTGCGTCAGTGAGACGAAGAGCGGGAGGAGGAAAGCGGCGTGGGACGAGATGCAGGCCGTGCGTCCCCTTTTCGTTCCGCTCGTCCCCTCACCCTTCGTCGCTGACTCCCGCCCCCGCCCGTGCAGTTCGACAAAGAGCGCGCTCGTCTCTTCAAGCTCCTCGGTGACCCGCTGTCGGCGCGGGACGTGCCCGTCCTCAATGCGCTCGCCGCGCTCTACCTCGACTCGACCAATCCGGCCGTCCGGGCGCAGGCGATCCAGCTCTTGCAGAACTCGCTGCAGCTCAGTGCGTCCCCTTTCTCTCGCTCGTCATGATCTACGCTCAGGTGCTTACTCTGCTTCACCGCGCAGACGAGATCCAGCCCGAGACGGCGAGGCTGCTTGCTCTTCAGCTCGAGGACGTCGACGTCGAGGAGGCCCTCTCGTGGCAGTGCGTCGCCTCTTCCTCTTCTCCTCCCTGTGCCGAGCGAGTCCAGGTACGCGTCCTGATGTTTTCCTGCCCGCCTGCAGCCGCTTCGCCGTCGAGCAAGGCCCCGAGAGCCCCGAGCGGCACCTCTCGCTCGGCCACTGCCTCCTTCGCGCCGGCGATCCGGGCGAGGCGTCGCACGTCTTCCTCACGATCGCAAGAAGCTTCACGGACGAGCCGTACGAGGCGATCGCTCTGTACGAGCTCGGCAGGCTGTACCAGCAGTACGGCGCGGGCGGGCCGGTGGAGCGGGCGAACGCGATCGAGGCGTTCGAGGGGGCGCTCGCGTGCTTGACGCGCCTGCGCCTCGAGAGCCCCGAGACGAGGCTCGGCGACAGGTGGGATGAGCTGGAGCTGGTCGAGCGGGCGGTGCTGCGAGGACTGCAGGAGGTGCGAGACGGTCACAGGGGTCCGAGCGCGTCCCCTTTCTCCAGCAAGGTGCGCTCACTTTCCGCCTTGCCGTCCCCAAACTCGATCTTGTCGCTCACTTCAGGCTCTCTCGTGCAGCACGCCACCCCTCGAGGCCCGCTCTCGCCCGTCGTCTCGACAAAAGCCCGTCTCCCTCCCCCTCCCCGACAGCCCGCCCCACCTCACCTCGTCACGCCGCCCGCCTCGGCCGCTCCACCTTCTCGTCCTACGTCTTCGCCGTCGACGTCGCCTCAACGACACCGTCATCACGCCGACGTCGTCGAGGTCGCTTCACCGTCGCGCTCTCCCACCCTCCTCAACGAGACTGTCCCGGCGAGCAAGCCGGTCCGACCGCCGCGCCGTCGTCGTCGCAAGGTGCGTCTTCTTGCCTCCTTCAACTTGCCTCCTTCAACTCGTACGGTCCTGACGGTCGACTGTGCTCGCAGGTTGACCCAGAAACCGCCCGCACGCTCGACGCCATCCTCTCGTCCCTCTCTCGCCTCTCGCGCACGATGCCGGCCGCCGATCTCGCCGACTCGACGCGCCCGCTCGCCAAGGAGGTCGAGGAGACGTACCTCGGGCTCAAGAAGGTGAGCGGGGAGGAAGCGGCTCAGCAGGAGGAACTCTTTGAGACGCTCGACGAGGTCCAGCGCATGTTGGGCGCTTTGCCGCACAAGCTCGTCTCGCAGGCAAAGCGTGCGTCCTCTCTTTCGCTCTCGCTCGGACTTCTCGCTCCCTGCGTGTCTATACTGACTGAGTCTGGCGTCCTCGCTCGCAGTGATCGCCGCTCGCCCGTCGGGAGCACCGCCGCCGCCGCCGACGGCGCTCGAGCGAGACCCGCTCGAGACGGCAAGGTGCAAGCTGGAGCGAGCAAGGGCGCTTGTTGTGTAGGATTACCGGTCCTGTAACGTCGTCTTGTGCCTCGAGCTTTCTCCAGGTCGAGAGCGACCGGGCGAGAGCAACTTGAGAAGGTCGTCCTCGGGCTCGTCGAGCGCTTGCGGCTGGCTCTGCTGCTCGCTCTCTTCCTCTGTGCAGGGCTCGGCCAACGCGCAACGATCGTCCAGAGCAGCGGTGCGCCCTGCAACGCCTCCTGCCGGATCGGCGGGCGAGAGCTGTTCCCGTCAGCGTATCTCCCCTTGGCGCCCCTGGGGGTGCAAGGGCACACCTTCTCCGTGACAGCGAGCCACTTCTTGCTCTCCCTCCTGAACATCTACGATGCAGGGGATGCTACCTCTCCTCGTGCCCGAAGAAGCGCCGCACGACATCGAGACGCTCGGCGAGCTAAGAGAGGTGTTCGTGTACGAGGACGAAGGGAGGCTTGTCGTGGTGCGCCTTTCCCGCCCTCGACCCTGTCTGAGCAGCTGGCTGACGCAAGCCCTGTCCCCGCGCAGCTCGAGTGCTTTCACAGCGGTGCGTCGCTCGAGGTGGCCCTCTCTGCGCCCGTTTACGCTCATCCCGGACGGTCTCTTGCGCAGACCAGCACACTGCGTCGGCCCTGTCGCCCGTCAAGCCGCTGCCCTTCGCGCATCGTCCCGAGCTCGCTAAAGCATATCCGTCCCTCTCGATCCACCACGTCGCGCGCAGCGGTGCCGAAGGCCAAGCGATTCGGCGCGCTCTCCGGTTCGAGGTCGCGCCGAGGTGGCTCGTCTGCGTCGGCGGGCCGCAGCCGCGCGTGCTCGTGCGCAGGCGGGTCTCGAACGAGGAAAAGTAAGCCTGCCTGCTCGCGCACCCTCCAGCCGAAAAGCGAGCTGATGAGGATTGAGCGATCCGTGCAGGCTGCCGGCCTTCCTCGACCAGCTCGCGCACGACCCGCCCTCGCACAGGTCGGGATACAAGGTCGACTTGCGCCAGAAGAGCTGGTGGCGTGCGCCGGCCGCAGCGTGCGACTGCATCGTCGGCGAGCGGTGGAGCTGCTTTTGCGCCCCGTCGGTAACCGTCTCCGCCCTTGGCGTCTTCGTCCCAACCCTAGCGACGATGATCCTCATTGTGAGCCTTGCACAGAGCCACTCGTAGCACTATCTCTCTTACTGTCTCTGCTCTCTGCCTCTGTACCGTGCGCGCGTCCAGTCCATGCAATATCAGTCTGCTCTACCTCAGTCCGACTCGAGCTCCTCCTCTTCCTCGTCACTATCGTCGCCCTCCCTGCTGCTCATACTCATGCGTCTACGTTCCTCGAGTCCATCGACGACGAGGTTGACCGTCTTGCCGAGGCCCCGGAACGCCTCGTCGACCGAGACGCGCTCGCCGGTCGCAGCTGCGGCGGCGGCGCTCGCGGCGGACGACGGTGCAGCGAGGTGCGGCGCGAGGGAAATGACCTGCCGAGGAAAGGTGGTCGCGAGGCGGAAGTGGAACTGCTGCAGCCAGCCCTCGGGCGGCGCGCGCTGCTCGACCTCGCCCTCGCCCTCGCCCTCGCCCTCGGCCTGCGCTTGCGCCGCATCGTCCGCCGCGCCGAGCTCGCACTCGACCCAGCCGTACACCTCGTCTGTCCCATCCTCGGCACGGAACCCGCGCATCGCCCTGCGCCCGTCACCGAGCCGCACCGCGACCCGGACGTCGTTCCCCTCGGGCCGTCCCGCCAGCTCGGCGCGCTTCCACGCCCTCCAACGCCGCGCGAGCCCTGCAACGCGCTCCCTCTCTCGAAGCTCGGCTTGCGCTCGCTCGGCTCGCTCGGCCGCTTCGCGCTCGGCGCGGCGACGCTCCTCCTCGCGGCGCCGAACGGCGAGCACCTTCTCCTCGTCGCGGCGCGCGAGCTCGTTGACGCGGCGCTCGGCCTCGTCCCGCGCGAGGCGGTCTGCGGCATGCTGTGCGTCCTGGGCGCGCAGGCGGGCGAGGTAGGGCTTGGCGCGCGGGAGGACGAGCGTGACGAGGTGCGTGTGGAGGGAGGCGGCGGTGAGGGGTGCCGAGGAGGAGTGCTCGAGCCGGGTGAGGAGACGCAGGCGGGGAGCGACGGTCGAGGCGGTGGCGGGGTTGGACGAGGTGGGAGTGGAGGGCTGGAGGGCGACGAAGGCGACGAAGGGGAGGGCGATGTAGGACAGCGTCTGGCCGACTGCAGGTGCACGAGCGTCAGCTCCTGCCTGCAGATGAGCACGGCGAGAGAATGTAGAGAGAACATGACGCACCCTGGAAGGCCTCGCGCTCGCCAACGTCGCCGCCCCACACGAGCACGTCCTCCTCCTCGACAACGCGATTCACCTCCTCGTCGCACAGGACGTCGCGCTTGAACCGAGCGTCGCGCTCGTTCTCGCTGCTCGAGAGGACGACCATGAGGACGCGTTTCTCGTCGCGCGCGGTGCGCAGCGCGGCGTCGTACGAGCCGATGAGGAACCGAGGGATGCGCCGGCCCGAGCCGGGCGGGGCGAGCCCTGATCCTCGACGACGAGCGGCGAGGCCAGCCGAGGAGGACGACGAAGAGGTCGCCTGCATGCCCGACGCGGAGGACGCAGCGTCGTCGACCTGGCGCGAGAGGCCCGTCGCCTCCTCGATCGCCTTGACCCACTGCTCGGCGGCGGCGGTGGGCGAGAGGATGGTCCTCGGCGCGCGCTGCGAGAAGGGGTTGCGCGGCCGGAGGGTTGTCGTCGAGGGCCCTCGCAGGCGGAAGAGGCGGGCGACGAGGCCGAGGAGGAGCGCGCCGAGGTTGTAGATGAGCGAGGCGGGGAACGAGAGGATGGCGATGGGGACGGCAAGAGCCTGTGCGCGGGTAGCACAGCTTGTGTCAGCATGATGATTCCGGCCTCGCCAGCTGCGGCGCAGAGGGTACGCCCGAAGGACGAGAAAGGGGCGACGCACCTGGCGAAGATAGTAGAGCCCGACGGCGCCGGTGCCAAGCCCGCCCGTGCCGCCCGAGGTCCTCCTGCGCGCTGCGCCGCTTCTCCTCCCCGTCAAGAGCGCGTCGTCGACGTCGGGCTCGTGGTCGTCGGGCGTTGGCGGGTAGGCGTGCTGTGCGGCGCCGGCAGACGAGGACGAGCCGGGCGAGGGTGCGCCGCCCTCGCCGTCGTAGATGCGCGAGATGGCTGTCTGCGAGCGTGACAAACAGGGTCAGTACGATCACTCGAGCTGTCTCGGCTGCTGCAGGAGGCCCTGGCCGGCGCGAGAGCGGATGCCGCCGAGGGCGAGCCTCCACGAGGCGGTGCTGGGGGGACTCCCTCCCGGCGAGCGAGCTGGATCCAGAGCTGGCCCGAGCCTGACCCACAGGCCTACGTAGCTGCGGCAGCTGCTCGCCCCGCTGCTCTGAGCCCTTGTTGCCGCTCCTGCTGCCGTCCCGTCACGAGTGGCCCCCACCTCGCGCCGCCCTCGCGACCCCAGCGCGTCGCCGAGCGGCTGATTGGGCTGAGGGGATGACGACAAGAGAGACTAGGACGCACCTGGACGTCCCACCCGCTCGAGCGCAGCAGCTCGAGGCTGCCCCTCCCCTCATCGGACCCGGGGTCGGGCGACCGCGCCGTGACGGCGCTCAGCTGCTCGAGCGCGGCTCGCTGGGTCGGTGACAGCGGTGGATCCATCTTCGTCACTGCTCGAGCTGGAACGAGCGAGTCGACGGTGCGAGAGGTGAGGAGGAGAGCGAGAGCGGCAACTCGGGCAGCGCGAGACGACCACCGCACAGCGCGAGGCGCGAGACGGATATTGCAGGGGAGCGAGTCTAAGAGAAGGCGTGTATCGAGCAAGGCTATACAGAGCAAGGGATAGGGAGACAGATGCAGCAACAGAGAGGAGAGGGAGCGACGGAATCCAGGCGGTCGAACCCCCTCCTCACGCGCCCACGAGCAGCGCCAGCGCCGCCGCGACCGCCACAGCGACGCCTCCCGCACCGAGACGGCTCCCCCGCCCACCTGCGCTCGACCACATGCCGTCGACGCCCGCATCGACCGCCGATGGCTCCTTGCCGCCGTTCTCCTGGACCCAGTCTCGCCTCGCCGCCTCGAGCAAGAGGATGAACGCGCCCGCCTCGGAGCTCGACGCACCGCTCCCGTCGCTCTTGACGCCGTCGAGCTGCTCGCGGAACGACATCGGGTCGACGACGGGGCTCACCACGCCCGCGCTCGAGACCCGGTCCGGCACGAGCGCGCGGTACGAGTTCTCGGCGCTCGCGAGCGCGAGCGACGACGGCGACGTGAGGTTGACGGCCGAGGTCGAGAACCGGCGCGAGAGGAGCGAGAGGCGGAACGTCGCCGCCGAGAGGAGCGCCGTCCCGCTCGAGTCGCCGAACGACGACGACTCGTTGAGGTAGTTGTGCCGCAGGCCCTGGTTCGTCTGCGCGCGCACGTCGTCGGCGTCAGTATGTCACAGGGTAGACGTCGAGAGAGCGCAGGAGCGCGGCAAGAGGGAGAGAAGAGAGGAGGAGGGACGCACCCTCGGCTGAGCCCAGGTCCCCTCGATGATCTCGCCCGCCCACGCCGCCAGGTCGCGGCTCTGGCTCTCGAACTCGCGCACGACGCCGTCGTCCGGGTGGTTGACGACCGTCGCGAGCACGCGCAAGAGGCCGTAGCTCGCCCAGCCGTTGCCCGTCGCCCACAGGCCGTCGTCGGCGCGCCCGCCGCCGCCCGGGAACGAGTTGTCGATGTGGCGCCACAGGTTGGTGCGCCCGTCGCGCAGGTGGGTGCGGTACAGGGCGCACTGCGTGTAGGCCTCGGTGAGGAGCGTCGAGTTGAGCGTGACGGCGCCGAGGTAGGCGAAGAACTGCGGGCGGGCGGTCCGAGCGAGGTCAGCTTTGGCGCGCGCGGGTAGAGGCGAGATGAGCTCGACGCACAGGTGGGACCATGTCTGCAGGTGCGAGCGTCAGCGTCGTGCTCGATCGAGAGGAGCGAGAGCGAGAGCGCGACGCACACATGAAGTCGCTCCACAGCTCGACGTCCTCGGTGCGATGGCTGATGGCGCCGTCGGGCGTCCTCGGCGTCCCTTCCATGAGCACGTCGACCTGGCGCTGCACCGCCTCGTCGACCTGCGCCTTGCTCCTGCCGCCGATCTGCTCGTCGCCGTCGAGCGTCAAGTTGGCGAGGACGACGAACGGCCCGACCGAGGCCGGGTCGGCGGCGCTGCCGTCGCTGACGAGCTGCTGCTGCCCTTGCGGCTGGTTCGAGAGGATCTGGGCGACGTTGCTCAGGATCTCGGTCGGGGCGGGCGAGGACGAGGGCGAGGGTCGGGCCCAGGAGGTCGAGTCGGCGAAGGGCGACAGGGACGGGTACGACAGCTCGAGGAGCGCCGAGAGGTGGGTGCCGATCTCCCAGCTGTGTGCGTGCAAGGTGCGAGTCAGCTCACGTAGGTGTGCAGCGAGGGCCGAGAGGGACGAGAGGCGACGCACCTCTTGTTGGCGGTCCGGTTCAGGAGCCGCTCGATGCCCTCGACCTGGCCGTCCGAGATGCGCGTCACGCCGCTGAGCCGAGGGTCGCTGTTGGCCCGCCGCGCGAGGTGGTGCACGCCGCTGGAGGACGAGCTGGGGAGCGCTGCGGCGAGGACCGAGGTCGCCGTGGTCGAGGCGAGGAGGACGACGGCGAGGGCGGCGAGCAGGCGCGAGCTCGTCGGCGGGCTGCACATCGCGTGTGGCGGGCTGCGAGTGGTGGTACAGTACAAACAAGCAGCGAGCCGCCGCAGCTCGAGAGCGTGGTGAGCACAGCAAGAGCGACCAAGCCTGGGCTCGGGCGTCACTCCGAAGGCTGCGCCCATTTGGCCAAGGTGCGCGGCCCCGCGTCACGACCGGCCTCGATCGCTCAGTAGCGCCGAACAAGCTTATCCGGCCAGCCTCGAACCTCGCTCCGCCTCTCGTTCCTCTTGACGACGATGAGGCAGTGCTTGCCCTCTCCTCTCTCGCTCTCTCGGTGGCGCTGCAGCTCGTCGAGCGAGCTGTAGAAGGTACGTAGCGTGCGCCGCGGCTCGGAGCTGGGCAGGAGGACGAGCAACCGTGCGAGAGGCCGCACGTTCCGGACCCGCTCTGCCGCTCTCGCACCCTCGCGCTCGCTCGAGCACACGCACGAGTACGAAAGGTTGCTTTGCACGGCAAGGCAGAGAGTACAGAGAGACACAAGATGCGACCTAGGCGGCGACAGGCTTGCGGCGGTTGAGCAACCCGACGAGCTCGCCCTGGAGCGCGCGGTGCTTGCTGCGCTCGTCGAGCCCTTGCTGGCTCCTGAGCGTGCCGAGGATGTCGCTCGTCTCTGCGTGCACGCAAGCTCCACCTTGGTCAGCGTCTGCTCGCCCGCATGGGCGCGCTCGACGACGAAGGAGAGGGGCCGAGCGGACGCACTCGAGAAATAGACCTCGCCGAGCAAGTTGCGCATCTTGGCCTCCATGTCCTCGACGAGCCGCCCGAGGTTGCCGATGTGCGACTGGGCGAGCGTCGCGCTCGAGGTCGGGTCGAGTGCGGCCGTCACCTCGTGCTGCGGCGGGCAGAGTGTAGGCGGTCGGGTCGGGCGGCGAGGTGACGGCGAGGGTAAGTGAGAGGGCGGAAAGGCAAGCGAGAAGGAGGAAGAGAGAGAAGGGAGTCAGTGAGAGGCCCGAGAGCGTGCGAGAAGGTGGAACGTCCGGACGCACCTGCCTCGTCATGCTCCCTCCGAGCGCTACCTCGCCCTCCTCCTTCCTCTCGCCGGCGTCCTGAGCCGGCACGAGCGGCTTGGAGAGGTACAACATGACGGTCGACGTGAGCTTGTAGTGAGCCGAGGTGCGCGACGACGACGAGCTCGAGGACGTCGGGAGGCCGACGGACGACTCGAAGACGTGCACTGCGGGGGCGGGGAGCGGGCGAGGGTCAGCAAGCGCACGAGGAAGGAAGTTGGGCCGGCTGCAGAGGCGCAGGGAGGGTGTAGGGCGGGAAGGCTAAGAGGGAAGACAGGACGGACCCGAGTCCCAGGACGAGGTCGAGTCGCCGGCGTCAGAAGCTGCAGGGACACAGGTGCGAGTCAGCCATCCAGGTCTACGACGGAGACACGTAGGCTGCACCCGCAGCGCACGGACGAGCGAGCGCGGGCGCAGGCAGAGAGTGCGACGCCGAGCGAAGGGGGACGCACCCTTCTTGACGAGGACGACGCCGGCAAAGCCCTCGTCCGTGTCCCACAGGTAGACGCTCGACACGCCGCCCTCGTAGTACAGGTCGCGGTACACGTCAAAGGCGTCGTTGAGGGCGAGTTCGAGGTGGCGGAGCGGGCCCGAGGGGAGGGTGCCGTCGGCGAGGGGCGGGTCGTACTCGTTGGTCCAGGGCGAGCGGTACGAGTCGCCGTCGCGGTTGTAGTCGCAGGCCTGTGTGCGGTTCCGAGTCAGCTGGAGCGTGTGGGAAGGGGAGGACGAGGCGGGCCCGAGGTGGGGGGAAGGAGGAGGAGGAGGGGGACGGACGAGGTAGTCGCGCGAGGACGAGTCGTGGCGGAGCTGCAAGGGCTGGTCGACGCTCGAGAGGAGGTCGTCTGCCAAGTCTGGCTGGAGCTGGCACAGGTGGTCGAGGTGTTGGTCGACCGTTTGAGGAGGCAGCCGCCGGATCAGGTCGAGAGCGGCCGTCAGGGCTTCGTCGGCTGCGTGGTGTGGTGCGTCAGCTTGTGCTCTGGGGCACGGTGCGACGAGGCCGGACTCACACATGGCTCGAGAGGGTGTGGAGAGCGGGAGAGAGGTGACGACGAGGCGAGGCGAGGGAGGGAGCGACCGACTCGCCTCTGATCTCGCCACTACTACTCTCCGCAGAGCAGCCAGCGAGCCCTGCCACACCCAGCTGCTGTGCTGCCCAGTCGCCCGCCGTGACCGACCCACCCTAAGCCAATTCCGACTCGCCGTGACGACTCGTTCCTCTCCTCGACGGCAGCGGGACTCGACTCGCAGGCGGTGCAGCAGCGGCGGGGGAACCTTTGTCTGGCTCGCTCTAGCACACACACACAGAAGGTACAAGGGCAACGACGACACCTCTCCTTCTGGCCCCGCTCCTTGTTGCTGTAGCGCGTTCTCCCTCTCGCGCGCCGGGAGGAGGAACAGCTCGCACTGCGCGGCCACCACCCCTCCGAGCCCCTCGTGCAACCGTGTGACCTTGTCTCTGTTCTCCTGAGAGCACGCGAGAGAGCAACAGAGAGCCCTGCGAGCGAGAGTCGAGGGTGAGCCGCTGCCTCGTCGTCGTCGTCCGGCTCGGAGCGACTTGGTCCTCGCCCTCACCGAGCTCTCGCGCACAGGCTGCGCAGCGAGCACTGCTACAAGCACCAGCGCATCCAGCACGCACGCCTGCACCGCCAAGCACCGCGCCCACGCACCACCTTGGCTCTGGCCCTCCCCACAGGCTCGTCCTCATCTCCCCGCTCCGCTCCCTCGCCACCGCTGACTCCAGACACTCCTGCAGCCACCGCGTCACCCTCAGCCATGGCCTCGATCGCCCCGGGCATGCTCACCCGCTCGCGCTCGTCGTCCCTCTCGTCCGTGTCGCGCTCCCCCTCGCGCCAACGCTCCCCCTCCATCTCGTCCTCGTCCTCGTCCGCCTCGTCGTCCCACCCGGCCCACCAGCCCGCGTCCGACGACGACGAGCTCGCGCCGACCGCACCCACCACCTCGGCGCGCGACAAGGTCGACCCGTGGACCCGCCGCGCCCTCAAGTACGGCTTTGACCCGCGCCAGCTCCAGCCCGCGCGGTGCGAGTGGGGCAACGGGTCGTGCGGCCAAGAGTTCTGGGAGGTCGAGCCCCTCGTCGAGCACGTCCACAACCGTGCGTCCTGCCCTTCCTCCCCCTCGCGCTCTCCCTCCTCCCCCTCTCTCCCTCTTCCCTCTCACCCTTCCTCGCCCTCTTGCTCTCTTCGTCCTCGCCTCTCGCCTTCACCTCTCAGCCTCGCATCCTTCGTGCCTCTCGCTGACGCCTCCTCCCTCTCCTCCTCTTCCTCTCGCCCGCAGTGCACGCCTTCCCGCATGACGCGCCCGGCGCGCCGCCCGTCCCCAAGCGCGGCGCCGGCTCGCAAGCCCTGTCGTACATCTGCGACTGGGCCGGGTGCCCGCGCCGCGGCAAGCACCAAGGGTCCAAGTTTGCCCTCGTCGCCCACCTGCGCTCGCACACGGGCGAGAAGCCCTTCACGTGCCCGCGCGCAGAGTGCGACAAGAGCTTTACGCGCACCGACGCCCTCCAGAAGCACATGCGCGTGCAGCACGGCGACAAGATCGTCGCGGCCGGGCGAGCACCGGGCTCGGCGGCGCCCGAGGCGGGCCCGGCGGCGGCGAGCGGGGCGAGGACGGGCGCGGGCAGGAAGGGCAAGGGGCGGGGCAAGCGCGCGCGCGAGGCGAGCGACGACTCGGGCTTTGGCGGGCCCGACGACGGCGTCGGCGGGTCCGGGCTCGGCGGCGACGACGGCGACTACGCCCCAGGCGGCGGCGGCGGCGGCGGCGACGGCTCGTTCTCGGGCGGCGCCGCGCTCGCCGACATCGCCTACTCGCCCGACGAGGTGCGCGCGATCCAGACGCACGTCGACCTCCCCGCCGCGTTCGTCGCGCACGTCGTCGCCAAGGCCAAGGCGGCGTACGTCCTGCGCGAGCACGAGCAGCTCGCGCACGAGTGCGAGGCGCTCAGCAAGCGCGAGCGCGAGCTCGAGATGGAGAACGACGTGCTCCTGAGGGCCGTCCTGCGGCGCGAGGTCGGGTGCGTCGACCCCTTTCCCTCTTTCGCCTCGCGCTCGCCCTTCCCTCCCTGTCTCGCGCCCGCCTCCTCTCCTCGTCCCTCTTCCTCCTCACTTGAGCCTCACTGAATCCCTCCCTCTCTCCCTCCTCTCCTTCTCCCCTTTCCTCCTCAACCGGCCGCTCGCTCGCCCTCGCCCTCTCCTCTCCTCCACCCTCGCCCTCACAGCGCCGCCGAGGATCCCGCCGGCCGAGCCGCCCTCGAGCAGTTCCTCGTCCACTACGCGCACGAGCCGACGACGTACGGCGAGCAGGCGGGCGCAGGTGCGGGCGCGGGCGGCGCGGCGGGCGCCAAGTAGCCGAGAGAGGGGCTCGAGCGGGCAAGGTAGGCGTGGAGGAGCTGTTGCGAGGGCTTGAGACGCGCAGGGCGCACGGAGACGTGCAGTGCATCGTTCACGCTTGCTCCCTGCGCCGAAACGAGAGCGAGAGCGACGAGAGCGGGAGCGCCGAGCGAGAAGAGCCAAGAGGCGAGAGCCCGCTCGAACCGCCTCGAGCTCTCTTCTCGCGCTCGCTCCTTCCTCGAGCTGAGCGATGTGTGAGGCCGACATGCACCCTCGACTGAGTGCAGGCTCAAGAGCCGATGGCCGAGAGCCGGACGTCGAGAGCCGACGGCCGAGGAGCTCTCGCCAGCTCGCCCTCTCGCTCGAGCACTCGCCGGCGACGATGCGGGCACGAACTGCTTTGTTCCTTTTGTCAGTCGCACATAAGCTATCTACCTCAACCTTGCACCCTGCCCTGGCGAGCCACGAGAGCCGGACGAGCCGCTCAGAGCTTGCTCTTGGCCTTGAAGCTCTCCTCGGCGGCACGGATGATGTCGACGAACTCGGGCTTGAGGGACGCACCGCCGACGAGGGCGCCGTCGCTGCGAGCGAGAGGAAGAAGGAGAGGGGGAGGGAGAGTCAGTGAGGGAGACGGGCGGGCGAGAAAGAGTGCGAGCGGGACGAACATGTCCGGCTGGTTGCCTGTGGAGGAAGGGTGTACAGGGTCAGCAAGACGTTCCTGGAGAGTTGCAAAGTGAGAGCAAAAGACGCACAGAGCTCCTTGGCGTTCTTGCCGGCGACCGAGCCGCCGTAGACTGCGAGCGAGCAAAGACAAGGTCAGCACGAGCCGACGTTGGACCGAGGCCGACGGCACAAAGAGAACTGCCTCGACGCACTGATGCGGGTCTCGTCGGCAACCTTCTGCGAGATGCGCTTGGCGAGGAAGTTGCGGATCATCTTGTGCGTGTCCTGGGCGACCTGGGGGGTCGCGACCTTGCCGGTGCCGATGGCCCAGACTGTTCGACAAGGCTGCTCGTCAGTCGTTGCACGTCAAGGAGGCGCAAGGAGGCGAGGAGGAGGGGAGGAGAGCGAGATGGACGCACCGGGCTCGTACGCGACGACGATGTGCTTCCAGTCGTCCTCCGAGATGACCTTGGCGAGGGCCTCGGTCTGGCGGGTGACGACCTCCTTGGTCTTGTCGCCCTCGCGCTCCTCGAGCGTCTCGCCAATGCAGAAGATGACCTGGATGCCGGCCTTGAGCGCGGCGGCGGTCTGCGAGACGAGGAACAGGGTCAGCGGGATCCGTGAGCGGACGACGGCGGCGGCGGCGGGCTCGAGAGGAGGACGCACCTTCTCAGCAATGAGCTCGTCCGACTCGTGGAAGATAGTGCGGCGCTCCGAGTGGCCAAGAATGACCCACTTGAGGCCGATGTCCTTGAGCTGCTGGAGCCTGCGGCGGCGCAAGGAGGAGCCCGGGTCAGCGCGAGCTCGATGATGGTCGACGGCAGAGAACAGTGGACGCACGAGATCTCGCCAGTGTAGGCGCCGGCCGGGAGCTGGTGAGCGTTCTGGGCGGCGACCTGGATGCCGGCGCGGGCGTGCTCCTTGAGGGGGAGGATGTAGAGCGCAGGCGGCGCGATGACGACCTCTGTGTATGGTCACGGTGTCAGTGACTCCCTGACTCGTCTTGTGATTGCTTCCTCGCGGCGCGTCGGGCGAGAGGAGGGCACAAAATGCGCGAGAAGGGGCAACGCACCAGCGCTCTCGACGTCGACGTCGGCCTCGTTGAACTGCTGGACGAGCTTGGTGAGGCTCTCGAGGTCACCGTTCACTGCGCGCAGATGAGCAGGGTCAGCACGAGGTCTCGGGTGGGGCGTCGAGCGCGAGGGAAGAGGGAGAAGGGGTCAGACTCTTGAAGTTGCCGCCGACGAAGAGCTTGCGAGTCATGGTTGCGGGTAGAGTAGGCGGTGGCTGTATTGCGATGTAGATCGGGCGGGTCGTCGAGTAGATCAGGAGCGAGATCGTCGAGGAAAGAGGGTCGGAGGGTCCGGGTTGAGGGAGGGTGCGGAGGAGAGAACGTCAGCGAGCTGTTCTCCTCGATCTACGCGGGTAGCTGCTTGTCAGTTGCCTCGTGGCAACTGTCTGACCATCCTCGAAGCAGTGGCACTCGCGCAAGAGCTGCGCAGGGGCTGGCCGGCTCCATCGCTCGCGAGGTGCCCGGGCGAGGACGGGTGACGGCGCGGCGGCTTGGGCGGCCGCGTGCGCCTCGCACACGGGTGCTCGTGGTGAACTAGAGGACTCACGGGTGGTAGGAGAGGAGGAAAGGGCTGTGGTGGGTGAGAAGAAGGAGTTGGACCGTCGGGACCGACCCTCTCGTCGTCGCTCGTCTCCTTGGCTCTCGACCGGCACCTCGCTCTCGCTCCATCTAGCTGAACAGAGTGACTGCGCAAAGCTCAGAGTCCGCCAAGTACTGCCCCGCCGCAGTGTGGCACGACCGCCGCTCGCTGTCCTCCTCGTCCACTTCCCCGCCCTCGTCATCTCGCTCGCGGGCCTCCTCCTCCTCTCCTGCGCCTTCGCCGAGGCCTTTTACAGCTGCAGGGACACGCTCAGAGGGCTGAGTAGGGCGCGCTCTAGCTGGCACAGCGCCTGCTCGGGCTGTCCTGCCTCTCGCCCCCGGACCTCAGGCTCTGTTCGCGGCCGGTTGATGCCGGTGCCGCGGCTCCTTCCTGCGCCTCTTCTGCGCCTGTACAGAGTAGCTACTCCGCTATCGAACACCCGGAAAGTGCTCGCTAGCTCGCTAAGCCTGCCTGCCTTTCCTCGAGCTCGCGAACCTCCTCCTCATGCTCGCGCTGGTTCTCGCTCTCCCGACGCGCTCTCAGCTACTGCTCTCTCGCTCGTGCCGGACTGCTCGTTCGACAAGGCGTACATTGCATCATCTGCTCTGCGGCTGTCCGTCTCGGTCACGCCTGCGCCTTGACGAGCCGGTCCTTGAGCTCCTCGACCGCCTTGCGCACGCTCTCCCAGCGAGAACGGCGCATCGTCGCCGTGAAGATCCAGCCTTGCCCAGCAAGCTCGTTGACGGCGACAAACTGCAGGAGGTGGAGACAGCCAGAGTCAGTCGGCTGCCTCCTGAAGAAGAAGAGAGGGTCAAAGGGGGAGCGCAGCGCACCTGGTTGAGCGACGTCCCCAACTCGAGGAACGCCTTGAGCTCGAGCGACTCTCCCTCCTCGCCGCCCTTCTTCGGCCAGCTCACGAGCGGCACGCCTGCCGCGCGCTGGTCGGAGTAGATCCAGTACTGCGCCGTCGACGCCGCACGAGCCCATGGCCGCAGCAGCCAGCCGACGTCGGCCTCGGGGATCGCAGGCCACGCCGCGCTCGTGCGGGTGCGCACCCACTCGAGGAGTGCCTGCACGGCGGGCAGCGTGCGCGACGCGGCGAGGAGGCGGCGGTGCTGCAGGGCGAGCTCCACGAGCGGCGTCGCGAGGAAGGCGGCCGTGTCGAGCGGGTGCGACGAGTCGAGGCTGTAGCCCGAGACGGCGTTATGCGGGTACAGAGCGAGCTGGGTCGTCGAGGTCGAGACGAGATCGCGGAGGGAGACGGCGCACGAGACGTGGAACGAGGAGGGAGGGGAGGGGTCGTGCGAGTAGATGGCCTGTTTCGACAGCTGAGCGTCAGCTGATTCGACTGAGAGGCTCTGAGGGGAACGTAGAGCGCACCTTGTACAGCCAGTTGACGAGAACGTCGCCCTCGGAGACGTACTCGCACCCGTCCGTCTCGCTCGCGACCTGCGCTTTGACCTCCTCGAGGAGCGGCGCGAGGAGCTCCTTGCCAACGAACAGGCAGCCGTCCTCGGCCTTGTGCCACGCCCGCTCGTACGCGCCGTCGGCGAGGAGGCGTGCGACTCTGTGCGGCGGCCAAGCACCCGTCCAGCCGACCATGGGCGGCGGCGTCTTGTCCTTCTCGGCCTGCGAGAAGTCGAGCTGCTCGACCTCGGCGAGCCGCTTCTCGAGCTGGTTCTCCTCGTCGAGAGGAGGGACGACCCACGCGCGACCGTGCATCTCGGCGTCGAGCGCCTTGGTGACGAGGGCGAGGCCGGTCGCGTCAAAGACGCCGTGCGGGACCGAGAGGCCGACGACGGTCGAGTCGGCAAAGACGGTGACTAGCCATGACGTGATCGACGAGCGCTTCTTGGCGTAGTCGACGAGCGAGGAGGGAACGTCGGCCGGCTTGATGAGCGAGATGCCGGGGACGGGGACGAGGTGGCCCTCGGTCGATGAGAGCGGCGGGAGCTCGGCGAACGGGCTCGACTCGAGGCCTTTGTCGACGACCTCGAACTTGAACGAGCGCTTGGGCATCGTGCCCGTCGGTGCGCGCACAGCGAACCCGCCGAGCTGCAGTAGAAGCGTGTCAGCTCTTTCGCCCTCGCTGGACGCTCGGGACGAGGGAGAGGGAGCGCACCACTTGCTCGACGGTCCCAGCCAGGAGCCGCCACTTGTCGACGACCCTCTCGATGGCCGCTTGAAGCGCGTCGAGGTCGAGGTCGCCCGGACGAGCGTCGAGGACGAAGGCGAGCGTGAGCCCGACGCCGCCAATGGCTGCGTCTCGCGGCGAGAGCGGCAGCAGCACGGTCGGGTCGGCCATGAAGAGGAGAAGCACGTTAGAAGAGAAGCTCGAGCGAGCCCGCAGGACCAGCGCTGCTCGGCGAGCTCGACGAGCGCAGGACGAACGGTGCTCGGTCGAGGCGGCGGCGCAGCTCGCGGCGACGCGGAGTCGGGCTGGCGGCCGAGGAGCGCAGCTACGGATCGTGCGCGCGCTCTGCGCTCTGCGGCCGGCTCCATTCACGCTCGACGGTCAAGCTGCAGCTGTGCCGCGGTCTCGTCGTCGCCGGCGGCTCGAGAGGCAAAGAGCTCCGCCGTGCGAGGCGCGGATAAGCGAGGCGTGGATTGTACAGCGAAGACCTAGCCCAGTCCACGCCCCAAAGCGCGGGTGCGAACCGTGGGAGCGAGAGAGAGAGGAGCGGAAAGGGCGGACGCCGCGAGCGCCGGTGTGGTGGGGCCGCGCTTGTTCTGCCCCGGTCCTCTCCCCCGCGTTTCGGCCGGCCGTGAGGGTTGGTGAGGGGTCGGACCGGGGTCGAGCAGCGACAATTTTCGCCAGCTCGCCTTTGCCTTTCCCTCCACCGCTTCGCTCTCGCAGCCCGCGCAGACCGCACACCGGCAGGCCTACCTGCTTGCTCGAGCCTCTCGCCGTCGCGCCCTCCTCGCCCTCGCCCCGCCCGCCCGAGTGCTCCTCGACCCGACCTTCGCCGCGTCCAGCGCTCGTCGTCCTCCTCGCCGCGGCCCCGTCGACTCACACCTCGAGCACCGCCACCGGCCGTTGCGCGATCGCACCCAGCCCGCCATGTCTGCACCGTCGTCCGAGATCGACCTCGAGAAGACCAACATCAAGGTCGAGCGCGCCGGCCCCAACGTCCAGGATGCCGAGAGCTACGAGGGCGGCCTCAAGCGGTGTGTCCACTTCCTCGAGCTGCAGCACCATGCACAGCGGCTGACGACTCGTGCCCTTGCAGCACCCTCAAGGCGCGGCACTTGCAGGTGCGGCTCACCCTCTCCTCGTCGTCGTCGAGCCCGAGGTGGCGAGCGAGGCGGTGCTGACTCTTAACCCTCTCCTTGCTCGCTCTTCCTGCACAGATGATTGCGCTCGGAGGAACTATCGGTGCGTCCAGCTGCCGACCCGATACCGTGCGCCGACCGAGCTGACGAACCTCCCTCCTCCTCCTCCCGACCTCCTCGACCGCTCCACGCCGACCCTCCCCTACCTGTCCCTCCTCGCCCCGTGCGCCCCTCCTCTACGTCTCTCTACGACGGTCTCGACGAGCAGGAACCGGCCTTTTCGTCGGAGCCGGCTCGGCGCTCAACACGGGCGGCACGGCAGGCATCTTCATCGGCTACACCATCATGGGCAGTGCGTCCTCGTCCCGCTGCTCCTCTTCGTTCAACGTCTCGACGCTCACGTCGATGACCTTCCTGCAGTGGTCGTCTACTCGATGATGGTTGCGCTCGGCGAGCTCACGACCCAGTACCCGGTCCGCGGTGCTTTCGTCCACCACGCGACCCGCTTCCTCGACCCATCCATCGGCTTCGCGCTCGGCTACAACTACTACTACTCGTGGGCGGTGCGTCGTCCTCCTCTCGAAACTCAGGGAGACGAGCTCGACGGCTGACTCGGGCTGCCCCTCCTGTCGCGCAGGTCACCATCCCGACCGAGGTGCGTCCCTCCTCCCGCGCCGTCTCGTCGACCCGAGCAGCCTCTGACGCTCTTCGGCCTCCTGCAGATCGTCGCTGCAGCCCTCGTGCTCGACTACTGGCCTGGCGCCGCCAAGATCAACGTCGCCGTCTGGATCACTGGTGCGTCGTCGTCGTCCTGCTGCAGCTCGTCTCCTCGGCGACGCTGACGCTCCTCGTGCAGTCTTCTTCATTATCATTACGGCGTTCAATTTCATCGGCGTCGGCGCGTTCGGCGAGGCCGAGTTCTGGTGCGTCGACCTCTTCCTCCCTGGGCGGCTTCTTTTCGCGCACTCGCGCCTGACCTCGACCTTCTCGCGCAGGTTCTCGCTCATCAAGATCATCACGCTCGTCGGCTTGATCCTGCTCGGCATCATCATCACGTCGGGCGGTGTCCCGGGCGCCGACCCGATCGGCTTCCGCTGTGCGTCCCTCTCTCTCCCCTTCCTCGCACCGGCCGAACGGCTCCTCACGCCTCGCACTCCCCGCAGACTGGCGCGAGACGCCCTTCCAGCAGCTCAACGGCATCCCCGGCGCCAAGGGCCGCTTCCTGTGCGTCTCCCCCTCTCATTCTTCCTCCCGCCGCCGAGCTCCTCTCGGCCGCTCGACGATCACCTACATCCGCTCTCTGGCCTCGTCGGCCCGCCAAAACGTTTACTGACGCACGTCGACCCTCGCAGCTCGTTCTGGACTGTGTTCCTGCAGGCGTCTTTCTCGTTCCTCGGCACCGAGATCGTCGCTTTGACCGCCGCCGAGGCCGAGAACCCTCGCCGCAACGTCCCCAAGGCCATCAACCGCGTCTTCTACCGCATCTTGTTCTTGTACGTACTCCTCCCTCTCGCTCGGGGCCCGAGTGAAGCGCGGCGCGAGCTGCGCCGCACGAGCTTGGCGCGCACGGACCTCGGCGCTGTGAAAATGCTCGAACTGACTCCCCTCTCGTCTAACAGCTACGTCGTCGGGGTCTTCGTCATGTCGCTCCTCGTCTCGCCGAACGACGACCGCCTCATCAACGGCGGCAGCGACGCCGCCGCTTCGCCCTGGGTCATCGGCATTCAGCGGGCGGGCATCAAGGCCCTCCCAAGCATCGTCAACGCCGTCATCCTCATCGCCGCCTTTTCGGCGGGCAACTCGGACCTGTACGCCGCGTCGCGCACGCTGTACGGTCTTGCGTGCGACGGCCAGGCGCCGCGCATCTTCGCCAAGACGACGGCGAACGGCCTTCCCATCTGGTCGCTCGTCATCACGGCTCTCTTCGGCGTCCTCGCCTACATGAACCTCGGCACGACCGGCGAGGAGGCGTTCAACTACCTCGTCGCCATCGGCTCGGTCTCGGGCCTCATCAACTGGTTCGTCCTCTCTCGCGCCCCTCTCTCCTTCTCGGCCGTCTCGCTAGCCGAAGCTGACGCTCTCTACGTTACACAGGCTCGTCATCCTCGTCACGTACCTGCGGTACTACTACGGCCTCAAGCGCCAAGGCATCGACCGCAGCGAGTTCCCCTACCAGGCGCCGCTCCAGCCCTACGCCTCGTTCTTCGGCGCCTTCATGATGAGCGTCATCATCATCTTCAACTCGTACCAGGTCTTCCTCAACGACAACTGGGACACTGGCACGTTCATCACCGGTGCGTGCTGCTCATCTCCCTCCCTCCCTCGAGCTTTCTCCTCTCGCTCCTCTCGCTCGAGAGCTTTACCTGAGCTGTACCTGACCTTCTCTCGCCCGTCCTGCAGCATACATCTGTATCCCAGTCTTCGTCATCCTCTACGTCGGCCACAAGGTTAGCTCTGTCGACCTGCGCGCCGCCGTCGCCGCCGCCCCGAGCTGACCCGGCTCTCTCCCTCTCCTTGCAGCTTTGGACCAAGTCGACCTTCGTCAGCCTCGACAACATGGACTTCGACTCCGGACGTCGTGCGCTCGACCAGCTCGAGGAGGAGTGGGCCGCCAAGGACGCTCAGCCCAAGCCGTGGTGGAAGCGCGTGTGGGACTTTGTGATGTGAGCGCTCTCGCAGCGCGCGCACAGTTAGAGCTAGACGTAGACGGTTTGTGTTCCCGGCGGCGATAGACTCTGCGCCTCTTAATCCCTGCATCTGCATCCTCATTCAGCATCATCTACCCGAGCTCGTCGACTTGAGAAGGTCGAGTTGAGAGAGTGAGCCCGAGTGAGCCGCTCGCAGCACTTTCAGGTTCACTCGGTAGCTGTGCCTCTGCAATGTGTGCGTGCGGTTGTCGACGAGTGGCGTGCGCGCTTACAGAGTGTCAAGAGGGCTCGTTCGCGCGCAAGAGGCAAAAGTGCGGGGAAGGCTGCGCTCGCACCGCCATCTGTTCGAAGCTCTTCTCTGCAAGGTCTCTGTCTCTCCTGCTCGCTAAGCATTGGTCGAGGAAGACCTTGGCGAGCGCTCTGAGCTGCCGCCAGGACAAGGGTCCATGCTGCAGGCGAGAGCTTCTTCTTCGCCCCGGCTCGTCGAGCTCTCGTGCTAGCTCTCTCGACTTTGAAAGAAGGGCGAGGACACGCTCGATAAGAAGTATGGTTCGTTACGCAGGCTTGCAGACGAGAGGAGAAGGTACTAAGAGAGGCCGACGAGCGCACGGGCCGTCACCTCATGCTCGCGAGCCCCGCTTTGCGGCGCACCTTGGGCCGGATAGCCGACAGACGCGGTGTCCTGCGAGTGGGAGAGAGCATCAGTGTGTGTACAGGTGGAGGGGCTAGAAGGAAGGAGAGCCGACGCACTTGGTGAAGGACAGCTCCTCGGTCGCCTCGCCCTTGGCCTCGAGCACGCCCGTGTCGTCCGTCTCCTCGTCGCTGCGCTGCTCTGCAGGCACGCCGACGCCCTCGAGCTTGCGCATCGCCGCGTTGAACTGGCCTTGGCGCCGCCTCGTCGCGTTGTCGCCGAGGAAGCCCGTGTCGACCTTCTTGGGGCTCTCGTCGGGCACCGCCTTGGCGCCTCGCAGGCCTCGCAGCTTCGAGCTGAGGCGCGGCGGGAGCGCAGTGAAGGGCGACAGGTCCTCCTTGGGCTGCTTCGACGGCGACGAGGTCGACTTGGAGAGCTCGGCGACCTGGCGGTTGACGGCCTTGGCGCCGAGGGGCTTGCGGCGCACGGGGGCGGCTCGGGTCGTGAGGACGACGTCGACGACGTCGGGCGGCGAGTCGACGATGGGCGGTGGGATGCGGATCGGCGAAGGTGGGGTCGGCGGGTCGTCGAAGGCGAGCGGGACCCAGGAGCTGAGTCGGACGAGGTGCGGCGGCGAGGGGAAGCGAGTCTGCGAGTAGAAGATGAACTCGAGGATGGCGTGGTAGGTGCGCGGGATGAGCCAGTCTGCGAAACGGCGTGGACTGAGTCAGCGAGCTACCCCTCGGCTTCGAGCGAGAAGGAGAGGGAGAAGAGGGAGGAGGCGAGGACGCACGGGCGAGGACCTCGCGCGAGTAGTCGGTGTCGGGCCACAGGGCCGGCGAGCGCTTGAGCTCCGTCTCGGCCTCGTACGTGAACGAGAAGTACCGGCTCGTGAGCTCCGGGTTGGTCTCGGCGGTGAAGTCGAACTCGTCGTGCGGCTCGAGGTCGATGATGCGCGCCGCCGAGAGGTGGTCCACCTCGGGAAGCTCGATGCGCACGCTCGGCGAGTCGTCGAGCGGGCCGTGCGGGACCGTCTGCGGCGACGGCGGCTCCTGGATCGGCGAGAGCGGCTGGAGGTACGCCCTCAGCTCGACGCTGACCGGCCGAGACGGCGACGAAGGGCTCTCGGCCTCCTCCACGATGATCGACTGCATGATGCTCGACGAGCGCGACGTCTGCCGGCCATGCCGGGCTCTGCGCTCGACGTTGACGATGGGCGGCTGGACGACCTCGAGCGACGACCGCGACGACTTGGTGTCGATGCCGCCGTGGAGCTCGCCGTCCGACGGCGATGACGGCGGCGGCGTGTCGGGCGAGACGAGGTCCGTGTCGAGGTCGAGCAGGTGAGGTCGGGGAGGAGGGTCGCCGGGGCCCGAGCGTTCGAGCGAGCGGACGTAGCGCGGCGAGGTTGAGCCTGCGGGCGAGGATGCACAGTCAGCGACACGAAGTGATGAAGAACGCGTCGAGGGAGGATAGACCAGAGCGCACCTGCAGGAAGGCCGACCTCGCCGCTCTCAGACTTGACCCACTCGCGCGTCTGCTCGGCTACCGCCGACCCCTTCGGCGGCGGGAAGCGGAAGGCCGGCTGCGACGGCAGCGGCAGGGCGTTGCTCGTGAGCATCGGGATGCGGCGACGCCCAGGGCCCGGGCAGGGCGAGCTCGTGACCGACGAGACCGAGAGGTTGGTCGACCTTGTACTGGGCGCGGCGATCGACGACGTCGTCCGCTCGCTCGAGTTCTGGTCCTGCTCCGACGACGACATGCTCGACTGCTCCGAGATGGGCCGGGCGCGGTGGCTTGGCCGCTTGACTGGGAAGCGGTCCTGCGAGTAGCGCGCGAGGCTCTGGCGCACGGGCCTCCCGGACGTCGGCATCGGCGTCGGCGAGCCCATCATCGAGAAGAGGCTCTCGCCCGTGCCCTCGGACGACGAGACGCCGCTGGCGCTGCGCAGGTGGTGGCGCAGGAAGGCTGCCTCGCGCGCGTGCGCGAGCGACGCCTCGGGCGAAGCGGGCGGCGACACGCTTTGCTCGAGTGCAGAGAGCGGGACGGCGTCGTCGACCTCGTAGAACATGCGCTCGCTGTTCTGCAGGAGGAGGATGTCGAGTCAGTGATGAGGCTCGACCCAGAGTTCGAGCTCCTCGGACGAGGACGAGCGAGGCCGAAGGGGAAGCGAGACGCACCGACGGACGACCGAGCTCGAGCGCTTCGCGCAGGCTGTCGCGCATCGTGGACCTCGGCTCCTCGTCGATCTCGGCGAGCTGGAACGCCTGCAAGGTAGCCGATGCCGGCGGCGGAAACGCTCGCAGCGTTGCCGACTCGGGCGGCGGCGAGGCGCCCACCTCGGGTCCGGCGAGCATGCTCCGCAGCGCTGCAGCTGCCGTCGAGTAGTGGCCCTCGAACGACGACGCCGTGATGTCGTAGCTGGTCGTGAGGCCGCCGTCGCTGCCGAGGATGCCCGTCGTGTGCTCGCCGATGACCGACAGGAAGGCGCGGTTGTGCTGGCTCGCGTACGTCGACAGGCCGTGCATGCCGTTGTCGTCCTGGGTGCGGTCGTCGTCGTCGCTGCCGCTGCCGCTCGACGACGACGAGGAAGAGGAGGAAGACGAAGAGTCCAAGTCCTCGTCGGCGAAGCCGCGCCCGGCCAGGCCGATCGTCTCGACGACGACGTACGGAACGTCAACCTCGGAGATGTGGTCGTCGACGGCGTTGATGAGCTGCTTGAGGTCGACCGGGACGTCACTGATGCTCGAGCGCAACGACTCGATCGAGTCGACGTGCGGCAGCTGCCCTCGCAGGGACGCCGAGAGGTCCGAGACGTCGTGCTGGATGTGCGAGCGAGTCGGTCGCGAGGCGTCGACCTGGCGGGACGTGTTGAAGTCCTCGGTGTCCTCGAGGCCCGAGAGGAGGTCGGCGAGGTCGGTCGTAGCGCCGCAGAGCTCGGTAAACGGACCTGTGGGCCGACAGAGTCAGCTGCAGGTTCAGAGCGCCGAGGCCGTTCAGGAGAGGGAGAGAGACAGACGCACCTTGCTGCTGCTTGGCGTCCTCCATGAGGATGACCTGCTCGGGGCCCATCGCGCGCTTCTTGGGGCTGTCCTCGCGCGGCAGGCTCTTCGGGCTCGCCTCCTGCGGCATCGGCAGGCCGCGCTCATTCTTCTCGGGCGACGAGCCAGCCGGGACCGAGGGGAGCAGGTCCCGGAAGCGCGCCGGGCTCGGCGAGCGGAACGAGCGGGCCGGGCTCGCGCAGCGGTCGTCGTCGGACGACGACAGGAACGACGCCGTCGTCTGGTCGGCCGGCGACAGGCTCGAGTCGGTGAGGTCGAACGAGTCGGGCGAGTGGCGCCTGCTCGAGAACGAGTGCGCCGGGTAGATGGGCGCCGGCGGGAGGAGCGCACCGGCCGAGCACGAGCCCGTGTCGGCGGCGCTGTCCCGAGCCCTCGCCTGGAACGGCGGCATCGGCGGCGGCGGCGAGACCCTCGGCTTGGCGGCGACGGGCACGCTCGACTTGGGGCGGACGCGACGAGCGCTCGTCTGGATGACAAGAGCTTCGAGCGCGGCGGCGCGCGACTTGACGGCCGGGACGCGGTGGCCGTAGAAGGTCGTGTCGTCCGACGACTCGAGGTTCTTGGACGGGCGAGGTGGACGGGCCGGCGCGGCGGCGTGCGGGAAGACGGTCGAGAGCGGGATGCGCGATGGCGCACGGGCCGTCGAGTCGAGCAGCGCTGCGAGACGCACAAAGGGGAGCATCAGCGTCGTGTCTCGAGCGCACGAGGCTGTGGAGCAGAGAGAAGAGACGCACGAGCAGTCGGGACCTTGACCTTCTGCGCATGCTGAACGACCTCGGCGCCCTCGAAGAGCGCGCGCTTGGCGGCGACGTTCTTGCCCTTGACCGCCTTGCTGAGACGAGTCGCCCAGCCGGCCTTGCTCTTGATGTCGCCGTCCTGGATGCCGAGCGCCGACGCCGAGACCTCGGACGAGCGCTTGTGGCCTGGCGGTGGCGGCGAGAAGCTGTCGCTCGTCGAGAGCGAGACGGGGCGCGAGATGAGGGCCGGCGAGACCTGGCCGGACGAGCGCGTGCGGACCGAGTTGCGCTTGCTGCTCGACGAGTCGCGCTTGAGCGTCGAGCGGAAGAAGCCGAGGCGCGAGGGCTTGCGCGACGGCCGGCCCGAGTCGCTCGTCGCCGCGGCCGACGACGGCGCGTACGAGCTGATGCTCGTCGACGGCCGGTGCCCGCTCGTGCCGCTGCTCGTCGCAGCAGGGCGCGCCTCGGCAAACGAGGAGCCGCGCTGCCCGGCCTGCTCGGCGCCGCCCTCGTCGCTCGACCCGCCGAGCCCGGCGAAGAGGTTGGCGAGGCTCGAGCGGTTCTGCTTGGTGCGCATGCTGCGCGACCTGCCGACCTTGCCCTTGAGCGACTTGAGCCCGCCGGCCGACGCCTGGCTGAACGTGCGCGCGCGGTCCTTGAAGCCGCGGCGAGGCTTGTCGGCGTCGGCGCCGAACGAAACGACGTGGACCATCGAGTCGCCCGACGAGGCCGAGAACTTGGACGGGAGCTCGCACTGCGGCGGCGGGAGGTGCGACAGGCGGAGCGGGAGCGTGCCGAAGTGCTCGTGTCGAGGCGGCGAGGTGGGCCGGGCCGAGCTGACGCTGCGGCGAACGGCGGTCGACTCGGTCGAGAGGAGGTTCGCCGTCGACGCCGAGCGACGCGGGCCGGCGGCCTTGGGCGGCGAGGGGAATTTGCGCCTCGGTGCCGAGATGATGGGCGAGGTCGGCCGCACCTTCCCCTCGGCGCTCAGGGCGATGCCGCTCGGCACCGAGCGCGGTTTGTGCAGCAAGCGCTGCGGGCTGAAGCGCTTGAGCCTGCCCGCTGGGCTCGTGGCCGCCGCCGTCGCCGTGTCGACCTCGGCGGCGCCTTCGAGCACCTCGACCTCGCCCGTGCCGGGCAGGTGCTCGAGAAAGTGCAGGCTGCGGCCCTGCCGCTCGCGCCAGCTCGCCCGCCGCACGTCCCACTGACGGTCCTGCTCGCTCGCACGCAGGGCCTGCTCGGCGCGGCGCAGGGACGAGCGCGTCGCGTCGTCGACGTCGAGCTCGAGGAGGACGGCCGACCGGCGGCGACGCTCGCCCGTGTTGGCGAGCGCGGATGACGTCGACGCTTCGGAGAGGACCGAGACGGCGGAAAGGGTCGAGGCGATCGAGAGGGGGCGCTCTCGGAGGGACGAGAAGGGCGGGCCTTGGCGGCGGACCGAACTGAGGGGGGCGGAAGAGTGGTGCGTGAACATGTCGTGGTCGTGGTCGAGGTCGTGAGGTCGGAAGGGCTCGTAAGAGGGAGAGGGGCGGGCGTGAAGGCCGTGAGGGGCGTGTTTGGTCGTGCGGGGCGTGAGAGGGCGTGACGAGGTGAGGGAGGAGGAGGTCGCTCGCGTTGGTGGGGAAGGGGAAGGGTCGAGTCGGTCGGTACTGATCGTGAGTCGTCGTGAGAGTCGTTGTCGCGCCTTGAGAGGCCGTAGGGCTGCACAGAGTGAGGGTCAGCTCTGCCTCGGTGCTGGTTGAGCGACGAGGGGAGGGACAGGAGGGAGGAGGACGCACCCGGCGGGGCTGGGCGGGTCAGGCAGTCGTCACAGTGCTTCGTGCCAAGGTCGTGAACTCGTTGTCGTCAAGGCTGGCGAGGCGAGGGGAGCGCAAGCGGGAGAAAAGCGAGAGGTCCGCCGGCCACGAACGCCGACCGGTGAGGGGTGGGTGCGGACGCGTCGAGAGAAGCTGAGTCGCAGCCTGGACAGGCAACAGCTGCCCTTGTCGACGGCGCCATGCTGCTCTTGCTGCACTCGGATGGCGCGGGAGCCGCCAAACAAGGCCGGCCCGAGGAGGACGAGGTGGGCGGTGGATCGGGTGCGCCGGGCTGGCGGGCGGCGCTAGGCGTGTACAGCGGTAGTACGGTGCGTCGTAAGACTGCTCACATGCGCAGGGTGAGCGTGCGAGGCGCGGTGAGAGAGCGAGAGAGGATCGCGACCGGGAGCTGATGAGAACGCTCGTGCGACGACGCTTCCTAGGCAGCTCTGCTGGTGGTGCATGCTCGTTGTACATTCTCACTGGCTCTCTGAGAGCTCGCCGGCGGCCTCGAGCCCTCGTTCGACGAGTGCCGCGGGCGCAAGGTCGCCGTCGGACGTTGGCGCCGACGAGGCAGCACGAAGGAAGCGCAGGTGACAATACAGCGAGTCTAGGGCAAGTAGCTATATCAAAGAGAGACGAAAAGCGACTCGGGCGAGCGGAGAAGGAAGAGGGAGCGCCGCACGACCCGCTCAAACCGAGACGACGCCGGTGCTGTACTCCTTGTCGACGTCAATCTCCTTCTCTGCGTCGCTCGAGCCAATCGCCGACTCCTCGTTGTCCTCGAGCTGCGAGAGGGCAAGAGTCAGCGTCGAGTCGGTGAAGAGGGAAGCGAGCGAGAGGAACGAGAGGAGACGCACCTGGTGCACCTCGTAGACGGCCTCCTCGATCCGAGTTGCGTGCGCCGGGAAGAGGAAGTTGAGGAGCCAGAACCAGAAGACGGTGCTTGCGGTCGAGAAGAACCAGCTGAACTTGTAGAGCCAGGGAAAGACGTCGGGGTTGCTCGGGTCGACGGCGTGGGCGAACGAGGGTAGGTTGGGCGCAAAGGCAAAGAGCCAGGCGCCGAGCGCGCGCAAGTTGAAGCCGTAGAAGTACATGTAGATGCCGCGAGGGTTGTAGAACTCGCGGATGTCGACCTTCTGCTTCTTGATGAGGAAAAAGTCGGTTGCTGCGGGCGGGTCAGGAAGGTCAGTTTGAGCGTTCGAGCCGGCCTGCGAGCAATTGACGCACCCATGATGGTTGCGACGGGTGCGAGGAAGACTGGGTAGGCCGAGAGGAAGTTGTAGAAGGAGCTGTGGGCCGAGGGAACGAGGGAGAGTCAGCGCTCGGGCCTCGGGCTCGACGGCGACGGAGGGGGGGTATGAGCTCACGGCGCGTTGTTCACGATACGCCAGGGGTTTGTCGCCCAGCACAGGATACTCGCCAGGATTGAGGAGCGGAAGACCGTGAGCCAACGAGGCGCGACGGCGGTGATGTCGACGGAGAAGCTGTAAGAAGGGCTCGAGGGTCAGCAGCGGGTTCCGTAGGGGTCGCCGAAGCTCTTCAGCGACAACAAGAGAACGTACCTGAGCTGGTTCGCACTCAGGTTCACCCCGAGCGTCGCAATGAAGAAAGAGAAGGCCGAAAAGAAGCGGGCCGCCCGACTGTCGAAGAGCGCGCACAGCGACGCCGGATCGAAGACGACGGCGTCGTAGTTCTGCTTCGCAGCTTGTGCGCAGCAGATCGAGATGGCGATCGGGATGGCGCCGGTGATGCTGCAGGCGAGAGAAAGAGAGAGAGTCAGCGACGGTCGACAAGGAGCTCGACGAGGAGCTCGACTTGCTCGTCGACGGCGGCGGGGAGAGGACGCACGGTAGAGTGAGGATCTGGCCCCAGTTCGACTTGGGCTGACGAGCGAAGCGAGAGAAGTCGGGGATGTTGACTGCGCACGAAGGAGGCCAAGTCAGCCGAGGAGCGAGGGGAGGGACGAGGTGCGCTCGGACTGGCGACGGCGACTCACTGCTGACAGTCGAGTACAGGCCGACGCAAGTATTGATGCCCTGGATCATGGCCCAGCTCTTGGAGCCGCGAGGAAGCAGCGCCTCGTCGAACGTGCCCGTGAGGAGAAGGCCCTTGCCCTTGGTGACGACGAGCGCCCAGATGAAGAGCCCGCCGAAGCCGATGAACGACACGACAGCCTGTAGAAGGAACTGCTTCAGCTCATGCACGTCATGGAGGAAGACGGAGGGAGGGAACGGCGCACCTTGAAGTGAAAGAAGGGAGCGAGCTTGCGGATCGGGACGCAGGCAAGCGGCGCCTGGAACAGCCACAGAATGAGGAACCCGATCATGCCCTGCGTCGTGATGCCGAGGTCCTCGGGCAGCGTGTTGCGGATGTTGAGGAAGCTCGGCCAGATGGCGCCGAGCATGACGACGACGATGCCGCCTCCTTGGTCTGCGTGCAGGACGAGACGAGTCAACGCTCGGGCTCACTTCCTCCTCGGCACAAAGCCTGGGTGACGAATCGAGATGCCTGATGCAGAGAGAGGACGCACAGGTCAAGATGACGAGCCACAGGAGGGCGAGGATCGAGCGCACGAGGATGGGCGCGTAGGCACCCCACATGCCGAACGACGAGCGGGCCTGCGTCGGGGACGAGCTCACTAGAATCAGCAAGGCTCGGACGTGCGCCGAGAGGGGCAGCGAGAAAAGGAGAGGAGAGAGCGGGACGCACGATGACGGGGAACGTGCAGTGCGTCGTAGACCCGATTCTGCCGTTGAGCGCTATGACGATACCGATGAAAACGAAGCCGACGAAGGAGAGGGGGATGGCCTGTCGTGCGGTGAGGCCGAGAGCGACGAGGGACGAGCCGAGCATCCAGGTTGCGGGCGCAACTGCGAGCAGGGAGGGACGAGGTCAGTCGGGCTCGCGCGGGCGGGTTCAAGAGGAGCGACGCACGCTGATCGCTGATCCAGTACGAGCAGATGTCCCAGCCCGTCCATGTGCGCTGCGCCTTGGGCACCGGGTCGAGGTCTGCAAGCGTGAGGAGCGTCAGAACGAGCTCGCGCAGGAGCGAGAGAGGGCGAGCGCACCTGCGTTGGACCAGCGCGTCGAGACGTTGGCGTTCCACCCGGCCTCGTGCTTGACGGAGATGGCAGCGTCGACCTTCTTGAGGACGTTCATAGCGAGCGGTGCGAGAGATAGCGGGAGGAAGAGAGGGGAGGAAGCGGAGGAGCAGCTCTGGTATCGGCGCAGGGCAACGACGGCAGCTTCTGCCGGAGAGAAGCGTGCCCTAGCGGCGGCTAGTACGCAACTGGCCGGGCAGGGGCTCCAGCGTCGCGTGCGAAAGCAGCAGAGCAATCGGCTCGCGCAGGTCCGACGACGGGGCAATCTCCGCCGACCGCTGCCGCCCGGCTCGCACAACCTCGAGACTGCAGGCTGCGCGCCATCCTCGAGCCTTCTCGTCCAGCAGAGCCGCAGCCTAGCTCGCCTGCGCGAAGAGCCCGCTGCATGGAGCTCGCCCCGGCGGCGGAGGCAGGACGACGTCGACGCCGACGAGCGTCGGGGGAGGGAGCTGGCGGAAGCTGGCGTCGGAAGGTCGGCGAGATAAGGCGGACCTGCGCAAAGGGGACAAGCGGCAGGGGGCGGCAGCGGCCCTGGATGCGGAGAAAGGGTGGGGGAGGAGGAGGAAGGCGAGCTGCGACGAGATCGAGGCGACGAAGGGGGGCAGCGGCTCGCTCTCGTCCACCGCAGCCTGCGAGCCTGCTGACCAGCACAGCAGAGCGCCACTGCCCCGCACACACACCTCGCACGCCACCGCCAGCCACCCGTCACCCGCTCCACCACCCGGCTCATCCTCATCACCTCGAGCCGACCCCCGATGCCGCTCCAAGCCTCCCTCAACTGCGATGCGGGCGAGTCCTTCGGCCAGTACACCATTGTACGTCCTCTCTCTGTACCGGTGCGCACCGCGAAGCCGCTTGGGGGGTCGCTGACTCTTGCTCCCTCCCCCGCAGGGCGACGACGAGGCCCTCTTTCCGCTCGTCTCGCTCGTCAATGCCGCCTGCGGCTTCCACGGCTCCGATTTCGACGTGATGGCCAAGACGGCCGCCCTCGCGCGGCAGCACGGCGTCGGCATCGGCGCGCACCCCTCGCTCCCAGGTGCGTCGTGCTCCTCTCTCCTTCCGCTCCTGCGCGATCACCCCAAGCTGACCTAGCTACACATGCGACGCAGATCAGCAGGGCTTTGGTCGGCGGGTCATGCACCTCCCGCCGGACAGCTACTTTAACTGCCTCTTGTACCAGATCGGCGCGCTCGTCGGGTTCCTCAAGCTCGAAGGCCTTCCCCTCTCGCACATCAAGCCGCATGGGCAGGCGTACGTCATGGCCGCGCGCGACGTCGACCTCGCACGGCAGATCGCCAAGCTCGCCAAGATGTACGGCGTCCCCATGCTCGGCATGCCCGCCACGGCGCACCAGGAGGCGTGCGAGCTCGAGGGCGCAGAGTTCATCCCCGAATGGTGCGTCCTGCATCCCCTCGACCTGCGCCGTTGTCGTGCTTCCTTGTCGAGGTGCTCGAGCGGCGCGCTGATTCTCGTCTCGCTGTCGCGCAGGTATGTCGACGTGCTCTACAGCGACGAGGGCAACCTCCTCGCGCCCCGCTCGGCTGCGCTGCGCGACCCAGTGACTCCCGACGATGTGTACAAGCGGGTGCGTCGCGCTCTCTTCCCCTCTTGCTGCTGCTCGTCGGCTGACCTCCAGCCTCTCGCGCGCAGGCTCGCCGCCTCATCGAGACGGGCACCTGGACGTCCAAGTCGGGCCTGAAGGAGCTCAGCTTCCCCGCTGGCACGACCAAGGTGTCGATCTGTGTGCACGGCGACTTTCCGGGCGCGGTCGACGTGGCAGGAGCGGTGCGGCGAGCGATCGAGGATGTCAAGAAGGGCGCCGGCGCGTCGCAGGCGGCGTAGCTCAGCTCGCTCTCCTCCCTGTACATATCCATTCTGTGATCCTGCTCAGCCTTACCCGACTGTTGAGAGCTGTCCTCGTGAGCGTGCGAAGGAGGACCGGGCCGTGCGCTTCGAGCTGCACCTCGGACTCTGCTTCGGCCGGCCGCAGGAGGTCCACGGCTGGACTGCCGCTCGGTCCTCGCTCGTCCAGATGCTCGAGCCGTGCAGAGAGCGTGCATGCACGAGAAGATTGCGCCCACGAGAGCGTGTCGACGGCGGCTCGCCCCCGCGGTCTCCGCACCCTTGCGAGCTCTGCGCGTCTCCACCTTCTCGGACGACAGCAGCCCGATCGCGCGCAGGCATGATTGGGCCTGTGTGCGAATCTGCGCTTCGAGCGGACAAAGGCGTACCTCGAGCCCGGCCAGCTTCCGTCGGCCGCACTTCCTCGCCGCCGAGACGCGTACGACGACGACCTCGACCACCTGATCCTCGTCCTCGCTCGCCCCACACGGCCTCGGCAGCGTTCGAGCACGACCCGCGCCCTTCACACACTCTGTACACGACCCGCGAGCCCACCACACGCCCTCCCCCGCGCCGTCACCTCGCCCGCCAGCCTTCCCCACACCTCGCTCCTCCAACCCGACCTCGACATCTCGCCCACCACCGCACGCACGACCATGGCACCGCGCCAGCACAAGCTCCTCATCGCCAATCGCGGCGAGATCGCCATGCGCATCCTGCGCTCGGCGCGCGACCTCGACCTCCCGACCGTCGCCGTCTACCAGGACGCAGATGCCGCTGCGCCGCACGCACTCCAGGCCGACGAGGCCGTGCTCGTCTCAGCCTACATCAACCAGTGCGCTCCCTCTCCCTGCGCTCTCGAGAGTTGGACCGCAGCCGCTGACCCCGCCTCCCTCTCCTCCTGCAGGGACGCCGTCCTTCAAGCTTGCCGCGACACGGGCGCCACCATGATCCACCCCGGCTACGGCTTCCTCTCCGAGAACGAGGTGCGTCCCGAGCCCTCCCCGAGTCAGTCGAACCTGTGCAGTCGCTGACGGCGTCGTCGCCCTGCAGGAATTCGCCGCCAAGGTCGAAGCCGCGGGCTTGCTCTGGCTCGGCCCGACCGCCGAGCAGATCGCGTCCATGGGCCTCAAGCATGAAGCACGAGCGCGCGCAATCGCAGCCGACGTGCCCGTCCTGCCCGGCTCGGAGCTCGTCTCGACGCTCGACGCCGCGCTCGAGCAGGCGCAGCGAGCTGGGTACCCGATCATGCTCAAGGCGACGGGCGGCGGCGGTGGAATGGGCATGTCGATCTGCTACAGCGAGGACGAGCTGCGGGAGAACTTCGAGAGCACGGTGGGCATGACCAAGGTGCGCCGGTCCCTCCTTCGCCGCCGACCGCTCGCACCTCTTCTAGAGCTCACGCTCCTCCCTCTGCGCGCAGACACTCTTTTCAAACGCCGGCGTCTTCGTCGAAAAGTTCATCCCGAGCGCGCTGCACATCGAGGTGCAGGTCTTCGGCGACGGCGAGGGCAAGGTGATCCACTGCGGCGAGCGCGAGTGCAGCGCGCAGCGGCGGCAGCAGAAGGTGCTCGAGGAGGCGACGTCGCCGTTCGTCGACCGGCATCCTGAGATGCGCGAGGCCATGTGCTCGGCGGCGGTGCGGCTGTGCGAGCTCATCAAGTACCGGTCGGCCGGGTGCGTCCACCTCCTCCTCGCCGTCGACGAGCTCTCGAACAGAGCTAACTTTCGCCTTCGCGCGCAGCACGGTCGAGTTCATCGTCGACAACACGCAGGCCAAGTTCTACTTCCTCGAGCTCAACAGCCGGATCCAGGTCGAGCACGCCGTGGTGCGTCCCTTCTCCTCCTCGGCCCGCCGGCCTGACCTCGGGAGCTCACGTCTTCTCCCCTCGCGCAACAGACCGAGATGGTGCGACCAGGGCTCGACCTCGTCGGGCTCATGATCAAGCTCGGCCTCGCGAGCCAGGACCCGTCGTCGTTCACCTTGCCCGCGCAGGACGAGGTCGCCGACGCGCACGGCCATGCTATCGAGGCCCGTGCGTCCCGCTCTCTTCCTCCTTCCCGCCTTGGCCTAGTGCTCGCTGACATTCGCTACATGCAGGCATCTACGCCGAGATCCCGCACCTCAACTTCAAGCCGTCGCCGGGCTTGCTCCAGGAGGTCGAGTTTCCCTCGGCCGACTGGATCAGGGTCGACACCTGGGTCGAGACAGGCACCTCGGTGTCGCCCTTCTTCGGTGCGTCTCTCCCCTTTGGTACCTGCACTGCCTCGAGGTGTGCTGCTTGCTGACGCAGCAACGGCGCAGACCCGATGATCGCCAAGCTCATCTGTCACGGCTCGACTCGCGAGGAGGCTCGCACTCGGCTCGACCAGGCGCTCAAGAACACGCTTCTGCGCGGCACGTCGACCAACCTCGAGTACTTGCGCACGATCGTCAACTGCAAAGGTGCGTCCCCTCTTGCGCTCGAGCCCATCCCGAGGAAGTCCTTGACGTGCGCCGAGGCTGACTCTTTCCCTCGCAGAGTTCGTCGCCGGCGAGGTGACGACCAAGTTCCTCGACACGTTCCCCTACACGCCCGCCTGCATCGAGGTCGTCGACGGTGGCATCTCGACGACGGTCCAGGACGGCCGACCTCGTCTTCCCTCCGGCGGCGACGGCATCCCTCGCAGCGGCTTTGCCGACCCGCTCGCCGCCAAGACGGCCAACCTCCTCGTCGGCAACTCGCCCGAGGTCGAGCTCCTCGAGGCGACCGTCGGCGGCCCGTCGCTCAAGTTCAGCACGACGGCCGTCGTCGCCGTCACGGGCGCCGAGGCCGACATCTTCGTCGACGAGGACAAGAAGCCCATGTGGTCGCGCTTCGTCGTCCCAGCAGGTGCGACGCTCGAGATCGGCGCGTGCGAGCGCAGCGGCCAGCGCATCTACATCGCCGTCCAGGGTGGCTTTCCTGACGTGCCGCTCTTTGCGGGCTCCAAGTCGACCTTCACCGCAGCCAAGTTCGGCGGCGTACAGGTGCGTCTCGCTCTTCACCTGTCGCCTCTCGCCGAGCGGCCGTCTGCAAGAGTCTTTCGAGCGCGACGAGAGCTAACTCTCCAACGTACCGCAGGGTCGTGAGGTCGTCGCCGGCGACATCATCTCGCTCGCTCCTTCTGCCACGCCAATCTCCGACGCGCGCGACTTTACCCTTCCCGCCGCCGCCATCCCGTCGTACCCCTCGAGCTGGACCCTCGCCGCCCTTGTCGGCCCGCAGGCCGACGACGACTACCTTCTCGCCGAGGACCGCGAGCTCCTGTACTCGACGACCTACACCGTCTCGTCCGACTCGAACCGGCTCGGCATCCGGCTGCAAGGGCTCAAGCCGCTCAAGTACAGCCGGGCCGACGGCGGCGCCGGCGGGTCGCACCCGAGCAACTGCGTCGAGCACGGCTACACGACGGGCAACGTCAACATGAACGGCGACGTGCCCGTGCTGCTCGGCAGCGACGGCCCCGACTGCGGCGGCTTGATCTGCGTCCTCGGCCTGGTGCGTCCACAGTCTCTCTCCCTCCTCGCTCCCTTCCTCCTCTTCCTCGCCCTCCTCCCCCTCCTTCGCCTCCTCGATCGCCCTCTCCCTCATCTCGTCCCTCTCGCTCTCGCGCCGCTGAAGCTGACTCGATCCATGTCCTCATCGTGCGCAGGTCCAGGCCGACTGGTGGAAGATGGGTCAGCTCCGGTCGGGCGACACGTTCCGCTTCGTCCAGCCCGCGCTCGACTCGCTCGCCGAGCAGACCGAGCAGCAGCAGGCGTGGCTCGACGCTGTCGCCGAGGCCGTCAAGACGGGCTCAACCCATGCCGTCGTGCCGTTCCCGCTCGACGTTCCTGCCGGCTCGAGCACGACCATCTCGGACGGCGTCATCAAGGTCATCGAGGCAGACGAGGCGGTTCAAGCACCGAGGTTGAGCTTCAAGCAGGTGCGTCTAGCTATGTTCCATCTCTCGCTGCGCGGGTTGAGGTGAGGCGGTCGTCCCCGCGCTCGGACCCTGACTTCAAGCTCGCACGCAGTCGGGCGACGGCGGCATCCAGATCGACATCGGCGAGGAGCAGACCCTCTCGTTCCGCACTCGCCTCATCGCAGAGCTCTGGGAGCGCCGTCTGCGAGCCAAGAACGTCTCGGGTCCGTCCTCGTCTTCCTCGTCGACCTCGTCCTCCTTCCCGATGTCTCGCTCGCCCTCTGACTTTTTGCACCTGCAGGTCTCTACGCCTTCATTCCGGGCGTCGCTTCTCTCCTCGTCAAGTTCCACCCCGAGATCCTGCCGCAGAGCGAGCTCGTCGACCTTCTCATCTCGACCTCGACTGGCCTCGCCGAGGAGTCGCTCGACCAGGTCGTCCCCTCTCGTCGCATCCATCTTCCTGTGCGTCCTCTCTCGCTCTCCTCTACTTCCTGTGCGCGTCCTGACGCTGCCTCATGCCGTGTCGCAGGTCGTCTTCAACGACTCGAGCCTCGCCGAGACGATGCGCCGGTACAAGGAGTCGACCGGCCGCACCCAGGCCGTCTACCTCGACAGCAACATCGAGTACCTCGCCAAGGCGAACGCGATGACGGGCCCGCAGGAGGTCGCCGACACGTTCTGCTCGGCCGACTGGTACGTCGTGTCCCGAAGCTTCTTCGCGGGCTTGCCCATGATGGGCCCGTTCTCGCAGCGCTGCATCTTCTCGAGCCAGAAGTACAAGTGCGTCCTGCTCTCCCTCCTTTCCTCACCTTCCGCCCTCCCTGACGCTGCTTCCTCGCACAGCCCGACCCGGACGTTCACGCCCGCCGGCTCTCTCGGCCTCGCCGGCGTCATGAGCGCCATCTACCCGGTCGACAGCCCCGGCGGGTACCAGCTCCTCGGCAAAACGCTCACGCCCTTCTCGCCCTGGGGCCGGTACGAGGCGGCGGCCGGGAGCGACTACGAGGCCAAGTTCCTGCTGCGCAACTTTGACGTCGTGCACTGGCTCCCTCTCGAGGAGGACGAGTTTCTCAAGGTGCGCTTGCTTTCTCCCTCGCTAGCATCAATATCGAGACGTCGATGCTGACCCTGCGCCCTCTCGCCGTCGCCGCCCGCAGATCGAGAAGGCGTTCACGGCGGGCTCGTACAAGCCCAAGATCGAGAACTTCAAGATCTCGGCCAAGGAGGTGCTCGAGTTTGAGCGCAAGACCAAGGCCGAGGCGGACGAGCTCGCGCCTCTTCGCAAGGAGGGCTTTACGGCGCTCAACAAGCAGTGCGTCCCCTCTCGTCGTCCATCGTGCCTCGGCCGGGTCCGCAGCTAACAGCTCTCTCTCTCTCTCTCGCTCGCTCTCTCTCGCTCGCGCGCAGGGAGGCCGTTTACGTCGCCGAGTACCAGGAGCAGCTGGAGAAGGCCAAGGAGGCCGAAGCTGCGGCTGCGGCGTCTGGGTCGGGCGGCAAGTCGGGCTCGAGTGCGTCGGCTCCTCTCCTCCTTCAGCTCGTCGCCGCTCAACATCTGGCTGACGTGACTCTTCCTCCTTTTTTTTCCACCTCCTCCCAGTGACGGGCACGCCGCTCAAGTCGCCCGTGCTCGCGACGGTGCGGTCGCTCGGCGTCAAGGTCGGCGACGTGCTCACGAGCGACGTCGTGCCGGTCAAGCTCGAAGCGATGAAGACCGAGGTCTCGGTCAAGGTCTCTCGAGCTCTCGTCGGCAAGAAGGTGACGGGCGTCGCCTGTGAGGTGGGCGACGTCGTGCGGCCGGGTCAGGCGCTCCTTTTCGCGCAGTGAGCTGGTCTCTCTCGTTCGTTATCTCGCGCCGCTCGTAGTATTTGTAGATGCAAAGCGTCATTGCGAGATAGAGACCCTGCTAGGCAAAATGCGAGGGGCTGTGCGAGAGAGAGAGAGTGCAAGGGGTGCAAGGAAAGAAAGGCACGGCGAAGGGAACCAAGCGAACGAGCGGACGACGACCTCCTCCCCTACGACCTCGACTCGACAGGCGCGCCGCCCTCCTCGCCCTCCTCGTGCGCCGACGAGCCGACGAGGTCGACGCCGAGCGCCCTCGCGACGGCGTCGAGCAGGGCCGGGTCGATGCCGAGCTCGGCGACGAGGGACGAGCGGCGGCGGCGGTGCTCGTAATTGTGGGCCGGCGCGCCGCTCATCGACGACGAGGTGACCGACGCCGAGTGCGCGCTTGTGCGCTTGAAGCGCTCGGTGACCGTGAAGCCCGGCGGGGCACCGAGCGGCGAGAGCGGGTCGAGCGGGTCGAGCGTCGAGTCGTGCGCGGCCGGGCGAGGGGCGGCCGAGACGTAGGGCTGCTGGAGCGAGGAGGGCTTGAAGGGGAAGGAGAAGCCGTCGAAGACGCCGGCGACGGTCCCTGGCGCGGCGACGTGCGGAAGAGGGCCCTGCGAGCGGGCGAAACGAAAGGTCAGGTCGGCGCTGACGAGGTGCGTGAGCAGGACGAGACGACGCACGCGCATGCTCGTCATCGACTCGTAGCGCTCGTAGCCGAGGCTGGCGGCGAGGTGGACGGCCTGCTGCTTCTGCTGAGGGCGGAAGACGGGGCAGCGCAGGATGGCGTCGACCTGCGCACGGACCTCTCGACGTCAGCGCACACTCGCAGGAGGAGAGCCGGCCTGAAGATTAGAGAGAGCGGTACGCACGAGGACGGCGAGAATGTCCTGCCACTCGACGACGGTGCGCTTGACGGTCGCGAGGATCTCGATGGCGGCGCAGGCCGTCTTGAACATGCGCACGACGGCGGCGCTGTTGTAGAACTGCGGGTACGCCCAGGGCATCTGCGAGCAAGCACGAAGGGGCATCAGCTCGGACCCTTGCACGTTCAGAAGCTGGAAGGCGAGAGCGAGAGGGGAGCGAGCCCGACGCACCTTCTCGACGAGCGTGACGAGGTTGAAGTAGGGCCTCTCGGGCGCCTTGCGCGCGTGCATCGACTGTTTCAGAGGTGCAAGGTGAGCTTGGCTTCTCTGAAAGGGCGAGCGAGAAGGAGGGACGAGCGCACCTCGAGGCGGCAGAGGTTGAGCAAGCCCGTGAGCTCAGTCTGGACGAGGAGCGGGATGGGCGCAGCCGTTCCTTGGCGGTCGTTCGAGTACGGCTTGAGGCCCTCGAAGCCGGGGCGGTACGTCGGGAAGACCTGTGAGGCGCAGAGGGACGAGGGCGGAGGGAACGTCAGCTCCTGAGCGATTTGAGAAGGTCGACGTGTGAGGGGTCCGAGCGCGAGGGAAGAGAGAGGACGCACCGTGCCGAGGAGCTCGCTCTGGCTCGACATGGCGACGTGCATCGTGCGGTTGCGGAGCTTGACGCCGTCGCGCAGGCGGACGATCTTGCGGGCGGCGGCGCGCGACGAGCACTCGATGTAGGCCTGGTTGAGCGTGCGGCCGTCGTCACTGCAGGTGGGCGCGGTTCGGGAGTCAATACGTATAGCACAGCGAGACGACCATGCCGAGGGAAAGAGGTAACGAGGGAGAGAACCTGTCGACGCACCGGCTGCAGATGATGTGCACGGCGAGCGTGACTCCCTCGCCGTCGCCGACCCTGCCCTCGTCGTCCTGCACCTCCTCGATCGCCTCGCCGTTGCCGCCGCTCGTGCCGCAGCTGTCGCTCGCGAGCGTGCCGCGAGGCAGCCACGCCTCGACCTCGTCGACCGTGACCTCCCACGGCACGTTGTCGATGCGCACGACGGGCCAGTCGATGTTGGCGCGCCAGGCGACGGGCGGGATGATGATGGACGAGGTGCGGCGGCTGAGCGCCGGGCTCGAGGCCGTGGAGAAGAGGTCCTGCGTGAACGCGATCGACTCGGTGGCTGTGCTGCGCTGGGCGAGAGGCCGGCCGTGCTGGTCGTGCGGCGCCGAGCCCTCGCCGAGAGGCGCACCATTGATGCGCATCGTCGGCGACGCCGTGAGGGGTGCGCTGTTGGGGCGACTGCGGCGGGCGAGGGGCGACTCGAGCGACTCGAGCGAACCGACGTCGCTGTACTCCTCGGCGACCGTGCCGGCCGACGACATCGACGTGGCGAACGAAGTGCGGTGCGCGTTGATTGGCGATGAGAAGACGGTTGCGAGAGCGGCGGCGACGACCGAGCTGCGGCGGCGCCTGCGCCGCATCTCGATGCTTTCGACGCCCTCGCCGGTGAGGACGTCGACGGGCGCGACGACCGACTGGCGGCGCTCGATCTGGCCGGCGGCGAGCGTGTCGAGAAAGGCCGTGACGAGGCCCTTGCCCGACTCGGCGGCAGGGACCGTGGCGGCAAAGCTGCGGACGGCCGACGCGCAAGCGAAGCACGTGGTCGGGCGAGGAGGCTTGTGCGCGGCGGCGTTGACGAGCGCGTTGATGCAGACGGGGCACAGGGCGTGGCCGCAAGGGGTCTGTGCGCGAGGAAGAAGCTGTGTCAGGAGCGGCGCAGGAGGAGAAGAGAGAGAGAGGGAGCGGGACGCACGAGGTTGACAAAGCAGTCGGTCTGGTCGGCGCCGCAGCCCGTGCACGCTCCCTCCCGCATCTCCTTCTCGTCCTCGGGGACGCCGATCGCGCTCGAGGCGACCGTGAAGGCGCTCTCGCGGCGGAGCTGGACCGCGATCTGGACGTCGAAGCCGCCCTCGCTCGCTCCGTCGGCGCCGTCCTGCCCGAGGAGCGCCTCCTCGGCCGGCGACAGCGGGACGTGGTGCTTTTTGGCGTACTCGGCCTCGACCTCGTCGGCCCAGCTGCGCTCCGAGCCCGAGGGCGTCGGGTGGGCGAGGCTGTCGTCGTCGTGCTCGTCGTCCTCGAGGATCTGGGCGGGGTGCGAGTGACGGCGCGAGGGGAAGAGGCCCTGGCGGAAGGCGCGCGAAGGCGGCGAGGGCTCGATGATGCCCATGCTCGGCGGCGAGAGCGGGTGCGACCCGTGCGAGGCGGGCGAGGAGGGCGTGCCCGTGCGCGACAGGCGAGGGCTGACCTTGTCGCGCGCCGACGACGTCGACGAGGACGAGGAGAGCTGAGGGAAGCTCGTGTTGGGCGTCGAGCCGAACGGCGGCGTGCTGAACGTGCTCGACACGTGCGAGTAGAAGCTGTCCTCGGGCTCGGGGCACGCCGACCGGTCGAACCAGCCGAGCGGGACGTTCTCCTTGCGCGACGACGACGCCAACGACGCCGACATGGCGGCCTTGCGGATGTGCGGCGGGATGTAGGGCGAAGAGGCGATGGGCGTGACCTGTGACGAGCGAGACGGAGAAGGCGATGGGGGGGGGGGGGACG
>Ga0308169_10000381_pt1 | contig 69873 bp, 63 predicted proteins | sample PhyBR1_2_FD_202139 | JGI IMG/M metagenome (GOLD analysis project Ga0308169, IMG submission 202139) | Phyllosphere microbial communities from UC Gill Tract Community Farm, Albany, California, United States - DLSLSB.R1 | ecosystem: Host-associated > Plants > Phyllosphere > Unclassified | place... | reverse complement strand
GACCACCCCCCGTCAACTTTCGCCGTCGCCGCCACCGCCGTGAGTCGCCGCTCTCCCCCTCGCGCGCGCTGCCCACTCCGCCCGCTCTGAGCTCACCGCCTCGTCTCGCTCCGCCCGCAGTGAGCTCAGCTTCCACCAGCTAGCCTACCAGCACCCGCACCGCGTCGAGTACTTCCAGCAGACCCTGCACCCCGGCCTCTGAGCGCGTCCGACATCGCTGTGCGTCCCCCTTCCCCTTCGTCTCCGCGACCTCCCCTCCCCGGGCCTCGCCCCCTTCGTCGCCCTTCGCGCCTTCGGCTTGGTTCTGCCTGCGCCGCACTGGGGAGGCTCGCCCCGCCTCGTACCCGCAGACACTGACTCCGTCGTCGCCACCGTCCCTCGCTCGCAGACGCCTGCCGCGGTCTGACCTCCTCTCGAAGCACCCGACCCGACTCGCCTCACCTCGACTCGTCCTCGACAAGTCGCTCTCCCCTTCAGGGACCTCTTGATCAAGCGCGTCCGATAATCGCTGTGCGCCCGCTCTCCCTCCTCGCCGCTGCCGTCTTCGCCGAGCCCGACAACTGACTCCGTCTCTCTCTCGCGCAGACGCCGACCAAGAGCCATCCCTCCTCTTCGCCGACCTCTACAGCTTCGACAGCACCACCACCACCACCACCACCTTCCTTCATCATGCAGTTCTCTCAGATGTACTCGGCCTACGGCGAGCCGTACGGCGAGCAGCAGCACCAGCACCCTCCCCCTCCTCCTCAACCTCCTCCTCCTTCGTCCGCCTACGAGGGCTCGATCAACGCCGGCTCGCCGCCGATGCACTCGCCCGGCGGCTTCTACTCGGCCGGCGCCAGCATCAACGACCCGATGCTGTCGCAGATGTACTCGTCCAACGCCGCGCTCGACCCGATCGACGGCGCGTACGGCCCGCAGGCCCTCTCGACGGCCTCGCCGCCCGTCTACGCCGACTACGACCAGCCCATGCGCGACGCCGAGCACGACATGCTCCAGTCGAGCGGCCTCAACGCGTTCGAGTCGTCCTTGGCGGCGGCGCGCGGGTTCGCCGCCGAGCCGCCCGCCGCGGCCGTCGTGCCGCGCAGCTACAGCTACAACGCGCCGAGCGGAGGCGCGGCCATGCCGCCCCCGGCGCACCACCAGCAGCTGCAGCAGCGGTACGGCCAGGGCGAGGGCGTCTCGCCGTCGTCCATGTCGAACGCCGTCGCCGGCCCGAGCGGCAACGGCGCGTTCGACGCCTACGCCCGCCTGCGCGCCGGCAGCACGCTGTCGATCACGCCTGGCGGCCCGTCGAGCGCGATGCAGCAGGCGCTCAAGGCGCGCTTGTCGGGTCCGTCCAGGACGGCGAGCTCGCCCGCCATCACGTCGTACCGCCAGTCGTTCTCGCCGCAGGTCCAGCCGCAGCAGGTCCAGCAGGAGGTCCAGCCGTCGTACGAGCCGTTCCCGGGCTACGCCTCGGCCAACCCGGTCTACGACCTGTACGGCTCGGGCCACGTCTACGAGCAGCAGCCGCAGCCCGCGCCGCCGCAGCAGCAGCACGTCGTCCAGCCGCACACGCCGCAGCGCAGCAGCAAGCTCGCCGCGTCGTCGCTGTCGCGCAACCCGACGGCGCCGTCGGACCCGTTCGACCCCAAGGCGCTCGGCCTGCCCATGCCGCCGCCCCGGGTCGACACGATGGGCGGCGGCACGCAGACGAGCAACTCGTACCAGAACATCTACTCGTCGAGCGGGTTCGACCTCGGCAAGGTGCTCGCGCACGTCGTCAACCGCAAGAACCCGACCATCGAGATCGGCGCCGTCGACATGAGCTGCTCGTTCGTCGTCGTCGACGCGCGCAAGTTCGACCAGCCCATCGTCTACGCGAGCGAGACGTTTTCGAGGTTGACGGGCTACGCCAACGAGGAGATCGTCGGCCGCAACTGTGCGTCCCTCTCTTCCTCGTCGTCCCCTCTCGCCTCGCCGTCTCTCCTCCTCGAGCCTTCGCTGACTCTCTCTCTCTCCCTCTTTCCTGCTCGCAGGTCGCTTTCTCCAAGCTCCGGGCGACCAGACGGTCGTGCAGGGCGAGAAGCGCCGGTACACGGACGGCAACGCGGCGCACCACCTGCGGCGGCACATCGTCGAGGGCCAGGAGACGCAGGTGTCGCTCATCAACTACCACAAGGGCGGCAAGCCGTTCATCAACCTCGTCACCTGCGTCCCCATCCCGCTCGGCGACTCGCCCGAGATCGCCTTCTTCGTCGGGTTCCAGGTCGACCTCGTCGACCAGCCGGCGGCCATCCTCGACAAGATGCAGAACGGCTCGTACGTCGTCAACTACTCGGCCGTCCACGCGACGATCGCGAGGAACCCGAGCATCGTCTCGTTCGACCCGAGCTACGCGCTCGAGCAGCTCGAGGAAACGGCGCACCAGGCCCAGGCGCACGCCGCGCACGCGAGCGCCAAGGCCGGCGAGGCGGCGTCGCTCGTGCAGCAGGCGCGCGACCAGATCCGCGTCGACGACCCCGCCGAAGTGCTCGACGCGGTCGCCGCCAACGGCCAGGGCGCGCTCGCCAACGAGACGATGCGGCGCCAGTTCATGCGCCTCCTCGTCGACGAGTGCGACGACTTCATCCACGTCCTGTCGCTCAAGGGCGCCCTCCTGTACGTGAGCGGCGCGTCGCGCCGCCTCCTCGAGTACGAGCCCAACGAGCTCCTCGGCAAGACGCTGTCGTCGTTCTGCCACCCGAGCGACATCGTCTCGGTCCAGCGCGAGCTCAAGGACGCCGGCGTCTCGACGCACCCGACCGTGTCGCTCGTGTACCGCATCCGCCGCAAGAACAGCGGCTACGTGTGGTTCGAGGCGCAGGGCCGCCTCCACCTCGAGCCGGGCAAGGGCCGCAAGTGCGTCATCCTCACGGGCCGCCCGCGCGAGGTGTACAAGATGTCGTGGCGCGACCTCGAGCTCGCCGGCGGCGTCGGCAGCAGCGCGCACGAGTTCTGGGCCAAGGTGTGCGTCGACGGCATCTTCCTCGCCGCGACGGCCGGCGCTGAGAAGGTCCTCGGCGTCGAGAACGTCGCCGAGAGCGTCATCGGCAAGTCGATCGGCGACCTGAGCCGCAAGGCGATGGACGACGCGCCGCGCTTCATGGACGCCCTCATGGAGGCGAGCCGCGGCAACCCCTCGCAGGTGCAGCACTTCATGGCGCCGACGCCCGGTGCCGCGCTCGTCGAGGTCGTCACGCGCTTCTACCCGGCGCGCTCGTCGACCGACTCGGCGCAGAACACGACGGCGCAGAGCGCGGCGACGCAGCCCATCGGCGGCAAGCAGGTCGCCATCATTGCCCAGGTCAGCCTCGCCGAGCACGAGCCCGAGCGCTCGCACCGCGCAGCGTCGGCCGCAGCTAACGGCGGCTCGCTCACGCGCCCGTCGATGCGCGCGCACAACCACGGCAACGGCGACGGCGGCATCGCGTCGTCGTCGCTCTCGGTCGGCGGCCGCAGCAGCGCCGACACGCGCTCGCGCTCGTCGCTCCTCGGCAGCTCGCTCGCCGGCCACACGTCGACCGACGCCGCCGTCTCGGCTGCGACGTCGTCGCCCACGGGCATGCCGGCCGGCGCGCCCGCAACCGTCGCCGCCGCCGTGCCGGGCACGGGCCCTCCCGGCCTCACGAGCTTCTCGGCGGTGCCGAGCACGTTTAAGGCGCTCGCCGCGCCGTCGAGCACGTCGGACAACGTCTTTGACGAGCTCAACGTGACTCGAGGAACGAGCTGGCAGTTCGAGCTTCATCAAAGTGCGTCCTCCTCTCTCTCTCTCCCTCCGCCCGACTTCCTCGAGCTCGAGCTGACGCCTCTGCCTCTCTCTCTCTCTCGCTCGCAGTGCGCCTCACCAACAAGAAGCTCCGCGAGGAGCGTGAAGCGCTCGAGGCGCTGCGCAAGAAGAAGGCCCTGCTCGCCAAGGCGCCCGTCCTGAGCAAGGCCGGCCCGTCGCAGCGCGCGTGCGCCAACTGCGGCCGGACCCAGTCCGCCGAGTGGCGCTCGGGCCCGACCGGCCCCAAGACGCTCTGCAACGCGTGCGGGCTGCGGTGGAGCAAGGCCAAGAGCCAGGCCAACCAGGCGGCCAAGCAGCGCAAGGAGGACGAGGACAAGGTCAAGGTCTCGACGGCGTCGCCGTCGGCGCAGCTCGTCGCGAGCCCGTCGCAGTCGAGGTCCAACTCGCGCGACTCGTCGGGCTCGGGCTCGGGCTCGGGCTCGGGCGGCGCGAGCCGCGAGTCGTCCAACTCGACCAACCCGACGACGGTCCGCCCCTCGCCGTCGCCGGTCGCGACGTACGGCTGCTACGGCGGGTCCCCCTCGGCGCAGCCCATGGCGCAGTCGACGAGCGGCTACGGCAACGTCTACAACTGCGCGACGTCGCCGCTCGCGCTGTACCCGTCGGGCCCGGCGACGGCCGCACCCATGTCGCGACCAGGTCTCGTCCACCAGCCCTCGTCGTCGCTCCAGTTCGGCTTCGCGCCGCCTCCTCCACACGGCGCGCAGGTGATGCCTGCGTACCACGGCCTCGACGCACCCGGCCCGCCGCCGCCGCCGCACGGCCACTAGACGCCCTCCCCGGCCTTCTTCCCTCCTCGCCCGCTCCTCCTTCGCCTCGCCTCGCCTCGTTCTCCACCTGCTGTCGTCCTCCACCACCTTGCACACACACGCCACGCACAGGTCCTGGTACCTTGTTGTCGCCCCTCTCGTCGCCGTCGTTCGTTCCCCTCCTTCCTTCTTCCTTCCCCTCCTCCCCCTTACCCGGGTTGCTAGCTCTTCGTTCTCCTCGCACCGTCGAGTCGTAGCTGTCTGTACTATGAGATCTTCTCTACTGCGCATCTTTCAGCAGCAGAGAGCGTCGCAGAGAGAGCAGAACTGGGCAAGCGAGCTCCGCAAGTCGGACGAGCGGGCGAGGTGCGAGAGCTCTTCCTGCCGCCTCCTTGCTCCTCGAGCCGCTGCTCTGGACCTCTTCGAGTGCATCCTGAGCGGGGCAAGCCGAGCGAACGCTTGTGGGCGGCTCCATCGTCCTCGGCACGCGGTCGAGAAAAGCTAATGGGGAATAGGAACGCGCGCCTAATCTGATCCGTTTGAATCGTTTTGCCGCCCGTCCGCGAACCGAGTCGGGTTCGAACCGACGCGGCATTACAAATTCGTGCTAATGACACTTTGTATTGCTCGCTCTCGCGCGCGCACCAGCTTGCTATCATGGGCTCGCGCACGTTCTAGCTCGTAGTCCTGCTCTCGAGAAGGAGGACGAGGGCGAGAGGCGGGGAGGAGGAGCAGGAGGAGGTCCGGGCGCGCCGGCGAGGAGGACGAGGGACTCGAGCGCGGCGGCGCCCGGAGACAGGGACGCCTCAGCGCTCTGTGGACGCACTCTGTTCGTCGCACGAGGGCCGTCTGCCAGGCAGAGAGCTAGACCTGCGAGCACGAGCGCGTCGACCAAGGTCGACCTTCCCAAGTTGCTCGCTCTCGCTCTCGCTCGCGCTCGTCGAGCAGTCGTCTCGTTATGACTTGCACGAACCGTCAGATCCTGGATCAAGAAACTCTCGAGCGCCTAGAGCTGGTTGACGTCCAGAGTTGCAAACTTGCCGCGCTGTCACGACGAGTCCGAAGGCGAGAGAGGGATGAGTAGGGGATGCTATTACGAGGGGGAGGGGAGCAACAAGGGAACAGATACTCGAGGGATGAGGGGAAGAGAGAGCGTGCGCGGTTTACTTGATGCGCCAGCTCAGGACGAAGCCGAAGAAGCAAAGAGCCTGCGAGCGAGTCGAGGGCGACAAGGTCAGCGAAGACGCCTCGAACAGCAGGAAGGAGCGAGAGGTAGACGCACAGCGATGAGGTGGAAGCCGGCGGAGGGGTGAGCGTTGGCCGGGTCGGCGATCGAGGCGGCGAAGACGGACCCGCCGAGGAGCGGACCTGTGCAAGATCGAGAGCGTCAACGAGAGCCGAATGGAGGCCAGTGCAGAGAGACGACGTACCGATGAAGCGCGCGAGCGAGATGCACGACTGGGCGAGACCATTGGCGAGCGGAACGAGCTCCGGCGGCGTCATCACGTTGATGAGGACCATCTGCGGGTCAAAGGCCGTCAGCGCGTGCAGCTCTACGAGCAGGAGAGGACTCGACGCACCACTGCAGTGTAGGCGCACGCGTTGGCGAGGTAGCGGATGGCCGACAGCACGATCATGCCGAGCATGACGAGGCCGACCTTGTCGCCGTCGCCGACGAGCCCGCGCAGCTCGGGGAAGAGGAGGTACACCTGCAGCGGGCCCGATGTCAGTACTTGACCAGGAGCAGGTGCGAGACTGCGAGCGGGACGCACCGGGACGTAGAGGATCAAGCCGAGGCGGAACCTGCGGTTGGAAGCCGTCAGCGCCGGACCCCGAGGGCGAGAGAGGGGACGTGCACGCACATCGAGAGGTGGCTCAGCGGGCCGTTGGGCGGGCCGACGGCGCTGTAGAAGCGGAACTGCCAGATGAGGGAGAAGAAGAACATGGTCGCGACGAGGGCGGCGTAGTGGTCGGCCGACAGGCCGAGTCCGCCGCTCGCGATGGGCGTCACGAGGAACGACGTGAACATCTGGTCGCACGCCGTGCCGTGCATGCCGACGCAGAGGTACTGGGCGATCATGGCGAGCGGCAGCTGCCAGACGACCGAGTTGGCGCCCGAGCCGAGCTCGCCCGAGGCGCTCGGACCGCCGCCGCCGGCAACGACGCCGCCGCCGCCGTAGTCGATGACGGTCGAGGCGTCGTCGTCGGACGCCGCGTGCTCGATGATGCTCGCCGCCCTCGTCTCGGGGATGGCCGCCATGGGCGAGAACCGCGACTCGTCCGGCGTCGTCGGCGCCGACAGCTGCTGCTGATGCTGCGCGACGAGCTGGCCTGCCGCCGATGCGATCGTCTCGGGCGCGAGGCCCGAGTTGTCGTAGATCGACATGGGCCTGACCGAGGACGAGGTCGAGACGCGGCGCTGGCGGGACGGGGCGGTCGCGTGCGAGACGACGCGGTCCCGGGTCGGCGACAGGAGGGTGCCGCGCCGAGGTGCGCGCTGCGGCTGCGGCTGCGGCGCGAGCGACTGCGAAGGCGAGCCGGGCCGAGCGAAGGGAGGCTCGGGCGCCTGCGCCGCTTGTCGCGCCGCCTCGCCTCGCAGGTCGTCCATCGACGGCGGCGCCGTGCCGAACCCGACGCCGTCGTACTCCGAGTTGGCGCCGTCGTGATCGACGCCCTCGATGCGCGACTCCTCGTCATCGTCGCGCTCGAACACCGAGCCGTCGTACTCGACGGCGTGAAAGTCGTCCTCAGCCGCCGCCTTGGCGAGGAAGACGTCGCTGAGCGAGAAGACGGCCTGGTTCTGCGCGAGCAGGAGCCGCTCGGCGAACGAGTGCGGTACCTCGCTGTCGGCGTCGTACCGGCTCGTCGTCGCCATCGATGCCGAGCGGAAGCCTCGCCGCCGCATCGACGGGATGCGCAGGCCCGAGTCGCGCTCGAAGTTGACCTGGCTCGCGCGGCGACTGCTCGTGTAGCCGTAGGCCGACCCTTGCTGCCGAGAGGGCTCGCGGCCTCGTCCCAGGTCGTCGATGACCTCGGGCGACTGAGCGGGAGACGGAAGGGGAGGGACGTCGGCGGCGGACGAGGGGTGAAGGGACACCGCGCCCGAGCTGTGCGCGAGGTGGATACGCGGACGGCGAGGTAGGCGATCAAGGAGGGACGAGGTGCGGGCGAGGAACCAGTCCTTGACGCGCGCAAGCGTGCCGGCGGCGACCTCGACGTCCTTCTCGGTCGGGAGGTGGATGCCGCCCTCGCGCTGCCCGCCGTCGCGGTTCAGGCCGAGCGAGATGACGCCGCCGAAGAGCGTGACCGACCCGGCAACCATGCACGGCAGGAGGTACGGGTACTCGGCGAAGAGCTGCGAGTCGCCGAAGTAGCGCGGGTACTTGTCGACCGGGTGCTCGAGGGTGCCGCCGAGGACCGAGCCGACGATGCCGCCCATGCCCCAGAGGAGGCCGAGGATCTGCGAGCGTGCGAGGAAGAGAGTCAGGGTGCGGCGCAGAGGGAAAGGAGCTGGAGAAGGCGAAAATGAGAGCGCACCGTGTAGGCCGTTGAGCGGTTCGACTCGTCGGTGACGTCCTGCACCGCGCTCCTCGCGACGCCTACCGCGCCGTTGAACAAGCCCATGGCGAGGCGGGTGCAGATGGCCGTGCCGAGGTTCCTCGACGTGCCGAACGCCATGACGGTCAGGCCGTTGCCGAGGAGCGAGGCGCACAGGACGGCGCGCCGGCCGTGCTTGTCGGCGACCGAGACCCAGATCATGGCCGTGAGGAACTGCGACAGGAAGAAGACGGCCGCGACGACGCCGGTCCACAGGCTGACGGCCGACTCGCCGCCGCCGTTCTCGCCGACGCCGAAGCTCTCGACCATGCTGCGAGCAGGCGGGAAGGGCTCGTCAGTCCAGCTCATCGCCGCGAAGGGCACTCAACGCACGCCCCGATTGAGGTAGAGAGGAAGGAGCAGGACGCACAAGAAGAGGAACGGCGAGCACACGGATGCCGAAAGGAACTCGCCGAGCATGCAGATGCTGAGGACGAAGATCGGGATCTTGGGCAACGGCGTGACGGCGATCGGTCCTGCGTCGCTCTGATGCGCGCCGTCGCCTGCACCGCCGCCGCCTTCGCCGCCGCCTCTCGCGCTCGGCGAGTAGGCCGGCGAGAGCATGCCGGGCTCCTTCGACGGCGACAGGAAGGCGCTTGCGCCCGTCGAGCGTCTAGACCTCGGTCCTGCGCCTACTCCCTGCGCCCCTGCGCCCGCCGAGAGCATGCGCCGCTGCGCTGCCGCGCCCGGCAACCGCCTCCTCCAGCCTTTGCCGCCGAGCGCGCCTCCCGCACCCGGCGACAGCTCGTCGTCGTCCTCGTCGTCGCTCGCTCCTGCGCGGCGATGCGCCGCCGACCCGCCGAGGTGCGAGCCGGGCGGGAGCGCGATGTGCGAGGGCGCGTCGGGTCGACGCAGGGCCGGCGGGTTTGGCACCATGTCGGGCTGGCCGTCGTCGTCGTGCGAGCGCGACAGGATGCCGCCGAGGATGCCGCCGCGCGAGCTCTTGTCGCGTCCCGAGCGGGACTGGGCGGCGCGGCGCTTGAACGAGAGCGGCCCGGACGAGGTGGATGGCGGCGGCGAGTGGGGGGACGAGGAGAGGAGGGCGAGGGAGGCGTCTTGAGGGTCGCGGGCGGTGTCGGGACCGGGACCGAGTGGGCCTGGCTCGGTCAGGACCGAGCGCGCGACGGGCGTCGACATGCTGGCGGCGAGAGGACGCGCCGCTGCTCGCAGGGGACGAGGGCGAGGCGCGATGAGAGGGCTCGACGACGGCTGGCTGGACGGTGTGCGGGTGAGCTGGAGCTCGCTGCGGCTATCGAGCTGTGCTGTGCCCTCGATCGCAGCAGTCGATGTGTGCGAGAGGCGGCGGGTGAGCAGCGAGAGCCAGCTGCGGCGGACGACCAGCTGCCAAGGGAGCGCGCCGGAACCGACCTCAGCCTCTCGCTCTCGCGCTCTCTTGCTGCGGTGCGAAGCAGTGCGTTGCAGATGCGAGTAGCAGAACAACAAGGAGGAGGAGAGAATCGCAGGAAAGACAGAGAGACGGCGACGAGGCGCAGCGCGGTCGGGCCCGCTCACCGGAACTCCTTTGGCCACTCGCGCCGCATCCTCCACTCGCCCTTCTCGCTGAACCTCGGGTTCGGCACGTAGCTGAGCCCGTCGTCGCCGTGCGGCCTCGCCGGAATGGGCACTGCGGAGCGAGGAGGAGAGAGCGCGAGGAGCGTCAGCGCCGCTCGACCGAGGACGACCGTGACGACAAGGGAGCGGAGAGAGGGAGGAAGCGGGACGCACAGAACCACCCGAGCTTGTGCGTGCCCATGACCATCTCCCAGTTGGCGCGCTTGGACCCGAGCCACCACAGGTTGCCCTCAGTCGCAAGGTGACCCCACTGCTTGTCCCACTCGCGGCGGTTGGCCCGCTTTGCCCTGCGCGCGCGTACGCAGTTCGTCAGAGACTCGACGTCGAGAAAGATAGAGTCGGGCAGGAGAGGAGGAGGAGGAGGAGGAGGAGGAGGAGGAGGAGGAGGAGACGCACCGCCACTGCCAGAAGCCGTAGTGCTGGTTGAGCGCCGCCCGCTCGCGCTGCTTTGTGCGGTTCATGCCGATCTCCTCGATCGTCGTCATGTTGCGCAGGACGAGCCGTGTGTGCGCCGCAAAGAGGGCGCCCGTAAAGAGCCAGAAGAGGAACGCGAGCACGATGATGGCGACCTGCTGCCCGTCGACGCCCGGGTACGGTCGGCCGGTCGAGGGCGAGAAGGTGCCGAGCGGGAGGGTTTGCGCGATGAGGAGCGTGAGCCACACGAAGAGGGTATAGGTCGACGAGTACTGCAGGAAGTTGTAGACTGCGGCGAGCAAGAGGAACCGGTGGCGAGTCAGCGAGAGGAAGACGCACAAAGAGCACGGCGACGAGCGCGAAAGAGCGGCTCACAGTACTTGTAGTTGCGCGCGCCGACGCAGGTGCCGACCCAGGGACAATGATGGTCCATCTCTGCGGGCAAGTGAGTGCGTAAGCTCGAGAACCGGCGAGGGAGTGATGCAGAGGGGGAGGCCTGAACGCACTGAGGACGACGGCCGCGCAGTGCCGGCACCGATGGCTGCGGTACGGCCGCACGATGCCCTCTCGAGCGTCGTACCGGTACTGCTCGGTCAAGACGGGCGCGTTGCGCGGGATGCGCTCGACGGGCAGACGCTTGGGCGGCTCGTAGTCGTCCGGCGGCTCGGGGAAGGCGAGGTACGAAGGTGCGCCGGACGAGCGAGATGGGCGAGGAAGAGCGTCGTCGGGAGGGGGAGAGGTCGATGCTGGGGAGCGCGCACGTAGGTGCGCCTTGGGCGGCGAGGTGAGGGCGGAGCGGTCCGAGGACGGGCCGAGGGTCGTCGAGGCGGTGGACTGGGAGCGGCCGCGCTCGTCCTGAGCGAGAGACGGCGCGACGACGTCGGCTCGAGAGGAGGGGGACCGGGTGCCGTTGAGGATGGCCGAGGCGATGTCGGGCCCGAGCGCGGCGGTTGCGCCGCCCTGCTCTGCGAGCCGGTCCTCCTCGTCGGCGGCACTCGGCGCGAGCGAGCGCCGCCTGCGCTCGTGCATCTCGATCGTGTCCGCCTCGACCTCGTCCTGCACGCTCTCGCGCTCGTGCTCATCGGCCGCGCTGTCCTCGTCGACCGAGTCGCGGCGCCCTCGCCGAGTGCGGTCGTCCTGCCGTTGCTGCTCGAACGGCTGGCCGGCGATGACGTCGATGTAGTGCTCTTCGGCTTGGGGCGGGTCGGTCTTGGGCACGTACTGCGAGCACGAGCGTCAGGTCAGCTCGCGATGCGCGAGGGGACAAGGTTGAGGAGGGGGACGCACATCGCGAGCGTAGCCGGGCTGGGTCCAGACGGCGACGATGTACGACCAGACGAACATGACGAAGAGGAAGTGGTAGATGACGAGGTAGGCGACTGCGGGGATGAGGTACATCAGCGACGGCGGCCGGCGAGAGCGAGAGGAGGTGGGAGGTGGACGCACGACCTTGAGCCCTCGCGCCGAGCCGCGAGTCCTCCATGCGGATCATCGGGATACACAGCCGGACGACATAGACGTAGTACGAGTAGGCAAAGATGGCGGCGACGATGCCGACTGCGAACTGCGAGCAAGGAGGGAGGAGGGTCAGCGCTCGGCCCGGCGTGCGACGAGGTGGGAAGGAGGGGACGGCGGCGCACCTTGCGGACGAACCAGCTGTCGGGGCCTTGCTTGTCGAGCTGCTTGACGCGCTGGATCTCCATGTGCTCGCGGATGCCCTTGATGCGCACGCGCTCCTTTGGGCGGGCGGCCTTCGGGTTGCCCTCGTTGTCGAGCTGGCAGTCGAGCATGGCGCGGGTCGCCGCTGCCGCGCGGTTCTGCTTGTAGGCCGAGTGGTGCCGTGCGCGCTGGCGATGGCCGTCGAGAGGGCGAGGTGTGCCCAGGGCGAGGCGGTGCCGTCAAGAGGCGAGCCGAGCGAGGAGTGAGAGGGCGTCGGCGGGGCGCGGCGGCTCGCGCGGTGGCGGGCTGGGTGGCTGCCGCTGGTGTAGCTGTGCTCGACGAGGGCTCGATCGGGGCGAGGCGAGGTGAGGGTCGTCCGGCGAGCGCCAGGCTTGGTCCGGAGATGAGGACGACGACGGCCGGGCTCTCGCTCTCGTCCTCAGCTCGCTCAGGTTGCATGCCAGGGTCAGTCCTGCACCCCTTGCCCCTCGGACGCAACCCGCTCACTGGCCGCCTCGCCCCCGCCGCGCAGGTTGACCAACTCGTCTCGCCTCGACGCCATCAAGCACACGGCCGCCCTCTTGCGCGACAACCTCGACTCGTGGATCCGCGACCACTACATCTTTGTCGCCTGCCAACTCGTAGTGCGCCCCCTCCCCTTGTCCCTCCCCGTCGAGCTCCCTCCCCACGAGGTCGCCGTCCCTCCCCGTCCCCCCACCTCCCTCCTCCCTCGCTGACGCCCTCGCCTCCCGCGCACAGATCCTCTCGTCCATCTTTCTCTGGTACCTCCAGGTCGCCTTCCCGACCCCGCAAGACCTCCGCGACACGGCCGACACCAAGCACCGCACCGCCACCATGACCGACAACCTCAAGGCCTCGGCCGCCGACAAGCTCGTCAAGACGGCAGACGCCGTCGCTCAAGCTCCGGCCGGCGACAAGACCGAGCTCGACCCGCCCAAGGACACGCCCTTCACCGAGGCCGAGCTCGCAAAGTACGACGGCAAGGACGACCACACGCCCATCTACGTCGGCATCAAGGGCCGCATATATGACGGTGCGCTCACCTCTCGCTCAGTCTCACTCCTTGCGGGCACAGAGCTGACGAGCTGGCCTGTGCGCGCGCAGTCTCGGCCAAGCGCGACATGTACGGCCCGGGCTGCGGCTACCACGTCTTCGTCGGCAAGGACGCCTCGCGGTGCGTCCCTCTCCACATGACGCCGCCGTCTCGGCATCGTGCCCCTCTCTGTAGTGGCCCGACGTCCAGTGCGTTCTCGACGGCATGTCGAGAGACTGGCACTGACGCGCCGAGCGCTCGTCCCCCCCTCGCAGCGGCCTCGGCAAGTCGTCACTCAAGCCTGAAGACGCCGTCGCCGACTACTCGGTCCTCACCGACGAGGAGAAGAAGGTCCTCGACGACTGGGAGAAGTACTTCCAGAAGCGGTACAACATCATCGGCCGCGTCGCCGAGTGAGCGAGGAGCGGGCTCGAGAGGGGCGCTGTGCGAGGGATGGGACGTGGGCGAGGAAGGGACCGCGGCAGGAGGTATTTCGAGCTGGGCTGGCCGGCAACAAAGCGTCCGCATCTGACTGCTGCTGCGCCCGTCGCCGTCTCGAGTGAGCAGAGCAGCGACCTTCTCGAGCGAGCGAGCCTGGTTCTCCCGCTCAGCCTGTCTTCGAGTGCTTCTGCACCATCCTACAGCGCTGAGTGCTGCACTTGCTGTCCTGCGCAGAGCTCAGCGACGACGCCGGCTCACGGTCGGGCCTCGAGCAGATCGGCTCAGGGGAGGTCCGGACAAGGCGGTGCCGCTCCGGACTTGGGCGGTGCAGCTTCCGCTCGCGAACTCCTCGCACGCTCTCCTCGACACACCAGGCCGCCTGAGCAGCCGCTAACAGCTACCGCTCACACACTTCGGCCTCCCGCACGCCGGCCCCGCCCAGTTCCACCAGTCGTCGCCCGACCGCTTCGACCCCACCTCGCGCTTCCGCCAGCACCCGGCTCTCCAGCTCTCGCGGTCGCTCCCATGGGCAAGGCAAAGTCTGGCAAGAAGCAGGACAACAGCAAGGCGGTGCGTCCTTCTTCTCTCGCCCTCTCGACCTCCGCTCGCATCTTCATCAGCGTGAGCTCAAGCTCACCCTCGTCCTCTCGCTCTGCAGGCTGCCAAAGCCGCCAAGAAGGCCAAGCAGGAGTCCAAGGCGGCCAAGACCGACACGAAGCAGATCAACAAGAAGAAGGGCAAGGCGCAGGACAAGGACGAGGAGTGGGAGGAGGGCGACTTCCTCCGCTCGCTCGAGGAGCACCGCCAGAAGTGGGCCGAGGAGCACAAGGTCACCGGTGCGTCCTCTTCTCCCGAACCTTCTGGAAGCGCGCGCAGAAGAGCTGACGCCGAGCCCTCCTCGCAGAGGATATCGTCGAGGGCCCGCCGTCTCGACGAGCCAACGCGACGCTCACGGCCTCGCCTGTGTCCGACCACCTGTACCTGTTCGGCGGCGAGTACTACGACGGTCAGCGGGTCGAGCTCTTCGCAGATGTGCGTCCCTTCCCTCTCTCTCTCTTCGCCCGCTCGAGCAAGCGCTGACGGGCTCCTCTCGACGCCGTCCCGCAGCTGTACCGCTACGACCCGAGCAAGAACGAGTGGCGCCGCTTCACGTCGCCGACGCAGCCGAGCCCGAGGGCGGCGCACGCGGCGGCCGTCACGGTCGCAGGAGGCGGGCGGCTCTGGGTCCACGGCGGCGAGTACTGTGCGTCGTCGCTCTCTTCCTGTCGCCCTCTCTCCATCTCAGATGGTCAGCAGGACTAACTCGAGTGCGAGGCCTGCAGCGGCACCAAACCAAAACTCGTTCTACCACTACCACGACCTGTGGAGCTTCTCGTTCGACACCAACTCGTGGGAGCGCTGGGAGGTCAAGACGCGCCCGTCGGCTCGCTCGGGCCACCGCATGGCCGTCTACAAGAACTTCATCTTCCTCTTCGGTGTGCGTCCAGCTTCCTCTCCTCGTCCCCCTCTCGCCGCTCGCGCTGACGGTGCTCGATGCGCGCAGGGCTTTCAAGATACCGGCGTCCGCACGACCTACTTGAACGATCTCTGGGCGTGGTCTCTCACCGAGTGCGTCAACGTTTCTCTAATTCCTGCACTCCTCGACCGTGCTGACGTGAGCTCTCGCCTGCAGCTACCGCTGGTACAAGGTCGAGTTCAGCGAGGTCGACCGCAAGCCGCCGTGCGTCCTCTCTCTTTGACCTCGACCTCTCTCCTCTTGTACCTCGCTGACGCACCTCTCCACTTCCCTCACAGTGCTCGCAGCGGCTTCTCGTTCCTCCCGACGCCCGACGGCCTCGTCCTCCACGGCGGCTACACCAAGACGTACGAGAACCGGCGCACGACGGGCGTCGCGCTCAACGACACGTGGCAGCTCAAGATCCCGCCCATCAACGAGGACGGCGTGTGCGACTTCAAGAAGTTCAAGTGGGAGAAGCGCAAGAACCCGGGCTTGCCGCCAAACCCGACTCGGTCCGGTGCGTTCCTCCCTCTCTCCTCTCTTCCTCTCTTTCGCAGCTTGGTGCGCTCGACAGCAGGATGTCACTGACGCAAGACGATGTCATCTCTCGCTCGCAGGCTGCACGATGGCGTACTGGGCCAACAAGCAGTTCGGCGTCCTCTTCGGCGGCGTCAGCGACGACGACAAGGACGAGGAGACGCTCGACTCGACCTTTTACAACGAGCTGTACGGCTACAGCACGGCGGGCAACGGCCGGTGGGTCCGCCTCATGCTCAAGCAGCGCAAGAAGATGGGCGGCGGCGGCGGCGCGAGCAAGAAGAAGGAGAAGCGCAAGGCGGCCGCAGAGGCGGCCCGTGCGCTCGCGGCGGCGGCGGCAAAGGCCGAGGGCAGGGAGGACGCGCCGATGAAGGAGGGCAACGAGGCGAGCGACGGCGCGAGCGACGACGAGTACGACTCGAGCGACGACGACACGCCCAAACCGTGGGAGGTCGCTCGCGCCCGGCGCGAGATGGAGCTCGCCGCCGCCGCCGCCGGCATCGGCTCGTCCTCGTCGGACGCCGCTCAGGGCGACGATGCGTCCGGCGCCGCAGGATCGTCGTCCGCCTCGGCCGCCGCCGCTGCTGCTGCCGCCGCCGCCGCGCTCGACCCCGACGACGACCCGGAGAAGACCGTCCCGGGCCCGCGGTACAACCCGATGTGCGCCGTCCTGCGCAACACGCTCTACCTGTACGGCGGCATCCTCGAGGCCGGCAACAAGGAGTACACGCTGTGCGACTTCCACACGCTCGACCTCTCCAAGATGGACCGGTACACCTGCTTGCGCGAGGACCGCATGTGCGTCCTCTCCCCTATCGCTCACTCTCGCCCGCTCGAGGACTGCTGCTGATTCTTGTCACCTTCTGCCTCGCAGCGACGCCGCCGAGTGGCACGGGTCCGACTCGGAGAACGACGACGACAGCGACTCGGACGACGAGGACGGCTCGCAGGCAGGAGAGGGCGAGGACGGCGAGCGCATGGAGGACGAGGAGGACGATGGCATCGCGCCTGTCGAGGACGAGCCGATGGACGTCGAGATCGACGAGCTGGTGCTCACAGAGGTCGAGGTGGCGGCGAAGAAGGCCGAGAAGAAGCGGCTCGAGGTGCGTCCTGCTCCCTCCCTTCGCTCTCTCTCGCTCAGACAATGGTAGCTGACGACCTGCAACTCCCGCTCGCAGCAAGAAGAGCTCACCAAGAAGGCGCAGGCCTTCATGGGCGTCTCGACCGACGCCGCTCGGACCGCCGAGGACGTCCTCTCAACGCCGCAGCCGGGCGAGTCGCTCGCCGCCTTCTTTGCGCGGTCCAAGGACCTCTGGACGGCCAAGGCGCACGAGTCGAGCGGCGGTGCGCGCGGCAAGGAGCTGCGCAGGGACGGCTTTGCTCTCGCCGAGCAGCGATACGGTGCGTCCCTCTTGTTCTCCCTCTCTTCCTGTGCTCCCTCTCTCCCTCTCTCGGTCAAGAGCACGGCTGACGTCCTTTCTCATGCCTCGCAGACGAGTACAAGCCGATCCTGGAGGAGATCGCGCGGCTGCAGGAGGCGGCGGGCGCCGAGGCGGTGGCTGCGAGGGCGTCGGCGCGGGCTGGTCTCGGCGCAGACTCTCGCAACCGGCGCTAGCTCTCTATCCTATCTCGAGCTGCAACGATGCACTTGCACGAGCCGATCGTCTAGCGAGAGAGCGAGCCGAGAGGATGATGCTGCACTGCGAGTCCTTCTTATTTCTGGAAGTCGGGGCGAGGAACGTCAAAAGGCGACGACGAGGCCGGCACGAGGAGGATCTACTGAAAAGACGGACGAGGGAAGACAAGTACAGGTAAGAGAGGGAGAGGGCGAGAAATGCGAGTCCTTGCTTGAGGGTTTGCTGAGAATGTGCGCGGGCAAGGGAATGGGGGCCAAGCGGGATCTCCCTCCTCCTGCCGTCGGTCCAGCACCGCTGCACCGTCGAGCGACGCTCACCGACGACCCTTCTTCTTCTTGCTGCTCTTGGACGACTGGAGCTGCGAGCCGATCATGGTCCCGCTCGTCGACCCGCCCGACGACGAGCTCAGGCCGCCGTTCGTCGGCGCCGAGAGCGACTGCGACGTCGCGCCGAGGATGCTCATGCCCGACATGGCCGAGCTCGGGCGGTCGAGGAGCTGCCGGTGCGCGACGGCGGCGCTGCCGCTGCCGCTGCCGATGATGACGGTCGGGTCGAACCCGCTCGTGCTGCCCGGCGAGCTCGACGGCGACGCGCTGTCGTCGAGGCTCGTCGCAAAGACCGACACGGGCGGTGCGAGGTGGCGCTCGACGACTGCGGCGGGCGCACTCGGCCGCTCGGCGTCGATGGGCTCGAGCGCGAGCGGGGAGGGAGCGGCGAGCGAGACGGTGGCGGCGGCTTTGTGCGCGATGGCGGGCGACGGCGACGTTGCGAGACCAAGGTCGAGGTCGTCGAAGTCCTCGTCGAACGGCGCCATCTCGCGCAGAGGAGCGAGAGCCCCGCTCGAGTCGGAGCGGCGCGCGCCGGCTCCGCCGCGCGGCTCGTCCTCGTCGACGCGGTCGTCCCAGCCCCAGTCTTCCTCGTCGGCATCGTCGCCGCCGACGCTGCGACTGAGGCTGACGCCCTTGCCGCCGCCGTCGCCGAGCTCAGAGGTGCATGCCGTCGAGAGGCTGCCCTCGAGGTGGTCGGCGAAGACGGCGTCCTCGTCGTCGAACGAGATCGAGCTCGAGTAGGCCGCCGCCGTAACGACGCCCGCAGGGATCGGCTGCTGCGCGCTGACCGGGACGCTCGAGCGGCGCCGGCCGACCGATCCGGGGAGCGTGATGCCGCTCGGCACCTTGACCCGCCCGAGTCCTTGCCGAACGCGCCCGAGCGACTCGATGGCGGCGGGCCCGACGCTGCGCGGGATCGCGATCGAGTCGCGCCAAGAGCCGTGCTTGCCGGGCACGCCGTTGGGGAAGGTCGGCGGAGGAAGCTGGGGCGAGCCGGGCGCGACGTGGTCGAAGTCGAGGAGGGCGTGCATGGCCGTCTTGATCGGCTGGTCGAACGACGCCGGCTCGAACGACGAGCTGCTCGAGTCGCCGACATGACTGCCGAGGTACCGTGCGCCGCTAGAGGGCGATGCCGATGAGGAGGGCCCGGCGTCGGACGAGGTCGAGCCGTCGCCCTGGCGGACCTGGACCTCGGACCGCATCTCGAGGCGACGAAGTGGAAGAGCCGAGAGGCCCTTGACGGCGTAGCGGGCGTAGTCGGGCGGGAAGGCGTAGAAGTCGAACTGCTGCGACTGGTAGATCGAGCGAGGGAGGACGAGCGGCGAGCGGCTGCACGTCTCGATCTCGGCGAAAGCCGAGTACCTGCAGGTGGAGCACTTTATCAGTACAGGACGCGCCTGAGACAGAAAGGAGGATCTGAGAGGACGCACCGGACGCCCTTGATCGCGACCTTGTCGACCTTCTCAACGCCGCGCACCGCCTCCCTCACGTCGCTCGCGCCCTCCTCACGACCGACCGCCCACTCGGCGACGCCGACGCACCTCACGCTCCACGCGCCGCTCCTCTCCTGCGCAGCCGCGCCCGAAGCGGTACGTGCGCTCGCGCCCGTCGGCCCGGGCACTCCTGCGCTGCCGCCCGCCGTCGAGCCGAGCAGTGCGCCGCCCCTGCTGCGCATGAGCTGCGACAGGCCGCTCACGGCCGTGCTAGCGAGGCGTCCGACGTCTCCCGAGCGCACGAGGTCGGCCGCTGCGCTGGGCGTCGTCGCCGGCGGCGGCGAGCGCTGCGCGGTGAGGCGGTGGAGCGTCGCCGAGCTGGTCGAGGGGCGGAGGACGAGGACGTCCTGGAACGAGGGCGGGGAGCGATCGTCGGGACGAGTGGGCTGGAGGGCGGAGGATGTTGAGCCGGACTTGGGGAGGAAGACGACGGCGGCGGGCATGGGCGCGTGCGTCGGCGCCCGAGGGCTGGAGCTCGAGGGCGCGTTGACGTGCGTGCGAGGCTGACGCACTCGTGCGATGCTGCCGAGCGCGACGCTGAGCGGCGCGAGCTCGTCGGCGTTGACGACCTGCGGCGCCAAGTGCGACTCGATGCGAGGCGTCCCGCCGCCTGGCTGGACGGCCCACAGGTGCGCCGTGCCCTTGGCCGTCGAGACGGCGACGAAGCGACCGTCGAGGGACCACGACGCCGAGGCTGCGAGCGCCGAGGTGTAGCCCCGCTGCAGGCGGTAGCGATGCCAGACGTGGTCGTCGACGCCGTTGCCGCCGACGGCGCCCATCGCAGTAGACGTCGCCGAAACGCCGACGGGTACGGACGGCTTGAGCTCGAAAACGTCGAACGAGTGGCCCGCCGCCGGGGCGACGAGGACCATGGTCGACGCCGGCGAGAGCGACACGAGCGCGACCTGCTGCCCGTACGGCCGGAAGTGCGCGACGGCCTTGAGCGCAGGAGGCGCCGACGAGCGCGATCTGCTCGAGGCAGGCGGCGCAGGCCCGCGCATGCTCGCGACGAGGTCGACGACCTTGACCGTCCCGGCGGCCGGGCTCGTCTCGGCGGTGCCGCCGGGCGCGCTCGTCGCTTGGCGGGCCGACATGGACGGCAGCTCGCCCATGCCGAGCTGCGGGGCGCTCCTCGAGTACGCGCTGCCGGCCGCCGACGGTGCCGTCCCGGGCTCGCTCGCACCTCCACCGCCGCCGCCGCCTCGCAGCCACGCCCCTCCTCGCTCCCTCAGCGCCGCCATGCCGCTCCTGACGCCCTCGCCGACGCGACGTGCGACCTCCTCGGCGTCGTGGACCGAGAGGCCGGCGCCCGAACCGTCGGGCGAGCCGAACGCGAGCGAGTCGGCGTCGAACAGGCCGCGGTGGGCCAAGATGCCCGTGCCCGGGCGAGCCGGCGTGCGCGACAGCGTCGACGATGGGACCGTCGACGACGAGGCGTAGATGAGGAGGCGGCCGCCTGCGCCGAGGTCGAAGACGGGCCCGGCCGACTCATGCCCGTGCGCCGAGGTTGGCGCAGCGAGGACGTCCGTGATCGGCGAGAACGGCGTCGGTGCGTACCCGCTTGTTGATGCGGTGGGCTGGTAGACGTGTAGGGCGAGTGGCGAGGTCGTCGAGACGGTGAGGAAGCGCTGGTTGGCGAGGATGTGGTGGGCGACGCCCGGGACGGCGAGGGTCGAGACGATGCGGTGGTCCCGGAGCGAGTAGAGGAGGATGACCGAGGTGGAAGAGTTGTGCGACCTGGGGCGGGCGAGGACGGCGAGGAGCGGTCGGTGCGCTGCGAGAGGGTCGGACGCCGACCTCGAGGACGACGGCGGAAGGACGGCGGCGCCGACGACCCGGTCGACGCCGTGGCGGAAGTGCTTGCGGGCCTTGTCGTCGAGGGCGCAGTCGAGGGTTGGCAGATTGAGGAGCTCGAGCCAGCAGTCGAGGTCCGAGCAGTCCCAGACGGCGACGCCGCCGGACGAGTAGCCGAGGATGAGGACGCGGCTGCAGGGAACGACAAAGCAGCGTCAGCCATCCATCGTGACCCGCTGCATGGAGTAGGAGAGCTCGAGGACGCACCGAGACTCGTTGGCGCCGTCCAGCAGAGCGTCCCACCTCGCCCAGGCGACCCTCTCCCCCAGCTCTGGCAGCGGCGGCTCGTCCATCGACGGCCTCGCGTCCTGCGACTGCCCTGCGCCGCCCTCGTCGTCGTCGTCGTCCTCGCCGAGCATGAGCGCGCCCGCCGCGGTCGTCGCACCGCCTCCACCGGCCGCCCCCACACTCGCTGCTGGAAGCCGAGCCGAGGTCGGGCGGTCGGGGCTGAGCGCGTTGGCCTGGGTCGAGTGCGGCGCGTCGAAGGGTGACCAGGTGCGGAGGGTGGTCGCGAGCGACTCGAGGGCCGAGGGATCTCTGCGCGGCGGAACAGGCAAGCGGGAGGCCGGACGAGCGACGCGCGTCAGTGAGGGGTGGCGGCGGACTCGCTCTCGCTCGCGCAGGCTGGAGGGAGGGACAGGTGCGCGCACCTGATGAGCTCTGGCACGACTAGACGCGCCTCTGTGCTGCGGGTCGACGAGGCGGGGCGAGTGACGAGAGGTGCGGGCGGGGCCGACGAGGACGACGAGGGCCGTCTCAGGCGGGGCGAGGGTGCATGGCTGGGCGAGGGCGGTGCTGGCATGCAGGGGGTGACCCGGTGCGCTAGTAGAGGCGTGCACTCGCTCCTTGGGCCGTGTGCTCGTCGAGGGGCGTGTTGATCAGGCGACGAGGCGGAGGCGGCGAGATAGACGAGGGGTGGGGGAGCGGCTGGGTCGATGGGCTGGGTGGCTGGGCGCGTGCGTGTGCTGGTGCGGTGGTGCTCTGGCGCAGTGCGAGCGGGTGCGAGGGCGCTGCGGCGTGTGGAGGAGGGAGAGGCAAGCCGTCGCGTCGACCGCCCTCCTCCTCCTCCCCTTGCCGCCTTGCGCCGATAGAGCCACAGTTGCAACCCGAATCGGGTCTTGGCCGGTTCCCCTGCATAGCTGCGACCCTCTCGTTACAAGCTCGCTCGCGCAAGGCAATACTTGTCTATGCAGTGCCCATCGTCCAGTCTACTGCCCGCCGAGCACGCTGCTCGCACCCTCCTTGCCCAACCCGGGCACGCCCAGCTTGGCCCCGCCTGCGCCCATGGCCGCCGCACCGACAGCGTCGTCCGTCATGAGCGGCTTGTGCGCCTGCGCCGGGAGCGGCTTGGCGCCGTCGGCGTTGGGCGCCGTCGTCGCGCGAGCGACCGACGACGAGGCGGCGGCGGCGGCGGTCGGGGGCGCCTCCTTGACCATCGCGAGCTGCGAGCGATCCAGGGCGAGGCGTCAGTCACTGGCGAGTGGGTGAAGGCCTCACTCTGAGCGAGCGGCGGCCGAGGAAGACGAGGAGAGAAGAGCGAACGAGCCGACGCACCATGTTCCGCTCCTCGCTCAGCGTCGCATGGCGGTACTCGGCGCGCAGGTTGGGCACGTTGGTCTTGTGGATGAGGTTGCCGTCCTTGCCCTCGCGGTACCACTCGGGCCCGAGCCAGTGCCGCTTGACGGCCATCTCGAACCCGGACTGGACGCACGAGTTGCGCGCGAGCTCGCACATGTCGGCCGGCGAGAGCTTGTAGATCTGGGCCGCCACCGAGTACTCCTCGAGGAGCGGCTCCTGCAGGCGGCGAGGGAGCGAGAGTCAGCTCTGCGTCCATCGACGAGGGGAAGCTCGGAAGAGGACCGAGCGGGCGCACGCACCTTCGTGAAGTGGAACTGCAGCGGGTCGTCGGTGCTGAGGCTGACGTTGAGGCCGGTGCGGAAGAAGGTCGGGAACGGGTTGCGCTCGTATGCGAGGAAGAGGGCGTTGTTCGAGAGCGGCGACATGGCGATCTGCAGGTTCGGCTCGAGCGTCAGCCGGCGGGCGAGCAGCGAAGAGCGAGCGCAAGAGTGAGAGACGCACGCCGATCTGCTTGAGGTAGAAGAGGTACTGGAGGGCGGGCACCTTGCGCAGGAGGATGCCGTGCGAGATCGAGTGCGAGGTGAGGAAGGCCGAGGTGAGGTGGTCCGTGTCGCCCGCCTCGCCGGCATGAGGGCGCAGCCAGAAAGTGTCTGCGTGAGCATGAGGGTCAGCTCGATCGTTGAGAGCGAAGGAAGACGAGCTGGGACGCACTAAAGCCGCGCTCGTGGCGCCAGTTGTTGAGCGAGGTGAGGTTGGCGTACAGGAAGTAGAGCCAGTAGGCGTAGGGCGCTGCAGGAGCATCCTCGTCGTCGTCAGCATCTTCCTTGAGGGAGAGCGACGGCGAAAGAGCGAGGCGACGCACGGTTCTGGGTCGTGTTCCAGTCGCGCGGGACGGGGAACTTGCGGTACAGGCGCCGCTCGGCCTTGGACTCGTCGTCGACCGAGTCGAAGCCGATGACCCGCTGCAAGAAGACGTGCAGCTCCGGGTGCGATGACGGGTCGGCCGTGACCTCGAAGAGAGGCTCGAAGATGTCTGCGAGCGAGCGAGAGGGAGGGAGGGAGGGAGGGGCTCGAGCGGAGTCAGCTCGTGCGCACCTCGCCGAGCACGACAGGGCAGAGAGAGCAGGACGTACTGCGCACGACCTCCTCGAAATCGTTGACGCCGCCGCTCTTCTTGAAGACGTCGTACAGGCGCGGGATCTGGATGAGCCACCGCACGTTGTCGCTGAAGAGCTCGTTCTTGATGACCCACTTGGCGAGCTTGTCCCACTCGTTCGTGTTTCTGCGACGACGTAGGGTCAGTAGGGTGCAAGGAGGGAGCGCTGGAGGGTGGAAGAGGGACGCACCGGCCGTAGATGCTGATCCGGTACTCGGCCATCTGGTACTTGCTCGCCTGCAGGTCGGTGAAGATCTCCTTGGTCATCTCGGCGAGGTAGCGGCCATCGATGTAGCTGCAAGGAGCGTGAGTCAGTGTGCGATCCGAGGAAGGGAGGTGAGAGAGGGACGCACTTGTCGGTCTTGAGGAAGATCTCCCTCAGGCGCGACTCGCCGAGCGGGTTGTACTTGAGGTTGAACTTGTCGAAGCCTGCGGACAGCATCGTCGAGAGCGTGAGCGGTGCGAGAGGAGAGCTTGAGGTGGCAGAGAAGAGACGACGCACGGTGGAACGAGTCCTGGTGGGCGTGCATGTCAAGCGTGTCGATCGAGAGGTCGTACGCCGTCATGTTGAGCGACTCGAACACCTGGCGCAGCGTGAGATGCTGGCCGTCTCGGAAGATGACGACTTCCTGTTGTTGGGGGAGGGGGAGGAAGGAGGAGAAGGGTCAGCTCGCTGCGGCTTCTCCTGGTTGCTGTCGAGGTTTGCGAGGACGCACATCAGCAGAGCGCTTCATCTTCGACTTGATGAATCTGAGTACATGCTTCTGGTTGGCGGACGCCGAGTGGTGGACGTGAGTGTCGACCTTGCGGACGTTGTAGAAGTCGCGGTGCGAGACGCGCTGCGGACAGTTCCTCAGAGTCAGCCTCGTCGCCTATCTCGCTCAGCCGACGCTAGGGAGATGTGACGCACCTTCATCTCGGCCAGCTCCTTGTACTCATTGAGGAGGACGTAGAGGTTCCACTTGCTCTCGAGGTAGCGCAGGCGGCGGTAGGCGAACGACTTGGCGGGCCCGTCCGAGATGACCGAGAGCACGTCGTCGAGATCCTGAAAGTACTCCTTGAGGGTCGGCACGGCGTAGAGAGGTTTGGGCGAGGTGGTCGACGCTGCGCGCGCGGCTGGATGTCTGGGTCAGCTCGTGCTCGAGAAGGTCGGCGGCGAGGACGATGGAACAGCGAGAACGCACCGTCGTGGTAGACCTGGTACACGCCGTTGTCGTCGAGCGCGAACCGTCGGCGCTTGGCCTCGGGCTCCTGCTGCGGAATGTCGCACTCGCTCCACTCGAACCTCCTCCGGGCCTCCTCGCGCGCCGCGATCTCCTCGGTCGTGTCGGTCGGCGCCTCGCCGAGCGGGTCGACCTCCTTCCAGTGCGGCTCGGGCGGCGGCGGGTAGATCTTCCAGTGGTCGAAGCCGGGCGGGAGGTTGACAGGGAGGAGGGACGAGGTCGAGGCGTACGAGGGCGACGAGGAAGGGTCGAACGCGCCGTCGTAGTTGGTCGGGTTGTCCTCGAGGCGTTGGCGTGAGAGCGTCATGTACTTGTCGCGTAGGTCGAGGCACCGCTGGAACGAGCCGTACAGAGCGCGCAGCTCGGCCGTGAGGACCTCGTTCGGGTTCTCTGCGCGCGAGCGGGAGCAGCGTCAGCTCTCGCTCACCTCCAGGAGACAGCGATAAGAGAGATGGGACGCACGCGCTGCAAAGCCCTCGTCGATCGCCTCTGCGTCCTCGACGTGCTCGTCGAGGACCGGCGGGCCGTGCTCCTGCTTGCCGTTCCACACCTCGTCCGCCAAGCCCGGCCCGTCGACGTCCTCGTCGCCGTCGAGCTGCGCCATCGGTCGCACCGCATCCTGCTGTGCGAGCGAGAGGCGTCGCAGGCCCAGGCTGGCGATGCGCGGCGACGTCAAGTCGCCCTTGGCCCTGCTCGACACCGAGTCGGACCTGCCGCGCGCGCGAGATGAGGTGGCGGACGTGCTTGGCGAAGCTGGCGCCGTGCCGAGCGACAGGCTGCCGAGGGCGAGGTGCTCGACGGAAGGCTGGCCCGTGAGGTTGTGCGAGGTGGACGGGCCGGGGAGGATGGGGGGAGGGAGAGCGGTCGGCAGCTCGGCATGGAACGCGCCCTTGTCCTGCTCGGCCACTAGAGTCAGCTCTGTAGGCCGGCTTGAGCGGGAGAGGGACGCACCGTGAGGTGTGCTCGCTCGTCGCGGAAGCTAAAGATGGCGGCTTCAGGTTTCGGCGAGGGCGAGGGCGGTGCGGAGGCGCCAGGCGTTGACGGGGTACTCGAGCCCTCTGAGCGCAGGTGCGCATGTCCAGAGCACATGGCGTGAACAGCAACAGCAGCTGGTGCCGTGCGAGATGAGGGACCGCGAGCGCGAGTTCGTCGCGAGCGATGAAGGCGATGGCCAGCAAGTCCGAGACAGCTCTCGCCGGCGGCTTTCTGGTCGAGAGCGGCGGGCTCACTGGCTGTACAACGTTCGGTAGTACACCAGGAGCAGCGCTGCATCCTGTCAGAAGTCGGCGAAAGGGAGGGAGGCGCGATCGCATTCATCCGGGTCGGCGAGCAGCGCTGCGAGGAGAGATGGCGCCGCTCTGCTCTGCACTATCCACTTGCTGAGCCTCGCCCCAGGTCGTACCTGCTCGAGATCAGCCGCAGGAATCGCTCAGAGGCCGCCTGGCGACGCTCGAGGGGCTCGGCGGCGGTCGCTCCGCGCCAAGCCTTTGCTGCTCGCGCCCTTGCCCCTCTCCACCAGCCGCTCCTCTCTCTCCCTCTCCTCGCCACAGGCTCTGCTCTGCTCTACGCACCTCCCGCCTGTCGAGTCGCACCTCGTCCATCCACCCGCCCAACCCGCCCGTCGATCCACCGAGATGCTCCAGCTCGCCCCCGTCCTCGCGGTGGCCGCCCTCGCCGGCTCTGCCGTCGCCCAGTCGACGCCGCTCGCCGCAAAGCGCTTCCAGTGGGACAACCTCGTGCGTCGCATCTCCCTTCCCAGCCACCTCTACCCGCGCAGCGAGCTGACTCTCTCCCCTCGTCGCCCTCCTCCTCCTCCCCTCGTCCAACATGCGCCGCCACCTCGCTCTCGCGCCCGCAGCCCTACAAGGCCGACACCGACAACGGCGTTCGTGGTCCTCAGGCCGGCTACAACCGGTACGCTCGTCCATCCTTCGTCCTCGCCGCCACCCGGAGCTTCCGGGAGCCCGGCGCGCGATCCTGCTTGGCGCCGCGCCTCTCGAGGGTCCATGCTCCTCTCACAGATCGGCGGCTGACTCGCGACACGTTCCTGCCGTCCCACAGCTGCAATGAGACGACGCAGGGCCCCGAGTCGATGTGCCAGACCGGTGCGTTGGCGCTCTCCCTCTCGTCGAGCTCGATCTCTCGGACCCCGCTCATTGCTGACCCCACGCTCTCCTCCAACCTTGCCCCGCTCTGTTTGGCTCTCGCTCCACCGTCCTCCTCGACAGCCGTGATCAACAGGTACGTGAGCGCGCCGTCGTGGTCGTCGCCAAGGCGAGCGCAGAGCTGACCTACCCCTCGCACGTTCTCGCTCTCGCAGCATCGACGACTTCTGCCTCTGGGTGCGTCCTCGCCCTCTTCTCTTCGTCCTGCGACGGTCCTGACGCTCTTCCTCTCCTGCAGGCGCCGCCCGAGTACGGTGAGGAGGTCGGCAACATCGAGGGTGAGTCGGTCCCTCGTGCTCGTCGTCCTCCCGCTTTCGCGCCTCGTACTGACTCTGGCACCCTCCCCTACAGGTGAGATGGTCGCATGGTGCACCAAGGAGGGCTACGGCACGCGCATCATCCCCGAGGGCGCGCTCCAGGGCGTCCAGTTCACCCGGGTGCGTCCACCCGCCTCTTCCTCTTCGCCTTGCTCTTCTGCTGATGCCGACTCGCTCGCTCGCAGACGCCCCACTACATCCAGGTCGTCGGCTTCATCGACCAGGCCAAGATCAACATGCTCCCGGAGGATTACGGCGGCGAGATGGTGCGTCGACCGCTCGCTCGCTCCAGAGGAGGCGCTCCTCTTCTTGGGCCTTTTCTGACTCTCTCCTCTCCTGCTGCAGGACCCGCACGGTGCCGACCAGCGCGGCAACCCGCTTGGTGGTGCGTTCTCTCTCCCTCCCGTCGTTGTCATCCTCGGCCCGAGCCCGACCTTGAGCTGACCCCGACTCTCCTTTCTCGCGCGCAGGACTTGTCTTCTCGAACCAGTTCGCCGGCAACAGCTCGACCAACGGCACGTCGGGCGGGCAGCAATTCTCGCAGGTCATCCAGGTGCGTCGTCGCCGTCGTCGTCATGACCTTCTCGGCCTCGAGGTCCAAGCGCTGACTTCCTTTTCTCTCTCCCTCGCGCGCAGTGGCACAACTTCATGGGCGCGTCGCAGTTCTGCCTGAAGGCGTGCGACCCGTCGTGGGACCAGGGCTGGCGCATGTGCGAGGTGCGTCGTCGTCGTCCTCCTCCTCCTCCCCCTCCCCTCCTCTTCCTCCTCCTCCTCCTCTTTCTGCCCTTCAGGCTGCCGTCCAAAGATGCTCATACACCGTACGCGTACGCAGCACATCTACGACCGCATCGGTTGCCAGTACAACGCGCCGGCTTCGTATGGGACCATCAACGGGAGCTTCACGTCGTGCGACGGCGACGACCAGCTCCCGCCCGGCATCTACGAGGAGAATAACCAACGCCTCACATACACCCAGCCCCCTGAGTCGCTTGGCGTCATCTCGACGATCCCGTACACCCCCTTCACGCCCTCGTCGAGCAACTGCGAGACGCTCACCTCGGCCAATCTGTATACGGCCGCCGCCGCCCTCGCCACGTCCTCCTCCTCGGCCGCCGAGTCGTCGGCCACCTCCTCCGCATCGAGCGCGAGCGAGACGTCGTCGGGCGCGTCAAGCGCTTCGGGTTCGTCGTCGCGCTCGGGCTCGGCGTCGGGCACCGCCCCCTCGGCGACCGGCTCGGCTGGCGGCAATGCGGCTGCGCAGGGCGGCAACTCGGGCGCCGAGGGCCTCAAGGTCGCGGGCGTCTTGGCGGCAGGCGTCGCCGGCCTCATCGGCGCGCTCGTCGCGCTCTAAGCGGCGGCGCTCGGACCCCTCCTTCCCCCTCGGCCTCGCGTCTCCCGCATCGTCTCTCCTTCCCTCCCTCTCGGCCTCCCACAGCGTGTCACACTCCTACTCCCTCCTCTCCTCATCCTACTCGCCGCACTCGCTTCTTCCTCGTCCTCGCACAGACACTCGAGCCTCTAGCTCCGTAGCATGTCCCCCTCTTTACCTTAGTCTCTAGGATTGCTCCACTCGTTCGCCCTTTCTCTCTAGTGGCGAGGTTCTGAGAGATTCGTGAGAGCGAGTGCTGCACTGCACGACCTTGTAGAGCGTCGACCTCTCGGCGAGAGCTCCACTCGATGAAGAGGGACGCCTGCACTCGAGCCTACGCCTGCCTTGCTTCCTCGCGAGCTTCTGCAGCTCCCCAAGAGCAAGGGCTTCCCTAGCGCGTCGGCTGCAGGCACCTCTGCAGGCTCGGGCCGACGGTACGCGGGCAGGTCCAACTTGAGAAGGTCGACCTGTCGGACAACGTGCGGCCGCAGAGAAGGCTTGACGGGCCACAGGCCAATGGCGAGCGTCGGGAAGCGTTGAAAGTGAGGGCCCGACGAGGCATCCTGGTCGCAGCAAGCCATGTGTGCGCCAGCTCTCGCCTCGCTCGGAGCCTTCTCTCCTCGGCGAACGAGGGTCCAGGGCTCGCTGCTTGTCGTCGCGCTCGACGCTCATCCTGAGAGGCACACCTTGCGGCACGAACTGACCAAAGGCGGTAGGGCGACGAGTTGCGGCGCCAAAGGAGACGCGGCTCGTGCGCCTCTCTGCGCTTGTGCGCTCTTTCGCAGCCACACCTCTACGTACACGCCGGTTCTGAGACCGTGCATCTCGAGCAAGGGTCTCAGTAGGTCGGTGCTGAGTAAATCGGACCGTCGAGGAGCAATGTGGGCGAGGAGGACCGAGCCGCTCGCGCCCGACCGCCTGGAAGCGGCTCACTCTCGCTTTCCTCCCGCCGCTCCTCTCGCTTGCTCTATGCAGCCTTTGTCGAGAGCCGCTCTCTGTAGCAATGCGCCGCCGTACTGGCACGCCCCAAGGCCTGCCTCGTCGTTCTCGCAGCAGCAGTCGGCCTCGAAGCTGCTTTCGACCGCCGCTCGAGCCTCCTGTGCGCTCGCGCAGCTGCAGACTCGTCGACTATGTAGCTCTTTCGCCTGCGAGACCAGCTCGTCACGTACACGAGAAGGAAGCGAGCGCACGTGAAAGGCGGCCAGAGCGTAGCTGCAAGTGGACAGGTCTGGGCGATTGTGCGGCGAAAACGGAGTGACGTTGCTCGAGCGCAGACGAGGAGCGCGTCGACGGCAATCGCTGCGGCAAGGATGTCTTGGTTTAGGCGAGAAAAGGCGGGGGATGAAGGGTCCAGAGCGGCGAGGGGAGGAGGCTTGGGACGAGCGACGGCCGGGAGCTTCTCGTTCGCTCTCACCACCGTCCCGCCCCTCCGCCCCGGCTGCAGCAGGGCACGACAAGCTCACCATGGCGTCCACCGGCAACCTGGAGAACCAGGATGTCAGTGAGTCGCGCTCCCTCTTGCGCCCTCCCCGCTCCAGACAGCGTCAGCTCGAAGACGGTCGCGCTAACTCGCCGCCTCGCTCTTCCCCATCGCAGCGAACAAGTCGGTGCGTGCCCTCGAGCATCCTTCAGCTCGCCTCTCGGTTCCCACAGCAAACCGGTCCCTAGCGGTCGAGGCGGGCAAGCTCTGACGCAGGCTCGCTCTCTTCTGTCAACAGACGCAGACCTTCATCACGGCGCTCGTGACGGGCTTGATCATTGCAGGTGCAGAGGTGAGCACCATCCCCTCTTCGCCGTCTCGTGTGCGCAGTGTCCGAGCGAGCCGCTGGAGCTGACTCTCACGCCTCGTCCCGCTCGACTTCGCGCGCCGCAGCTCCTCGCCTTCGTCATCCTCAAGAACCGCTTCCGCCAGATCTACAACCCTCGCTCGTACCGAGTTCCTCCCAGGTGCGTCCTCGATCCTCACGCGACCCTCGCCATCGAGCGGGCGCGGTGCGAGCGACCCTTTGCGTCGCTCGACCCTCCTCGTCCTCCTCGATGGCGGCCTGGACTCGCTCGACAGAGCTGACCTTGCCTCCTCGTGCTCTTTCTCCTCGCAGGCAGCGTGTCGACCCGCTCCCTCGCTCATTCCTGGGATGGATACCGCACGTCATTCGCACGCCGGCCAAGGAGATCATGCACAAGAACGGCCTCGACGCCTACGTCTTCGTCCGCTTCCTCTTCCTCATGATGGAGATCTTCCTTCCCTTGTACGTCGTCGTGCTCTGGTCCTCCTCGCAGGTGTCGTGAGGGAGACGGCCGCTGACTCCTTCTCTCGACTCTCGCTCGCAGCATGGCCGTCACCTGGATCATCCTCCTGCCCGTCGACGCCGCTGGGTCCAAGGGCACGCAGACCGGCATCACGCGCTTCACGTTCGGCAACGTCGGCCAGTCGGAGCAGCCTCGCTACGCCGCCCACCTCATCCTCACTTGGCTCCTCACGTTCTGGGTCTTCTACCTGGTCAAGCGCGAGTACTCGACCTACATCGTCCTCCGCCAGGACTTCCTCATGTCCAAGGAGCACACGCGCCTCGCCCAGTCCAAGACGGTCCTCGTCACGGGCGTCCCCAAGGAGTTCCTCAACCAGAGCAGCATGTCGAGGTTCTGCAGCGTCCTCCCCGGCGGCTCGAAGCGCATCTGGTTTGCTCGGTGCGTCCTCTGCCTTCTCTGTGCGCCTACGTCTACCGAGCGTGCTGCTGACGTGCCCGTCTTCGTCTGTGCACAGTGACCTCAAGGAGCTCCCCGACCTGTACGACCGCCGCGAGAAGGCGTGCAAGAAGCTCGAGAGCGCCGAGACCAAGCTCCTCAAGCTCGCCACCAAGCAGATCGCCAAGAACAAGAAGAAGAACCAGTCGCCGCCAGAGCTCGACGCCGAGGCGAGCAAGGGCGAGATCACGCGCTACGTCCCCAAGAAGAAGCGCCCGACGCACAAGCTCGGCATGCTCGGTCTGTTCGGCAAGAAGGTCGCCACGATCGACTGGGCGCGCGAGGAGATTGCGACGACGACCAAGGAGCTCGACGCCGAGCGCGAGATCCTCCTCGGCGGCAACGGCTCGGCCAAGTACCCGCCCGAGTCGTCGGCCTTCATCCAGTTCCACACGCAGATGGCAGCGCACATGTTCGCCCAGTGCGTCCCCTCTCACCGCTTCCAGCGCGTCTCGTTCATCGTGAGCCGAGCTGACTCGGTCCTCCCTCGCTCGCTCTCGCAGGTGCCTCAACCACCACGCGCCGCTCCGCATGTCGGCTCGCTACCTCGAGGTCGCGCAGGACGACGTCATCTGGGGCAACCTCAACATCAACCCGTACCAGCAGCGCGCCCGCTACGCCATCTCGTGGGCAATGACGATCGGCCTCATCATCCTGTGGTCGTTCCCCGGTGCGCTCCCTCCCTCCTCGCTCTCTCTCTCGCTCGCACGAGCTCAGAGCTGACTCGGTGCACGTCTCGCAGTGGCTTTCGTCGGTCTCATCTCGAACGTGAGCGCCCTGTGCGAGCAGGCTTCGTGGCTCGCGTGGCTGTGCACGCTCCCCGTCCGTGCGTCGTCTCGCTCGCTCCCTGCCTCACGTCGTCCCTCGTCCGAGCTGACCCTCTCTTTCTCTGCAGCGATCAACGGCATCATCCAGGGCTCGCTGCCGCCCATCGCGCTCGCCGTGCTCTTCCTCCTCCTGCCGATCGTCCTGCGCCGTGCGTCCCCTCCCTCTCGGCGCTCCAAGGGGTCGCTCCTAAGCTGACTCTCCTCCCCCGCGACAGTGTTTGCGCGCTTCGAGGGCATCCCGCTGCGCACCGGCATCGAGCTGTCGCTCATGACGCGGTACTTCCTCTTCCAGGTCATTCACGGCTTCCTCATCGTCACGCTCGCGTCGGGCCTCGTCAACGCCATCCCGGACATCGTCAACAACCCGTCGAGCGCCGTCACCCTCCTCGCGACCCAGCTCCCTGCCGCGTCGACCTTCTTCCTCACCTACTTCGTCACGACGTCGTTCGCCGGTGCCGCCGGTTCGCTCCTCCAGATTGCCAAGCTCATCGTCTACTACGTCAAGCTCGTCCTCCTCGGCTCGACGCCGCGCTCGGTCTTCAACATCAAGTACACGATGGCGACCGTCGCTTGGGGCACGCTCGTGCGTCGCCTCTCTTCACCTCCCGTCTCTCGGACCCCTCGAGCACGAGGCTGACTCGCTCCGTCTCGCTCGCAGTGGCCCTCGATGACGCTCCTCACCGTCATCGGCCTCACGTACTCGGTCATCGCGCCGCTCGTCTGCGGCTTTGCGCTCGTCGCGTTCGCCCTGTTCTGGTTCGTGTACAAGGTGCGCTCGTCTCGCTCGGTCCGCTCGTCATCGTCCGCCGAGCACTCCCTGACACACGCTCCCTCGTCTGCAGTACCTCTTCCTCCTCGTCATCGACACGCCGCCGGCGACCGAGACGGGCGGGCGCTTCTACCCCAAGGCGATCACGCACATCTTCGTCGGGCTCTACATCGAGGAGCTGTGCCTGTGCGGCCTCTTCTTCCTCGCACAGAACGAGAACGGCAAGCAGTCGGCCATCCCCGAGGGCGCCATCATGGTCGTCCTCATCGTCATCACGGCGCTCTACCACATCGTCTTGATCAAGGGGTACCACCCGCTCGTCGACTACCTCCCGCTCTCGGTCGCGCCCAAGATGGCCGAGCAGCAGGGCCTCACGAACGGGTACCAGGCCAACAACGGCACCGGCCACGAGAACGGCGAGGCGCCCGCTCTCGGCGAGGCGCCCGCTCTCGGCGCGTCGACCACCTCGAGGACGACCCCTCGCGAGAAGGAGCAGTCGAGTGCGTTCTCTCTCTCCTCCTCCTCGTCGGCCTCGACTCCTCACAGCTTGTACGAGACTGACTCTTCTCGTCTCGCGCTTGCAGCGTTCCCTCCTCCCGCCCGCTCGTCGTTCGACGACCACCGCAAGCCGCTGCGCGAGGTCGAGTCGAACCGCACCGACCAGGACAACAACACGCTCCCTGGCGACGAGCACCTCGACGTCAACGCGTTCGACCACCCGGCCATCTACAAGGACTACCCGACCGTGTGGATCCCCAAGGACCCGGCGGGCCTGTACCGCGACGAGCTCGAGGGCTCGCAGGCAGCCGGCGTCGACATCTCGGCCGAGGGCGCGCGCATGGACGAGAAGGCCAAGGTCGACATCGACCGCTCGCCGCCCGACGAGGAGTGGGACGACTCGCAGGACATCTGAGCGTCGCCGCTTGGACCTTCCCCCTCCCCCTCCCGCTCTCCCTCCCGCTCTCCCTCTCCCTCTCGCGCCCTCCTCACGTTCATATCCCTACCATACCCGGCTCCACCGTTGACGCCTTCTGCTTGTAGTCACTGCCTCTACGACCGTGTCGTTCGCTGCTGAAACCCTAGCCGTTAATCCTCCTGCGCGACTTCCTGCTCGCTGCGCTCTCGCTCGCCGCCTGTCAGCCGCCTTCCTTGAGAGCTCTGCAACTGTGAGCAAAGGAGAGCTGGCTCTCTGAACTGCTCGCGCAAGAGGGTGAGCTCGAGAGCACTGTGGAGCCGTGCACGGGCTAATTGGCCGCGGGCGGCGGGTCCACCTTCCCAAGGCGTCGTGCTCAGACAGCTCTCGCACTCGCTCTCGACCGAGATCAGCAGGACGCAATCGCCTGCGTCTGCTGCGTCTGGAAGGTGCTCACGCTCCGCGAGCGTAGCCCTGGCGCACCCAGGCCCGAGTCGCCCGTCCCGCCTCCCTCATCGCGGAGCCTCGAGGGCAAAAGCCTGACGACGGGGCGAGGACAAGGGCTGCGCGCGTATCGACAGCGGCCTCGAAGGCGATCCAAGCCCACTCGCCGTCGCTCCTCGGCGAGCCTGCTTCCGAGCGACGTCGGCCTCGCCTCCCCCTCCTCGTCCTCCTCCCCCCTCCCGCCCTCGCTCGCCCGCACCTCGACAAAAGGGCTTGCGCGCCTCGACAATCAGCACCACCAGCGCACCCCACCTCGTCCCTCGACCGCCCTCGAGCGACAGCCCGTCGGCCGGTGACGACCTCCTCCTCCTCCACCCTTCATCCCGACTCGCCCTCGCCGCCCTCGCCCGCCTCGCTCAGCATGGCCGCCACCGCTCCACCTCGAGGCGACTTCCACGCCTTCTCGAACCCGTTCGCCCAGGGCGCACCCGTGCAGCCGCTGTACAGCAAGAGCAAGAGCGCCTTCTCGGGCCAGCACCACCACCTCGAGCAGGACGACGGCCTCGCCATCAGCTACGAGCACCTCGACGACCGCCCGTCGTACCGCCCGGATGCGCAACTCGACTGGGACCAGGTGCGTCGAGCCTCTTCTCGTCCGCCCCCTCCTTGCGAACGAGCCCCTCGAGGCTGATTCTCCCTCCTTCCCTCGCAGAACGCCGCGCCCGACAGCAAGCGCTTGACCTACTCGCCGCAAGCACGCATGGACCGCGTCGACAGCGTCTTTGACGTCTACGCCGAGCTGTACGCCGACGAGGACGCCGGCGACGACGACGTCGAGGACGAGGCGCTCGGCGAGCTGCAGCGCGGGTCGAGCGGCTGGGGCGCGCAGCCGCAAGTCGTGTCCGAGTCGCCGCTCGAGGAGGAGGAGGAGGACGACGACGACGACGACGACGAGCCGGTGCAGCCGTGGGACGAGCGCGGCAAGACCGGCCTGTACGGCGGCGGCGGGCGCGGCGCCGACGACCGCGAGACGGGCTGGGTCAGCGACTTCACCTTCGCCCTCATGGCGCCCGTCTCCGGCCAGGAGGAGGACCTGCGCTTCGACGCCGACGAGGTCGACCAGGGCGACACGCAGCAGCGCCGCCAGTTCCCGTCCCGCTCGGCGCAGGGCTTCCACCCCGGCGAGCCGACGCGCCGCGACTCGCTCGAGACGGCGCCTTCGTCCATCGGGCCGGCGACGCCTCCAGATGTCGGCAGCACCGCCATCTCGGCACCCGCCCCGTCACGCGAGCCCGTCCGTCCGTCCCACCCCTCGCCCGTCCTCTCGTCGCCCCCTATCCACACCGTCGACGCCGCGCGCATCAAGAAGAGCAACCTCAGCCCGAGGATCCCGACACCGTCTGCGCCCTTGCAGGCCGGGCGCGTCGCAGGACCCGTCGACCGGTCGGCCCGCCCGCGCCCCAAGGCGAGCGGGTTCAAGTGGCCCGCGCGCACCAAGAAACCGCCGACGATCTCGGCGCCGATCCTGCCCGAGGGCTTTGTCGAGTCGCTCGGCATGGAGACGTTCCCGCTGTACGCCGGCGCCAAGCTCCCGCAGCGCGCGAGCGTCTCGGCGCCGACCGGGCCGTCGCGCACCTCGCCGCGCGACGCTGCGTCGCCCAACCCTCAGCAGCCGCGCACGGCGCCGACGAGGAAGGCGGCGCCGCCCGTCTCGCGCACGCCGCCTCGAGCCGTTCCGGCACCCGCACCAGTTTCCGAGGCCGAGCGCGGCAGCACCACGCTCGCCCGCGCCGTCTCGACCTCGCCGCCGCCGCCGGCTCGACTCGATGCCGTCCGCGAGGAGGGCGATCCGCCGTCGTCGAGCGGGACGCCGGTCGTCGTCAAGCGCTCGCAGCACGAGCGCACCGCGTCGAACATGACGGCGGGCAGCGGTTTCCGCGACCCGTGGTCGGCGGCGCCGGCGAGCGTCGGCTCGAGCTCCTCGGTGCACTCGCAGCAGACCCGGAGGGTGCACCGCGGCAGCTCGTACCAGGGCGGCAGCGCTCGAGACTCGGTCGCGAGCACGGTCGGCGGGCTCGACCCTCGGCACTTTGCGTCGGCGCCGGTCGCCCTCCCGCACCAGTACTCGCCCGTCGAGGCGTCGGCCGACTCGCCGGGTCCCACCTCGCCCATCATGCCCGACGTCCGCCACGACTCGCTCTCGTCGCACTACTCGGAGGTGTCCGAGGCACACGAGCCCGCTCCCGCCGCCTTCCACCCTCCGACTCGGGCGCCGTCCGACGGCTTCCGCCAGGACTTTACGCCGTTCAGCACGACGGCGCACCTGCGCGGCGCCGGCGCAGCGACGCTCGGCTCGACGAGTCGCGGCGCACGGCCCTTCACCCCTGTGCGCCCGCTCAACGTCCACCGCCGCACGTCGAGCACGATCCACCCCGCCGCGAGCGGGTCGGGCGACGAGTCGAAGCGGAGCACGCTCGCGGGCGACGTCGTCTGGGGCGGCGTCGGCGTCGGCGGGCCGAGGGACGTCTCGACGCCGGGCCCGGGCAGGGCCGAGTCGCCCTTCGCTCGTGCTGCGTCGCCGTTCGCTCAGCATGCGCCGACGATCGGTACGACGGGCTTCCGCAACCCGTTCGGTTGAGCGTCGGTGCACGACGGACGAGGGCGGCGGGCTCGTGCGCACGCTCGAGGGCAAGGAGACGAGGTTCGATGTCGCTGGACGACTAGAGGATCGAGGTCTACGGAGGCCGCAGCTGTATCCCTTCATGCCCTGTATCCGCAATGAGCACTTCCTATTAGTCTCTGTCTTCCTGCGAGGGCGTCGAGCGGGCGAGAACGAGCCGCCGCGCCACTTGCGAAGGCTGCGCTGCTCGGCCGACTCGATATCGCTCGGGTGCTCGCCCTTCGTCGCTCTCACGGCTCTCTCTCCTTCCTCTCTGCTCGCTGCCAGTGCTGCGAGGATGGCTGCCGACGCCTCGTCGATCCCGCTCATCGACCTCTCGGCGACCCGAAGGAGGTGCGCTCGCACGCCTCGCTCTCGCAAGCTGTCGTCCGCAGAGCGGGCTCAAACTCGGACGATCTGTTCGCAGAACATCACCGACGGCCATCACCCCGAGCATCTTGCCGATACGAGGCAGCCTCTCCCTCCTGCGCGTCGAGCGCACCGAGACGAGCTCGACGATTTCCACGGCGCGTGCTGGGACTTGACGTGCCAGCTTCTCGACGCCTTCTCCGTCGCTCTCAAAGTGCGTCTCAAGCCCTTACACAACGAAGAGGAGCGAGGGCGAGAGGCTGACGCACGGACCGACGCCTGCTCGTGCACCTTCCGCAGAGCTACTTCCGAGACCGTCACGCTCAAGGATGCACCGGCCTGACGCTAATCAACTATCCTGAGATCGCGCCGCGCAAGGCGGCCGACGAGGCGGCTGCAGCTGCGACGAGTCGAGCGTCGGAGCACAAGGACTGGGTCCGAGCGCTTTCTCTCTCCCTCTCTGCTCGTCGCCTCGAGCAAGCAGCCGAAGAGCTTCGAACGCACCCAGGGTTCGCTCACGCTCCTGTTTCAGAAAGAGCACGGCACGCCCGGGCTCGAGGCCCGCCTCCCCGACGAGCTGGTCCGTGCGAGCAAGGCCGACAAGGCGCTCGAGCTCATGGCCGACGTCGACCTCGCTCAAGGTGCGTCCTCCTTCTCGAGCCGCCCTCGACGCTCATCGACGCGAGCTGACGAGGTCCCCGCTGCAGGAACGTAGCACGCCGCGCCCATCCTCCCCGGCACGGTGCTTGTCAACCTCGGGCTCGCCGTCAAAGCCTGGACGTCGGGCGTCCTGCGCGCGACGCTGCACCGCGCCATCGTCCAGGCCGACGCCGACGGCGGCTTCAGGGCTCGCAGAAGCATGCCGTACTTCGTCCAGCCTCGCGACCAGGTGCGCTCGAACCAGCTCGAGCAGCGCGGTCGAGCGAGCGAGCGAGACCGGCAGCGAGCTGACCCGCAGCGTGCGCGCACAGGTCGTGCTGAGCCCGATCCGGGAGGACGGTACCGTCGACGAGAGCGAGAGCGCCGTGACGAGCGTCGAGTTCTTCCGCGCGAGGATCGGGGCGTCGTTCAGGGCGACGCAGGCGCACGAGCCGGCGGCGCTCGAGGCGACGGGTGAGGCTCGAGACGGAGAGTCTGTGTAGCTTCTTGGCTGTGCAAAGCGAGGAGTCTTGGTTCGAAAGCGCCTCGGCGAGCGAGCGCACGAGCGTCCGCCTCGTGGGGAGAGGCACCTGGACGAGGTGCGCAGCCCAAACGAGCGGGGCGCGCTGCGCTGCACCCCGAGAGCCACGCAGGGAAGCTGCCGACGAGCTCCAGGCGGAGGCAGGAGCAGAGAGAGAGCCTCGCAGGGCGAGGAGAGGGAGCGGCGAGGAGGGAGCGGGTCCGAGCAGGCTGCGGCTGTACGGGCTCGGCGGGGCCCGAGGCTACAGGCGAGGAGCAGCTCGAGCGAGACTGAGCAGAACGAGTGGCCGTCCAGGAGGAGGACGAGGACGACGCCGCCACGCTCTCAGAGGAGGCTCGCGACGGCGACGACGACGAGACGAGCTCGACCGCCTCGCCTGCGCTCTCCACCACCCGAGTGCTCCCGTGCGTTGCTCCTAGCAAGCACCAGCCACCCCTCTCAGCCACCACCGCCACCTACACCGCCCGAGCGCGCACCGAGGCCTCGCTCGTCCGCCCCTCCACCGCCTAATCTGCGTGTCGCTCCTCCGGCCCACCTCGCACACCGCTAGAGCCGCGTGAGTCGAGCTCTGTCCAGCACTGTCCCTCTCTCGGCGCCGCTCGACGCACCAGGCGCACCCCGGCGAGCCCCAGGAGCCGGCGGCGGGCCAGGGCTCTGCCACCTCAGGCGACGGTCAACAGCGACTCGGCCAGCGTCGGACAAGCAGCGGGCGCGACCAGCACAGCAGGACACACACTGACCTCGCCCACTCCCTCCACCCGTCGCCCTCTCTCCTCGTGCGCAGCTCGCCCTCGCCTCGCGCGTCGCCCACCGCCTCCTCCCCCCCCCGCGCTCCACCCCCCTCGCCGCCTCCCGACCAGCACCATGGCAGCAGAAGGCCAGGACATCGACCTCGACTCGATCATCGACCGCCTCCTCGAAGGTGAGCAGCGTCCCCCACCCTCTCGAGCGCGTCGACGGCGACGTCGGCCCGTCCCCTTCCTCCTCGGCCCGGGGGAGCTCTCGGCGCGCGCTCCCACCACGGCGCCCGGCCCTTTGCGGCACGGCGAGCTCGCCCTGCTCGAGCGGCTCGACACATCTGCTCGAGCCGCTACAGCGGCGAGCCATGCGCGAGCGGCCGACGCGTCGATTGCGCCGGCCTCGTCGGAGTGCCACCGCCTCGCCGGCGTGATGGCAGCGCCCGACGCGCCCGCTGCCTCGTGCCCGGTCCGACGACCTTTGAGTCGTCAACCGAGGAGCGTCTGCGAGTGCCAGCAGTCCATCTCGCACGAGCACCAGCAGCGTTCCACCGCCTCGCCGACTCGACCGCTGACCCTCTCGCTCCTCCCTCCCCGCAGTGCGAGGCAACCGCCCCGGCAAGCAGGTTCAGCTCCAGGAGTACGAGATCAAGTTCCTGTGCACCAAGGCGCGCGAGATCTTCATCAACCAGCCCATTCTCCTCGAGCTCGAGGCGCCCATCAAGATCTGCGGTGCGTCCCGCTCTCTCCTTGCTCTCCTCGACGTCGTCCTCGTTGCTGACGATGCCCCTGCGGCAACAGGTGACATCCACGGCCAGTACTACGACCTCCTGCGCCTGTTCGAGTACGGCGGCTTCCCGCCCGAAGCCAACTACCTCTTCCTCGGCGACTACGTCGACCGGGGCAAGCAGTCGCTCGAGACCATCTGCCTCCTCCTCGCGTACAAGATCAAGTACCCGGAGAACTTCTTCATCCTGCGCGGCAACCACGAGTGCGCGTCCATCAACCGCATCTACGGCTTCTACGACGAGTGTGCGTTCCGCTCTCTCTCGCGCAGGTCGTGCGCGCACTGTCAAGTGCGTGCGCGGCATGCTCCGCATAGTGCATCTTGACCACGACCGCTGACGCTCTCCTCGGGCACGCTCGCAGGCAAGCGGCGGTACAACATCAAGCTGTGGAAGACGTTCACCGACTGCTTCAACTGCCTGCCCATCGCCGCCATCATCGACGAGAAGATCTTTACGATGCACGGCGGCCTGAGCCCCGACCTGCAGAGCATGGAGCAGATCAGGAGGGTCATGCGGCCAACCGACGTCCCCGACACGGGTGCGTCCACGCTCTCTCTCTCCCCTCCCGCCCCGCCCTCCTCCTCGTCTCGCTCGGTCGCCTTTCTGACTCTCCCCCTGCTACCTATCGTGCTGCAGGCCTCCTCTGCGACCTCCTGTGGTCCGACCCGGACAAGGACATCACGGGCTGGAGCGAGAACGACCGCGGCGTGTCGTTCACCTTCGGCCCAGACGTCGTCTCTCGGTTCCTCCAGAAGCACGACATGGACCTCATCTGCCGCGCGCACCAGGTCGTCGAGGACGGGTACGAGTTCTTCGCCAAGCGCCAGCTCGTCACGCTCTTCTCGGCACCGAATTACTGCGGTGCGTCCCTCCTTCCTCCTCTCGAGGGCGACCAGAAGGAGCTCAGACGGCTGACGAGGACTTCCCCGACGCAGGCGAGTTCGACAACGCCGGCGCGATGATGAGCGTGGACGAGACGCTGCTGTGCTCCTTCCAGGTGCGCTCCCTCTCTCCCTTCTCTCCCTGAAGCTTTCGAGCTCCCTCGCTCACGCTCTTCCTGCACTCGCTCGCAGATCCTCAAGCCGGCCGAGAAGAAGAAGACGTTCGCGTACGGCGGCGCGGGTCAGGGCCGGCCGGTCACGCCGCCGCGCAAGGCCAAGGGCGGCAAGAAGTAGAGCGCGCGCTCGACCTCGTCCTCGCCTCGACCTCTCCGTCTACTTCGCCCTATTCGCCCTCTCCCTCCTCTCGCCCTTCTCTCGGCACGATCACGACCTCGGACGACGCGCTGTACCCCTCCTCCCTCTTCTTTCACCTTTTCCTCCTCCACCTCGACCGTCGCTCGCCCCCCGCCTCTCGATGGCACTCAACCTACGGGCTCAGATGTCACGGCGTGCTTCTGCGAAGGCGCGACGACGGCGCAGGCAGGCGCTCGACGACGTTCCCTTCCCGCTCAGTCCTCCCCCTCTCTCAGTTCCAGCATCTCCTCCCCCTTTAGTCAGCTGTCCCACCCCCTTTTACCGTCCGTCTTGCTCCCCCGCCCTCGCTCGATATCCCCCCTTCCCTCTCACCCTACTCGCCTTTGCCTTCTCGCTCGCGCCTCTCCCCTCCTCTTTCTACCCTCTCCCTTCTCTGCGTCGTCCAAAAGTCCCTCCCGTCTCCGGTGTATTCCTACCTCGCGCTTCCCTCGACGTTCTGCTCGCACGAGAGCCGAAGAGAGGACGAGGAACGAGGAGAGCGTGATTGCAACAACAAGGGGAGGGACAACCAGAAGCGCCAAGACGCCGACGACGACGAGAGGAGTGAGGCTACGACAAGCAGGCCGTCACGAGTTGACCTGCTGGTAGACCTCCCAGTACGCCTGCGAGCGAAAGGAGAGCGTGAGTGCGCGGCGACGTGGAAGAAGAGGAAGCGGGGAGAGCGACGCACGCTGTACTCGTCGGCCGTCTGCGAGCGAGAGAGCGCAAAGGTCAGTTGCTGTGCGCCTCTCGAGCGAGGAAGAGAGAGAGAAAGAGGAGGAGGAGCGCACCATGTCGCCCGTCATGTCCTCGGTCACTTCGGAGAACGGCACCTCCTTGCCGTTGACCGAGATGAGCTGGTTCGGGTCGCCGCCGCCCTCCCCGCCCTCGTCAAGGTCGAACTCGTCGTCATCGTCCTCGTCGTCCTGCTCGACCGCGCCGGGATCGCCGCCAAAGCCGCCCGCAGCTGCCGAGCCAACGACCTCCTCGCCCGAGCGCGCACGGTCCTCCTCCTCGTCTCGCCGCGCCCGCTTGCTCGCCGCCGCGCCGAGGTCGTCATCGTCCTCGCCGCCGCGCTCCCGTTTGCTCGAGGTCGCGTCAGCGGCGCCCGGCGTGCCCTCGTCCGCCTCATCCTCGAGCCCGAGCTGCCGCTCCTCGGACGTCCCTGCCCGGCCGCTCGACACGCCCGGTCCCGGCGAGTCGAGCAGCGGGCTCCCCTCGAGCTCCTCGTCGAGCTCGTACGCGTCGTCGCCATCGAGCGCAGGCGTCGCGCTGCCCGTCTCGCCGCTCGGACCCTCGCCCGCCGCACCCGCCGCTGCGCCGCTCTCGAGGCTCGCGTAGTACGCGTCGAGGTCGGCGTCGCCCGTCCCTGCGCCCGCAGGGTCCGACCCTGCGTGCGCGCCGGTGAGGACGGGCTTGCGGTCGCCGCCGCCGGCGCTGTCGCCGTCGCCCATGCGGAGCGTCGCGCCGCCGATGCGCGCCGCGCTCGACGCGCCCTGGACGCCGTCGCGCGCCTCGCCCTGCGCCGCTGCCGCAGGAACGCCCTGCTGCTCGGGCGCGCTCGAGATGGTCGACTGGGCGATCCAGCTCGGGAGCGCGTTCTGGTTGCGCTTGTCCTCGATCTCCTGCGCGCGGCGGCGCAGCTCGTTGGCCTCGTCGTCGTCGCCGGCGATCTGGACCGTGACGATGGCGGCTTGGGCGGGGAGCGAGCCCGAGGCCGAGGCGGCGGCGTGCGCGGTGGCGCCGAGCGCCGGGCCGTGGATCGCGAGGTACGACTCGATGTTGAAGCTGCGCACGAGGGAGAGGGAGGGGTCGAAGGCGTCAGTGTAAGGATGAGAGAGGGAGATGAGGAGGCAGGAGGGAGAAGGACGCACCGAGGGAGCGTCACCTTGTCCATCTTCTTGAGCAGGTCGACGATGCCCTTGGTCTGGACGATGAGGCGCTGCATGCGGTCCTTGTTGCCGCGCACGTCGTCCTCGTTCTCCTTGTTGGTGACCTCGGTGTGGCACACGCTGCACCGCAGGAGGTTGGTCGTCGGGTCGAACAGGGACGCCGCGTCGAGGTGCGAGTAGGACGCCTTGCACAGCGGGCACACGTAGCCTTGTGCGTCGAGCTCCTGCGAGTTGAAGCCGTCGAGGGGAGTCAGTGATGTGCCCGACGGCCGAGGCAGAGACGAAGTAGGAGGAGAGCGAGAGGGACGAGACGCACATTGCGCAGCTTGACGTCGATCGTCTGCTGGATGCGCCACATGCGCCACTTGATGACGTCGGTCGCCTTGCTGTAGTCGAGGAAGTAGTAGGCGCGCTGCTGGGCTTTCATCATGCCGTTGTCGCGCATCTCGGACCGGCGGTGGCTGCGAGCGGCGGGGAGCTCGGGGTCAGAGCGAGCGCGAGCGGCGAGGGGGAGCGAGGGGGAGGGACGCACACTTGGACGACCTGGTCCTCGACGAGGCGGTGGACGATCTTGGTGATGTCCTTGATCTGCATGCCGAGGCGGCGGGCAATCTCCTCGTCGCGGAAGCTGTCGACGGTGGTGCGGGGAGAGGGGAGGGCGGAAAGGCGCGGCGGGGAAGGGTAGAGGGCGAAGAGTCAGCACTGCCGTTGTGCTGTCGAGGCTGGTGATGCTCGGCGAGCTGGCGAGGTCGTGCTGGACGAGGCTGAAGGTCGAGGAGGACGGGGCAGGAGGGAGGAGGGAGGTCGGGGCTCACCACTCTCGCTGGACGAGCTGGTCGACGAGGATGGCAGCGCGGTTGCCGTAGAAGGTGCGGGCGATCTTCTGTACGAGGACCTTTGCCGTGTCGAGGCCGTCCGAGGACGAGGACGAGGCGGAGGGCGGTGCAGCCGAGGCCATGTTGGCGCTGACTTTGGGCGAGGTTGCGCTGTGGGCGGTTGAGAGCGGTAGACGAGTCCAGCCAAGGACTGCCCTGGTTCCTCGCAGCAGCAAGCGCCGAGGTGAGCGGGGACGAGAGCCGCCGGCTCGCCCGGACGACGACGACGACGACGACCGACTTCGCTCTCTCCCTCACTCGGACCCTGGTTGGCTCGAGACTGCACTAGACCCTCACTAGACTAGACAGTCAGCCCAGCCATCCTCCCTTCAGCTCCTCTCCCGCCCCTCGCGTTCCTCCCTCCTCCCCACGCCGCCTCATCGCCTCGCCCGACTGCTCCGCCTCGCCCACCCTCGCCGCCTCGCCCTGCGACGCCTGCCGACCCCGACGGCGCACAGAGCAGCACTCGGGACTCCCTCGACGACACCTCCCCGCCCTCGCCGCCGACTCGCACTCGTCGCACAGGCCACCTCGCCGACCCGCCCGACCGAGCCCCTTCGTCTTGCTCGGCACCGCCGCGACCTCGCCTAGCCGGCAGCAGGCGCAAACCGCAGAGCATCCAGCAGCCTCCAGTGCAAGCTGCACCGCACCAGAACCCGCAGCTGACCACCTCTCCCCTCTTCCTCCATCGCCGACAGTCATGGCTGCCGACCTTCCTCACGCCTCGGCGCCCTTCATCATCTTCTCCGACTTTGACGGCACCATCACCACCAGGGTCAGCCCACCTCTCGCCCACTGTCCCTCTCCCTCTCGCTGAGCAGCAGCTGACCCACATCCGCCGCGCAGGACTCGAACGACACGGCCACCGACGAGGTCCGTCCTCGACCTCTGGTCTCCCTCTCGATGAGCCTGCACTGACTCTCTGTCTCCTGCGCACAGCTCGGCTTCGGTATCGCCCGCCGCCGCGAGCTCAACGTCGAGATCCTCAACGGCCAGAAGAGCTTCCGGTGCGCCCCTCCCTCTCGTCCAACACCCCTTCTCCTCTCGAGCGACAGCAGGCTGACCCTGGATCCCCTCCTGCGCCCGCAGCGATGCGTTCGCCGAGATGCTCGCGAGCGTGTACGAGGCCGGGCACAAGTTCGACGCCGTCAAGGACTACCTCGTCAAGCGTGCGTCCGTGCCCGCTCGTTCTGCGTCGTCGCGCCGGCGACCTAGCCGCACGCGAGCGCGCTTGGCCTGGACGCTCTTCTGACGTACACCTTGCTCCACAGACATCACGCTCGACACGGGCTTCAAGGCCTGCTTCGACTGGTGCAAGGCGAACAACGTCCCGCTCGTCATCGTCTCGTCGGGCATGAAGCCCATCATCGAGGCCATCCTCGCCAACCTGATCGGCCCCGCCGAGGCGGCCAAGATCGACATCATTGCCAACGACGTCGACATCGCGGCCGACGGCAGCTGGAAGATCGTGTACCGCCACCCGGAGAGCCACTTTGGCCACGACAAGAGCCGCGCGACGGCGCCGTACCGCGACCTGGCGCACAAGCCGACCTTGTTCTTCTGCGGCGACGGCGTGTCCGACCTTTCGGCCGCCAAGGCGTCCGACCTGCTCTTCGTCAAGGTCATCGAGGGGTGCGTCGTCCCCTCTCTCCTCTCTCGTTGGCTGCAGGGCCAGACCTGACGCCTCGACGCTCGTCTCGCAGCCACACGAACGACCTCGCCGTGCACTGCGACCGCGAGAAGATCCCCTACGTCGCCTTCAGCAACGTGAGCTGCCTCTCGTTCCTCCTCCCCATCCCCTCTCTCTCCGAGTCCTCGAGCGCGCGCTGACCTCACCCTCCTTCCCTCACTCGCGCGCAGTTCACCGAGGTGCGCGACGTCGTTGCACGCGTTGTCGACGGCAAGGCGACGGTCGAGCAGGAGCTCGCCGTCGGCAAGCAGTAGAGCTCGCAGCGTCTCCCTCCCCCTCGCGCTCCCCACCCCTCGATGTCTATATCATTCTTTTCAGCGGCGTCGAGCGAGTGCAAGAGAGCAAGAGAGAGAGAACTCGCGAGCCAGCCGAATTTAGTCTCATCTCGCACGGAGGGTCGGGCGGAAGGAGGAGGCCAGCCTCGTCCCTCCTCGTCGTCCGCCATGAGCTACTACCCGCCGCCAGAAGGGCATCCGCTCGCGTCGCTCTCTGCAGCCGCCGCCGCTGCGCACTCGCGGTCGAACGGCGGTCCCGGCCCTTCGTCGTCGTCGTCGCTCGTCGCCGGCTCGCCCTCATCACTCGCCTTCCCTCCCTCGTCGAGCATGCCCCACCCTGGGTCCAGCACGGGCCCGCCAGCACACCCGCACCCGCACCAGCACCCGCACCACCCGCACGTCTACCTCGCTGGGCACCACTCGCTCATGCACAGCCCCGAGTCGACCACCTCGCCCGAGCACCACCACCACGCCTCGGGCGGCAGCGGCGCCAAGCGCAGGAGGACCGACATGGACGGCGGCGAGAGCCCCGGCACGGCGCACGGCGGCGGCGGCGGCAAGAAGGGCAAGAGCAAGACGGTCAGCTGCACCGAGTGCAAGGTGCGCTCGCGCTCTCTCTCTCCTGCGCTCCCGAGCAGACGAGGACGAGTCGCTGACGCTGTGTTGCTCTCTGTGCGCGCAGAGGAGGAAGATCAAGGTGCGCACAGCGCTCCCGCCCGTCGCTCTCTGTGCTCCCTCGCTGACTCTCCCCTCTCCTCGCTCGCAGTGCGACCGCCGCGTCCGTCCCCTCGCCCTCTACCACGCCACGACGTCCCTCTCGCTGACTCTACTCCCTCCGCACCGCCCGCAGATGCCCTGCCTCGCCTGCTGCAAGCGCGGCGAGCCCGAGGCGTGCAAGTGGACCGAGGAGGCCGCCGCGCCCGTCGTCGACGTGCAGCCCTTCGCGCTCACGACCGACCTCGTGCGTCTCGCGGCGCGTCTCGAGGCGCTCGAGGCGTGGACGCAGGGGCTCCCGCCCGAGCTGCGGCGCGACGCGCCGAGGCCGGCGCCGTTCGTGCCCGAGGTGTATGGGAGCAAGGTCAAGCCGCCGCCGGGCGGGGCGGGCGCGAGGGAGCGGGACAGGGGCTCGCACGGGCATGGGACGGGTAAGCTGAGCAGGAGCGGGACGGTCGACATGGACGAGGACCAGCTCGAGGCGGCAGCGAGCAGGGAGGTCAGCGACGTGCGTGGCTTTCCTCCTCTTCTTCCTCCCCTGTCTTCCTCCTTCGCCCCTCCCTCGCTCTCCCTCTCAGCAGCGCTCTTGCAGCCTCACTTGGCAAGACCTGGGCACAGGCTGATGCAGCTCTCGCCCCTCGCACGCAGACCGAGGACGCGGCGATCAAGCTCGAGTCGATGGCGTTCAACGCGCGCGCGCCAAACTCGCAGTACCGCCCGCAAGACAGCATCCCCTTCCTCGACACGACGGGCACGGCCGCGCCGAGCGCCCGCGCCACCTCGGTCGCCTACCCCGCCGAGCTCACCGCCTGGCGCACGAGCATCGTCGCGCCGCCGCTCGTGTACGAGGGCCCGTGGAGCGCGTCGGCGATCGGGCTCGACTTCTGCTCGAACCTCGACGAGATGCGTGCGGCCAAGGAGCGCGCGCTCGGGAGCGTGTGGCCGTTCATGCCCGACAAGTCGCTCTCGTTCAAGCTCGTGCGCGCCTACTTTGACGAGGTGCGCTCCCTCTCTCGCTCTTTCTTCCTCCCCCGAGTCGAGCCCGACCTGCAGCAGCTGACGAGCTGGTGCGTCTGCACTCAGATCGACTGGCTCCACATGGTCCTGCACCGAGAAAGCTTCGAGGCCGAGCACGAGCGCGCGTGGGACATGCTCGAGGCTGGGCGCGGCAACGAGATCGACCCTATGTGGCTCGCCTGCTACTTCATGGTGCGTCGCACTGTTCCCTCTCGTCCTCGCCGATGCAGCCAGAGCCGCAGGTCGAGCCAGGAGTACTGACCCCGCTCTCCCTCCTGCAGGTCTGCGCGCTCGGTATCGACGGCCTGCGCTGCCAGGCGACGCAGCTCGTCCTCACGCCCGACGAGCGCAAGCGCTGCTCGACGCAGACGTGGTTCGCGCTCTCGCAGCGCCTGCTCCAGCTCGGCGACGGCACCGGCCGGCCCCAGGTCCGCTACATCCAGTGCGTCCGCTTCCTGCCCTCTCGCTCCTCCTCCTCGGTCCTGGAACTGACGGACTGCACAGGGCAACGATCCTCGTCGGTCAGTGGCTGCAGAACTGCAGCGTCGGCGGGCAGGCGAGCCGCTTCCTCTCGCTCATGGCGACGGCGATCCGCACGGCCCAGGTGCGTCCCTCTCCTCCTCGCGCTTCGCCTCAGCCACAGCAGCGAGCTGAGCTCCTCCCTCACCCTGCAGCTGCTCGGCATCCATCGGCTTACCGACGACCCGCAAGTGATGCCGCCCGCCGACCCGGCGTGGCCGCCCAACGCCTGCTCGCTGCGCCGAGAGCTCGCCCTGCGCCTCTTCGGCCTCCTCAGCTTCCTCGACTGTGCGTCCCTCTTCCTCTCTACATGCGCGCAAGTTGGCGAGCGCGTGCTGACTCGCCTCGCCCGCAGTCATCAGCGCATCGACCCGCCTGCGCTCGTACCTCCTCGACCCCGATCAGTGTGCGCCCTCCTCTCGCCTCCTCTCGCGCCTCTCAAGGTCATGCTGATCCGACTGCACCCCTGCAGGTACTACGCCGCCGTGCTCTAACGTCAACATGAACGAGCTCTCGATCACGTCCTGCGACCTGCCCAAGCGCGCGCGCGACATCTACACCGACAGCAGCTTCGAGTTCGCCAAGTACCGCCTCGCTCGAGCGTGCGTCTCCTTCCTCGCTCCTCCCGCACGTCGAAGAGAATTGAGCTGACGTTCCTGCGCTCGTTCGCAGGTCGCGCGAGGTCGTCAACAAGCTCGTCTCGGACTCGACGACGTTCACCTACGATACGGTCGTCGCCCTCGACCGCAAGTACCGCGACGTGCTGCAAGACTGCTCGGTCGCGCGCATGAAGCGCGACATCTCGACGCGCACGAACCCGTCGAGGATGTGGAAGGAGGCCATCGCCGAGGAGGGCCTGCACTCGCGCCTCGTGCGGCTGCACCGCCCGTTCATGGCCAAGCACGCCTACTCGCGCTCGTCGTGCCTCGAGAGCGCCGAGAAGCTCATCCGCAGCCACGTTGTCATCACGGCGGCGACCAAGAATGTGCGTCCGCCTCTCCCCTCCTCTGCGTCTCCTCGACAGGCCGAAGCTGACCTCGCCCCCTCTCCCTGCAGGTCTACTTCGTCTACTCGCACTGCCTCACCGCCTCGATCTGCCTCTTCGTCGACCTGTTCCAGTGCGTCACGCTCTCACTCCTCGCTCCCTCCTCCGCCGCGCTCGCTCCTGACTCGCCTTGCCCTTCCTCGCAGGTCGGTCGACCAGGACCTCGCCGAGCCCGAGGTCGAGAAGAAGAAGGAGGTCCTCCTCATCGCGACCGAGATCTTCAGCCGCGCCGACGAGATCTCGTCGCCGTCGCTGCGCCAGATCGTCGTCATGGGCAGCAAGATCCTCGGCGGGCTCTTCGCCGCGCTCGAGAAGCGCCGAGTCGCTCGCGCGGCGTCGGCCCTCGTCCCCGGCGCCAAGAAGAGCGACACGCCGCCCGAGTCGTTCGCCGTCGTCCTGCAGCGCCTCACGCAAGAGCTCGACCTCGCCGGCAACCCGGCCGCGCCGCACCTCTCGCCCGCGCCGCCCGACAAGCCCGCCCTCGTCTCCTCCTCGGCTCCTCCTCCTCCGGCCCTGTACGGCAACAACGGCGCCTACCTCGTCCCGCCGTCGGTCGGCGGCGCGAGCCTGTCGGCGCCCGCTCTCGCCGGCGCACCATCGGTCTACGCGCCCGAGCAGCCGTTCGGGCCCGGCGGCAGCCTGCCGTACGACCTCAACGTCGTCGACGTCAACTCGGACGCGTTCCTGTCGGGCGACTTCTTCCGCGACGTCGGCCTCACGGCGCCCAACGGCGCGCTCGCCTCGTTCGACTTTCTCCAGGGCACGGCGACGCCTGCGCCGCTGCGGCAGCAGCCTACGACGGCGCCGCCGTACGGCAGCATCGAGGGGTACTTTGGCGGCGGCGGTGGAATGGGAGGGCCTGCGCTCGGGTGGGACTTTGGCGCGAGCGGCGCGACGGGAGGTGGGTTCGCGCCCGGCGAGGGAGGAGGTCAGGGCGGCAGGATGGCGGCGACCGCCTTGATGGACCAGCTCACGACGGGAGGAGGAGTGTGGTAGCCGTTCTCAGCTTTGAATTCAGACAGCCTGTGCTGCTCGTCTCGAGGCCGTGCAGACGAGCGAGAGGCTAATGGCGAGCAGTTGTAATCGCGGTAAGGAATTGGCCACTGGGCTCGATTACGCGGCTCGCCTCTCCCCTCCACCTCGCTTCCTCACCTCACCACACGCACCATGGTGCGCTCGTGATGCTTGCCACTGCTGCGAGAGTAGCTTGCTGACCCTCTCCCTCCCCACCGCAACAGGGCCAAGCCGCGAGCAACCCGGGAGGAGCTGGCAACGACCCGAACAAGGACAAGGTGCGCTCACCAGCCCTCTCTCGCAGCTTGGGGCAGTACTAAGCGGCGCTGACCTGCCCTGTGTGCCCTCTGCAGAAGCAGGAGAAGGTCCGTCTCGCCTCTCGCCATTGTCGTCGCCCCTTCCCCTCCTCATCGCCTCACGCTGACGCACTCCCTCCCCTCCTCCCTCACCCTCCGCCTACTGCTCGCCTACCCCTCCTCGACCGACTCTCGACACCTGCAGAAGAAGTGGGAGCCGCCTCTCCCCACCCGCGTCGGCAAGAAGAAGAAGCGCGGCCCCGACCCGAGCCAGAAGCGTACGCTCTCCTCTCTCTTGCACGCTCTCTCTGCTGCAGTGCGTCGAGACGAGTCGCTGATTCTCGAAACGCTGTGCGCAGTCCCGGCCGTGTACCCGACGACGCGGTGCAAGCTCAAGCTGCTCAAGATGGAGCGCATCCACGACCACCTCAAGCTCGAGGAGGAGTTCGTCGAGAACCAGGAGCGCCTCAAGCCGACCTTGACCGAGGACAAGTCGGTCGAGGAGCGGACACGCGTCGACGACCTGCGCGGGTCGCCCATGTCGGTCGGCACGCTCGAGGAGATCATCGACGACGACCACGCCCTCGTCTCGAGCTCGAGCGGGCCCGAGTACTACGTCTCGATCATGAGCTTTGTCGACAAGGACCTGCTCGAGCCTGGGTGCGCCGTCCTCCTCCACCACAAGACGCACGCCATCGTCGGCGTCCTCCAGGACGACACGGACCCGATGGTCAACATGATGAAGGTCGACAAGGCGCCGACAGAGAGCTACGCCGACATCGGTGGTGCGTCCACGCTCTCTCACTCTCACTGTGTGCGTGCTGCGAGCGAGGTCCTGACGGCTTGAGCCTAACGCACGCAGGTCTCGAGCAGCAGATCCAGGAGATCAAGGAGTCGGTCGAGTTGCCGCTGACGCACCCCGAGCTGTACGAGGAGATGGGCATCAAGCCGCCCAAAGGTGCGTCCCGCTCTCTGCGATCGTCCCGCCGGCCTGCCGCAGAAGCTGACGCCCATCCCGTCGCGCTCGCAGGTGTCATCCTGTACGGCGTGCCCGGCACGGGCAAGACGCTCCTCGCCAAGGCGGTCGCCAACCAGACGTCGGCGACGTTCCTGCGCATCGTCGGCTCCGAGCTCATCCAGAAGTACCTCGGCGACGGCCCCAAGCTCGTGCGCGAGCTGTTCAAGGTCGCGTCCGAGAACGCGCCGAGCATCGTCTTCATCGACGAGATCGACGCCGTCGGTACCAAGCGGTGCGTCCTCTTCCTCTTGTCCTTCACCTCCTCCACCTGCACAAGAAGCTGACGCACGAGCCCTCGTCCGCAGGTACGACTCGACCTCGGGCGGCGAGCGCGAGATCCAGCGCACCATGCTCGAGCTCCTCAACCAGCTCGACGGCTTCGACGACCGCGGCGACATCAAGGTCATCATGGCGACGAACAAGATCGAGTCGCTCGACCCGGCTCTGATCCGGCCAGGCCGCATCGACCGCAAGATCGAGTTCCCGTGCGTCCCTCCTCTCGCTCAGGCTCTCTCTCTCCTGCGCCTCTCGCCTGTTGCTGACTCGCCGACGCATTCTCGCAGGCTGCCCGACATCAAGACCAAGCGCTACATCTTCAAGATCCACACCTCGCGCATGAGCCTCGCCGACGACGTCGACCTCGAGGAGTTTGTCCACGCCAAGGACGAGCTGTCGGGCGCCGACATCAAAGCCGTGTGCACCGAGGCGGGCCTGCTCGCGCTGCGCGAGCGCCGCATGCGCGTCACGATGGCCGACCTGCGCGCCGCGAGGGAGAAGACGATGTTCGCCAAGAAGGACAACGGGCCCGAGGGACTGTGTGCGTCCTCTTCCTCCTCCCTCTTCGCTCTCTCGTTCCACTCAGACCTGTACTGACACGACGCACCCCTCGCTCGCAGACCTGTGAAGCGCTCCTCGTGCTCCCCTCTGTACAGCCCGCCGTCTCTGCAACTCGTACCGCCTTTCCTCCTCGAGCAACTGCGCCGGCGCGCGCTCTCGCTCTCTCTGCGACGGCTTCCCGCACCGCTCTACGCTACGCAGCTGTGCGCGCCTCTCGACGGGAGAGGAAGCGCATGGGCTTCGGCGCGAGGCGGCAAGCGGGCTGCTCGACGCTCTCGCAGCGATCCGGGCCGACCTGGAGCTTTCGGCTAAGTTGCATTCCGCCGAGGTTCTCGACGAGCTTAACGCGCGCCGAGAGAGCTTGCGCTCAGTTCCGCTTTGTCCAGCAGCGAGCGCTGTTCGGGTGCGAGGCGGACGTTGGGGAAGGGACTGGTCTCTCGGCTGCGCCACGTCCTGACGAGGCCGCAGCGGCACCGCACGCTCGAGCCGAGAGGGCAGAAGATGCCTGGTCCTGTCGCGAAGCGGCGAGCTCTGCGACGGATCACCGCAGCGGCGAGTCCGTGCGGAGCTCCTCTCGGCGGACTCGTGGGCGAGAGCGGTCCAGCCGCACGAGCGAGCTCTTTCGTGGGACGGCTCGAGCGCAGGGTACACGGGACGCTAAGTCTCCAGATGCTCGCAGGCTTGCTCACTCGAGACGAGCAAGAGAGAGAGCGAGAGGGAAGCTGGAAGCTCGGCCTGGCGCGGGTCCCGGCCGGCTTGCGGATGCTTGCTGCGGAAGGCGAGTCTCAAGTTGTCGGTGCGATCGCCACCAGCGAGCAGCAGCAGCGTGGCTCCCTCGTGCCTGGGCCTGAAAACGCTCGGCCCCCTGGAGCGGACCGGTCATCGTCCGCCGTCGCCGCCGCTCCTTCTTCCCTCTGACCCGCCCTCTCCTCGCCTCCGCGCTCTTGCGACACACTGTGTGCGGCTAGATCGACAGCCTTCAAGCACAGCGCCGACCCGTACCCGCGCGCACAAGCACCGCCGGTCGTCCACCCCGCCCAGCTCTCGACCCACCACTTTCCCCCCGCCGGCCCTCGTCCACCTCGACTCGCACGACCATGGTCATCCCCGACGTGCCCGCCGCACAGCCTGCGCCGTCCAAGGCCGACCGCGCAAAGGTCCTCCTCCCGCCAAAGGGCCGGTACCGCCTCGGAGCCCTCCTCCGCGCGCCCAACCGCGTCCTGCACCCGGGCCAGCTCATCGAGAAGGAGCTCGACAAGACGGCCAGCTCGCCCAAGGCCGTCAAGGAGCCCAACGACCAGTTCAAGGGCACGACCGCCGGCATTGTGCGTCCTCGCTCTCCTCCTCCTCCTCCTCGACCCGCAGCTCGCCAAGACGAGGTCGAGCGAGTCTCGGCCTTCGTCCCGGGCGGCTTCTTCACTGGCAAGCACAGCGAGCTGACTCCTAGCGCGCACTCCTGCAGGTTCGCGGGCTGCAGCGCGTCAAGCTGTGCGACGTGACGATGGACGACGTGATCGCCGGGCGGCACACCCCGCCGCTCACCCTGCGCGACTTCGAGGACTTCCTCTGCTTCCGCGAGAAGTCGGCCGAAAACCTCTACTTCCACCTGTGGCTCGACGAGTACCGCCGCCTGTTCGACCGCGCGCCGGCGTCCAAGCGCTCGCCCGAGGAGGTCATGACGCTCGGCCAGTCGTTCAAGACGGCGTGCGACACCTTCTTCGCCCAGTCGTCGCCCCTCGAGCTCAACGTCCCGTCCGACATGCGCCGCGACATCGACTCGCGCATCGCCGGCGTCGAGCAGGCGTCGGCCGCCGCGCCGTCCAACGAGGCCTACCTCCCGCCGCAGGCGTTCGACAAGGTGCACGACCACACGCACGAGCTCCTCGCCATGTCGTTCCGGTCGTTCCGCAAGCAGGTCGTCCGCAACGCCGACCGCAACCGCGGCTGGTTCGCCATGTTCCTCGGCATCCTCACCTGGGCGCTCGGCCTCATCCCGACCATCGTCTGCTGCGTCCTCGACAAGAACCGCGGCTGGAGGGCGTTCGGCCTCCCGCTGTGGTGGTTCGGTACCGTCGTCGCAGTCGGCGGCTTCGGCAAGGTGCGTATTCAGTCGTCGTCGCTCTCCTCGTCGTTGAGCGCGAGCGCGAGCTGACTCTCTTTCTCCTCCTCGCTCGCAGACGTGCCTCGTTATCTGTGCGCCTCTATTCCTCCTCTCTCTCTTCTTGCACGTTCGAGCCTTTACTGACCCTGCATCGTGCCTGTTCGTCCTCGCCGCAGACCTCTTCGGTGCGTCCTCAGGCTCTTCCTCCAGCGCTGGCCGAATCTCAAGTCGCTGACGCTCACCTTTATCCCTCTCTTCGCAGGCGACAACCGTCAGCTCTACCCTTGGTGCGTCTCTCTCTCTCTCTCTTCTGTCTCGCTCGCGCGCGCACGTCCGTCGAGCCTTATGAACCGCGCACTGACCCCTTGCCTCCTCTCGAGCAGGGAGCGCCAGGAGTACAACGACGCCGCCACCATGTCGTCCTCGTCCGAGCACAGCTCGGTCGACCCGTGGAACGCCTCGTCGGCGAGCGAGGACGGCCGCTCGTCGTACGCCGCCGCCAACGAGAAGCGCGAGCGCAGCCCGCCGGGCACGCCCGCCTTCACCTCGACCCTGCCCGAGGCGGCCTCGCGCCGCAGCTCGCAGCACTCGCCGCTCTCCGACCTCGGCTACTTCCCGCTGCGGCCGGCGTCGGCGTCGGAGCGCTCGGGCTCTGGCAGCAGGTCGGGCTCGGGGAGCCGCTCGCCGACGAGCCGTTCGTCGACGACGCCGGGCGGGCTCTACTTTGCGCCCGCCGCCATGGAGCTCCCCAAGTCGTCGCCGACGTGGGAGTCGTTCACCAAGGTGCGTTCCTTTCGAGCTCTCTTTCCCTGCCCATCTCGCTCGAGTCGACGATCCTGACCCCGCCCGCTCGGACCTCTTAGATGATGAGCCCCATTGTCGCCCGGGCGCAGCGAGACCTCGTCTTGACGGCAGCGCTTTACGGCGTCGTCGTCATGGTCATCACGGGCGCCATCTGCCTCGCCGTCCCGAACCGCAACCGTTGAGCTCGTCTCGGGCGTCATCCCTCTCTCGCCCCAGCGTTCCTTCTCTCCTCCTCCTCGTTCTGTACCTGCGGCTCCTTGTCGTTCTCTCTCGTAGCCTTATTTTGCATCTCTCGGTCTGTATGTGCTCCTCGGGCTCAGGGTGCGTGCGATGCAGATGTGCGAGTTGCGCGAGAGGGAGAAAAGGGAAGACGAACGACGAGGGAGACAGGCTAAGTGGGGTATCGAGGCAGGGGTAACAGCGAAAAGAGAGAGAGAGAGAGAGAGAGAGAGAGAACGAAAAGGTACAGATGGAGAGACGACTAGATGCGCTCGAGGAATCCGACTGCGAGGTCGCCAAAGCGCCGCTTCGACGGCGGGTAGACGAGCGTGCTGGCCCGCAGCAGCTTGTCGACACGCTCGAGCACCGAGCGAGGGTAAGCGACACGCTCGTTCTTGGCCTGCGTGAAGGGGATGCTGCACGAGGAAGGAGGGCGAGAGCGAGTCAGTCGAGTTCGGCGTGAAGAGGACGAGCCGGAACAGGGACGCACCAGGCTGGATCGGCGTCGCCCTGGACGGCCGAGTAGAAGACCTTGACGGCATTGAGCGACCTCGTCGTCGCCTTGACGGTTGGCGTAGAGCGACGGCTCGAGCCGTCGGGCGAGGAGGATGCCGAGGCGGATGGGGAAGACGAGGAAAGGGGCTCGAGCGCCGAGGTGGCGGCGGCGGTCGACGAGAAGGCGACACGGATCGCCGGGTTGAAGAACCAGAGCTGCGAAAGAGAGACATTAAGAGAGTCAGCCTCGCTCTTGCCGAGACGCAGGAGTAGAAGAAGAGGGCAGGGACGCACGAGCAGCTTCGCCTGCTCCGTCTCGGCGTCCTCGAGCACGAACCGGTGGCAGGCGTGAGCTTGGCCCGTCTCGAGAAGCTCGGCGGTGATGTAGCTCGCGAGGCTATGCCGTACCGCAGGCGTGTCGGCCGAGGACGAGACGGCGTAGGTCGCGTACTTGAGGAGGCGCAAGGCGGTCTGCTCGCCGGCGCTCGAGTCGGCGGGACGGACTTGCGAGCCGACGAGGGCGTAGCAGGAGGTGCAGTGCGCCGGGTAGAGGAAGTCGCCGTTGTCGGCCTTGGTCGGCTGCAGGGACGGTGCGGGCAAACAAGAGTCAGTGACGGGCTCGAAGACGGCGGCGGCGCATTGCTCTGTCCCCTCATATGTAGCCCTCGAAGCGGGAGCTCCAGCTCGAGAGTTGTTTAGAAGGGTTGTCGGTCTTGGACTCGGGTATCAGTCTGGCGTCCCTGAGGAGCGTCCTCGACGAGCCGCGGTTCCCAACGGCGACGAGCCGAGGGTACACGGCGGCCGTCGGTGGCGGACGAGGAGCCAGTCTTTCTTGAGAGTCCGAAAAGGAGAAGAAGAAGGAGAGGGAGGGGAGGGAGAGGGAGGGAAGGGCGGGGAGGGAGGGAGGAGCACGACGGCGAAAGAGGAGAGTTGAGGACGCACCTCGACGTCGAGCATGACCCAGTTGCGCGTCACCGCCTGCGGCAGGAGGATGTAGCTCGTGCCGACCAAGCCCTCGTTGTCGCGCGGCTTGATGCCCTTGCCCTTGGCGATGAGGTCGTCCGAGAGCGTCTGGTCCTGGTGGCACATCCAGGCGTCGAGGAGTTCGGCCCAGTGCTCGCTCGGCAAGGCGTTGTAGCGCTCGATCGGCGACGCGTCGACGAGCTCGACGTCGCAGGTTGCGCAGTGGAACGAGGCGGGAGCCGTCGCTCGGAGCTCGTCGGTCGAGAGGGGCGTGTGCACCTCGAGGTCGGCGCGGCTTTTTGTCGGCGACGACAGGCCCGCCGTGACGAGCTTGATCTCGTACGAGGCGCCGGCCGAGGTGACGGTCGCCTTTTGCGGGACGACTGGACAGGGCAGGGACAGGCGCGAGGCCGGACCGCCTCGGCTCGACGAGACCAGGACCGAGTCCGAGTCGACGGCGACGACGTCGTACTCGTCGACGGCGCGCTTGCCCGACGAAGACGACCTCGGCCAGAACGTGACGACGAGGGTGCCGAGGTTGCGCGACTCCTCGGTGACCCAGTCGAAGGCGGGGACGTCGAGAACTGCGTGCGGAGGGAGGTGAGTCGGCTTGGGCTTTGGCGAAAGGAGAGAGGCAGGGGAGCGACGCACCTTCGAGTCCAGATACAGACGGCGTGCGCGACAAGCTCGCACCAAAGACGCCGAGCCCGGTCATGACGCTCGCGTCGCACGAGCCCCGCCGACCTGCGATGGCGAGCGCCGCCGGCTTCTTGAACAGGCCCGAGCGCAGCGACGAGCCGTTCTTGCTCGTCGACGCCGTCGATGCGGTCGGCTCGTCGGCCGCGGCGAGCTTGGCCCGGAAAAGGGATGGGCTCGAGAACTTCTTGCGCACGACGGGGAGCGACTGGCTGCGCTGCCGCGACAGGTCGTCGGCGTCGTCGGCGTCGTGACGAGGCTGCTCGCCGGCGAAGAACTCGTTGATCGTGACGGGCTCGTCGCTCTCGAGGAGCGGCGACGAGGAGGACGAAATGGCGGAGCGGCTCTGGAGCTTGGCGTCCTGCGACTCGAAGCGACCTTTGCCCGTGTGCTCGAGGATGTAGGTGCGCCGGCGCGTCTCGTACTTGTCGTCGACGTCGGTCTGCGAGCATGACCCAGAGTCAGGCGGTGCACGAGCGGGCGGAAGAGGAGGGAGGGCGAGGCGCACCTCCGAGTTGACCGGGTCGACGTTGAGCATCTTGCGCTTGCCGCTGCGCGCACGAGCACGACATCAGCGACTGCGTATAGATCGCGACGCCGATGAGAGAGAGCTAGGGACGCACTTGAGCTCGACGCGCTGGTCAGCAAGCGTCCTTGAAGCCGTCCGGTCGATCTGGTCGAGCATGCGGTCCATCGCCCTCTGCTCCCGCTCGACCTTCTGCGCCCTCCTCCTCTCCTCTCCCTCAACGCCCTGCTCGTCCTGCTCGTCGACCTCGGCCGGGAGCGCGATCGCGCGCTGGTCCTCGAGCCGGCCCTGGCTGAGCCGCTCGATGGCGTTGCCGAGCTTGACGAGCTGGCGCTCGCGCACCTTGCGGCGGTCGGGCTCGACGCGCTGGTTGGCGAGCTGCGGGCTGACGACGTACAGGCGCTCGATCGCCTCGCTGACCGAGTCGAGGTCGCGCTGCATCTTCTCGCTGTTGGCGGACGACACCTTGCGGATGCGGGCGGTCGTGCGCGTCGACGTGCCGGCCGAGGGGTCGAGGAGGGACGGCGAGCGAGGCGGAGCGGGCTTGACGTCCGACGAGGCGTCGCCCTTCTTGTCGTCGGCGAGAACGGCGCCGTCGCCGTAGTAGGCCGGCGGGAGGTGCGACTGGCCCGCAGCGTCGCCGTCGTACGAGTAGCTCGGCAGCTCGCCGTACTCGTTCTCGGGCGGGTGAGGCCCCTGCTCGAGCGCCTCGACGCCCTCGGCGCGCTGGCGCGACAGGAGCTTGACCCGCTCGGACAGGTCGTCGACCCGGCCCCAGAGCAGGTCCCGCTCGGCCTGCTCGACCTGGCGCGCGGCGCCGACGACGGCCTCGGGCGACATCGAGGGCTGGTCCCGGCCCGACTGGATGAGCGCGGCCGCCTCGCGCTCGAGCGCCTCGTAGACGTTCGACGAGGGCTGAACGGGCGACGCCGGGCGCGAAGCTCGAGGCGGGCGGTCGTGCGGCTCGTCGGAGCGCGAGATGACGGCGAGGCGCTCGATGCAGACGAGGAGCGACGCGAGCGTGCGGGCGAGCTCGGCGTCGGTCGGCGGGAGGACCTCGACGGCCGTCACCTCGACCTCGACCCGGGCCTGCAGCTCCTCGAGGAGCACACCGTCGGCGCTCGCGCTCGATTGCGCCGATCGAGTGCTGCCGAGGAGGGGAGAGACGCGCTCGACGGAGCGCATGGCGGGTAGGGGTACGGCGAGAGTTGTCGAGGATTGGCGGCGGAGGGTGTCGACGAGGGTTGCGAGGATGATGTCGGGAGGGGCTTGGGGCGGTGACGGCGAGCTCTGCTCGTCTGCTGCGGCTGGTTGGGGCGGCAACGCCGGCTCGAAGGCGCTGGAGACCGGGTCGGCGAACGGGTTTGGCGGGGGAGGGGAGGAGGTCGAGGTGGATGCGGCCTGGAAGCCCTCGACGACCGCAGAAACGGGACGAGAGGCCGCGCCGAGGTACTCGTGCAGCAGGCTGCTGAGCGCCGACAGGAAGACGTGCTTGGCGGCGCCGAGAGAGCCGAGGAGTTCCTGCGAGACGAGGGCGACGAGGTCAGCGTCGGCGCCGTGCATGGCCCTGTACAGCTGAATGGACGCACCTGAGAGCTCTCTAATGGTCGGTCCTGAGCTGCCAAGCTCCCACCTGCGCTGTCGGCCCGCAGCACGACCCGCTCGTGGCCCCGTGCGGTAGGTCCGCTCGACCTCGCGCCCGTGAAGAGCTGCTCCTGCCCGAGCTGGACCAGATCGTCGGTGTCGGCGTAGCCCTGCTGCTGGCTCGTCACGAGGCTGGCGAGCGCGCTCGGGGCGAGAGGGACGGCGGCTGGGTCGAAGGACGACGAGGAGGAGGCGGGCAGCGCGACCTGCGGCGGTGCGGTCGCTGGAAGCGGACGCTCGAGGGTCGCCATACCACGGTCGGAGTGGACTGCAGCACGCTCGAGTCGGTGTGCGCGGTGTCGAGGCTGGCGAGGACGACGAGGTCGAGAGCCGGCGCCTCGGGCCGCCATTGTCCTCCTCGCGCCGTCGCCGAGTCCAAGTCCGGCGTCGCGCTTCCCTTTCTCTCCGTTCGCTCTCAGTACAGACGAGGCCGTCGAGGGATCACTACATTTTGGAGAATGCACAGAGCTCCTCGGAGCGGGAGCCGACCTGGAAAATACTGCAACCGAGTGCACGACGACGAGCGAGAGAGAGAGGGATAGAACGAGAGGAGGGGGTATCGCGAACGAGTGTGTGGAATGAGCGTAGAGCTGACGACGCAGCGAGGGTATGCACGGCGAGAAAACGAGGGGGAGGTGGTATCGAGCGAGGGTGGCTTGAACGAGGGGAGGGAGGAAGAGGACCGGGCGCCGGCGCCGTCGCTCAGATGAAGGCGTACGCGCGAGGCTGCGTCGCGATCGTGTCCGAGTCGACCCTGACCTCCTTGTACGCCTGGCCGAACGTCGGCCGGCTGCGGAGCGTCGGGCTCTGCACCGGGCTCGGCGGGAACGACCCGCTCGTGTCGACCGTCGACGCGCTCTCGGCGAACGACGGCAGCGAGTCGTTGGTGCGCGGGCGCGACGAGCACTCGCTCGACGCCGACGAGTCGAGCAGGCTCGCGACCGACCCGGACCGCCCGCGCAGGTCGAGCGCGAACGCCGGTTCGAGCACGTCGCGCGACAGGCTGCGCTTGTGCGCGTGCCCGTGCGCCGCCGCCGGGCCCATGTTGAGGCGCTCGATGGCGTGCGCGATCGAGTGCTGCGTCAGGGTCGCCTGGTCGGCCTGGGCGGCGGTGCTCGAGCGCGACGAGCGGCGCGCGTGCGAGCTCGAGAGCGTGTAGTCGAGCGCGGCGGCGGCGGCGAGTTCTGCCTCGCGCTGTCGCTCGAGGCGGCGGATCTCCTCGACGCTGAGGGCCGCGTCGAGCGGGAAGGCGTAGGGTGCGGCGGGACGGCGAGGTGCGCGAGGCGTGGGCGTGCGGGTGCGGGTGCTCAATGAGGCGGCGGCGAGGGACTGCGCGCGAGGGAGGAGGACAAGGGTCAGCTGCGAGTGCGAGAGGGACAGAGGAGAGGCGCTGGACGCACAGGGTGGGCCTGCTCCTGGACTTCTGCGCTAGGGACGCGCTCGGCCTCCTCCTCAGTCGTGCCCCACAGCTCGTCGTCGTCGCCGGCGGCCGTGTTGGTGCCGCGGAACCGCGCAAAGAGCTTCTGCTTGGCGAGGCGCAGGTCGGCGAGCGAGCTGGCTTTGGCGAGTCGGGGCTTGGTGCTCGAGGTTGCCGTGCCCGTCGGCGGTGAGGCCGGGTGCGAGCGAGAGGCGAGGGGACCCGACGTTGGATGACCGGGCGCGGACGAGGGGATGGACGAGATCGAGCTGCTCCTGGGCATGGCGGCGGTCGTGCTGGTGGTGCGGCTGGTGCTGGTGGTCGCAGAGAAGAGGGGGGGCGCGCCGAGTTCGAGGGCGGGCCGGATCGTCCGGGAAGAAAGGAGAGGGCGGACGGACGACGGGGCAAAGGCCGGCGGACAAAGGGGCGGCGACCGAACAGAGAGGAGTGTGCTGGTGCGCGGCTTTTCTGGGGTGGTGCTGCTGCTGGTGGTGCTGTTGCAGAGAGTGAGAGAGGCGCGGAAGCAGCGGAGCCAGTCGTTGCAGCCGGTGAGATCGCAAAGTCGAGGTCGCGCTCTCACGCGTCGGCGCAACGGCCGAGGCGGTCACCTTCTCAACCGCCTCGCGCTCGTCACACACGCTCTCGCTCCCGTGCTCGTGCTGGTCACTGTCCTTCTCGAGCACCGGGCTTGCAACAGAGAAGAGGAGAAAAGGAGCTACGAGGCCCGTCACAGCTCCTTCTTGCCGGCGCCGGTCGAGCCGCTCACGACCGCCTCCTGCTTGGGCTCCCACGTCGTGCCGCTCGAGCCACCGCCCTCGCCGATCATCTCGAGGTACTCGCGGTGCAGGTCGGCGCAGTAGCGGGCGACAGGGAGGTCGTTCCTGCGCGTCGAGAGGACCGAGACGAGGATGAGGAGTGGGAGGGAGGGAGGGCGACGAGGTCAGCACGCTCCATCCTTCAGTCTCGGGAGAGGTAGAAGAGAGAGCGAAAGAAAGGACGCACGGCTCGGCGCCGAAAGGGTCGCTCAGCTCCTCGGCGGCAGCGTTGAGCCCGAAGAAGACGGCGGCGGCGATGGCCGTCGCCGGGACGCACCACACGCCGATGGCGCGCACGAGCTGGAGCGGGACAGCGCCGACGTAGACGAAGAGGAGGAGCTGCAGGTGGATGTTGAGGATGAGGGGGATCGGCGCTGCGCGAGAAGGGCGAGACGAGGTCAGTGCGGTGGGCGCGCAAGTGGAACCTCGTCGCGCTCGGCGGCCGAGGCCGAGTACGAGAGGAGAGCAGGGAGCATCGACGCACTGTCTCGGATGCGCTCGAGCGCCGTGAGCTGGTCCGTGTAGTCCTTCATGGCGTTCGTGCACGCCGCCCAGGTCGCGCCGTCGAGCACGGCGCTGTTCTCGTCGGGCGCGTCCCGGCTCGGCAGCTTGGTCTCGTGCCACGCCGTCAGGTAGGCGTGCGTCGCCCGGATGAGCGACAGCGGGAGGTTGCTCGGCTCTCCCGTCGGGAGGGCGTGCGGGCGGATGCGGAGCGGCGACGGCGCCGTGTTGAGCCCGGCGAGGGCGCGCTCCGACTCGCCGGCGACCGAGTGCTCGACGAACGACGCCGAGCTCTCGCTCGAGATGGATGGGCGGCGGGCCGACAAGGGCGTCGAGGCGTACGCCTCGAGGAGCGTCGACGGGAGGAGCTGGCGCATCTCGGGGTGGGTGACGCCGGGCATGTCGCGCAGGCGGTACATGCAGGCGTAGGGGAAGGCGCAGATGAGGGAGCACAGCTCCTTGACGGCCTCGGTGCGGGGAGCGTCGTGTGGCGACCTGGACGGCGGCGGGAGGGCGAAGACGAGTTGGCGGAGGAGGGTGCGGGTGGTCCCGGTGATGGCGGCCCAGGTGCGGCGGCCCTCGTACCATCTGCAGAGATAGGTACAGGTCTCGGTCAGCTTGTCCTCAACGCAGCAGCTTGAGGACGAGCAGAGGCTGTGGCATGGGCGAGGGAAAGGGGAGGGGGGAAAGGGGAGGACGACTTGGAGGGGACAAGACGCACCGATCGTAGCTCGAGCTGACCCTGAACGAGACGAGCATGCCGACAAGCATCGACAGGATCCCGACGAGGCTGCCTGCGCTCGAGACCATGGGCATCCAGCCCTGGCGGTTGAGGAGCCAAACGGCGAGCGCCCACAGGCTATAGGCGACGACGCGGTCTTGCGAGGCGCGCCAGGCCGAGAAGTCTGCGCGCGTAGGAGAGGCTCAGTCTCGCTGTCCTCCGCCAAGAGCCAACCCCGCCGAGCTGAGCCTGGAGGAACCGGCTCGAGTGATGAGGATGCGGAGCGGGGACTCACGGACGAGGGTGAGCTTGTGCATGCCTCGCGTGGAGCGCACACGGTTCTTGAAGGTGCTGGGCATGCTGTGCAGGTGGGACTGAGCGACGGCGAGGTGCGAGGAGGTGTGGGAGAGAGGGCGACCGTCATCGGCTCGAACTCCTGCGCACGATTTGGGCGGGGTCGGCTCGCCCGCACCGCCTCCTCGCCCGACAGGTCGTTCTCGCTCGAGTTCTCGCAGACGGACAGGCCAATTCGCTCGTGGAACCTCGACGGTTCTTGTTGCTCAGTGTCTAGACAGCTCTACGTCTACTCGACCGCCTCGCCGCGCTCCCTCGCCTCGCGCACGGCCCTCTGCGCCTTGTCGAGCGCCGCCTCGAACCAGTCGCGCAGCATGTCCGGGTCCTCCAAGCCCGTCGAGATGCGCACGAGGCCCTTCTCGACCCCCCACTCCTTGGCCCACTCGAGCTCGGTGTAGTGCGCCAGGATCGTGTACGGGCACGCGAGCGTAAAGTTGGTCCCGAGCGACGGGCCCTTGTAGCACGGCAGCGCGTCGAAGAAGGTGCTCGACGCGAGGATCGACGAGAACGTGAGGCTGAACAGGGCGCCGTACCCGCCGCCGGCTCGGAGCGACGCCTCGTAGTGCTCGGGCGTCATGAACTTGGGGTAGTAGACCTCGCGCACGACGAGGTCGTCGACGTCGGCGCCGGGCGCAGGTGGTGCCGCAGGGATGACGCCCTCGGCGGGCGGGCCCGGGATGCGGCGAGAGCGCAGGAGGTCGCACAGCATCTCGGTGTTCGAGTTCTCCTGGGCGATGCGCGCCTTGAAGTCGCGCGAGTTGCGCTCCATGTAGATCGCGTCCTCGTCGAAGTAGGCGTCCTCGTACGACGCTTCTTGTGCGGCCTTGAGCGAGGCGTAGTGCGGGCCGCTCGGGTTGAGGACGAGGCTGCGGGCGAGAGGGAGAGAGAGGGTCAGTGCGCGCGCTCGAGGACGAGGTCACGAAGCGAGGAGAGAGCGGGACGCACCTGCCGCCCATGACGTTGCTGTCGCCGCTGAAGACCTTGGTGAGGCTGCTGACGACGATGTCGGCGAGCGGGAGCACCTCGACGTTGACGAACCCGGCGATGGTCTCGTCGACGACGATCATGAAGCCGAACTCGTCGGCGAGCTTGCGCAGGGCGTGTAGAGGCGGCGAGCGCAGGAGCGGGTTGGACGGGAACTCGCAGAAGAGGGCGAGGACGGGCGGAGAGGCGGCCTCGAGCGTTTGTCGCAGGGCGGCGAGGTCGGACGTGAGGCCCTTGCCGAAGAAGTGGCAGCCCGGGCCCCACTTCTGCAGGATCTTGAGCGTGTCGGTGTAGGGGAAGCTGCGAGCGAGGGAGGAGGCGTCAGCAGGGAGAGAGACGGAGCGAGGAGTGAGAGAGGGGGACGCACCCGAAGCAGACGCTCTTGCCGACCTCCTTGCCGTCCTTCTCCCTCGCCGCCATGGCGAGCTGGTGCGCGTGAAAGATGGCGTTCATGCCGCACGGGTAGAGCCACACGTCGTCCTCGGTCAAGCCGACGACGCCGCGCGTGCTCTCCTCCCTCGCCTCGTCGGCGTGCATCTTCTCGACCGGGATCGCCTCGCCCGGCTGCTCGCACAGGACGCCGGCGATGCGGCGGCGCATGGCGAGCTTGGCGAGGGGCGCGAGCGACAGGTCGAGGTTGCGGCCGTAGCGCTCCTCGACGTACCGCGCGAGGACGTCCTCGTCCTGCTCGACGACCTTGGCGTCGGGCGCGGCGGCGAGCGTCGGCGGCGGGAGCTGGTCGACCGAGGCGGCGAGCGAGCTCGGCTCGGACCCGCTCGCCTCGCTGCTCGCCTCGGTCACGGGCGTCGCCGTGCCGCTGCTCGGCGGGACGCGCGCCTTGGACGTCGAGTAGCGCAGCTTGGACGAGACGACGGGGCGGGCGAGGTTCGGGACCGAGTCGGGCGACGCCGTGCCCTTGGCGACCTGGTAGCGGCCCTTGGAGGAGCCGTACCGCGCGCTCGGGCCTGCGGCGGGCGCGCTGCCGCCGCCGTTGACGAAGAAGCGGGTCGCGCCCTCCTGGCCCTCGCCGACGGTCGGGGTGGCGTGGGTCGGCGACGAGGCGGCGCCGTCGTGGCCGTCGGCGTCGATGTCGCCGAGGAGGATGAGGCAGCGCTCGGCGAGGCGGGACGAGACGCCCTCGCCCGTGTGCTGCCAGTACTGCTTGGCGGCCGAGAAGTCGTCGGCGGGGAAGAAGCAGGCGTGGACGGTGATGGTGCGGTTGCGGGCTGCCGTCTCGGTGTCGGACGACGAGGACGAGGACGACGAGGGTGCGGTCGAGTGGATGGACCAGGGGACGACGCGCGAGGCGACAGGTGGGGAGAGCGAGGCGAGGAAGGTCGCGCAGCCCTGGGCGGTCGTGTCGGTCGGGAGGAGGATGCACAGCTCGCCGTCGTGGCCAGAGCGAGCGCAGGCGAGGTCGGCGAGCTGCAGGGCGGAGGGCGAGGATGTCAGGTTGGCCGCTCCTCGGCGAGGAGTCAAGGGAGGGGACGAGGTGGCGAGGAGAGGGAGAGGGGACGGACGCGCTGGATACGGTGGTGGATGAAGAAGCGCGGGTAGCCCGAGGTCATGGCGTCCTTGATGCGCTGAGCGCCCTCCTCGTAGTCGACGTTGTCCTGCCAGGTCGGGAGCGAGACGGAGACGGCGTGGGGCGTGAGGGCGGGCACGAGGGCCCCGACGGGCGAGTCGGGGGGCGGCTGGACGCGGAAGCCGGGCATGGCTGCGCTGGCGAGCTCGAACGGGGCGGGCTGGTGGGGAGAGGAGGACGAGGACGAGGCCGACGACGACGAGGAGGAGCCGACGGCACCTCGGACGGTGGGGAGCTCGCTCTCGCTACAGCGCCATGGCCCTCGTGAGCGTGTGGATCTCGTCGCCAGACACGCACTCGGAGCGCAGGATCCCCTCGGACCTCACCGTCTCGCAGCTCAAGGTCCGCTCCTCGTCCTCGTCCTCATCTCCTCGCTCAACCCAGCCAGCTCACCTCGCACCCTCGCCCGACGGACCGCAGTTCAAGCTCGAGCCCATCACCGGCATCTCCGCCTCGACCCAGTGCCTCACCCTCCGCCGCACCGCCTCAGACGCCGGCCACAGCGGCTCGTCCTCCGCCGCAGGCGACATCCTCGCCCTCCTCGACAACGACAACCAGACGCTCGACAACTATGGCCTCCGCGAGTACATGACCATCCGGGTGCGCCCTCGTCCTTCCTGCCCTCCCTCCCCGCCTTCGTCCAGCTGACGCATTGCACCGCCCCCTCTCGCAGGTCGACTCGAACGACCCGCACGCCCGAGGACTCGCAGGCCAGTACACAGACGACTCGCAGGTCGACAAGTTCGAGCTGACCGAGGAAGAGTACGCTGCGCGAAGAGGTGCGTCGACCTCTCTCTCTCTCGCCCGCGCCCGGTCCTCTCTCTCTCTCTCTTTCTCTCTCGCTGCCAAGAGCTGACGCGCTGCGCCGCACCCTCTCCTCCTCGCACAGACACCGTCCTTCAGTTCAAGAAGCGCAACCAGCTCGGCCGCTTCGCACCCCCGCCCTCGTCCCCCTCGGCTCCTCCACCCGCCCTCCCCGCCGACCTCGCGCCCGGCGCCCGCTGCGAGGTCGCCCTCTCGCCCGAGCTGAGCCGGAGGGGCACGGTCCGCTTCGTCGGTCCGACCGAGTTTGGCGCAAAGGACGACAGCGTGTGGATCGGCGTCGAGTGGGACGAGCCGGTCGGCAAGGGCGACGGCTCGTGCGTCCTCGCTCCCGCTCTCTCTCTCTTCCCTCTGCGCTTCGGCGTCTAGTTCCTCTCCCCTCTCCCTCTCTCAAGCGTGACTGACCTTTGGTCCTTCTGCACGCCCGCAGCGTCGACGGCAAGCGCTACTTCGAGACGGCGCCCCTCCGAGCGTCGTTCGTCCGGCCCGACAAGGTCAAGGTCGGCGACTATCCCGAGCTCGACCCGTTCGCCGACCTCGACGACGACGAGGAGGACGAGATGGAGATGTAGCTACGCGGCGGGAGCGGGTCGTCGATGCGGGCTCGGGTGCAATCGACCTTGTTGTTCTTGCTCGTCTCGCTCGCTCTCGAGAACTGCTCTCTCGCTCGTTCGTCCGCCGCTCTCGGCCTCTCGCAGATGATGTGCACGAGAGATACGTCATTGCGAGAGAACGAAAGGCTACAAAAGGGAGGAAGAGCGCGCAGGAGTGCGACGCTACGAGGAGGGGTGGAGGCGCTTGAGGGATGGAACGGCTCCCTCACCAGTGGAAGCACGCGAGCTCCTCCAAGAGGTCGTCGACCCTCTCCATGATGCCCTGGTCGAGCTCGATGCCGCATTCCGCCGAGTCAATGTGCTGCACGAGCGCGCTGATGCTCGAGAACGCCTTGGAGCAGTCGTGAAGCGAGCGCGCCTTGTACAGCCGCGGCGCATGTCGAGGCGACGCAAGGTGCTGCGCGAGCCCGGCTCGCGTCGTGAAGCGCTGAGAGCACATCTGGCAGTGGTAGCGCTGCGTCTCGGGGTGCCACGCGTTCCTCGAGGGGCCTTGGACGACGTAGCGACGGCGCGAAAGCGTGACGAGGTCGTAGTGGTCGGCGCCCTGGATGATGTCGTTGACGTCGTGCCGAGTGATGCCCGAGTGGCAGCCGTCGGCGTCGAGGTGCAGGAGCATGGCGGTGCGCCCCGGGAACGACTCGCCGCAGCCGACGATGCAGTCGGTGTCGTACCCTCGGTGCCCGGCCGACGTGAGGTGCTGTAGCGCTAAATCCAGAGTCAGCTCGCGAAGATGAAAGGGATGCAGGGAGAGGTGAACGCACCCCTTTGAGCTGTGCGTGACCCTGGAAGGCCCTCTCGCACAAGCGGCAGTACCAGTGCTCGGCCTCGCAGTGCTTCGACAGTGCTTGAGCGTCGAACCACACGCGCGAGCAGACGGTGCAGCTGTAGTGGAAGTGCTCGTCGTGGTCGTCGTGGTCGTGCTGGTCGTCGAGGTAGATGTTGCACCACGCGCAGAAGAAGTGCACGCCGACGAGGTGGTCCTCGAGGACGTCCGGGTGGTCGAAGTCGAGGTGACAGGCTGCGGGAACGTAGTGGGGGTCAGCAAGGGTCCGAGAGTGAGCACGAGTGAGCGAGAGTGAGCGAGAGTGAGCACACTGGAGCAGAAGTTGTGGAAGGACGCGTTCTCGAGGTGATTGAGCAGGCCGTTCCAGGTGCCAAAGTACCGATTGTTGCAATCGATGCAGTAGTAGCCTCCGGCCCTGGCGGCGTACCAGGGGCACCGCATGGTCGAGCAAGGTCGAGAGGGCGGACGAGGCTGCAGGTGGAGGGACGAGGCGGCGCGCGTCAGCAACTGGCGGTCTGGTTGAGCGAGTGCGGGAGCGAAGGGTGCGACGCACAAGACTTGAAGAGAGCTGGTCGGCGGCAGGACAAGCTTGGCGCGTTGAGGCGAGAGGCGAGCTGGGGCGACCAAAGGCGAGAGGAGCTTGCGCGACGAGGAGCGGGGTGGGCCCGCCGGGTACGGCTGCAGTTGGCGGCTGGCGGCAGATGGACCGTGCTAGACTGGCGCGCGGGCTCTGGACTCCGCGCAGGTGGTCGTCGAGTCGCAGAGTGAGCGGACGATGACAAAGAGGCGGTGCTGGTCGTCCAGCTCCCTCTGCTCCTGTCGTCGACCGTTCCACCGCTCGGCCAGCTCGACAATCGCCATGCAGCCTCCGAGCTCTCCACCACGCGCATCGGACCAAGCAGTGGCTCTATCGGGCCCGTTCCCGCGGCAATCGCTCGAGGTGCGTCCGCTTCCCCTTCCGCTCGACCTCGACACGCTCCAGCGCCTGCTGTGGGCCGCACGAATCCAGTGAGCAGTACCTAGAGCTGACTTCGCCCCTCTACAGTCGCACTAAGCGCGCCCCTGAGCTGTCGACGTCGCTACCCTCCTCCTCCCCTCCTCGAGCCCCCCACGCCCATCCGTTCGACCTCCGCCGCGCCACAAGACTCGTCGAGGACGGCACCGCCGACCCGCACGCCCATCTCGGGCGCGATTCCGACCCTGCGCCGCCAGTCAGCTCCCCTCTCGCCTTCCAGGCCCGACCCGTCCTCGCCGCACTCTTCAGCTCCGCCTCTCGGCACGCCGCACGCAGCCTCGACCGCCGCAACTACGTCAAGCACGCCCAGGAGGAGATGCTCATCGCGCGCTTCGGTGAGGCTGGCGTCGTCGGCTCGTCTCGTGCGGCGGCGAGGTCGGACGAGCCGAGGTGGGCGAGTCGAGGTGAGGGCGAGGACCAGCGTGGAGGAGCGCCTCGTGGCAACGGACCCAGGGGAAGAGGAGACCCGAGGAGGAGCCAAGAGCGGCGGGATGAGAGTGGG